>Ga0102591_1000634_pt1 | contig 62384 bp, 63 predicted proteins | sample AraplaCol_mCL_r2_2_FD_76860 | JGI IMG/M metagenome (GOLD analysis project Ga0102591, IMG submission 76860) | Arabidopsis root microbial communities from North Carolina, USA - plate scrape MF_Col_mCL_r2 (SPADES assembly) (version 2) | ecosystem: Host-associated > Plants > Roots > Endosphere... | reverse complement strand
ACTGGCACGTCAAAACGCCCCACCCCAGCGACGCCATCGAACCGCTGATGCTGCTGTCTTCGCCTTGGCGCATGTGCCTGCTATTCCTGATTGGCGGCGCTGCAGCCGCCTTCCTGCTCGACAAACTTGGAGGCAAAGGCTTGGCCAAGGAACGCAGCAAGCGCCTTCTGATTCCGCTCATCTTCGGCATGTTCTTCATCGTGCCGCCACAATCGTACTTTGAAGTGGTATCCGACGTAGCCTACCAGGGCAGCTATTTCGACTTCATGCAGCTGTACGTACGCGCCTACCATGGTTTTTGCGACCACAATGGCTGCCTCGACCTGCCAACCTGGAACCACCTGTGGTTCCTACCCTACCTGTGGATCTACACCCTGCTTCTGGCCGGTATCGGCAGCCGTCGTGTGCAAGCCATGGGTGGCTGGCTCCTGAGCCAGCTCCAGGGCTGGAAGCTGTTCGTGCTGCCGGTCGCTTTCCTCGCAGCGGGCCGTATCCTGCTGCTGCCGCACTGGCCGCATACCCATAACCTGACGTCCGACTGGCATAACCACGCCATGAGCCTACCCTTCTTCCTGCTCGGCGCAGCCATGGCCCGCCGCGGCGAGTTCTGGCAACGCCTGGAGAATGCCCGCTTTTCCGCGCTGGGCTTCTTCCTCGCGACCTGGGCTTCCCTCATCTTCTTCTACTCGACGGGAGAGACCTACAAAGACTGGCTGCCACTGGCGCGCACCGTGTACGCTCTGTGCCAGTGGAGCGGTATCGTCGCCGTCTGCGGCTTCGGCCACCGTCACCTGAACTTCGACAGCGCCAAGCGCCGCTACCTGACGCAGGCCGTGTTCCCGGTCTACATCCTGCACCAGACGTTGATCGTCTGCCTGGCGATGGGCTTGCGCGAAGCTGGATTGGCGCCAGTGACCGAGGGTGCAATGATCGTGGTACTGACATTAGCCATCAGTTTTGGAGTCTTCGAAATGGTACGCCGCGTAACTCTTCTGCAGCCGTTATTTGGTCTGGCAAAGTCCCCGGCAATGACAGCAGAGGCACCTCTCAGCGTTAAGCTGTCCGCCAATTCGTCTACCTTTCGGGAAACTTGAACTATCGCACTACGCTACAATCAACAACTAGAGACCGTTCGAGCACCGACCAACCAGGTACGCCCGTCCGGTTTGCAAGGAATCCTACGTTTAGCTGATCGGTGCGACACCGTACGGACACGACAATACAGTCCGTACTATTCTGAAATTATCGTGGCGGCGAATTCGAGTGGTGGCCACGACCCCGCTTTGAAAGGGGATCTCATGCGCAAACTAATCATCATGCTTGCGATGGCGGCGTTCAGCTTTATGCCGACCCTCGCACCGGCCAGCGTCAGCATTGCCGTTCACGTAGTCCAGTATCCCACCTTGCAGCGGATTCCAGGCTACCCGGTGTATTACGCACCACACCTCCATGCGAACTACTTCTTCTATGATGGCCTCTATTGGGTCTACATTGACGATGCATGGTATGTCAGCCCTTGGTTCGACGGTCCATGGGATCTGGTTGCCTTCGACAGCGTGCCGCTATTCATCCTGCGCATTCCTGTCCGCTATTACCTCTATCCGCCCGTAATATTCAGCGGATGGGCGCGAAATGCTCCACCGCGCTGGGACCGTGTCTGGGGACCGGACTGGGCGCATCGACATCCCAATTGGCAGCGATGGAATCGCGCCGCAACCCCGGCGCCAGTCCCTCTGCCAAGGTATCAGCAACGCTTCACACGAGACAACTATCCAACTGACGTACAGCGGCGCGAACTCGCCCAGCAGCATTACCGTTACAAGCCGCATGACTCGCAGGCTCGCGAGACGTGGCAGGCACATATGGGTAATGCCTCCCACCAGGACTTCAAGCCGTCAAGCCCACCACGGCAGTCTCGGGCCCAGATTCAATCCCGTCCCTCGGACGCACCGGACAAAGACATGCGTCCGACCTCGCGCGAGCATGCAAATCGGGACCAGTCTCCACCGCATCGAGAAGCTCCCGTGGCCCGGTATGAACGCCCACCTACGCGGGTCGACGCGCCGCCTATTGATGCGATTATGCGGCGTGGCCAGGCCGATACGCGCGAACTCGCCCGTAACGCGGAGCCCAAGCACGAAGGGCGGCCAGAAAAGCACGGCAGGCCCGATAAGGAAGAAGGCCACGGTAATGGCAAACGTCATTGAGTCAGGAAAGGATGCGATTCGATTTCGCACACCGAGCATGTTGCGAAGTCACGGCCTCACAGTGCAAATGCCGACGCGGCCGCGGAAACGATAAACATACGTCAGGCCCAGCCTTCCCGTCTGTTCCCGCCCCATTGCGGCCCTTCGCATTTACCCTATGTTGAGCTCCTGATTTTCGTCTCTTTCCCAAGGATAGTAATCAAGGCAAATGCTGAGTCCAGCTTGTGCCAGTTTCCCCATCAACGCGGGCGCAAGATCAACTACGATATTCCCGACGCTGAACAGGCCAACAAACAGTTCCACCTTCCCGCCATCTTCGCGAACGCCATTGAAAAATTCCGATAGTGACGCGAGGTCATCGGCAAATTCTGACAGAGCTTGTTCAACTTCAATCGGATCAGAAATTAAAGTCCCTGAAGTTAATTCTGACGTCCAATATGAAGAATTTCTCAGGCCGCGTAGCGGATTTCCCTTTGGTGAAAGTCGAGGACTTCCAGCCGTCCATCCATGCTTCGCTTTGCGCCCAACTATCTTAGAAATGTCTTCCTTAGGAAGATTCGGATGCCAAATCCTTAGTGAAATAACGTATTGATACGGACTCATATTTCAACATTCATCGCGACTGTCGGCAATTGGCTGCGGCATGACGGTCCGGCGACGTGCCAGTTCAGGGATTATGCGTTAGTTCACGAGCCAAATCTATTGGATCAATCTCTAGTCCAGCCAGGTCCGCGTTGAAATTAACTCCGGCTAGCACCGTGTCACTTTGCATACCTTGAAGCCAGCTATGAATAAAAGAAGCCAGATCAATTGCGGTCGGCACATAGGAAGCCCACTCCTTCTCAGCGAGCCGTTTCGCGTAGGCTTCATCGGACCAGAAGAGCAATACGTCGGCATCATTCTGGTTTGATGGACAGTTGGCCCAGCCAACGTCAGAACGTAATCCCCAAACCTGGCCAGTTTCGAGAACGCGTCGCACAAAGCGATCTTTGTTTGTCTGTAAATCAGCGATCAAATGCAGTGACACAAACTTTCCTCTCATCTCATTTCTTAAGCGAATTCACGATGGCTGCAAAGACGATAGAGTCGACGGGCAGTTCGCGGCCGGAGGTAGTCCGAAACAGGATTAGTTCTACTCGTTTTAGCATTTGTTTTCATTGCTTAGTCGCGGTTTGCGTCAATACTCTCTTGCTGCGCAAGTCGGCTCTTTGCCGACGCAAGGTCGCTTTCGAGCTTCGCCAACTCAGAACGCTTTACCGCTACACGCTGTTCGAGATCCGAAACGTCTTCTCGTGCTTCGCGGAGAAACCGTTCATTTCGTTCATCTTGCGCCATGCTTCCCATTTTTCATCCTTTTTCTCTTGGTGGCCGGCATCATGCCAGCATTCTTAATGATGCCGATGCCAGCTCGTCGCTGGCGTCGGTTTTGCGGTGGTGGACTGGTGGGCGGGTAGATGGCTTTTGTCCACCTGGCCTTGTTCCTGGGTTCGCACACCCTGAGTGCGGCCGTTGCAAAGCATACCCGCCCGTTGTAATTTTCCGTGTCAATCCAGATCCGGGCCAGGGTAGCCAAACGAGCACCTTACCCCCCACTCCCGTCCCCTGAGAGTTAGGTCAAACGTACTACGCAGCGGCCTCATTTCAACACCCTTCCCGATGTACTGACGAATCAGCGAGCCGGTCGGATGTCCGCATGGATTATTTAGTTTTATCGAAATGTCGTCATGCACCTCGAAACCATTACGCTCGGCCTGAGCCCGGTTTTCAGCGAAAATTGGCGCTTTTGCCAGATAGTCGCGAAGCACATTCGCGAGTTCATTTTCAGTTGCCATTTTTAACTTTATTCCGATCTACACGTGGTAATTGAACGAAACGACGTCGCCTAGCATGTATCGAGGGTGGGCGCTGGCCATGACCGCGCCCTCGAAAGTGCCAACCACTTCATCGGCCAACGTAAGCTTCACATCGACATGGCCACCGTCGCGGAGCTCTACTTTTACGATATCGCCCACAAAGCACCATTTCGACGGGGGCATAGCGCCTGGCTCGAGGTCTTGGGCCGCCGCGTGAACGTATCGGACATCATCGATGATCTTCGTCATGTGCATGTTCTGGCCGTCAATTTGATGCGCTGCCCGCGAGCGGTTCGGGGCCAAGTGGTCCAGACCAAGCGCCTCTCTCATTTCTTGCGCATCTCTTTCACGCGCTTCCCGTGCGCGGTTTGGGTTCAAGTGACCCAAGCCGATTGCTTCAGCCATTTCTTTATCGTCATCCCTAAGCTGAGCCATGGTCGCTCCTATTCGTGATGCAATTGAGCTGGCGTCCGGCCAGCAGTTGGCGCCACCGGGGCGCATTTCCAACGTCAGAATTTTCCCATCTATTCAGTTGGCAATTTGTTGTCCAAGAACTCCGCAACTACTTGGTCGAGGCGTCTACCTTCGATGGCATGCTTGGCGAAATCCGCAGGTTGTATGGGAGCGCCCCACCACGCAGAAGCGTACTGCTTATTCGGTGAGTAGAAGACTTGCACAAACATGCCACCAGCGCGCGTGAAGATAAGATAGTAGTACTCATCATCGCTTGCGATATGGATTTCGCTTCCGATCAGAAACTGCCGAAGATTTCCGACAGGGGCTTTAATGGTCATATTCTTCCTATTCGGTTATGTCGCTGAGAGCCTTGACCTCATCACCCGGCCAGGCTTCTATGAAGGCCTTTAGCGCACTGGCCAGCGCAACATCTTGGTTGCTCACATCATCAGCCAGATGAGCAATGAAGCTGCGCAACCGCATATGGTCCTCTGAGTGCCACAGAAGTTCGTTGCTGCCCTTAGCTCGAGCCCTCGAATTGGATTGCGCCGATTTCACAGCGCCAAGTATCGAAGCGCGCAGGCTCATATCAAGCATGGCGGTTTTCCGTGGTCTTAGTTTTTTTCGGCGCGACACCGTTGTTGGAGCCCCGTTCTCGCTCCGCAGCCGTTGGAGTACCTCCGTCGTTGTTCGTTCCGCGTTCGCGATCCGCAGCCGTTGGAGCACCTCCGTTGTTGTTCGCGCCGCGTTCACGATCGGCAGCCGTTGGCGCTCTACCATTGTTGTTCGTTCCGCGTTCACGGTCGGCAGCCGTTGGTGCTCCGCCGTTGTTGTTCGTTCCGCTTTCCCCTGCGTTTCCTCCGCTTGCATTATTCTGCGACGGAACCAGGATTCGCTTTTCCACCAGACCGATCCGATCCAGCGCGCTCGTTTCCACGACCCCGTTCAGCGCTGGAAAAACCAGCTGGTTCGCGGTTCACCCCTGCAGGTTCACGGCCACTCTCCCGTTGTGCCTGGGCATACGTTGCCGGGAGCGACATAATTGCACAAGCAAGCAATACGGACATGCGTTTTACAAGGCTCATTTTTGTCCTCCAAATCAAATCTAATAATTTAATGGTACCCGCACGATGCGAGCGACTTGGCGTAATCCTTTAGCGGCGGCCATTTTTCCCTGAAATTGATTTGACCAGGTTAATTGGGCACAAGCGGCTTTAGCCGGCCAGTCAGCACCCATCGAATGGAGTAGTAAGTGATCATGACCACAGCCGGTCCGACGAACGCGAAAAGTAGCGGCAAGTTCCGTTCTTCAGGCGCGTTGGCTACAAACGCGGCCATGCAAAAAAGGAATATGCCCACGGCGCCCAGGCAGGCAGCCCGAAACAGGATTAGTTCTACTCGTTCTAGCATTTGTTTTCCTCGATCAGAACAGGAAGTCCTGGCCTTGGCCCGGCATCGTGTAGTGCGTCGGCGAGTAACCCATCGACGCGGAGATTTGACGAGCATCGACCATAGTGACGGCGCTAGTGAGGCGGATCGCGGCGACCTTACTCTCCTTTTGGACGCGGAGATAGTACGCGTCCCGCGGATTGCGGTCGCAAAATGCCGGGTCATGCTGCACGATGACCTGGTCAGGGAAGCCTGCTGGCGGGGTCGCGTTCACGAAGTTCATTTCGATTTCCTTAAACTTCGCCGGACTGGCAATAAGACATGAAGAACTCAAACCACAGGCCGGCGTTGCTCTCATTAAGAGTAAGCGGGTAGTGCTCTGGATTTGCCAGACGCCTAGCACGGTACGCGACTACGAACTTCTGAATGTCGTACTGCACTTCAGCTACGAATACGTCAAGCGAGTGATTTTGATGTGCCATCGTTTTTCTAGTGATTAAGTGGCGGATTCGCCATCATCAAAAACTTCATCATCAAACCAGTAGAAGTGGCTGATCGTTTCCTTGGCAATGGCAAATAACGTTCGCTCAATCTCTCCGCCCTCGACTACTGCATCGTCCAACACAAACGCACAAATGCAAGCTTTGGAGTCGTAGTCTACTTCTTTCACGTAATGGGCTACAGATGCACCCGCTGCTGCTTGCGCGAATTGCAGCATCTGAACGACCTCATCGCACTTCCCATAACGACTACCGATTCCGATGCCGAAGGCGCTAAAGTGGGAAGGCTGGATTTGGTGCGCCTTGTCCGAAAATTTGGCCGCATTCTGGACAAGTGCTGTGAGCTTTTCGTGCATGATTTCCTTACTTTTTCATTCGGCTTTTGATCCGAGATGCAAATAGATAAGAAGCAGTGTCGTCGGAACTCCGACAGGCCAGAAAGGAAGCAGCAGTATGGAGACTATCCACACGAATCTTCGCTGACCAGCGGTCATGTTTCTATACCAATTTTGCATCGCTAATTTTTCTCCTTGATCGGATGGGGCGATTTGTCATACTCGGCCATATCAGCGCCAGGGAATCCAACGTTATAAGCCAGGTCAGTGAGATGTCGCTTCAACTCCTGCCAACCAGGCGTTCCACCGCCGGATCGGATGATTAGGTCTGCTTCATGATGGCACGTCTTCCCGTCGACACTCCCTTTGTGAACGTGCAGGGTCTTTGCTCGTTCACCGACTTTGCGGAAGTTGTCGTACACAACAGCCGCTTTACCCGCTTCGGAGATGCGTTCACCGCACACGTCACAGAAAAGCATGGGTGCGCTAATGTCTCCGACCATTTGAATCTCGATCATCGTCAGTTCCTTCGGCTGCCGGCCGTAGCGGGACGCCATGTTGGCGCCATATCCTCATGAAGTTAAGAGCGCACTAAATCCAGTAGAACTACTAGCCCACCCGAAGCAAAGAAGGTCCAACCGGCTCCGAGAGCGCCCCATTTTATGCTGCCGTATTTTCGTGTGCAATAAAGGCCGCCGATGACTGACGCCAGTAAACACATAATCAGCAGGCCGATCTTCATCATTTTCCGATCTGCGAAGTAAGGCGTCTAGCTACTTGGTTTTCTCGAAGAAGTAGCCGCCATCGACCTTGGTGAAGGTGAATTGGTTGGAGAGGCCTGCGCCGATAATTACGTACGGGACGCCATCCTTCGTTCCTTCAGCGAAGGCAAATGGATCTCCGTACATAATGCCGCGAATCAGTTGCGAAATTTCAGGATTGGTTTCCGAGTCTTTGCGCAGATCCAATGGGGATACCTTTGCCATCTGTATTTCCTTATGAGTTCCGGCTACGGCCGGTACGCCTGCGCCAAGCGGCGCGGGATTTTCCCTGCTAAGTCTTCTATCGATATCCTAATAGTAATGTCCCCGCTGGGGATACGTCTATCAACTACTAGAATTTGTTTGTCATTTTATTGACCTTCGCCTTCAACTTCTCGTGCGCCAGAATCTCCCGCACCAGGTTCCATACCGTTTCAGGCATCGGCCGGTGGTCGTTGGATGATTCTGGCAGCAGCCATTTGTCCAGCGTTCGCCGTGCGCAACCTAGGCGGACAGAGAATGCATCTCGGGTCATCCCGAGTTCCATCATCGCCGACTGTAAGAATTCGTTCTGCGTCATTTAACATAAATCGTCTATATCCCTTGGGGGGATATTACACCGTTACAGCACCTCGGCAAACACCGTACTCAACCTTTCTTGTGATACTTCGATGTATGGGGCTACATGATCGATTTCTGAGTGGCCTAGCAGAAGTTGAAGCGTCTCGATGCTTTGACCCTGCTCCAACAGTGTTGAAGCCATCGTTCGCCGTCCCGAATGACTGGAGCCTTTGAGGCCGGCGTTCTTGTAGCGCTTGGTGACGTGCGCCTGCAAGCTGTCACTCGCCAGGTAATCCACGCGCTCGCCGGCGAAGCTCACTCGGCGTTTGGCATTGAGCTGAAACTTGTAGCCTTTGTGGGTCAGGATCTACTTGCTGTCCGGCCTCAGGCCTCGGTACCGGCCTGGCGCGTCAGACATGCGCAGTCGGAGCACGACTCGACGGTCCAGGTAGCGATCCAGTGCCGCCAGGGTCTGCTTGTGGGTAAGGTAGATGCAGCGCTGCCGGCAGCCCTTGGTGATCGCGGCGCGCAGCGATACTTGGCCCTTACCGCTCCAGATACGAATAGCACGTCCTGCACCTCGATTTGGGCAATCTCAGACACGCGCATACCGCAGGTGATCCCAAGCAGCAGGACCAGGCAATCGCGCTCTGGGTGGCGACTGGTGGCATCGGTGACACTAGATAAAATCGAATCCTACCTCCTTCCCAATGGCAGCAATGCGAGGAGAAAGCACGACGTGCACTTTTTTGTCTGCTGAACTTAGTCTCCACGCACTTTCGACAGGCTCAAATTCAGGGAAAAGCTCGTAAATCTTTGGCTTTGTTAATGCGTTGCAGACCACACAAACCCTGTAGCGAACTGCGTGCTCCTTAAGCATCCTGAACTCGTTCGGAGTCAATTCGAAATAGATCGATGCGCCAGAGGCCCCCTTCACTTCCACGTGGAGCAATTCCCTTCCTTTTTCCACCACTAAGTCCCAGCCGCAGTTATCACTCTCAACAGAGCGAACCGAATAACCTGCGTCTTCATATCGTGCAATCACCGCCTGAACTGCACGAAGTTCAACTTCTGCATTGTGGGCATGATTTGGTTTTCGTTTGCGACCACCACCTCCTTGTCCCTCCTCCTCATCATCTTTAGGAGTAACGCCACTGTGTCCAGCAATATAAGTGCGCAATCTGGACACAAACTTGCCCACTTCTGCGTGTTCGAGATTATTCCCCGGATACCAAACATTCGACTGGCCTGGGAACCCGAGATTTCCAGCTTGCGCTGACGGCACCTCGAACACTCGGTCGTCAACGTCGAGCAGCTGAACATCCGCTACATTCGCCGTGCAAAGGTATGGGCGTTGGATTTCCTCAGGAAGCCCTCTAATTACGCCCCGCCTCGCGAAGTACTCCTTGTGAACAACGGTGGCGTTTCGGTACCACCCCACCACAACCTGACCGTACCCTGGCCGTCTGGCGATGAAAACAACATCAACTCCAGCCAGTTCGTCGCCCTTTCTCCAACGGGTCCTGGGGGCTAGAAAATTCAAGTTGACGCCACCGAAAAACCTACTCATCGCGAACCCATAACATATGCCACGACTCGGTTTAAAGTTAAATATTTCGCCGCCCACTCCGTTCGCGGTAACAAATCCGCCGCCGCTACTAATTCCGCCGGGGCCGTTGTAAAGCTCCATATGCCCGATTCGCAATACCAAGAGCGGTGACGTCGCCATATCGATACCTTCTTAAATAGTTAGATGAATGCGCTCAGAGTGCATGCTAATCACTCATGTTTCCAGAAGGAATCTACCAGAAGAGTACATCCTCAACAATCACACCTAGACTACATATTCGCCGCGTCCACGCCTATTCAGCGGGAAGGAGCGCGACTTTCAAAGCGCCTCACCCGCAGCAATTTGTGAGCGGTCGCCCCTGGTGTTCAAGAACGGAATGTTTGCAAACGACGAGGAGTCCATAGCCATCATTCGACTGGAACCAGAAACACCGGAGTATGGTATTAGCGGTATTTCTTCTTGTTCCGGTCTAAACTGCGCTAAATCGCAATAGCCCTCATGACCTGCTACCCAATTTAGTACGGCCCCGAACTGGAGTCGGCGGTTAATTTGACCCTACCCCAAAATTAGTACCGGCCTTAAGTAGAAATTTCCGGCTTCACGGCTGAGTTCAAGCTGGCCTTTTCCCTGGCCTGTCGGGCGAATTCGGATGGTGTCGCCCACTGCAATGCAGAGTGGGGACGCGTCTCATTATAGTACCGACGCCATTCCTCGATCTTGGCCTTCGCATCATCGAGCGACAGGAACCAGTGGGCATTGAGGCACTCTTGCCGCAAGCGCCCGTTGAAGCTTTCGACCTTGGCATTGTCGGTTGGCTTGCCTGGCCGGCTGAAGTCCAATTCAACGCGACGCTCGTACGCCCACTTGTCCATGACCTTGGAGATGAACTCGCTGCCGTTGTCGACCTTGATCGTGGCCGGTAATCCGCGATGCGCGGCGATACGATTCAGTGTGGCGACCACGTCCTCGCCCTTGAGGCTTTGCCCCACGTCGATAGCCAAACTCTCGCGTGTGTAATTGTCGACCACGGTCAGAGCCCGCAGCCTTCGCCCATCGAACAATTCATCGGCGACAAAATCCATACTCCAGATTTCGTTGATCGCCGTGGCCGACTGCTTTGGCTGCCGCAGCCTGGCCGACTTGTTCCGCTTCGGCCGTTTCAGGCGCAGCGACAGGCCTTCAGCCTGATACAGACGATACACACGCTTATGGTTATCGGGCCAACCTTCCCGCTTGAGCATTACTTGGACACGGCGGTACCCGTAGTGCACCCGCGTGGCGGCGATTTCCTTGATCCGCATGAGCAGTGCCGTGGCATCACGAGCCTTGGATCTGTACGCATAGAGTGAGCGCGACATCCGAAACAAGGCACAGGTCTGCGTCAAACTGGCCCGGTAGCGACTGAGTAACTCATCGATCAGCAGCCGCTTGCGGGAAGGCTTCAGAGCTTTTTTGAGAGCACGTCCTGCAGCATGGCTTTATCTAGCGACAGGTCGGCCACCAGCTTCTTGAGCTTCGTGTTCTCCTCTTCCAGCTGCTTAAGCCGGCGCACCTCCGATGGCCCGAGACCGCCGAATTTCTTCTTCCAGTTGTAGAACGTAGCGTCCGAGATGCCCATCTTTCTGCAGACCTCATCCACTGGTGTGCCCAGTTCTGCCTGCTTCAAGGCGTACGCAATCTGCTGTTCAGTAAATTTGCTTCTCTTCACGGCATGCCTCCCTTCTTAAGGTGAAAATCATGCCGGAATTTCTAACTCTAAACGGTACTATTTATTGGGGTAGGGTCACAAGAGTGAACGGAATTGCAAGCCGTTGCTCAGTAATAGAATCAATGGGTTGGGGACAATCAGAACAGTTGCCGAGGCGAACTGATAACAAGGAAGCTGGGCGCAAGCAAAACGCTCCATCTGAACACAAGTGAATGGCCTAGCTAGTTCAGAACTTTACGTGACCGCTTTGCACGATACATCTCGGCATCTGCTATCGCGAGGGCTTCCTCCAGGTCGATGCCGGGTTTGCGCATGGCCATGCCAATCGAAGCCCTGACGTCATAGCCGGCCAGCGTTTCCTGCACCCGCAGCAGCATGGCCTGGGCATCGAAGTAGTCGCATTCAACCATCAGCATCGCGAACTCATCGCCGCCCATGCGTGCCACAACGTCGGAGCCACGCGTAACCTCTTTCAGTGCCTTGCTACAACGAATCAACAGCGCATCGCCGGAAGCGTAGCCCTGGGTATCGTTATAAAACTTAAGGTCGTCCAAATCGATTGAGACCACGCAGGCAGGGTGACCATAGCGGCGGCAGCGTTCTTCCTCGCGCACCATCAGCATGTCCCAGCCGCGTCGGTTGTACAGGCCGGTCAATTCGTCGCGCGTGATGTCGACATCCATGCGCTCAGCCTTGCGCACGTTCTCGGCATTGGCCAGCTCGGCTTCCAGCAAGCCGCCCAGCAGCTCGCCCATCAGCACCACCATATCTTTGTCTTCGCGGATGCGCTCCGGTTGCGGCTCGGGGTCGATGGCGCACAGGGTGCCGAACAGGGTGCCGTCGGCACGCCGCAGCGGCACACCTACATAGGCGCCCACGGTGATCTTTTCGGTAATCGGGGATTTGGCATAGGCCGGTTCGCTCGCCACGTCGGGCGCGATGTGTGGGCCCTGGCCTTCAACCATGCGGGAGCACAGGGTTTCAGCCCAGCTGTAAACCTGGCCTGCCTTGACGCCATAGCCATGGTCGTCGGCAAATAACACGATCCAGTCTTTCCCGTCAGTACGGGTGACCATCCACAATTTGAAGCCCAGGCGCTGCCGAAGGAATTGCATGGTGGCCTTGGAAGCGGCCGCAAAATCGTTCATCATTGCTTGCCTCATCAATAGCTGGTTCCGGCTTGGAGTCGAAATGTCATTATGCACCGGTCGGAGTAGACTTGACAGCGCTAATTCACCTGGAGACTGCCGCGATGACACGCCTGACCGCCAAAGACTTTGACCCCGAAGTACTCAAGCTGTTCGACAAATACGTTCATGGCCAGTTGAGCCGCCGTGAGTTCATTGCCGCTGCCGGCGCCGGCCTGCTGGCAACCCTGTCGCCGAGCTTTGCAGCCCCGCTGGTGCCGGCCGACGACAAGCGTCTCAAGGCCGGCTATGCGGAATATCCGTCGCCGCAGGGCTATGGCAAGCTGCGCGGCTACCTGGTGCAGCCGGCTACCGCCAAGGCCAAGCTGCCGGCGGTCCTGGTGGTGCACGAGAACCGCGGGCTGAATCCGCACATCGAAGACATCACACGCCGCCTGGCGCTCGACGGCTTCCTGGCCTTTGCGCCGGATGCCCTGTTCCCGCTGGGCGGCTATCCCGGCGACGAAGACAAGGCGCGCGAGCTGTTCCCGAAGCTGGACCAAGCCAAGACCCGCGCCGACTTCCTCACCGCCGTGCAGATCCTGAAGGCGCACCCGGCGGCCAACGGCAAGGTCGGCGTGGTGGGCTTCTGCTACGGCGGCGGCATGGCGAACTACCTCGCCACCATGGTGCCCGACCTGGCGGCCGCCGTGCCGTTCTACGGCGCCCAGCCGCCGGCTGCCGATGTGCCGAAGATCAAGGCGCCTTTGCTGGTCCACGATGCCGGCAACGATGCGCGCATCCTGGCCGGCTGGCCGGGCTACGAAGCTGCGCTGAAGGCTGCCGGCGCCCACTACGAACATTTCGTCTACCCCGGCGTCGAACACGGCTTCAACAACGACACCACGCCGCGCTACGATGAAGCCGCCGCCAGGCTGGCCTGGCAGCGCACCGTGGACTTCCTGCGGCAGCACGTAGCTACTTCGTAAACGTCAACGTGTGGGCCGCTGGGCCGGGCAGCAACGGCGTGGGCTTGCCCGCCACCCAGTCGGCGTGCCCCGCCAGGAAGAACGGCGACAAGGGGTGGCCGCTCTGGCCGCCCGGCATATTGAACAGGCCCTGCTCCTCGTGGCCCGGCGAGACGGTCATGCGCTCGGACTGGCCGAAAGCTGGACCTGCCACGCGCGGCATATTGCTGTCGCCCGGCAGTTGGTCCGGGGGCACGCTAAGCCATTTCTTCAACATCGGCACCGCACCGGCAATCGGGTGCGCGATCGTCGCCGTATTGCGTACGCCCCAGGTGGCGGAGGCCAGCGGCTTGCCGCCCTCAGTCAGGTGTCCGATGGCGCGATCCAGCGCAGCCAGCTGCACGGCCTTCCAGTCGGCGTAGCCTTGCGGCAGCCAGCCGCCGGGCTGTTCATCCAGCAGCCGGCCCAGCACCACCGGCCAGCGGCTGGAGGCTGCGCGCATATTGGCATCCTTGTTCAATTTGGCCAGCTCGATATTGGCGCCGCCGTACAGCAATTCATACAGCGACCACATGAAGGCGCGGCTGGCGCGGTACGCCACCGAATCGACGCTGGCGTGGCCATTCCAGTTGTCCTTCAACAGGCGCGCCAGTTCCGCGCGCTGCGGCTTGCCCTTCACCGCTTCCGCGTCCAGCACGGCCATGGCGCGGTCGCGCCATTGGGAGATAAACAGCGCGCGGTCATCCAGCATCACGCTGTACACGCCTTTCTCGTCGGTCTTGTCGCCCAGGGCTGCCAGCGCGTCGCCTGCCTGTTTGGCGCGCGCGCCCATGTCGAAGCCGCCGTCGCCCAGCTTGACCGAGTCGGCGCCCAGCAACTGGCGGCTGTTCGCCGTCACAAGCTGGCCGCCGGGCGGATTGCGCACCGAAGGATAAGCCGCCGCCGGCAGCAAGCCTTGCCAGCCGCGCGTGCTGCCGTTGGCGGACAGTGGGTAGCTGGCATCGACTGGCGTGGCAGGCCGCTGCGGCAGCGGGCCGACGATGGTCCAGCCGATATTGCCGTCGCTGTCACCTGCCACCAGGTTCTGCGCCGGCATGCCGACTTTCGGCGCCAGCGCCAGCGCTTCGGCCACGTTGTCCACTTCTTCCATATGCCGGATTGCCAGGTTGACGGCTTTCACGTCGTGCGCCAACCAGTGCACCGCATACTCGCGGCTACCGCTCTGCATGATGGGACCCAGCGAAGTTTCGCGCACCTTGAGGGTGACGGCCGGCTGGCCCTTGACCAGGATGGTCTCGGCATACTCCATCGGCGTTTCCCAGCCACCCGGCAGCTTGGCCTGGCCCGGGCGGTCCTTGGCCGATCCCACTTCCACGAGGTCGACATAATCGCCATAGCTGTTGGTGAAGCCCCAGGCCACGTTGCCATTGCTCCCCGCCACCACGGCCGGCACGCCGGGAATGCTGACGCCAACGATGCGGCGCGTGCTGCCGTGCTGGCCTGGCACATGCAGCAACAGGCGGTACCAGGTGTTGGCCAGCTTGATCCCCAGGTGCATATCGTCGGACACGATAGCGCCGCCATTGGCGCTGCGCTTGCCGGAAACCGCCCAGTTGTTGCTGCCGACGCCGTCGACGAATGCAGCGGCGGCCAGTGTGGCAGGCTCCTTGGCCACACCCTTGCCCCACCAGTCCGGCGCGCGGGCCGGGATCGGTGCATCCGGCGGCGGCGGGCTGGCGGCATCGAGCGGTGCATCCCATTGCGTGCTCGCGGGCAGCAGGAAGGCCAGTTGTTCTGTGCTGGCGTGCTCCTTCAGCCAGCCGCGCGCGAACTCACGGCCGATGCCCGTCACTTGCAGGTCGATATACATCGCCCAGGCCACCAGGAAGGAATCCTCCAGCGCCCAGGCGCGGGGCCCGACGCCGACCAGCCCGTATTCAAAGGGGCGGTTGCCCAGCGCGTTCAGGCCGTCGTTGACGCCCGCGGTATAGCGCTCCAGCAGTTGGCGGTCGGCCGCAGGCATCGCTTCGATCGCCTGCGAAGCGCGGGCCCGGAAACGGTGCAGGCGGTTGATCCGGTCGGTCTCCAGCGCCTTCTCGCCAAACAGTTCGGACAATTCGCCGGCAGGCATGCGGCGCAGCAGGTCCATCTGGAAAAAGCGGTCCTGTGCATGCACAAAGCCGGTGGCATACGCCACGTCATTCCGGTCGCCTCCGGAAATGGAAGGAACGCCCTTGTCGTCGCGGGTCACCGTCACGCTGCCGGATAATCCAACGACAGTGCGCCGGCCATCGATCTGGGCCAGGCTGCCGCGCAAGAAGAACCAGAGGCCCATTACCGCCACCAGCACCAGCAGCAGCAAGGTCAGGGCAAGACGTTTCAGCCATAACTTCGCCATCGACAACCCCATTGTTATTCTGTTGCCTTAAATCTTGCCAGAAATCCAAATGGAAGGGCGAGGAAAATGTTTAACCGTGCTAGAGTGTCTCCCATGATCCCTGCGCCTACACCTTCGAACGAAGCCGAGCGCCTGGCGGCTTTGTATGCCCTGCTGCTGCTCGATACCCCGCCCGAGGAGCGCTTCGATAAAATTGTGGCTTTCGCGGCCGAGGAATTTGACGTTCCCATCGCCCTCATCTCGCTGCTCGATACCGACCGCCAGTGGTTCAAGGCGGCCATCGGCCTTGGGGAAACCTGCGAAACGGGACGCGACATTTCCTTTTGCGGCCATGCCATCATGCGCGCCGAAATCATGGTGGTGGAAGACGCCCTGCTCGACCCGCGCTTCGCCGACAACCCGCTGGTGACGGGGCCGCCGAACATCCGCTTCTACGCCGGCGCGCCGCTGATCCTGGCCAACGGCTATGCCCTCGGTACCCTGTGCATCATCGACACGCGGCCGCGCCAGCTCGATCCGATCGCGCTGGCCATCCTGTCGACCTTGCGCAGCCTGGCAGTGCAGGAGCTGGAGGCCAGCCATGCCTGAACTCAAGCAAATGCTGCTGGTGGAGCCCGAGAACATCCTGCGCCGCACCGCCGCCCTGACGGCGCGCTCCATGGGCCTGGCCGAAGTGCAGGAAGCCTCCAGCACGGCCGCCGCGCGCCAGATCCTGGCCCAGCGCCCGTTCCATGGCGCCCTGATTTCCATCGATGCCGGCGATGCCTTCGATTTGTCCCTGCTCGACCTGGTACGCCAGGGCCATAGCGCCAGCCGCCCGCGCATTCCGCTGGCCGTGCTGGCATCGCGCTGCGACGACACGTTGCTGGCCGCCCTGCGCGAACGCGGCATCAACCGCATCGTGCTGAAGCCGTTCCGCGCCCGCGCCCTGCTGGACGCCTTCGCTGCCTTGTCGGGTACTTAGGTTCCGGTCGGTGCGTGGCCGTCGCCGCCATGCATCAGCGCATGGTAGCGAAAGGCCTCGCGGATATTGTCGCGCAGCGCCTGGTCGTCCCAGGGCTTGGTGTAGAAGCGGTAGATCTCGCCTCGGTTGATGGCGCCAAGCACCGATTCCAGTTCGGCATAGCCGGACAGGATGATGCGCACCGTGCCCGGATACAGCTTGCGCACCCGGCTCAGGAACTCGGTGCCGTTCATGTCGGGCATGCGCTGGTCGCTGACCACCACCTGCACTTCGTGGGTGGCAAGCATTGAAAACGCTTCCTGCGCATTATGCGCTGCCAGGATCTGGTAGCCGTCGCGCCGCAACAGCCGCATCAGGGACGACAGCACGTTCGGTTCGTCGTCGAGCAGTAGCAAGGTGCCCTTGCGTTCATCTGTCGGCCGCAGCGCCGGTTGGCGCGACTGTTCCTGCTGGAGCAGCGTTGCAAACTCCTCCGGCAAGATCGGCTTGCTCAGGTGGTAGCCCTGGGCTTCGTCGCAGTTGTAGCGCTGCAGGTAGGCCAGTTGTCCTTCCGTCTCCACCCCTTCCGCGATGATGCGGAAGTCCAGGCTGTGGCCCAGCGAAATCACCGAACGCACAATGGCTGCAACGGTGGGGTCGCCCAGCATGTCGCGCACGAAGGACTGGTCGATCTTCAGGTAATCGATGGGGAACAGCTTGAGGTAGGCCAGGCTCGAATAACCTGTGCCGAAGTCGTCGATCGAGATGCCCACGCCGACCTTCTTCAGGCGCTGCACGGTGACCACCGCTTCGTCGGCATTCTGCATCATCATGCTCTCGGTCAGTTCCAGCTCGAGATACTGGGCCAGCAGGCCGGTGCTGCGCAGCGCATCCACCACTTCATCGGCCAGTGCCTTGTCGCGGAACTGGCGCGCCGACACGTTCACCGCCACCCGCAGCGGCGGCAGGCCGGCATCCTGCCAGGCCTTGTTCTGCGCGCAGGCAGTGCGGATCACCCAGCGGCCGATGGCGACGATCAGTCCGGTTTCCTCCGCCACGCCGATGAAGCGCACCGGCGGGATCAGGCCCATGGTCGGGTGGCGCCAGCGCAGCAAGGCTTCGACGCCGGAGATTTCGCCGGTCGCCACGTTCATCTTCGGCTGGTAGACCAGGAACATTTCGTTGCGCGCCAGCGCGCCGCGCAGTTCGTTTTCGATGGCGGCTCGCTCCACGATGCGTGCGTGCATGGCCGGCTCGTAGAACTGCACCTGGTTGCGGCCGCTCTCCTTGGCGCGGTACATGGCAATGTCGGCATAGCGCATCAGCAGCTGCGGCTCGCTGCTGTCGGCGGGGTATAGCGACACGCCCATGCTGCAGCTCACCGTGTGCTCCCGGCCCGCCAGTTGCACCGGCGCCGATATGCTGTCCAGGATCTTGCGCAGCATGGTTTGCGACGGCGTGGCGTCGTGGCCATCCAGCAGCACCAGCACGAACTCGTCGCCGCCCATGCGCGCCACGGTGTCGGTATCGCGCACGCAGCCGCGCAGGCGCGCCGCCACGGTGCGCAGCAATTCGTCGCCAGCCTCGTGGCCCAGGTTGTCGTTGACCAGCTTGAAGTTGTCGAGGTCGAGGAATGCTACCCATACCGTATGGCCATAGCGCTGCGCATAGCTGATCGCTTGCGCCAGCCGGTCGCCGCACAGGTTGCGGTTGGGCAGGCCGGTCAGCGCGTCGTGGCTGGCCTGGTGCTCGAGCTGCGCCTGGTAATCCATGGTGGACGTCATGTCGGTCAGCACGCAGACCCGGTGCGTATGCTGGCCCTCGCTGCCGCCGACCGGCGCAACGTGCAGCTGGGCCCACCAGTTGCGGCCGTCGCGATGGCGCCCGCGCAGCATGAGCTGGACGTCGCTTTGCCCTTGCACGGCTTCATGCAGGGCGGTACGGGCCGCGGCATCGTCGTCGCTGGCCAGGAGCTCCTCCAGGCTGCGGCCGGCCAGTTCGTCGGCCGCGTGGCCGGTCAGCTCGGCCAGCGCGCGGTTGGCATAGTTGATGGTATCGCTGCCGTCGTGGATGGCGGTGATGGCAATGGCGTTGACGCTCGATTCCAGCGCACGGTTATGCAGCTGCAGCATCAGCTCGACCTGCTTGCGCTCGGACACATCCTCGATGGTGCCGAGCAGGCCGATGGTCTTGCCGGCCTGGTCGTGCAAGGGCAGCTTGTTGATCAGGAACCAGTGCACGCTGCCGTCGGCGAACAGCAGGTGGTCTTCCCGGTTCAGCTGTGGCATCCCGCTACGGATGATCATTGTATCGTCGGCCCGGATACGCTCCGCGTTGTGCGACCACGGGAAGTCGAAATCGCTCTTGCCCACTACTTCCTGCTGCGACGTCAGGCCGGCGGCGCGCAGGAAGACGTCGTTGCAGCCGCGGTAACGCAGGTCCAGGTCTTTCCAGAAGATCTGGTGCGGAATATGGTCGACCACCAGTTGCGTCATCTCCTGCGATTCGTGCAGGGCTTTTTCGACACGCAGGCGGCGTGTTACATCATGCGCGAACACGAAGCGCGCCTTATGGCCGGCCATCAGCAAGGGATGCGAGGAAATCTCTACCTGGATCAGGCGGCCGTCCTTGCAGCGATGAGTCCAGGCGCCCGATTGCTGCGCGGCCGTTTTCGGCGAAGTCTCCAGGTCGATCTGCAGGCGTTCCAGCTCGTGATCGGGGCGGATATCCTCGATCGTCATGCCGAGGAATTCTTCTTCGCTATAGCCGTAGATGGCGACAGCCGCGCGGTTGACCACCAGGAAGCGCAGCGAACTGACGTCATACACCCACATCGGGTGCGGGTGATGGTCAAACAAGCGCTTGAAGCGCAGCCGCGAGCCGTAGGAATCGGCTTCGGGCAGCGGCGTCACAAGGCAGCGGAAGCATTCGGGCTGGTCGCCATGGCCGGCGTAGTATTCCAGTGCCAGCGTCACTGGCGCCCCATCGCCATCCTTCTCGCACAGGGCCAGTTCGCCGCGCCATACGCCGCGCAGCTTGGCTTCGGGGATCGCATCGTCGCGCAATTCGGCGGCGGCCCAGCTGCGGAACAGGTCAAACGCCTTCTCCCGGGCGCCGAGTTCATCCGCCAGCCGTCGCGCATGGGCGTTCGCGGCAAGCAAAGTGCCATCGGCATCCATCATAAAAGCCAAGTTGGGGCTGTGCTCATACACCGCAGCGAATGCGTCCAGCCTGGTCCTTCCCGGCGAAGCGAGAGAAGCCCTGTCCATGCCACCGATGGTAGCAGAACTATCTTGCTAGCAGCGCCCATCTGAGCGGCAAGGCATCTTCCCGCCATACAAGTTCCTGCGGCTGGAATTCCCAGTGCCGTTCCGGCCCGTCCAAGACAACGCGCGCAGCTCCGCTCATCTGCAACAAACCACCGCTCTCAAAGTCGGGGAATACCAGCCCCGCCCTGCCATTCAGCAGTATGTTACCGAGAGTCGAAAAGAAGCGGTTGCCTTCGTAGTCTGGCACCAGCAGGCTGCCTGTGCTGCTGATCTGGACAAAACCCTGCGGGCCGCCGCGATGCGATACGTCGACGCGCATTTCATCGCCGTTGCCAGAATACGTCGCGACAAAAAAAGTTCCGGAGCGGCCGATCAGGTCGCGCGCCAGGGCATCGAGTTGCGACAGGCGGCGCGCCGGCAAGCCCGAAGCCTCGCCCGGCGTGCGCTCGAAACGGTAATCGCGCTCGTGGATGTATTTCGGGCAGTTGCCAAACGATTCGGCGACGGCAATTTCGAAGTGCTCGCCGCCAAGCGCGCGCAGGCGGCCGTTCAGGCGGTTGCGGCGGCGCGTATGCAACTCTATCCCGAGCATGCCGACTGCCGCGCCGTCGCGCAGGCCGGCCTGCGCCGGATCGTCCGGCTGTGCCGGCAGCAGCAGCTGCAGGCGTTGCGGGTCCGGCGAATGCATGAAGCCTTCTTCCCCGGCACGCAGCGTGGCCCACGGCCGTCCTTCGCCATCGACGCTGCCGAACACGGCGAACGGCAACTGGGCGAAGAAGTCGCGGTGCTGGTCCGGCATATGGTCGCGGATCACCTTGCGGCCGATTTCGTCCATGCGTTCCACCGCGCCAATCGTCGCCTGGATCGCGATTTCGCCGGCGTGCCAGGGCGCGTTCATGCTGCCAGCCCGACCGGTGATTTGATGAAGGGCTGGAAGCGCGGCAGCGCTTCCACGCGGGCCAGCCAGGCTTTCACATGCGCATAGCCTGACAGGTCGACATTGCCTTCGGGCGCGCGGGCGATATAGCTGTACAGGGCGATATCGGCGATGGTCGGCCAGGCGGCTGCGATCCATTCCTTGCCGGCCAGGGTGTCTTCCACCAGCGCGAGGATGCGGTGGGCGCGCGCGATGGCGTCGGCCGGATCGACCGGTTTCTTGAACAGGTTGATGATGCGCGCGGTGGCCGGGCCGCTGGCGATCTCGCCGGCGGCCACCGACAGCCAGCGCTGAACGGTGGCGGCGCCGACCGGGTCCTGCGGCAGCCAGCTGTCATTGCCATAGCGCTTGGCCAGGTAGACCAGGATGGCGTTGGAGTCCGCGATCACCACGCCGTCGTCTTCCAGCACCGGCACCTGGCCGAAGGGGTTCAGCTTGAGGAAAGCCTCGGTTTTTTGCTCGGCCTTCAGCAAGTCCACTTCCACCAGTTCGAAGTCGAGTCCCAGCAGGGACAGGAACAGGTGGGCGCGGTGGGCGTGGCCGGAAATTGGGTGGTAATACAGTTTCATGGGATCTCCTTTCAAGTAATGATGAAAGTGTGATCCATGTTTGCAATGATGGGAATCACCACCAACGGCAATTCACCATTCCACTCGGCGGAATAATCCTCAGGGCAGCACTTCGAACAGCAGGAACTGGGTAACCTGCCCTTTGCCAAAGTTGTCGTCGCTGGCAAATACCAGGGTGGCGTGGCCGTTTGGCAGGCGCGGGCCGAAGGACATCGCTTCCAGGTTGAAGGCGTGCGGCGCAGGCGGCTTGCTGAAGTCCAGCACCAGCCGTTTGCGTGCCGGGATGTATTGCGCCCCGGCCAGGCCGGGCAGCGCTTTCACGTCGCTGGCGCCGCGGCCATCGGTCGCATACAGGCGCACGTAGTTGGTGTGGACGCCATTTGCGTCCTGCACCGTGGCGCGCTCCAGCACCAGCAGTTCGCCATCCGGCAGCGCGAGGATTTCGGAGACGCCGTTTTCAGCCGCCTTGCCGGGCCCCGGTTCGGCAGGAATCGCGTCCAGCGGATAGGCGAACTGGCGCAGCACCTGCCCGTTCCGCTGGAACTGCGTCATGCGTACCATGGCGCCCTGCTGCGGGGTCGGGATCGGGCCGTCTTCATACAGCGGCCATTCGATGGAAGCCCACAGGCTGCGGCCATCCGGTGCGAAAGCCAGTCCTTCGAAGGTGGCGTTGTAGCGGGAGCCGCGCTCTTCATCCTTGTGCACCTTGAACCCCTCGGGCAACGGCAATTCGGCCAGCAGCGCACCACCCAGGGTGGCATGCCGGATGAAGGGATCAAGGCCATAGCGGCGGTCGCCTTCGCTCGCGTACCACATGCTGCTGTCCAGCGGGTCGATGCGGATCGATTCCACGTCGGCACGCACGCATCCGGCAGCGGTTGCGGCAAAGTCCTTGCCGTCGGCATTCAGGAAATAATGTACGCCGGTGAAGCGCACAGCGCGGAAGGCGGAGGCGTCGAAATCCAGTTCGGCCTCGTAATAGCGCGCCGGGTTGTGCGTGCAGCGGTCGTCGCTTTCGATCAGCCAGCTGCCGCGCGCGGCATCGTAATCGAGCCCGGAGAAGCCGCCCAGCATGGTGTCCTGGAACATGGCCTGGTGCGGAACGCGCTGCTCGCCAATAAAACGCAGCGCGCTCACCGTCGATGACGTGGAAGCAGGTACAAGGCGCGTGGCTGGCGCACAGGCGGCCAGCACCGCCCCCGCCACGAGCGCGGCGCAATATCGAACCAGCTGCATCATGCGTGGTGCAGGCGCTTGTGCATGCTGCGCAGGCCCAGCCACATGCCGACGGCCACCACCGGCACCATCACGCCCATCAGCAGCTCGGGGTTGACCGCCACGCCAAGCACCTTGGCGCCCTTGGCGGTATAGCCGATCAGGCCCACCACGTAATACGAGATCGCCGCCACCGACAAGCCTTCCACGGCCTGCTGCAGGCGCAGCTGCTGGGCGGCGCGCGCGTTCATCGACTGCAGGATCTTGCGGTTCTGCGCTTCCTGCACGATGCCGACGCGGGTGCGCAGCAGGTCGTTGCAGTTGGCGATGCGGCCGGCCAGGGCCTGCTGGCGTGCGGCAACGGCTTCGCAGGTTTTCATGGCGGGCGCCAGGCGGCGCTCCATGAATTCTTCCACCGTTGGCGTGCCTTCAATGCGCAGCTCGCGCAATTCGTCGATGCGCGCGTTGACCAGGCCGAAATAAGCCTTGGACGCGGCGAAGCGGTAGCTGGTATCAGCCGAGACTTTCTCGATGCGCGCGGCCAAGTGGGTAATGCGGTCGAGCAGCGCCTGCTCGGTGGAACCGTCATCGACCTTGCCGTCGGCTTCAACCAGGGCGCCGGCCAGCGTGGCCAGTTCGGCCTCCACTTCATTCAGTTCGGGCGTGGCGTTCTGCGCCACCGGCAGGCCAAGCAGGGCCATCATGCGGTAGGTTTCGATTTCCAGCACGCGCTGCACCAGGCGGCCCGACTGCTGTTCGTGCATGCCGGCGTCGCAGATCACGAAGCGGCTGAAGCCATCGGCGTGGATCGCAAAGTCGGTCCACATCTCGCCGCCGTTCATGACCTGGCTGCCCGCCAGCGGGGCGCCCTGGAAAAGGCGCTGCAGGCTTTCCGCAAATGCATGCTGCATGCCGCCCGGCCGTCCCAGCAGGACGTGCGCCGCCACCAGCACCCTGCCCTGCAGCCGCAACAGCCATTGCTCCGGCAGGTGGCGCGAGGGCATATTGCTGAAGGCCTCTTCCGGCAGCGGCATGCTGGCCACCGTTTCGGCAAAGGTAAAGGTGGCGAATTCGGTGTGCAGCTCCCACTTCAGGCGGAAGCGGCCAAAGTCGTGGCTAAAGTACTTCCCGCCTGCGCCCGGCGCCGCGACGCCGAAATGGCCACACAGCTCCGCCAGCAACTCTTGCTGCTCCTGTTCGCCCACGATGGCGAAGTGGGTCAGCAGGGTTGGCGCATCCAGTTTCAGGAAGGGGCGCGAGTGGATTTCGGCAGCTAAGGGCACGCGCTGCGTGTGGTTCAGGCTGGAAAACACGATACTCATGTGGCTGGGCTCGGTGATGGCGGAGTCCAAATATTAACATTGTATTTACCCTAAGCCCGGCGGCAGGCCTAGGCCTGGGTGCTGAAGCGCAAGCTGATTTTGCCGTTCGCCGCCGGCAATTGCGGCTCGAGCCAGAGGTAGTTCGGGGGGTCGCCTACTCCGAGCCGCAGGCTGGCGGCATCGGCCACCAAGGCAAGCAGGCGGCCGCTGGCGAGGTCCAGCAGTCGCAGCGCAAGCTCTCCTTGCTGGTCGAGCAGGTAGCGCGCTCGCCCCGGCAAATCGCCCAGCGGCCGCGGCGCGCGGCAATCCCACGGCGTACCGGCGACGTCCTGCTCATGCCCACCGGCCGGCACCACGCGCGGCGCACTCACCATTAGCAATTGGCCAGGCAAATCGCCTTCGCCGGCCATATTGAGCGCAATCCGCAGGCAAATTGTGGCCGGCGCTGCAGCAGGCGCCTGGCAATGCAGCGTGAGCCCGTTCGCTTCGTCCAGGACATACGTCGCCACCACGGCCTGCGGACCTGGACTGACCAGGCGGACGCCAACGCTGGCGTCTTCCACCAGCGGCACGGCGTGCCAAGGCAGGCGGTGCAAGGCACGGCCCGGCGCGGGCAGCAAATGGATGCCGCAATCCGGGGCCTCGCCTTGCACGATATTGGCAAGCCGCCCGTTCCGGTCGGGTACGTGGAGCCGGGAAATGGCGGCGCCCAGGGTATTGATCCGGACTTCCATTCCATGGCGGTTGCAGAGCGCAAATATGAATAGCGGCAAACCCTCTGCCGTATGTCCCGCGTCCTGCTGCGTAATACTTAGTTCCATCTTCTAAGTATATTCAGCACCCCGAGTTTTGATAAAATGAGTCTTTATTTCCCGTCGGCAAAATAAATAAATGCAGGCATCGCAAATTTCCTCTCGTACAGCCCTTGCGCTCGGGGCCGCGCTATTAATCGCGTGCTTTTCCGCGCAGGCAGATGAGGTAGCAGATATCAATAAAATGATGCGCGGCGGGCAGTTGCCAGCCGCTTTGGCCAAGGTTGATGTTGCATTATCACAACGGCCAAAGGATGCACAATTGCGTTTTATTAAAGGGATGATTTTGTCCGAACAGGGCAAATCGGCCGAAGCCATTAATATTTTCCAAAAGCTGACGGAAGATTATCCGGAATTGCCGGAGCCTTATAACAACCTGGCCGTGCTGCACGCCTCGGCCGGCAATTACGATAAGGCCCGCGTGGCGCTGGAACGCGCGATCCGCACCAATCCTGCTTATGCCACCGCCCATGAAAACCTGGGCGACGTGTACGCCAAGCTGGCCAGCCAGTCTTACGACAAGGCCATGCAACTGGCCGATCCTAACCAGCAGCCGCCGCAGAAAGCCAAACTGGCGATGGTCCGCACGCTGACGCCAAAGGGTGGCGAGGCCGCCTCGCCGCTGGCTGCAATCGCTGCCGCACCGGCGCCGGCGCCTGCCAAGGTTGCACCGCCAGCGCCAGCTCCTGTGATTGCCCAGGCGGCCCCGGTTCCGGCCCCGGCTCCGGCCAAGTTGCCTCAGCCCCCTGTGAAGACTGTTCCCACGCCGGCGCCGGCGCCAGTCGTGGCGCAAGCGAAGCCACTGCCGACGGTTCCACCGGCTGCGGTGCCAGCGCCCATCCAGGCGCCGGCGGTACAATTGGCTAAGGCTGCCCCGAAAGCAGAGCTGGCCGAGAAAGAGGATGCCGACGGTGCGGACGTCGTGAAGGCGGTCGAGAACTGGGCCAGGGCCTGGAGCGCGCAAGACATGAAGGCCTACCTGAATGCTTACGGCAGCAACTTCCAGACGCCGAAAGGCCAGAACCGCAAAGCCTGGGAAGCTGACCGCACTGCCCGCATCGAGGGCAAAGGCCATATCAAGGTAAGCGTCGAATCGCCGCAAGTGACGGTCAAGGGCAATACCGCGACCGTGAAATTCCGCCAGAAGTATGTGTCGGACCGCCTCAGCACCACCGGCCGCAAGACCCTGGTGCTGGAGAAGCAAGGTAAGAATTGGTTGATCAAGCAAGAGCAGTCGGGGGCCTGATGCAGATGTCGAAGCGAGCAAGTGCCAGCGCGGCAACCGCGCTGCTGGCAGCATGCGCCCTGCTTGCGCCAGCCGGCATCGGCATGGCCAAATCCATCCATCCGGCAGAAGCCCCGCGCGCCAGGCAGGATGCGGAAATCATGCTGCTCGAGATTTACAAAAACCTGCGCGCCAGCCAGCTCCAGGAGGCGATGGCCAAGGCCGATGCACTGGTGCAGGCTTACCCCAATTTCCGCGTCGGCCACCTGATTCGCGGCGACCTGCTGCTGATGCACACCAAGCCGGTAGGCCAGCTCGGCGCCGGCGCCAACGGCCCCGCCGACAAGCTGAAAGACCTGCGCGACGAAGCGCGCGTGCGCCTGCAAACCCTGGTGGCGCGCCCCGGCCCGGAGCTGGCCCCGCGCTCGGTGCTGCAGCTGCGCGCCGACATGCGCCATGTGCTGGTGGTCGACGCCACCCAATCGCGCCTGTACGTCTACCAGAACAACAACGGCGAGCTGAAACTGGTGACCGACTACTACGTCAGCCAGGGCAAGCTGGGCGTCGACAAATTCCGCGAAGGCGACCAGAAAACCCCGCTCGGCGTGTATTACATTACCGGCCGCGTTTCCGGCCCCAAGCTGCCCGACTTCTACGGCGCCAGCGCGCTGCGCATCAATTACCCCAATGAGTGGGACCGCCTGAATGGCCGCAGCGGCGGCGGCATCTTCCTGCATGGCACGCCGGCCGACAATTACAGCCGCCCGCCCCTCGCCTCCGACGGCTGCGTGGTGCTGACCAATGACGACCTGCGCAAGCTGGAAGGCACGGTCGATATCGGCAAGACGCCGGTGGTGATTGCCGATCATCAGGAATTCATCAGCAAGGCCCGGTGGGATAATGAACGCTTCACCGCCAATCGCCTGGTCGAATCCTGGCGCGCCGACCTGGTCAGCGCCGACAGCAAGCGGCTGCTGAAGAATTATTCCGGCAAGTTCAAGTCGGCCAATGGCGAAGACCTGAAAACCTGGTACGAGAAGGACATGCGCCCGCTGGCCAGCGTGAATGGGCTCAGCGTGTCGCTCAGTGAAGTCACCATCTTCCGCTACCCAAGCCGCGACGACATGCTGGTCAGCACCTTCACCCTCGAGTCCAAGATCGGCAAGAGCCGCTCCACCCAGCGCAAGCGCCAGTACTGGGCGCGCGAAGGCAGCGAGTGGAAAATCATCTTCGAAAGCATGATCTGAAGATCCCCCTGCGTACGCAGCTACTGAGTTGTGCCGCGCTGGCGGGCATCGGCCTTGCCATCCTCCTGTTGCGGCAAGCGCCGTTGGCGGGCCTGCTGCAGGCCGGCTTGCCATGGTGGCAGCAAAGCCTGGCCGGCCTTGCGCTCGGGCTGGCCGCCGGCGGCATCTCGACCGTGACCACGCTGCGCAAGCCCGATTCGGAAGCGGTGCAGCGCACCGCCGCCAGCTATGCGCGGCTCGACCTCGCCGGCTGGAACCCGGTCTGGATATCGCTCGCTGCCGGCATATCGGAAGAACTGCTGTTCCGCGCCGCGCTGCAGCCGCTGGTGGGGATCTGGGGCGCCAGCCTGCTGTTCCTGCTGGTACACAGCGGCGCCTATGACTTCCGCCGCTTTGACCGCGCGGCGCTGTGGCAAGCCAGCGGAGTGTTCGGCATGGGCGTGGTGTTCGGCTTTGCGTTCGAGCATATCGGCCTGCTTGCCGTGATGATCGCCCATGCCGTCGTCGACATTATCGGCCTTTACCTGGTGCGCCACATTTCGGAAGGTGCGAAGCGCTTGCGGTAGTCGCTGGGCGACACTGCCAGCACGCGCTGGAAAGTGGTGCGCAAGCGCTCCTCGTTGCCGAAGCCGCACAGGCGCGCCACCTTCTCGACGCTGCGCTGCGAAGTTTCCAGCATGCGCCGCGCCGCTTCAAGCCGCAGCGCTTCAACACCCTTGGCCGGAGTGCGGCCGGTCTTCTCCTTGTAGACCCGCGCGAAATTGCGCGGGCTCATGTTCACCTGGCTGGCCAGTACTTCGACCGGCAGTTCCAGCGCCAGGTTTTCCATAATCCACATGTGCAGGCGCTCGAAGGTATTGCCGCCCGCCTCCTGCGCCAGCAGCAGTTCGCTGAACTGCGCCTGGCCGCCGGGGCGCTTCAGGAAAACCACCAGCTCGCGCGCCACCTGCATCGCGACATCGTGTCCGCAATCGCTTTCCACCAGGGCCAGCGCGAGATCGATGCCTGCCGTGACGCCGGCCGACGTCCACACCTTATGCTGGTTGACGAACAGCGAATCGCGGTCGATATCGACCGCCGGGAAGCGTTCCTGCAAAAGGTCGCACATGGCCCAGTGGGTCGCGGCACGCTTGCCGTTCAGAAGTCCGGCCTGCGCCAGCAGGAAAGTACCGCTGCAGACCGAGGCCGTGCGCCGCGCGCGGTCCGCCGCGACGGCGATCCAGTCGCTCAGTTCCCGCAGCAAAGGCTGCACGCGCGGCATGTCGGGCGAGCCGGGCACGATGATGGTGTCGATATCCTGCAGCAGGAAGGACGACAGTGCTTCGGTTTCCAGCGCCATGCCTTCCGCGCTGCGCACCATGCCGCCGGCCAGGCTGGCCACCTGGCGCGCATATCCCGGCAGGCCGCGCTCGCGCATGCGCTTGTCGGCGGCCCAGAACACGGTTTGGGGGCCGGTCAGGTCGAGCAGGCCGACATCTTCATAGGCCAGGAACAGCACCTGGCGCTGGCCGGACAGCCTTGGCAGGAAATCAGGGGTATTAGTCATCCCTGCCGATTCTGCGCGACCTATGATGAACTGTCAACGCAACTTTACCCACTGGAGGAAGTCATCATGAAGATCGTAATCATTGGCGGCACTGGCCTGATCGGCAGCAAAACCGTGAAACTGCTGAAAGATCGCGGCCATGAAGTGCTGGCGGCATCGCCGGCATCGGGCGTGAACGCCGTTACCGGCGAAGGACTGGCGGCGGCCCTGGCCGACGCGGACGTGGTGGTCGATGTCGCCAATTCGCCATCGTTTGCACCGGCCGACGTGATGGACTTCTTCCAGAAATCGAGCCGCAACCTGGGTCGCGCGGAAAAAGAAGCCGGCGTGCGCCATCACGTTGCACTGTCGATCGTGGGCACCGACCGGTTGCCGGACAATGGCTATTTCTGCGCCAAACTGGCGCAGGAAGAACTGATCAGGCAGAGCGGCATTCCTTACACCATCCTGCGCGCCACCCAGTTCATGGAATTCATGGCAGCCATCGGGCAATCGTCAGTGGTAGGCGATGCGATCCACCTGTCGCCGGCCCTGATTCAGCCGGTGGCGGCGGACGATGTCGCCGCCGCGCTGGCCGATGTCGCACTGGCGGCACCGCTGAACGGCATTACCGAACTGGCGGGTCCGCAGGCATTCCCGCTGGAGCAGATCGTGCGCCGTGCACTGGCTGCCGCCGGCGACCAGCGCGCAATCGTGGTCGACACGCACGCCAGGTACTACGGTTCCGAGCTGGAACACGGCAGCCTGGTTCCGGCCGCCGGCGCCAGCCCGCGGATCGGCGCCATTCGTTACGACGACTGGCTGCAGCGCTGATCCAGCACGTTTACTGGAATGCCACCTCGGCGAAGCTGCGCAGCTTGCGGCTGTGCAGCTTGTCCGAGCCGAGGCCGCGCAGCAGCTCCAATGCGCGGATGCCGATGCGCAGGTGCTGGTCGACGCGGTCGCGGTAGAACTGGTTGGCCATGCCCGGCAGCTTGATTTCGCCGTGCAGCGGCTTGTCGCTGACGCACAGCAGCGTGCCGTAAGGTACGCGGAAGCGGAAGCCGTTGGCGGCAATGGTGGCGCTTTCCATGTCCAGCGCCACCGCCCTGCTCTGGCTGAAACGGCGCTCCGGCGTGCGCTGCGGCAGCAGCTCCCAATTACGGTTGTCGGTGCTGGCCACGGTGCCGGTGCGCAGCACGCGCTTCAGGTCATGGCCGCCCAGCTGCGTCACTTCGGCCACCGCCGATTCGATCGCCACCTGCACTTCGGCCAGCGCAGGAATCGGCACCCACAGCGGCAAATCCTCATCGAGCACATGGTCTTCGCGCACATAGCCGTGGGCCAGCACGTAGTCGCCCAGCTGCTGCGTGTTGCGCAGGCCTGCGCAGTGTCCCAGCATCAGCCAGGCATGCGGGCGCAGTACTGCGATATGGTCGGTGGCGGTCTTGGCGTTGGCCGGGCCGACGCCGATGTTCACCATGCTGATGCCGCTGCCATCGGCGCGCACCAGGTGGTAGCCCGGCATCTGCGGCAGGCGCGGCGGCGCTGCACCGAGGTCGTCGCCAGGCTGCATGGCGTGGCCGACGCGGCGCGTCACGATATTGCCCGGTTCAACGAACGCCACGTAGCCGTCGCTGTCCGGGCTGGCCATCAGCTCATGGCCCAGGCGCACGAATTCGTCGATGTAGAACTGGTAGTTCGTGAACATCACGAAGTTCTGGAAATGCTCGGGCGAGGTGCCGGTGTAATGGCGCAGGCGCTGCAGTGAGTAGTCGACGCGCGGCGCGGTGAACAGCGACAGCGGCTGCGCCTCGCCCGGCGCCGCCTCGAAGGTGCCGTTGGCGATGCCGTCGTCCATGGCGGCCAGGTTGGGCAGGTCGAACACGTCGCGCATCAGCAGGCGCCGCTCGGCGCTCAGGCTTCCTTCGATATGGTCATGCTCGGCAAAGGAGAAGTGGATCGGGATCGGCTGCGAGCTGAGCCCCACTTCGATCTGCATTTGCTGCTGGCCGTGATTCTTCAGCAGCAGGCGGAATTGTTCGGTGTAATAGCCCTCGAACAGGTCGGGGCGCGTCAGCGTGGTCTCGAAGGCGCCAGGGCCGGCGACAAAGCCGTACGACAGGCGCGAATCGGCGCGCGCGACAGTTTCCGTCTGCACCCGCACATAGGGGTAGCAGGCGCGCACGCGTTCGGTCGGCGTTTCGCCCTCGACAAAGCGCTGCAGGGATTCGCGCAGGAAGCGGATACTGTCGTCATAAATTGCCCGGACCTGGGCCAGTGCTGCGGAAGGATCATCAAACATGCGGGGTGCTACGTGGGGACGGCTGAACATCGTGCTACTCCTTTCTGCGGGCTTCGTCCTATTATAATGGCAGCATGTGGCAGAAATATTTAATAGGAATGATTGCAGCCGGCAGCGCGGCGAGCGCGCTGGCAGATGCGCCGCTGACCGTGGCCTGGCGCGAGAAGCCTCCTTACTATTATTTTGACGAGAACAAGGTCGCGAAAGGCTTCATGCTCGATCGCGCAAAGCAGGTATTCGCCGCTGCCGGCGTGCCGGCGGTGTTCGTCAACGAGCCGCAAAAGCGCATCTGGGCCAATTTCAACCACGGCATGCCGAACTACTGCTCGATCAGCTGGTACCGCCTGCCCGAGCGCGAAGCGGTGGCGCAGTATTCGGTTCCGGTGCACGCGGACTTGCCGCACGCCGTGCTGGCGGTGCCGGCGGTGGCGGCCCGCATCCGGTCCCACGCAAACCTCAAGTCCCTGCTTTCGGATAAATCGCTGACGCTGGCCGTGATCGATGGCGTGTCCTACGGACCGGAGCTCGATGCCCTCATCGCCGCCAGCCAGAACCGCATCATGCGCCGCACGGTGGAAACCTCGGCCATGTTCCGCATGGTTGCCTTCGGCCGCGCCGACTACCTGTTCGTCGACCGCGAGGACTGGAACTACCTGCGCCTCAAATTCCCCGAACTGCAGTCGCTGGTGCTGATCGATTTTGCCGACATGCCGCCCGGCCTGAAGCGCTACATCGTTTGCAGCCGCGACGTGCCGGCCGACACCATGGACCGCCTGAACCGCGCCATCATGGCGCGCAACGATACTCCGCGCCGCTAAGCTCCTTATGGCTTGATGTGCTCGGCGAACAGCAGTACTGCGATCACCACCATTGCCGCACCGGACACGCGACTGATCGTTCGCGCCGCCGCGGGACGCGAACGCAGCACCGCCCGGGCGCTGAAGCCGATCGCGAGGTAGACCACGCCGCAGCTGAACACATGCAGCAGTCCCAGTGCCACGATCTGCACCGGCACCGTCCACGCTGCCGTGCGATTCACGAACTGCGGCAGCAGCACCAGGAACAGCAGCAGCACCTTGGGATTGAGCCCGCTCACGCATGCCCCTTTCAGCGCCCATCGCATTCCCGAGTGCGATGCTTCCGCTTCGCCCGCGACCGGCGGCCCGGAAGGCTTGCGCAGTTGGCCGATGCCGATCCAGAGCAGGTAGGCGGCTCCGGCAAAGGTCAACACGCTGAGCGCAGCGGGAGAGCTGGCAACCAGCGCGCCCACGCCGGCCGCAACCAGCAGGATCGCCGTCAAATGGCCGAACAGGAGTCCCGTTACGGCCGGCACCACGAACCTGCCCCGCATGCCCGCCGAAATGACATATGCCCAGTCCATGCCGGGCGTGACGATCAGCAGGATCGACACGATCCAGAATGCCGCAAAAGTGCTGTAATCCATGGCAGAATTTTCCAAATCTTTGTACGAAGAAGAAAATTTTATGCAGTTTCGACTGGAAAGTGCTCCTGTCTTTTGCTTCGTAGCGGTCGATATTGGTAAAATCTTCCAAATGGATAAGATTGACCGAAAAATTCTTGCTGAACTCCAGGCGGACGGCCGCTTGACGGTCACCGAACTGGCGGAACGGGTTGGCTTGAGCGTGTCGCCTTGCCACCGGCGCGTACGCGCGCTCGAACAATCGGGCGCGATCCAGGGTTACCGTGCGCAGCTCGATCCAGTGCCGCTCGGGCTCGCGTTTTCGGCCATCGTGTTCGTGACGCTGCGCGAAAGCGACCATCACGCCGTATCGACTTTCGAAACGGCGATACTCGATGTGCTTGAGGTGATCCAGGCGCAACGCCTGTTCGGCGATCCGGACTACCTGCTGCGCGTGGTCACACGCGACCTGCCGGCATTCCAGAAGCTGTATGACGAGAGGTTGTCCAAGCTGCCTGGCGTGCAGCGCCTCACGTCGACGCTGGTGATGAAAAGCGTCATCGGCGACCGCGCGCTCCCGCTTTGATGCGGGCCGGCCTCAGATTCCCCTGGCGCCCAACACCTGCATGCGCTGGCGCCACCCCGCCACTGTCGCGGCATCCATCTTTCCCGCAGCGCCGACCAATGTCTTGCGCACCGGCGCAATGCCGACGAAATTCAGGATATTGCGTTCCAGCGATTTCAGGCTGTGGGCGCAGAAGTACCAGCGATAGAACAGGGCCGGCATCCCCATCGTCACCACCACGCGCGCGCTGCGGCCAGCCAGCAGGCCGGCACGCAAAGGATTCTTCGCTTCGCGGGCCAGCGCAAACCCGGGCCGCGCCACCTGTTCCAGGAAGGCTTTCAGGCAGGCCGGCATGTCGCCGAGCCAGAGCGGATAAAAGATCACGATATGCTGCGCATCCGCGATGGAACGCTGCGCCGGCGCCAGGGCCGGCGGCACTTCGCCCTCTTCCCATTCATGCGCGTTGGCCAGCATGGGAAACTCCAGCGTGGCAGGCGTGACCGCCTGCACCTGGTGGCCGGCGGCGCGCGCGGCCTCAACGTAAGCGTCAGCCAGCGCATGGCACAGATGCCCACCGGCGGGATCAGGGTGGCCCTGAATCACAAGGATCCTGCTCATGCATCCTCCACCGTGACCAGGTTGCTCTGGGCCTCGGCGTACTCCAGCGCATAAGCCAGTTCGCCCGGCGTGTCGGCATGGATGGACAGTATGGGCTGTCCTACTTCGAGCCTGCTGCCCAAAGGTGCGAAAAAGCGCACGCCGGCCGCAGCGGCGCGCGGTGCGCCGGCCAGCTTTGCCAATGTGGCCAGCTTGCGGTTGTCGATGGCAACGACGCGGCCGGCATGGCAGGCTTCAAGGACATGGGTGCAAGCCGCGACCGGCGGCTGGCGCAGGCCGCCCTGTGCCGCACAGATGGCCTGGAACTTGGCCCAGGCCGCGCCGGAATCGAGCGTCTGCGCCGCCAGCACCAAGCCTTCGCCCGGCGCGGCGCGTCCGCCCAGTTCGAGAACGCCTGCGGCCAGTGCCAGCGCGCGCTGGCGCAGGTCCTGCGGCGCGCCGGGCGTGCCTTGCAGCACGGCCAGCACGTCCATCGCTTCCAGTGCCGGGCCGATGCCGACGCCGACCGGCTGGCTGCCATCGCTGATGACGCACTTGACGGCCAGGCCCAACGCCTGCCCAGCGCCCTCCAGCCTCGTGGCCAGTTGAATGGCCGCCTGCCCGGAGCGCACCTTGGCGGTGCGGCCGACCGGAATGTCGATCAGCACATGGCTGGCGCCGGCCGCCAGCTTCTTCGACAGGACCGAGGCCACCAGCAAGCCATCGCTGTCCAGCTCCAGCGGGCGCTCGACGCGAATCAGTACATCGTCCGCCGGGCTCAGGGTCACGCTGCCGCCCCACACGATGCAGCCGCCTTCCTGCTGCACCACGCGGCGCATGGCATCGATGCCGATCGCCACCGGCGCCAGGGTTTCCATGGTGTCGGCCGTGCCGGCCGGCGAAGTGATGGCGCGCGACGAGGTCTTGGGCATGGTCATGCCAAGGGCTGCGACGATCGGCACCACCAGCAGCGTGGTGCGGTTGCCGGGCAGGCCGCCGACGCAATGCTTGTCCACCACCACTTGCGAAGGCCAGTGCATGCGCTCTCCCGCCGCCGCCATCGCGCGCGTCAGGGCGATGGTCTCCGCCAGGTCCAGGCGGTTGCCGGAGCAAGCTGTGATAAAGCTGGAGAGATGGATGTCCGGATAGCGTCCGCTGGCAACATCGGCGATGATGGCCTGCGCCGCCGCATCGTCCAGCGGCCGGCCGTGGATCTTGCCGCGCACTGCCGCGAAGGAGGCAAGTGGCGCCGGGTGGCGCACGCTGATTGCCGCGCCCGGCGTGGCGCCCAGCGCCTCCCACGCCGCCTCGGACAGGCCGATATCCTGTTCGTCCAGCAGCTCGCCATCGACCACGTTCAGCGTGGCGGCGACGGTTTGCCCGCCGCATTGCAGCTCGATGCGCGATTGCGCCTCAAACCCTTCGGCCCGGCATACCTTGCAATCGCGCCGCATATAGGCCACCGGCTGCTGGTAGGTGTCGATGCCAAGCCGCCTGGCACGTAATGCATATCCCATGGTTCACTCCTTTCGCCCAGCCTAAGCGATCGCCCTGGCGCCTGGAATGACCTGGATCAAATTTCAGAAGCCGCGCGCCAGGCCGAGAACCAGCTTGCCGTGTACCTTGCTGGACGGTGCGATGGCGGGGCTGCCGTAGCCGCCACTGGCGCCCTGGCGGCGCAGGCGGGCCGCGTCCAGCGACAGCTGCATCTGCCAGCCCTCGATTGCCGTCCCGACGCCGATGCGCCCTTCGGCGCGGTTGCTGCCGGCATTGCCCGGGGCAGCGAGGTAGCCGCCGCGCCAGAAGTAGCGCCAGCTCGGGCCCAGCGCGCCGCCGCCATTGAGTTCAGCATACACCGTGCGCTCGCGGAAGCCGAGGTAGTCGGGCGAATAATGCAGGCGCGCCGAGTAGTTATCGAAAGACAGGCCGGCAAACACTTCGCGGAAATTCCAGTCCGGAGCACCGTGGAAGGCATAGGCCGACGCGCCGGCTTCCCAAGACAGGCCCGATGGCAGGCGCTGCGCGTAGCCGCCATAGCCCAGCCACTGGGCCGTGCGGTGCGATTGCGGCGCCAGCTGGCCGGTAACCACCTGGCCGCCGGCAAACCAGCCGTTGGCGCCATCGACATCGAGCGACAGCCGCGCCGCCGGCTTGCCGGAGCTGAGGGAAATTCCGCGGTACATATAATCCGACACGATGCCGGCGCTGCCGCTCACTTGTGCCTGCGCACTCGCTGCAAGGATGCAGGCCAGCCCTGTCAGGGCGAACGTGCGAGGTTGTCGGTGGAAGGGTTGGGGCATGCGCAGGAACATTTTCCGGTAATGCGCATGATGGTGGCGCAAAGATCTATCCCCGTCAACGGTGCGGGGCCGCTGCTGCGCACGATACCGTCGTGCAGGCGCTCGCCGCTTAGCTGCGGCTTGAGTTCGCCGATCAGGGCCAGCATGCCGCTCACATGGGCGGCGGCGTAAGAGGAACCGGAAACCATGCCCCAGCGCGCGCCGGGCATGGTGGTCGGCACGTCGCGCCCCGGCGCCAGCAGGCATTGGGCGCCATGGCGCGGCGCGTCGTCGGCAGCGACCGCGAACACGCCCGGACTGCTGGCCGGGAAACCGCCGTCGCTGCGCGCCGGATCGATCGCGCCCACCACGCGCACGCCGCGCGCCTGCGCCAAGCCGACCAGCTGCTGCAGCAGGCGGTCCTGCGGACCGGACAGGCTCAGGTTGATCACTTGCGCATTGTGCAGCAAGGCGTAGTTGAGAGCTTTGGCCAGCGTGAAGCTGTTGCAGCGCGTGCCGCTGTCGGCCTGCCAGCAGGCGCGCAAGGCCATCAGCCGGGCTTCGGGCGCAACGCCGGCGATGCCGACGCCATTGTCGGCACGCGCGGCGATGACGCCTGCAACCGCCGTGCCATGTTCTTCGGCCACATAGGACTGGCCGTCAACGAAATTTTCCTGCACCGCCACCTGGCCCGCCAGGTCGGGATGGCTCGCTTCGACGCCGCTGTCGATCACCGCGACCAGCACCTTGCGGCCGGTGGCGGATTTGCGCACCTGTTCCAGCTGCCAGGGTGCGGCGGCAGGCTGCACGCGGTATAGAGGGTCGCCGGATGCGCCGGAACCGCCCTGCGCGCTGAAGTCCTGGATCGCCTGCGCCCACGCGACCCGGCTATCGCGCGATAATGCGGCCAGCACCGCAGCCGGATCCTGGCCGGCGGCAAGGCGCATGCGGTAGCAATCGACGTTCAGCGCCGGCATCGGCCAGTCTTCCATCATTTGCAAGCCATGTTCGCGCGCCAGGGCAACTGCAATGCGCTGGCGCGCCTGGCGGCCTGCATCGTCGCGGTAGCTGGCGCCGCTATAGCCATCGGCACGGAAATGCGGCGCGGGCAAATGCAGCATGACCAGGATTTCATGGGCGCCGCTTGCCGGCGGCGCCACCGTGCCAGGCGTGGCTTGCGCTGCTGCCAGAGCGCCTGGCGGTCCCGCCAGTGCGCACAGCGCCAACAAGATCATCGCGGCCCAACGATTCACTGCCTGCCCTCCGCTGCCAGCGCTTCGGCCATTTCCACGGCGGGATCGGCGCGCAAGGCGGCCAGCACGCTGGCGCGCTGCGCCGCTTCGACATCCAGCAGCCAGGCGCCGGTGGCGGTAGGCCCGCCGACCAGGTGGGCGCCGGATGTTTTCAGCAGCCGCTGCACATCCTGCACGCTGGCATCGGGCTTGAACACCACCAGCACGTCGGGCGTGGCAGCCGGTGCGCTGCCGAGCGCCTTGTAATCAGGCGGCGTGCCGGCCGGCAGCATGTTTGCCGCCAGCACGACGATCACCAACGCCTGTGCCGCGATGGCCCAGCCCTTCCAGTCGCCGGGCCCGCGCAGCCAGTCCAGCAAGGCACTGGCAAAACGGGACGGCGCCGGTACAACGGGGGATGGCTTGGCGACGGGCCGGGCCAAAGGGGACGGCGCCTCGTCCAGCCGCGGCATCAGGCGCGCCAGCGCGCGCTCCGGGTCCAGGCCGGCCGGCAACGGGGCTGCCGTTTCGATCAGGCGGCGCTGCCAGGCCAGCTCGGCGCGGCATTCGGGGCAATCGCGCAGGTGCTGCTGCACGCGCGCTGCCTCGCCGTCGGCCAGCGAGCCGGCGGCATACCAGGGCAGCAGTGCCTGCATGTCCTGGTGTTCCGCAACGTTCGATGGGTCTTGCGTGTTCATCGTATCTCTTCCAAATGGTCGGACAACATGTCCTTCAGGCGCAGCCGCGCGTGGAACATGCGCGTCTTCACGGTATTGACCGGGCAGCCTATGGTCTCGGCAATCTCCTGGTAGGCCATGCCGTGGTAATAAGTCAGGCAGACCACGGCGCGCTGCTCCAGCGGCAAGGCGTCCAGCGCACGCCCGACGCCGCGTTGCAACTGCAGCGCCGCCAGCGCATGCTCGGGCTCATGCCATTCCTCGCCCGCCACGTCCGGCGCATCTTCCAGCGGCTCGTCCAGCCCGCGCAGGGCTTTCAGCGCCTGGCGGTAGGCGATCCCGAAAATCCAGGTGGAGACCTTGCTGCTGCCATCGTAGCTAGAAGCCTTCTGCCACACCACCAGCATGGTGTCGTTGACAACTTCTTCCAGCAGGGGCGCGTTGCGCGTCATGCGGTCAAGGAAACGGGCCAGGCGCGGGAAGTAGGCGCGGTACAGGGCCTGGAAGGCCAGGCGGTCGCCGCCCCCTACCAGCCGTACCAGCTCGCCATCGTCCACATCGCCTGTCACTCCCGCCCTCCTGCCAAAACGCATGCACCGTTCTCCTTTTCATGCCTGTGAATACACAGCCGGAGGAAAAAGGTTCAAACAAAATTCAAAAATATTTTCCCACCCGATTTTGAACCATTTTTGCGTGCGCCGGTATTGACCGTAACAACATTGACAGAATGTTCAGTACCTGTGTTCGCTCAAACTGCCGTCTGCGGCCCCGCCCTGCTCTCGCCTGACCTGGCCGCCGTGCTGCGCCTGCTGGTGCTGGCGCCGCTGCTGGAGGAATGGGTGGTGCGCGCGGGATTGCATGCCTGGCTGCTGCCGCGTTCCAGCGGCGCGGCCGCGGTGCTGGCCAGTGCGGCGGCCTTCAGTGCGCTGCACCTGGGTTCCGGTCTGCTGGCGGCGGCGCTGGTATTCGGGCCGGGCCTGATGTTCGGCCTGGCCTACCAGCGCTGGCGCGACTGGCGGCTGTGCGCCCTGCTGCACAGCGCATGCAATGCCTGGGCCCTGTCGATGTGTGCATGAACCACTCACCAACAACGGGAGCTCCGATGAAACACCACCGACTTTGGGCTTTGCTGGCACTGGGCCTGGCGCAGGCCGCGCAATTCGCGCAGGCTGCCGATGCCCTGAACGGCAAAAGCCTGTACCTGAACGGCCCCACTTCAGGCGGCACCACCTGCTCCGCCTGCCATAGCGCCAATCCGGCCGCCAACGTCAACAACATCCTGGCGGGCGCCAACAATCCCACCGTGATCAGTTCTGCCTTCGCAGCCAACAAGGGCGGCATGGGATCGCTGTACAACGGCAAATTCACCTCGGCGGAAATTGCCGACCTGGCAGCCTTCATCGGCAACCCGACCGTGACCGCCGCGCCTGCGGCATCGGTTGCCCCAGCGGCACTTTCCTTTGGCGGCGCCACCGTGGGCCAGGACAGCGGCGCCCTGTCCACCACCCTTTCCAATACCGGCTCGGCCGCGCTGAACATCGGCAGCCTGGCAGTCGGCGGCAGCAATGGCGGCGACTTCCGCATCACCGGCGGCACTTGCGCTTCCGGGCAGGCGCTGGCCGCCGGCAGCAACTGCAGCGTGCAACTGGTATTCCGCCCGGCCGCAGCGGGCGCCCGCAGCGGCGCGCTGACCATCAGCCATAATGCCACCGGCGGTTCCAGCAGCGTCACCCTGTCCGGCACCGGCAATGCCGTGGCGCAGGCTACCCTGGCACTGTCGGCCACGGCGCTGGACTTCGGCGCATTGCTCACCAACGCGCCATCCCAGCGCACGCTGACCCTGACCAATAGCGGCCAGGCGGCATTGACTTTCTCTTCGATCGGCGTCAGCGGCGCCCAGGCCGGCTTCTTTACGCTGGGCGGCAGCTGTGCCACGGCCACGCCGCTGGCTATCGGCGCCAACTGCACCGTCGTGGTGCAGGCACTGCCCACCGCGAGTGGCGCCTTTGCGGCCAGCCTGAACCTGGCTTCCAACGCCAGCAACGCCAATGTGGCGGTGGCGCTGTCCGGCAGCGCAACTGCAGCGGCGCCGGCCATCAACGCCAGCCCGAGCGCAGTCGCCTTCGGCCTGTGGACCATCGGCGCAGCACCGCTCACGCAGCAGGTCACGCTGAACAACCGCGGCAATGTGGCGCTGGCCTTTACCAGCATCGCCGTCAGCGGCGCAGCCGGCATCAGCATCGGCAGCGGCGGCAATTGCGGCAGCAGCCTGGCGGTCGGCGCCAGCTGCACGGTGCCGCTGTCGTTCGCACCGGCCGCCGCAGGCGACGTGGCAGGTACCTTGCTGGTGCGCTCGAACGCGGCCGACCTGTCGGTTGCCGTCACCGGTTCCGGCACCACTTCCCCGGTCGCGCGTCCGGCCCTGAGCATCAGCGGCCCGGTAGCCTTCCCCGACACCCAGGTCGGCCAGCAATCGGCGGCGCAGCGCAATACCCTGTCCAACAGCGGAACGGGCGCACTGAAGATCGCTTCGCTGGTCCTGGGCGGCAGCAATCCCGGCGACTTCGCACTGGCCGGCAGTTGCGCCGCCGATGCGAGCCTGAGCCCTGGCGCGAACTGCACCATCGATGCGGCCTTCAAGCCGACTGCCGCCGGTTCGCGCAGCGCGGACATGCTGCTGGTAACTGACAGCGGCGCGCAATTCTCGGTACGCCTGAACGGCAATGCCAGCGCCATTCCCGCGCCAACCCCATCGCTCGGCCTGTCGCCGCAAGCGTTCGACTACGGCAGCTCCGCCGCGGGCGGCGCGGGCATCGTCAAGCGCTTCGCCCTGTCGAACACCGGTTCCGCAGCGCTCGTCCTGAACAGCATTGCCTTCAGCGGTCCATTCGCGGTGGCGACCGGGGAAACCAATGCCTGCGGCGCCTTCCCATTGACGCTGCAAGCCGGCGCCTCCTGCGAACTGCCGGTACGCTTCACGCCGACCGCAGCGGGCAACGCCAGCGGCACCGCCACCCTGCAGGCGACCGGCGCCAGCTGGCAGCTTGCGCTGAGCGGACAGGGTTCGGCCGATGGCACGGCTGGCGCAACCCAGAACCGCGGCGGCGGCGGATGCTCGTCGATCAGCGGCGGCAACGATCCGATGCTGGCCATACTGGCCGTACTGGCGGCCGTCGTGCTCTTGTGGCGCCGCCGCCAGGCGCGCATGCTGGCCGCCGCCGCCGCGCTGGCGGCAGCCGGCCAGGCCATGGCGCTGGAACCAGGCCAGGCCGCACCGGCCTTTTCCCTGGCCGGCCCAACCGGCACCGTAAAGCTCGAGCAATACCAGGGCAAGCTGGTGTACATCGACTTCTGGGCTTCGTGGTGCGGTCCATGCCGCCAGTCCTTCCCGTGGATGAACGAAATGCAGGCCCGCTACGGTGGCCAGGGCCTGCAAGTGGTCGGCATCAACGTCGACGCCAAGACCGACGACGCGCGCAACTTCCTGAACGCGACGCCGGCCAGCTTCGTGATTGCCTTCGACCCGAGCGGCACCGCGCCGCGCAATTACGGCGTCAAGGGCATGCCAAGCAGCGTGCTGATTGGGCCCGACGGCAAGGTGCTGTATGAGCACAGCGGCTTCCGCCCTGCGGACCGCACCGTGCTGGAAGCGCGCATCAAGAGCGCACTGGGAGTACGCCAATGAGCGCGCGCCTGCTTGCTGCCTGTGCCGTGCTGGCCGGGCTCTCCGGCTGCGCCCTGAAGCCCGTCCAGCCATGGGAAAAGGGTGAACTGGCGCGCACCGACATGCTGCTCCAGGGCGACAGCCTGGAGACGCGCTTCAACGAACACATTTACGCCAGCAAGGAAGCGGCATCCGGCGGCAGCGCCGTGGGCGGCGGCGGCTGCGGCTGCAACTGACAAGGAAGACCATGGAAAACAAACCACAGAACGGCATGCCGGTCGGCCAGGCCTTGCTGGCGGCGGCCATGCTGCTGCCGGGCATCGGCGCCGTGCATGCCGAGACGGCGCCGGAACGGGGCAGCATCGGCGTCAAATACCTGTACTACAAGGAGGACCAGCCGGGCCTCGACCGCGTGCGCGTGCATGCGCCGGCGGTCTCCGTGCTGGCCCCGGTCGCCGGCGAATGGTCGGTGGCCGCCAGCGCCACCGTGGACGACGTGTCGGGCGCCTCGCCACGCTACCACACTGCCGTCTCCGGCGCCTCGCGCATGGACGACTTGCGCAAGGCCGGCGACGTAACCGTCACGCGTTACCTGCCGCGCGGCACGGTCAGCGTGTCGGCCGCGTATTCGACCGAACATGACTACGTGTCGCGTGCCTTGTCGATGCAGGCGTCGCTCGCCAGCGAGGACAAGAACACGACCTGGAATTTCGGTGTCGGCGGCTCGGATGACAGCATCAATCCCGTCAACCATATCGTGCAGGACGCCGGGCGCCAGACCGTCAGCGTGCTGGCCGGCGTGACGCAGGTGCTGACGCCGGTCGACGTCGGCCAGTTCACGCTCACCCATACGCAGGGTCACGGCTACTACTCCGACCCGTACAAGATGGCCGACAACCGTCCGGACAAGCGGCGCCAGGACACTGCCCTGCTGCAGTGGAACCACCGCTTCGTCGCGCTGGGGGCCACCAGCCGGCTCAGTTACCGCTTCTACCACGACAGCTTCGGCATCAGCGCCCACACGCTGGGCGCCGAATGGGTGCAGGGACTCAGCGATGGCTGGACCGTCACGCCCGCAGTGCGCCTGTATACGCAGCGCGCCGCCGACTTCTATTTCGACCCGGTCTATGACCGCACCCTCGGGGAGCCATTCCCGCCCGGTTATGTGTTCGGCAGCAGCCAGGCCAGCTCCGCCGACCAGCGCCTCTCCGGCTTCGGCGCCGTCACGCTCGGCGTCAAGCTGGCCAAGCAGCTGAACCGGGACTGGGCGGTCGACTTCAAGGTGGAACGCTACGAGCAGCGCGGCTCCTGGCGCGCGTTCGGCAGCGGCAGCCCGGGGCTGGCGCCGATGCGCGCGGTCAGCCTGCAGATCGGAGTGACACGGCAGTGGTAAACCCGGTCTACACGATCGACTTCCAGGCGATGGCCAGCCGCTGCGAGATCCGGCTGGCCGCAGCCGACGGCGCCGAGGCACGGGCATTGGCCGAGCCGGCGCTGGAGGAAGTGCGCCGGATCGAGGCCAAATACTCGCGCTATCGCCCGGACAGCATCGTGAGCCGGATCAACGCGGCGGCCGGCGTGGCGCCGGTCGGCTGCGACGAAGAGACGCTGGCCTTGCTGGAATATGCCGATGCCGTGCATCGCAGCAGCGGCGGCCGTTTCGACATCACCTCCGGCGTGCTGCGCAAGGCGTGGGACTTCCGGCTCGGCACCGTTCCTTCAGCTTCGACGCTGGAGGCCTTGCTGCCGCTGGTCGGCTGGCAGCAGGTGCGGCGGGAGGGAGGCAGCGTCCTGCTTCCGCAGGCCGGCATGGAGCTGGATTTCGGCGGTTTCGGCAAGGAATATGCCGTCGATCGCGCGGCGGAGATCCTGATCGCGCAGGGCGTTCGGCATGGCTACGTGAACCTGGGCGGCGACATGCGCTTCCTCGGGCCGCGGCCGGATGGCGCCGAATGGAGCATCGGCATCCAGCACCCGCGCGATGCCCGGGCCACCATTGCCAGCGTGCCGTTCAGCCGGGGAGCCCTGGCAACCAGCGGCGATTACGAGCGTTTTTTCGAAGCGGATGGGCGGCGCTATTGCCACGTCCTCGATCCGCGCAGCGGCATGCCGGTCTCGTACTGGCGTTCGGTCAGCGTGGTGTCGCCCATGGCCATCGCTGCCGGAAGCTGCAGCACCACGGCCATGCTGCTGGAGCGGGACGGGCTGCAGTTCCTTGAACAGTCTGGCTTGTCCTACCTGGCCATCGACCAGGATGGCCACATTTTTCGGAGATGAATCATGAAGTTCCTCATTAAATGGCTGGCAGCGCTGCTGCTGGCTACCCTGTTTGGCAGCCCTGCACTGGCCGATGATTTCCTGGCGCCGGAGCAGGCCTTTGACCTGCAGGCAGAGCTGCGGGCCGACGGCCAGCTTGCCTTGCACTGGACGATCGCGCCCGAGTATCACCTGTACCGCGATCGCATCAGCCTGCGGAGCGCTGGCGCCGCCGTGCCGGTGCTGCTGCCGCCCGGGAAGCGCAAGTACGATGAAAATTTTGGCAAGGAGATGGAAACCTATGCCGGCGCACTGGCCTTGCAGCTTCCATGGCAGGGCCGTTCCGCCGCCACCTTGACGGTCTCCTACCAGGGCTGTGCGGATGCCGGCTTGTGCTACCCGCCGGCCGAACGCAGCTTCCGCGTCGATCCGGCGCGGCCGGGCGTGCTGGAAGCGCTGCCGGACGCGCCGCCAGGCGAGGCCGCAAATGCCGGTAGCGCAAATTCCTCCCAGGTGAACAGCGGTGCGGCGCCCCCAGCCAGCACTGCAGCGAAAGGCGCTACAACGGCGGCGGACAGTACGGCAGTGGCGGAAGACGACACCTCCCTGGCGCAGCGCACGCTGCAAAGCGGCAGCGCATGGCGCATCGGCGCGGCCTTCCTGGTGTTCGGCCTGCTGCTTTCGTTCACCCCTTGCGTGCTGCCGATGGTGCCGATCCTCTCCTCCATCATCGTCGGCGAAGCGCAGGTGACCCGCAAGCGCGGCCTGCTGCTGGCGGCTGCCTACAGCCTGGGCATGGCCCTGGTCTACACCTCGCTGGGCGTAGCTGCTGGCCTGGCGGGCGAAGGCCTGGCCGGCGCGCTGCAGAAGCCGTGGGTCTTGCTCACCTTCGGCGCCCTCCTGGTCGCACTGGCCCTGTCGATGTTCGACGTCTACCAGCTGCAACTGCCAAGCGCCCTGCAGACCCGCCTCAGCTCCGCCAGCGGCAACCTGTCCGGCGGCCGGATCGCAGCCGTGTTCACGATGGGCGCAGTATCGGCGCTGATCGTCGGCCCTTGCGTGGCGGGCCCGCTGGCCGGCGCCCTGCTGTACATCAGCCAGACCGGCAACGCGCTGATCGGCGCCGGCGCGCTGTTCGCCATGGCTTGCGGCATGAGCGTGCCCTTGCTGCTGACCGGACTGTCCGCAGGCAGCCTGCTGCCGCGGGCCGGCGGCTGGATGAACCACGTGAAGAAAGTCTTCGGCCTGCTGCTGATCGCCGTCGCAATCTGGATGGTCAACCCGGTGCTGCCGGTCACCGCCAGCATGGCGCTATGGGGCGCGTTCGCCATCCTGTGCGCCGCCTTCCTGCGCGTGGGCGAGGCCGTGCCGCAAGGCGCCGGTGCAGGCGCTTACGCGACAAAGGCGCTCGGCGTGCTGATGCTGCTCGGCGGCCTGTTTGAACTGGTCGGCGCGGCCAGTTCAGGGCGCGATGTACTGCAGCCGCTGGCCCACCTGCGCGGTGCCGGGAACGGTGCTACTATTGCCGGCGCGGGTGCGGGCCAGGCACACGATGCCGAACCCCGCTTCACCCGCGTTCGCACTGTCGCCGACCTTGACCAGGCATTAGCCAATGCAAAAAAACCCGTCATGCTGGACTTCTATGCCGATTGGTGCGTCTCATGCAAGGAAATGGAACGCCTCACCTTCAGCGACACGCGCGTGCAAGCCGCCATGCAGGACATGCACCTACTGCAGGCCGACGTGACGGCCAACAGCGAAGAAGACCGCGCCTTGATGAAACGCTTCAGCCTTTTCGGCCCGCCCGGCATCGTGATGTTCGACGCCAGCGGGAACGAAGTGACCCAGGCGCGCATCATCGGCTACCAGCCACCTGATAAATTCCTGCGCCGCCTGGAACTGGCGGCAAACAACCCTGAAAGGACCACTCAGTGAAACGCACCCTCTCCTTCCTGCTCTGCGCCGCCCTGCTGCCTGCCGCGGCCTTCGCCGAAAACGCGCCGGCGCACTGGAGCTATGAAGGCGCCACCGGCCCGCAAAACTGGGGCAAGCTGGAACAGGACTTCAGCACCTGCAAGCTGGGCCACAACCAGTCGCCAATCGACATCCGCAAGACCAGTAAGGCCAAGCTGCCGCCGCTGGAATTCGCTTACAGCCCGTCGCCGCTGAAGATTCTCGACAACGGCCATACCATCCAGGTGAACTACGCCCCAGGCAGCAGCGTCACGATCGACGGCAAGCGCTACGACCTGCTGCAATTCCACTTCCACAAGCCGAGCGAAGAAAAGATCAATGGCCGCAGCTATCCGATGGTGGCGCACCTGGTGCACAAAAATGCGGAAGGCAAGCTGGCCGTGGTAGCGGTGCTGTTCCGCAAAGGCGCGGAGAATCCGCTGGTGCAGACCCTGTGGGATTCCCTGCCGAAGGAAAAAGGCGAGCCGCAGGAAGTGGCAGGCGTCAGCATCGATATCGGCAAGCTGCTGCCAGCTGCGCAAGGCTATTACAACTTCGCCGGTTCCCTGACCACCCCGCCATGCAGCGAAGAGGTCAACTGGTTCGTGCTGAAAAAACCGGTTGAAATGTCGGACGCACAGCTGAAGCGCTTTGCCCAGGTCTACAAGCACAACGCCCGTCCGGTCCAGCCGCTGAACGGCCGCACCGTCCAGGAAAGCCTGTAAGTTTCAGCAGCGGGCCTGCGCCCGCTTGCAGCGATCTCGGCCCTGGCGCTTGGCCGCATACATGGCCGCGTCGCTGCGCCGCAACAGGTCTTCCGCCAGCTGCGCATCATAAGGAAATACGGCCAGCCCAATGCTGGCCGACACGAAAGCCGGCTGTTCATCGACCAGCCGCACCGGTGCACGCACTGCCGCCAGCGCCCGTTCCAGGATCTCCTCGGCCTCGCCCACGTCGTTCAAACCCGCCAGCAGCAGCACGAACTCGTCGCCGCCCAGCCGCGCCACCGTGTCGTTGGCACGCACCACCTGCTGCAAGCGCCCCGCCACTTCCACCAGCACCGCATCGCCGGCTTCATGGCCGAAGGTGTCGTTGACGTTCTTGAAGCCATCCAGGTCCATCACGCACACCGCCACCAGTTTTTCAGTGCGCGCAGCAAAGGCCAGCGCCTGCTGCATGCGGTCTTCCATCAGCCGGCGGTTGGGCAGGCGCGTCAGCGGGTCGATGAAGGCCATCTTCTCGATTTCCTCCTGGCGCGCGCATTCCTCCGTAATGTCAGTGAACAGGCCGAAATAGTGCTGCACCTTGCCGTTTTCGTCGCGTACTGCGCTGAGCGTCAGGTGGGCGGCGAACAGCGTGCCGTCGGAACGCCGGTCCCACACCTTGCCCTGCCACTGGCCCGTACCCAGCAAGCCTTGCCACATCGCCTTGTAGAATTCCGCGTCCTGCCTGCCGGACTGCATGATGCGCGGATGCTGGCCCACCAGCTCATGGCGTGCATAGCCGCTCATGGCAGCGAAGGCACGATTTGCTTCCACGATGCGCATGTCGCGGTTGACCACCAGGATGCCTTCCGAAGTTGCATCGAATACCTTGGCCACCAGGTGCTCGCGTGCCGCGGCGCTGCGCATGCGCTGGCGCAGCAGGCGGGAAATTCCCGTCACATGGCGGAACATCAGCCATGCCGTCAGCGCTGCCGCCAACAGGGCGCCGCACATGGCGGCGAGCGAAATTTCCAGCAAGGCCGCCATGGCATCCCCTACTCCAGGACTACCTCTTCCAGGTAGTCCGGCACCCGGCATGGCCAGTGAAGCTGCTCCGAGATGCGAAGGCGCAGCGCATCGGCCGCCGCCGGCTCGCCATGCGTGACGAACACCTTGCGCGGCGTGGCCGAGGAATGCGACAGCCAGCCCAGGATTTCATCGGCGTCGGCATGGGCCGACAGGTTGCCGATCAGCTCAACCCGCGCCCGCACCGGGTAATACTCGCCATGGATCTTGACCGAAGTTTCGCCGGCCAGCATGCGCGCGCCGCGCGTGCCCGCCGCCTGGAAACCTGCAAACAGTATCGTATTGCGTGAATCGCCCGCAAAGGCTTTCAGGTGATGCAGCACGCGGCCGCCGGTGGCCATGCCGCTGGCGGCAATGATCACCATGGGCGCCTGGCGCCGGTTCAGCGCCATCGATTCTTCCACGCTGTTGACGATGTGCGCCACGTGGCCCAGGGCATGGCAACTGCGTTCGTCCAGCCGGTGCTGGCCCTGGTGCTTGATGTAGAGCCGCGTCGCATCCACCGCCATCGGGCTGTTCAGGTAGATGGGCAAGGCGAGCGGAATCGCGCCCGCTTCCTTGAGCTTCCATATTTCATACAGCAGCTCCTGCGCCCTGCCCACGGCGAACGAAGGGATCACGGTCACGCCGCCGCGTGCAGCCGTCTTGCTGATGATGTCGGCCAGCTTGCCGCTCGGGTCGGAGGCGTCGTGGCAGCGGTCGCCGTAAGTTGACTCCACCACCAGGTAATCGCATTTCCCAAGCACAGTCGGAGGCCGCATGATCGGGTCGTTCGGCCGCCCCACGTCGCCGGAGAACATGATGGTACGGCCGCCGCAGCGCACCGATATCGAAGCGGCGCCAAGGATATGCCCCGCCAGCTGGAAGCGCGCCATCATTCCGGGCGCCGGGGAAAACTCATGACCGACCGGGACCACTTCCAGGTGCTCCAGTGCGCGCAGCGCATCGGCTTCGGAATAGAGGGGCAAGGCCGGCTTGTGCTTCGAGAAGTTGTGGCGATTTGCATACAGTGCCTCCTCTTCCAGCAGGCGGCCGCTATCGGGCAGCAGGATGCGGCACAGGTCGCGCGTGGCCTCCGTGCAGTACACCTTGCCGCGGAATCCGGCGCTGACCAGCACCGGCAGGAAGCCGCTGTGATCGAGATGGGCATGGGTCAGTACTACGGCGCGAATGCTTTCAGGCGGCACCGGGAACGCTTCCCAGTTACGCAGCCGGAGCTGCTTGTAGCCCTGGAACAGGCCGCAATCGACCAGTACCTGCTCGTCGCCATGGCGCAGCAGGTATTTGGAACCGGTGACGGTGCCGGTGGCACCAAGGAATTTAAGTGTGAGCATATTTGCAGCATATCCAAGGCCACGCACAAAATATTTGATCCAGGTCAAAGAGAAGTCTCGCAAAATGCGGCAGTGCGAAAAAGACATTGTTGCTTGCCGAAGATGTAGAATCAGGGCCTTTCTCCTTTTCGACACCAGGACGCCATACATGACAGAACTGAAACGGGGCCTGAAAAGCCGCCATATCCAGCTGATTGCGCTGGGCGGCGCAATCGGCACGGGCCTTTTCATGGGCATTGCGGACACCATCAAGCTGGCCGGACCTTCCGTGCTGCTTGGGTACGCGGTGGCCGGCTTCATTGCCTTCCTTATCATGCGCCAGCTCGGCGAAATGGTGGTCGACGAGCCGGTGGCGGGCTCCTTCAGCTACTTTGCCGACAAATACTGCGGCCACATGGCGGGCTTCATGTCGGGCTGGAACTACTGGGTGCTGTACGTGCTGGTCAGCATGGCCGAACTGACGGCAGTCGGCATCTATGTTCAATACTGGTGGCCGGGAATTCCAACCTGGGTCAGCGCCCTCGCCTTCTTCCTGATCATTAACGCCATCAGCCTGGCCAATGTGCGCGCGTACGGCGAAATGGAATTCTGGTTCGCCATCATCAAAGTGGTGGCGGTAGTCGGCATGATCGTGTACGGCGGCTACCTGCTGGTGTCCGGCAATGCCGGGCCGGAAGCGGCCGTGGCCAACCTCTGGCAGCACGGCGGCTTCTTCCCGAACGGCGTTTCGGGACTGGTGATGGCGATGGCCGTCATCATGTTCTCGTATGGCGGGCTGGAACTGGTGGGCATTACCGCCGCCGAAGCCAGCAACCCGTCCGAGACCATTCCAAAGGCGACCAACCAGGCCATCTACCGCATCCTGATCTTCTATGTCGGCGCACTGGGCGTGCTGCTGTCGCTGTATCCATGGCAGAAAGTCGTCACCGGCGGCAGCCCTTTCGTGATGATCTTCCATGCCTTGAACTCCAATTGGGTGGCGAACATCCTGAATGTCGTGGTCCTGACCGCCGCGCTGTCCGTGTATAACAGCGGCGTGTATTCCAACAGCCGCATGCTGTACGGCCTGGCCAGGCAAGGCAACGCGCCGAAAGCCCTGCTGGGCGTGAACAAGCGCGGCGTGCCGCTGGCTGCGCTGGGCGTGTCGGCCCTCGCCACCGGCATTTGCGTGGTGCTGAACTACTTCATGCCGGGCAAAGTGTTCGGCTTCCTGATGGGCCTCGTGGTGTCTTCGCTGGTGATCAACTGGGGCATGATCAGCTGGATCCACCTGCGTTTCCGCGCCCAGAAAAAGGCCGAGAACAAGGAAACGGGCTTCAAGAGCTGGGGCTACCCGCTCACCAACTACCTGTGCCTGGCGTTCCTGGCCGGCATCCTGCTGATCATGTACATGACCGAAGGCCTGCGCATTTCGGTGTACCTGATCCCGGTCTGGCTGCTGGCCCTGTTCATTGGCTACCGCTTCCGCGGCGCTCCTGAAAAGGCGGCCGCCTGATGTCCAAGGTCGCGCTCCTGACCATCCACGGCATGGGCGAGCAGCCGCTCGACTATGCCGACGACATGCGCCGCGCGCTGTCACACCGCATGGGTGCATCCTTCGCCAACGTCGACGTGCACAGCGTGTACTACCAGCACCTGCTCAAGCCGAACGAGCTGGATGTCTGGAATCGCACGCGCGAACGCGCCACCGTGCGCTACGAACAGCTGCGCAAGTTCATCCTGTTCGGCTTTGCCGATGCGGCCGGACTGGAGAATCGCAAGGAATACGACAACTCGGTCTACGAGCAGGCGCAGATGGAAATCGCGCGCGCCCTGCTGGCCATTCTTGCCACGCGCGGGCCGGACACGCCGATCGTGCTGCTGGCGCACTCGCTAGGCTGCCAGGTCATGTCCAGCTTTATCTACGATGCGCAAAAGCGCGCCGGCGGCGGCGCAGTGGCTGCCGGCATCTGGAAACCGGGGCGCATGGCCGACAGCCTGACCGCGGAACAGCGCAAGTTCCTGCAATGCGGCACTGTGCGCACCTTCGTGACCACCGGCTGCAACATCCCGGTATTCGTCTCGGCCCACCAGCGCATGGACGTCAAGCCGATCATCAAGCCCAATCCCGGCTTCACCTGGCTCAACCTGTACGACCCCGACGATGCGCTGGGCTGGCCGCTGCAACCGCTGGAAGGCGGTTACGAAACGCTGGTCGAAGACCGCGTGGTCAACGCCGGCCAGGGCATCCTCGACTTCATGACCAAAAGCTGGAACCCCCTCTCCCACACCGCCTACTGGACGGACGACGAAATCATCAAGCCCTTAGCCAGCCTTTTATCTTGACCGCATGTTGTCGGCAGCTTGGCGTTGCTGTTCGATGCGGCGGATTTTTTCTGCGACTTTGGCCAGCTCTTCAGGCGGCACGCCGGCTTCGCGGCCTTGCTCGAGATCGGAATGCAGGCGCGCCAGTTCAGGCCCTGCGGCTTGCACGTAGGCTGCTGCCAGGCGCTGTTTCTGCGCCAGCTCGTGGGCGGAGTAGGCTTGCGGGTCGGCCAGTACGCTGGCGTCGGGGTGCTCGGCCGGGGCGTCGCGCTGGATCGGCGGCGTGCGGGCGTCACCGGATTCGCGTGCCTGGGCCAGCGAGAGCCAGGCTGGCGCCCGCGCGTCGACCGGCGGGATCGGCACGCGGCGCAGTCCATCGCCCTCGCCCGTATCAGCCATCGCCGGACGTTCGCCAGGCCCCGGCGTGGGCATGGGCGCCGGCGGTGCGGGCTTGGGCGGTGTGACGGCAGGCGCTTGGGCAGGCTGCACCGTTTCGCGAACGCTGGCAAAGTACCATTGGCCAACGACCGCAGCGACAATAGCCGAAATGACGGCAATGGCTTGCCAGTGTTTCATAGTGCCTCGGCGATTTCAATACGCGCCGTGCGGCGCGACTGTTCGGCCATCTGATCCAGCTGCTGCATGGCTTTCTGCAACGCGATCATGCGGCTGGCCTGGTAGCGCACCGTTTCCGATTGTGGCGGGTGGGTGCCGTGGACCTGTTCCTCAACAAGCACAATTTCCCAGTAGGCGTTCTCGTTCGGGCCGACCGGCGCGCGCACCGGGGCGGATGGCTTGCCGGGCGGCTGGCTGAAGGCCAGGCTGGCCAGCCAGTCCTTGCTGCCGTCGGCGCTGATCCAGCCAAGGTCGCCGCCTTTGGCTGCGTCGGCGGCGCGCGACATGCGGCGTGCCGTGGCGGCGAAAGCGGCGCCGCCCTGCAATGCTTTCACCACACGCTGCGCCTGCGCTTCGTCGGCTACCCGGATATGGCGGGCGCGGACTTTGTCGATGCGGGCAAACAAGTCCTTGTGCTGACTGTAGAAGGCTTCAATCTCCTGCGCACTGACCTCGGCGGACAGGCGGTTCAGCAGCGGGCTTCCAGAGTCGGTGTCGAGACCGACGCCATGCAGGTTCTGCAGCGCCGCCACGGCTTCACCGTCGGCGATTGCCTTGCGCAGGTCGGCCACGGCTTCGGCGCCGAAGCGTTGGCGAGCCCCGTGCAGCACGAATGCGTTGGCCACGATGCGGCGGGCTTGCTGCGCTGCGACCTTGGCCGGTTGCTGCGACAGCGCCAGCCTGCCCTGGACGTTCTGGCGGTGATATACGTCGTAAAGGGTGACGCTCGCTGCTTCGCCGCCGGGAAGCAGGTAGCGCAGGACGTCGACCTTGCCGGCCAGCGCCTGCTGTTCGGTGGACAGCGCGATCTCCAGCTTCAACGGTCCCTGGCGGCCGAAGATGGCTTCCAGCTGAGGTTGCGGAATTGGCGGCTGCGCGGTGAGCACTCCGTCCAGCGTGCCGCCCGGCAGCGTCTTTACCGCGGCGTCGATGTCTTTTCCATGCACTTCGCGCAAGGCTGCGACGAGACGCTCTTCGACCATGACGTCCGGGGCAAAGGCTACCGTGACGCCGGCCGGCTCCTTCGGCCCTGCGTCGCTTGCACGTGCTGCCAGCAGGCGGGCCTGGATGATGTCATCCAGCACCGCCCGCCGCTCCACCGAGGCCTTGGCGGCGCGGCGCTGCTGCCAAATGGTGTCGAGCGTGAAGGCATAGACGGGTTCGCCGTCGATGCGGGCGGCAACCGCAGCGCTGGTCGCGCGCGCCGGGCCATGCTGAGCAACAGTGGCGGAGCCTGGCGTCGCTGCACCAGCGCCGGAGCCCGGGGTGCCCGCCACCGCGCTTGCTCCGGCGAGCGCTGCGGCGACGGCAGCCAGGAAGTGGCGGGCGGCCATCAATTGGCCAGGCGCTCGGCGGCGCGGTTCAGCACGTGGACCACCATGGCGATGGAGTGCGGAATCATCTTCTTGCCGACTGCAACGCGGTCACCATGCGCGGTCGACGACAGGACGATGCCGCCGTTGGCATACGAATAGGTGCCGCCTTGCGTCAGCAAGGGACGAATATCGCTGCCGCTCGCGGCCACCGGCGTGAAATCGGCCATGGCGGCAGTCACCAGCGCGGGGTCGTTCAGGCGCTCGCTGTCGTAGTAGTCGTACGCCCACTGCTCCCAACCCGAGTGGTCGTGCGCGGAAGTGGTCCAGGTGTGGTGCGGCTGCAGCAGGTCGGTGGTATGCAGCACGAAGCCGAGCGACTGCGCGGTCGGCTGCGCCAGGAATTGCGAGAACCAATACTGGCCCAGGTTGTCGATCGGCTGGAAAGGCGCCGCTTCGAAGTCGGCATACATGGAAGGAGTCGAATAGCCGCCCAGGCGGTAATGCGCCTCGGTGATGCCGTAGGCGTTGTACTTGCTGCCGTCGCCGAACCAGCCTTTCAGGCCGCCGGCGCCGTCGTCCAGGTAGTCGCCATAGAGCCAGCTCGCTGCCAGGTTGTCGATGTCTCCCGCCACTGCCATTTTGGCGTAGTTGTAGCCGCCGAACGGATTGCCGTGTACATCGCGGCCGGAGGTGTGGTTCTGGAAGTGCCAGAAGGTGGTGTACTTGACGATGCTGGCGCCCGCTCCCCATACCGGCGCCAGCTGGCAATTGCCGGTGGTGGCGCCGCAGATATAGGTGTCGGCGAAGTCGTCGACGTCATACGCGCCCTGCCCCAACGCCGCCGCGAACTGGTCCATCGTGTAGCCTGCGCGCGTCACGCCGGCCAGCAGCTTGTTGTAGTTGGTGGTACCAGGATTGGCCTTCATGTAATTGACGGCGTCCAGCACGATACGTCGGTGCGTCTCCTGCTGCCATGCGTGGGCCGGAAGGCTTACTGCGGATGCTGCCAGCGCGAGGCTGGCAGCGATGGTGCTCAGTTTCATCTGGTTTCTCCTGGTTGAAAAGAGTCCAGACGATAGCGCCGATTTATGACGGACAGATGAAAAAGTCTTCTAAAAATATTAACAACTCAGAACTGCTCCCACTCGTCCGCGCCGCTGGCTACCTTGCGCTGCCCGGCCGGGCGCACTGCCACGGCCGTGGACGCGGCCGGCTTGCTTGCACTATGCAATACGGGCGCCGATTTCAGGTGGGCGACGCCGATGCGGAAGGCGCTCACGGCCTTGGCCAGGACTTCCGCCTGGTCTTGCAGGGCCTGCGATGCGGCCGCTGTTTCTTCCACCAGGGCCGCGTTCTGTTGGGTCACCTGGTCCATCGAAGTGATCGACTGGTGCACCTGGGCGATGCCGGCATTCTGCTCGGCGGTCGCGGCGCTGATTTCGGCCACGATGTCCGACACCTGCTTCACGCTGGCCACCACGTCGCTCATGGTATCGCCGGCGCGCACCACCAGTTTGGTGCCGGAATCGACTTTCTCCACGCTGTCGTCGATCAGCGCCTTGATTTCCTTGGCTGCAGCGGACGAGCGCTGCGCCAGGTTGCGCACTTCGGTCGCCACCACCGCGAAACCTCGGCCTTGTTCGCCGGCGCGGGCCGCTTCCACGGCGGCGTTCAACGCCAGGATATTGGTCTGGAACGCGATGCCGTCGATCACGCTGATGATGTCCACGATCTTGTGCGAGGAAGCGTTGATCGAGGCCATGGTGTCGATCACTTCCCTGACCACTTCGCCGCCCTGCACCGCAATCTGCGAAGCGTTCTGCGCCAGCTGGTTGGCCTGGCGCGCATTGTCCGAGTTCTGGCTCACGGTGGAGGTCAGTTCCTCCATGCTGGAGGCGGTTTCCTCCAGCGCGGCGGCCTGCGCCGACGTGCGGTTATTCAGGTCGCCGGTGCCGGCTGCGATCTGGCGCGAAGCGGTGCTGACCGCATCTGCTGCCGACCGGGCAGTGCCGACCACGCCGCCAATCTCGCCCAGCAGCTTGTTGAAGGCCACGCCGGCGTGGCCGATTTCGTCCATCCGTTCCACCTCAACCTGGTGCGTCAGGTCGAGCGAGGAGCTGACGTTCTCCATGGTGCCCTGCATCCGGTCCAGGCCGCCGGTAATCACGTGGTACATCTTGTAGCCCATGAAGGCGACAACCAGCAGCACCGCCGCGGTGACCGCAAGCAGGATGGTCAGCGCCTTCGAATAATCGGCATCGCTGTCGGCCTTCACCTTTTCGATCAGCTTCTGGTTATAGGCCACATGGTCGTCCAGGCTCTTCTTCACGCCGGCCGCGCCCAGCGCCAGCGGCGAACCGGCCACCAGGGTGGCACGCACGCCGTCCATGTCGCCCGCGTGCGAAGCGGCCAGGAATGGCACCAGGGCCTGGCGGTAGGTCTCCATGGCGGCCTTGTCCTGCTCCAGCATCTTGCGGTCGGTCTCGTCGAAGATATTGTTCTTCGCGTAATCGGCCAGCACCTTGTCGAAGTTGGCGTGGGCATCGTTGTAAGCCTTGTCCAGCGCACTCTTGTCGGACAGGTTGGAGAAGACCGACAGGCGATACCCTGCCAGGCGGCTATCGCTCACCGCCGCTTTGGCAGCGTTAATGGCTGAGACACTGGGGATCAGCCTTGTCTGCACCAGTTCCATGCGCTGCTGGGCATCGCGCAACTGCCACAGGCCTTGGGCGCCGACAAACAACAGGCCGATAAGGGCGATTGCCAGGGTGATGATCAGTCGATTGCTGATTTTCATGATGGGATTTCATCCTTTGCAATTGGATTACTATCGCGGCCTTAGGAACATGCAATTGGCCACCCGTATTGATGACGACTAACATTCATTCATCGTCGCTGTCCAACCAAATATTCAGGAGCTCATCATGTCCCCACTCGGCATCTTCCACACCGCACTTGGCTTGCTGGCACTCGGCTCCGGCATCGCCGCCTACGCCCTGCACCGGGGCATCAGCCCGCGCAGCAAGACAGGCTTGTTGTATATTGCCGCCACCCTGGTCGTCAGCCTGACCGGCTTCGGCTTGTTCGCCCATGGCGGTTTTGGCAAACCGCACGCCCTTGCCGTGCTCACCCTGCTGGTACTGGCCGTCGCCTTCGCTGCCGGTTCGCTTGGATGGTTCGGCGCCGCCGGCCGCAAGGTCGAAACCGTCTCTTATTCCTTTACCTTCTTCCTGCACTTCATCCCCGGCATCACCGAGACCTTTACCCGGGTCCCGGTCGGCAACCCGGTATTCGAAAGCCCCGAAGCTCCTACCCTGAAGGCGATTGCCGGGGTGCTGTTCCTGATCTTCCTGGCCGGCGCCCGCTACCAGCTCAAGGCTATGCCTTCAGAATTGCGTGGCCAGTGATTCGTGGAAGATCGGCGGCTGGACATCCGAACCGAAGGCGTTGTCGAGTTCTTCCAGGCGACGCTGCGGCACCTCCTTGAGGTCGGCAATCTGCGGGGTCCAGCGCAGCAGGCGGTCCGCATCGAAGCGGTCGACGGCACAGGCAATCGCATACCCGCTCATGGCGCTGATGCGGCTGCGCGCCTGGGCCTGGGCCTCGCGGATGGCCAGCACATAGCGCTCGACAGTCAAGCCGGTTGAAGGCGCCTTGCCAACGCGTTCGCGCAAGCGGGTCAGCAGGTCGGTGTGCGTCGCCAGCAGTTCCAGCAAGCCATAGCCCGGCCGTGCCGTCGCCACATCGTGCTCGCCACGCATCACGTAGGTGACAGCCAGCGGTTTATGGTTGCTGGTCACCACACGGATGCTGCCGCCCACCATCGACATGATGCTGAAATAGATGCCGTCTTTGATTGCAGCCTGGTCCCCTTGCGGCATCAGCTTCAACTGCTGGATTTCGATGATGACGCTGCCATCGGCATTGGAAAACAGTGCCGCGACGCCGGCCAAGGTCGCCGGTGCCGGATAGGTGGTGTAATCGCCAAGCGGGCGGAAGCCACGCGTGGCCAGCTGCGTCGCGTAATCGTCGATCAGGCTCCAGTCGACCTTCTGGCGCGCCAGCGGGCTGTCGCGATCGATGCGGACATACGAAGTGAGTTCCTGCAGGCGGGAAAGCATGCCCTTGCGGATCTTGTAAGCGATATGCAGGAAAGTCAGCAATGCAACACCGCATACCAGCACGGCCAACCAGAGCACGCCGCCCGGCGCTTTGGGCAGGGGTGTAAGAACGACGGCCAGCGCGGCACATATGCTGCTGTTGACCACCGAATTCCTGAACATTGCCTTCTTCAAATGCAGCGCCATACGCTCTCCCAAAAGATGGGGAAAATTATAGCGACGTGGATGGGGTTAAAAATGCGCGCATTCTCACCATTCATCACCATTCATGATGAAAGGTGCTGCGTGAACCAGTCGCGCGCCAGGCGTGCGACTTCTTCCAGCGCCCCCGGCTCCTCGAACAGATGGGTTGCCCCGGGCACGATGTCGATGCGTTTTTTGCAATGAAGATTAAGGAAGGCAGATTCGTTGAGTTCGATGACACCCTCGTCGCGGCCGCCGACGATGAACAGGGTTGGCGCAGCGACGCGCGCCAGCGCCACCTGGCCGGTCAGGTCCGGCCGGCCTCCGCGCGAAACCACGGCCGCCACGCCTTCCCTGCGCTCGGCGGCAAGCTGCAGGGCGGCGGCGGCGCCGGTGCTGGCGCCAAACAGGCCAAGCGGCAAGCCGCGCGCAGCCTGGGAAGCGGCCAGCCAGTCGGCCGCCAGCACAAGGCGTTCGGTCAGCAGGCCGATATTGAAACGGGTGCGGTAGACATCGTCCTCTGCCGGCGTGAGCAAGTCCATCAGCAAAGTGCCGATGCCGGCAGTGCGCAGGGCGCCGGCAACGAAATTATTGCGCGGACTGAAGCGGCTGCTGCCGCTGCCATGGGCGAACAGGACTACGCCTGTCGCGCCGGTCGGCAAGTCGAGCGTGCCTTCCACTTCACCGGCCGGAGTGGGGATGCTGGCTGTTTCATGGTGCATAGCGGGCTTACCTCCTGGCCCACTATACCTCCGGCTTCATAGTCAGTGCGCGCGGATGGCCTTGAGTTCGGCGCCCAGCCAGGCCTTGCTTTCCACCGGCGCAGCCGAACCGCATTTGACCATATACGGCTTGCCGCTCGAACTGCTCGAACTGGCGCCGAGGTCGATGAACTGCTCGGCGTTCTTGACCAGGTCTTTCTTCTCCAGGTACTCCAGCTTGCGCAGCAGATGGGTTTTGGCATCGGCGCCGTTGTACCAGCTACCGTTGCGGTTGAACTGGCAACCGGACGATTGCAGGCGGGTGAGCAGCGCATCGACTTCGGCGCGGGCTGGCGCAGGCAGCGGTGCGGCCTGGGCGCCGGAAGCAGCCAGCGCGAGTACAAGGGCGAGGATCATGCGCATTATTTCTCCTTCCTGCGGACTTTGTAGGGCGCGAGGATATTCCCGCAGCGGATATTGCCGGCGGCGACGCGCGCATTGAAGGCATGCAGCTCTTTTTCCAGGCTGGCGCCCTCGGTATTCAGGCTGGCCGCGCGCGCATTCAATTCGTCCTGCCTGGCATTGTAGGCTGCGACGGCGGCACTGTCGGTACGATTGACCTGGGCCGAGGCGGCTTCATGCGCCGCCAGTTCGGCCGAAGTGCGCTCGAGTGCGGCTTCGTGCTCATGGAAGCGGCGCGCCAGTGCCTGGCGCTGGGGACGCAGTTCGCCCTCTTCCGCCATGCAGGCCTTATAAGCTGGGGTATCGGGCTGCGGCGGCATCGGCTGGGCGAAGGCGGCGCTGGCAAAAATGGTCGCAGCGCTTGCTGCGGCGAGTATCATATATTTCATCTGTGGGGCAAGGACTTTTCAGGCAACAAACAATTCAGATTTACAATCCTACAACATCCTCCCGCAAACCCGTGTGCTAATATGCGGCAGCCTTTTTTTGGCGATCCCAAAAGAGAAGATATTGGAGAGACAAGTGAGCATTTTTAGGACCAAGAACCTGGACGACATGGTAGCGGCCACCCGTACCCCGGGCGGGCTGCAGAAAGTGCTGGGTCCAATGGACCTGGTGCTGATGGGCATTGGCGCCATCGTCGGTACCGGCATCTTCGTCTTGACCGGCACCGGCGCACTGACCGCTGGCCCGGCCCTGACGATTTCTTTCGTTGTCGCGGCACTGGCCTGCGGTTTCGCCGCCCTGTGCTACGCCGAATTCGCCTCGACCGTTCCGGTTGCCGGCTCCATCTACACCTATAGCTACGCCACCCTGGGCGAGCTGGTGGCCTGGATGATCGGCTGGGACCTGATGCTCGAATATGGCCTGGCTACTTCCGCCGTGTCGGTGGCCTGGTCCGGCTACTTCCAGTCGCTGATTGCCGGCATCGGCATCCACCTGCCCGCCGCGCTGACCGCCGCACCGGGCGCCGTGCCAGGCGTGGCCACCGTCTTCAACCTGCCGGCCTTCGTGATCATGATCGTGCTGACCGCCATGCTCGGCTGGGGCGTGCGTGAATCGGCCCGCGTGAACAACATCATGGTCGTCATCAAGATCGGCGTGGTGATCCTGTTCATCGCCGTTGGCGCCGGCCACGTGCAGCCTGCCAACTGGCAGCCATTCATGCCATTCGGCCCTTCTGGCGTGATGAGCGCCGCGGCACTGGTGTTCTTCGCCTTCATCGGCTTCGACGCCGTGACCTCCGCCGCCGAAGAAGTGAAGCGTCCGGAGCGCGACCTGCCGATCGGCATTATCGGTTCGCTGGCCGTCTGCACCATCCTGTACGTGATCGTGGCCGGCATCATGACCGGCATCGTCCCTTACCAGCAATTCCTGGGCGTTGACCACCCTGTGTCGCTGGCACTGCAATACGCCGGTGAAAACTGGTTCGCCGGCTGGGTATCGCTGGGCGCCATCCTCGGCATGACCACCGTGATCCTGGTGATGGCCTACGGCCAGACCCGCATCATCTTCGCCATGTCGCGCGACGGCCTGCTGCCGAAGAAGCTGTCCCAGGTGCACCCGAAATACCACACCCCGTTCTTCGCCACCTGGATGGTCGGCCTGATCTTCGGCTTCATCGCTGCCCTGGTGCCGCTGAACGTGCTGGCCGAGCTGGTCAACATGGGCACCCTGGCTGCCTTCTGCCTGGTGTCGATCGCCGTGATCATCATGCGCAAGAAGCGCCCTGACCTGCACCGCGCCTTCCGCTGCCCTGGCGTGCCGGTCGTTCCAGGCCTGGCTGTCGCCTTCTGCCTGGCGCTGATGGCCTTCCTGTCGGCCATTACCTGGCTGGCCTTCGGCATCTGGCTGGCCATCGGCCTGGTGGTGTATTTCGGCTACTCGCGCCACCGCTCCGAACTCGGCAAAGCGAAGTAAGCTGCAAGCTCTCCCCATGAAAGCCCGCAACCGCGGGCTTTTTTTATTGTTGCGCGCCTACCACGAAAAGTAGCGGGGCTGCCGGCAATCTGTAACACTTGGCCCCGTAGTCAGCTTGTTCATACCACTAATAACGGGAGAGAGCATGACGATGAAAAGAATGTGCAGCGCGCTAGCCGCGCTTTCAGCAGCCAGTTTCGCCATCCAGGCAGGCGCCCAGGAATCAGGCCCTACCGTCACCATCAGCGGCTTCGGCACCGCCGCCCTCACCTCCACCGACACCAACGACGCAGAGTTCATCCGGCCCAACCAGGCTTCCGGCGTGAAGAAGGATTGGCGCACCGGGGTCGATTCGAACTTCGGCATCCAGGCCACGGTCAAGGTCAACGACATGATTTCGTTCACCGGCCAGGGCCTGGTGCGCAAGGATGCCATCGACCATTACCGCGCCCAGGCCGCATGGGCCTTTGCCAAGTTCAAGATCAACGATGACTTCAGCGTGCGGGTCGGGCGCATGGGCGCGCCGATCTACATGATTTCCGACTTCCGCAACGTGGGCTACGCCAACACCATGCTGCGCCCGCCGGCCGAAGTCTATCGCCAGGTCACGCTCGACTCCTTCGACGGCGCCGACCTGCTCTACCAGCACAGCTTCGGCGACACCTCGCTGAGCGTGCAACTGGGCACGGGCCGCGCCGATGTCGACCTGCCGTCGCAGACCATCGAATTCCGCAAGGCGATCATGCTGCACGTGGTGGCCGAAAACGGCCCGTTCACGCTGCGCTTCGGCCGCGCCCAGGCCGACTTCAGCCTGGTCGACAATCCCACCCTGGCCGGGCTGCTTACCACGCTGCGCGCTGTCGGGCTCGGGACTGTGGCCGACATGATGCCGGCGCGAGACGTGAAAGGCACTTTTACCTCCGTCGGCGGGACGATGGACTGGAAGAACGTGGTGCTGCAAGCCGAATACGCGATGCGCCGCACCGATACGCTGCTGGTGCAGGACACCAATTCCTGGTACGCCATGGCCGGCTACCGCTTCGGCAAATTCCTGCCCTACTACTACCACGGCAACATCACGCAGAAATCGCCGCGCAGCGTGGCAGGCATGCCGACCACCGGACCTCTGGCCCCGATCACTTTCGCCATCAACGGGCCGGCCGGGCTGGCGAAAGCCGCACTGCAATCGTCGGATGCGATCGGCATGCGCTGGGACTTCTACAAATCGCTGGCCTTGAAAGTCCAGGTCGACCACATCAAGCCCAAGGATGGCGCCGGCGCCTTCATCAATCCCGCGCCGGGGTTCAAGGGGCCGGTGAACGTGTATGCCGTAGCACTCGACTTCGTGTTCTGAGGAGGCAGCCATGGACAAGCGAATCAAGCCGCTGCTTGCCGCAGCGATGATGTGTGCCGCCCTGCCCGCGCTGGCAGCCGAAATTGTGGTGATCGTGAATGCGAAGAATCCGGCCTCGCGCATGTTCAGCGAGCAGGCGGCCCAATTCTTCCTCGGCAAATCAACCCTGTTCACGCCGATCGAACACACCGAAGGCCCGCTGCGCAATGAGTTCAGCCAGAAGGTGCTGGGCAAGGACAGCGCCCAGGTCAAGGCGCAGTGGTCGAAGCTGGTGTTTACCGGAAAGGGCACGGCGCCCAAGGAATACGGCTCCAGCGCTGAAGTGAAGAAAGCCGTGGCCGCCGACGTCCAGGCCATCGGCTATATCGAGAAGTCCGCCGTCGACGACAGCGTCAAGGTCATCCTCACAGTGCAGTAAATTGGCACAATCGCGGCGGCC
>Ga0102591_1000629_pt1 | contig 63259 bp, 44 predicted proteins | sample AraplaCol_mCL_r2_2_FD_76860 | JGI IMG/M metagenome (GOLD analysis project Ga0102591, IMG submission 76860) | Arabidopsis root microbial communities from North Carolina, USA - plate scrape MF_Col_mCL_r2 (SPADES assembly) (version 2) | ecosystem: Host-associated > Plants > Roots > Endosphere... | reverse complement strand
GACGAGCGCGTCGCCACGATGCTCGCGCTGCTGTGCAGCGAGAACCCGTGCGATGAGCTTGAGGTCGACGGCGAGCGCTTCTTCGTCGGCGGCAAGGGACGCGACCGCGTGCTGCCCCAGGGCGCGCCGACCAGCCCGATGCTGACCAACGTGCTGTGCCGCAAGATGGACCGCCGGCTGCAGGGGCTCGCGGACAAGCTCGGATTCGTGTACACGCGCTACGCGGATGACCTGACCTTCTCCGCCTCGGGCGAAGCCGCCGGCAAGGTCGGCACGCTGCTGCGCCAGGCGCGGCACGTGTTGAAGGACGAGGGCTTCACGCCGCATCCCGACAAGCAGCGCGTGATGCGCGCCGGGGCGCGGCAAGAGGTCACCGGGGTCGTCGTCAACGACAAGCCGTCGGTGTCGCGCGAGGAACGCCGCAAGCTGCGCGCCGCGCTGCACAAGGCCGCGCGCGAAGGCCTGGAGGCCGCCACTTGGCACGGCCAACCGGCCACGCGCGAGGTGCTCGTCGGCTACGGCCGTTTCGTCGCCATGGTGGATCGCCAGCAAGGCGCGCCGCTGCTGCAGCAGGCGCTGGCGCTGCCCGGTGGATCGACGAAGCGCCGCTCCGCGTTCGGCGCGCTGTTCCGTCAGAAGTCCGCGGCCGGTGAGACCCCTGCCCTCGCGCGCGGTGCGTGGTGGTTGCCTGCCGAGCGCCCCTTGCCCGAGTTGCAGCAGACCGCCGGCCAGATCAAGGCGGCCCGTCAGGCCCGCATCAACGCCGAGCGCGCCGAACGCCGCGGCGACAAGCCACCGACGCTCAATCGCGCCGATCAGCGCCGGGCCGCGCAAGCGCAGCGCCAGGCCGAGTACGAGGCCCGGCGCGCCGCCTACGCCTCGGGCGGTGGCGTCGGCACACCCGAGGCCGCGCGGCACGCGACCGGCGACTCACGACCCTGGATGCTGTACGTGAAGCAGTTCGCGGTGATGGGCGGCATCGCCCTCGCGCTGAAGGCACCGCTGATCTTCTACGCCGGCGTCATTCACCTGCTGCTGCGCATCAAGTCGCGCGACCGCACGTGGTGGGAGTTCTGGCTCGGCATCGGCGCGCTGATCCTGGTCAACGCGTGGCTGGTCCGGCGCTGAGCGCGCCGAGCGGCGTCACAGCACGGCGTAGCGGCCGGGCTTGTGGTTGACCGCGATGAAGAGATTCATCACGACGGCCGCGAGCACCGAGTACGCCACGCGCTGCGGCTCCACGACGGTGAGCGCGAGCAGCACGATGGCGCAGTCCATGCCCATCTGCACCTTGCCGGCGCGCCAGCCCTTGGCCTTCTGCAGGTAGAGCGAGACGATGGTCGCGCCGCCGAGGCTGGCGCGGTGCCGCGCCAGGAACAGGCAGCCCGAGCCGAGCAGCAGGCCACCGAGGATGGCCGCATAGGCCGGATGGATGCGGTCGATGGCGAAGAGCTTGGGGGAGAACTCGGTCACCACCGACAGGAACGCGATCGAGATGAAGGTCTTCAGCGTGAACTCGCGCCCCATGCGGGTCCATGCGAACCAGTAGAACGGCAGGTTGATCAGAAAGAACAGCTTGCCCAGGCTCACGCCGGTGGCGTAGTGCAGCACGAAGGCGGCGCCGGCGGTGCCGCCGGTCAGCAGGCCGACCTGCGCGAACAGGATCAGGGCGAGCGACACGAACAGCGTCCCGGTGAAGATCGCCTGCGCGTCCTCGAAGGCCGTGTGCGAGCGGATGGCCAGTTCGGCGAGAGGCTCGGCGCCAGAGGCGGCGGCCGGCGGGGCAGGCGGCGTCGGATCGGAAGGGGCGGCGGTCATGCCGGGCTCGCAGCAGGAAACATGCCCGGAAGTGTCGCAGCAGTGCGGGCTTCGGCGAACGGCTCATGCGTTAAGCTCCCGCGCCCGCCGCAGCGGCGGCGCAGGCAATCGAAGCAAGGTCGAAGGGAAGCAGTTGTGCAGGACACGCGGGAAGTGCGGGACACCGATGTCGTGATCGTGGGCGCGGGCGCCACGGGGTTGATGTGCGCGGCGCTGGCGGCGCAGCGCGGCCGCCGCGTCCTGCTGCTCGACCACGCCAACAAGGCCGGCAAGAAGATCCTCATGTCCGGCGGCGGCAACTGCAACTTCACCAACCTCTACACCGAGCCGGCCAACTTCCTCTCGCAGAACCCGCACTTCTGCAAGTCGGCGCTGGCCCGCTTCACGCAGTGGGACTTCATCGCGCTGGTCAGCAAGCACAACATCCCGTACCACGAGAAGAAGCTCGGCCAGCTGTTCTGCGACAACAAGTCCATCGACATCCTGCGCATGCTGCTCGCCGAATGCGCCGACGCCGGCGTGACGCCGATGCTCGAGACCTCGGTCGAGACGATCGAGAAGACGCAGGAGGGCTATGCCCTCGCGACCTCGGCCGGCCCGATGCGCTGCCAGTCGCTGGTGATCGCCACGGGCGGACTGTCGATCCCGTCAATGGGCGCGACTGGCTTCGGCTATCAGGTCGCCAGGCAGTTCGGCCACCATGTGCTGCCGACGCGCGCCGGCCTGGTGCCGTTCACGATCACCGATCAGCTCAAGGACCTCTGCAACGAGCTGAGCGGCACCTCGGTCGACTGCCTCGTCAGCTGCAACGGCAAGAGCTTCCGCGAGAACATCCTGTTCACGCATCGCGGGCTCAGCGGCCCGGCGATCCTGCAGATCTCGTCGTACTGGCTGCCGGGCCAGGCGGTCGAGATCAACCTGCTGCCCGACCTCGATATCCCGGACTGGCTCGCGCGCCAGCGCAACGACCGGCCCAACGCCGAGCTCAAGACCCTGCTGGCCGAGCTGTTCACGAAGAAGATGGCGGCGCTGATCGGCGAGCAGTGGTTCGTCTCCAAGCCGATCAAGCAGTACACGCACGCGGAGCTGGAGCAGATCGCGGCCAGGCTCGGCGCCTGGCAGGTCGTGCCGGCGGGCACCGAGGGCTACCGGACGGCGGAGGTCACGCTGGGCGGGGTGGACACCAAGGAGGTGTCGTCGAAAACCATGGAGTCGCTGAAGTCGCCGGGGCTGTACTTCATCGGCGAGGTGCTGGACGTGACCGGCCATCTCGGCGGCTTCAACTTCCAGTGGGCCTGGGCGTCGGCGCACGCGGCGGCGCAGTTCGTCTGAGCGGCGCAACGCCAGAAAGACAGACGGCCCCCGAAGGGGCCGCCGCGATGCGGAGTTCTCTATCGCCGTGAGGCGAACTCCCATTCCAGCTGGGACCCGATTGCTCGGGCGGCACTACCTTTCTCACTCCGCCATATGTAGCTCTTGAGGCGCGAAGTCTAGTGACTGGCGCGGCTGCGCACAAGACTGTCCGACGACATCCGCCAGAGGGGCATTTCCATCCCGGACGCGATCCATCACCCATGCATGGCAGCGCAACTGCATCCCGCAGTCAGGGCAGACGATCAATGCACTGATCGAAGGTCACCATCCCGCGACGAACCACGCGAGTTCTGCTTGACCCGCGGCGAGGTTGATCGAGCGCAAGGCTCGATGGCAGCTTCATCGGAAACATGACCGCCCCGTTGTGCCGAGAGGTGCCAGGTCATGAGCAGTTCCGAGCTGGAGAGCGACGCCCGTCGCACCGATTCCATCGCGTTCACCGAGGTGCCAATCGCCGAGCACCTGGAGGCCATCCGGCCTCACCATCGCTTCAAGGGCGTGGCACGCTGTGACAAAGCGTGGGATCTCTCGCACCTGGAGCCGTTCGCCTTCCGCGTCGATCCGGGACTGGGATTCGAAGTGACCGTGGTGGTGCTCTTTTCATGTCATTGCTTCACGCGGTCGCTGGCTCGAGATGGAAGGAGTCGGCGCGAGATTCCTCTCGGCGAGCTGTTCGACGACGGCAGGGAAACGCGCGTCCTTTGTGAGGAGCGTTTCGCGCTCTCGCGCGAGCATCTGCCAAACCTGATTCGAAGGCTTCGCCATCGAGCAATTCAGGTTGCGAGGGATGATCCCCAGAACTTCTTGACGCTCGAGGAGCTCGATGAATCGCATGGAAGCCCCCGTCATTACGTGGTCTTCTTCGAAGTTTTCCGCGACGTCAAGCGCAAGCGGCGCCTACTGCTTCAGGTGCAGTCCGCGTATGTGAAGGACCAGATCAGTTACCGGCAACGTGAGCGACGCCGCGTTTCCTTCTTCACGATCTTGAAGGCAGTCGGAAGTGGAAAGAGGATCAAGGCCTAGTCTTCTGCCCAACATCCACAAGCCACGATAGGCCGTTCAGCGCGCGCTGGGCGTGAGTCTTTTAGGGCGATGCCCTTTCGAGAACGTCGGCGCTGAGGCGCCAATCTCACGCTGCCTTAGCTCACGTGGGAGCTACACCAAGGGTGACCTGCATCTGGGCTTGCTGCGAGGTTGCGTCGAGCGCGCGGCTGACCGACCAGCCAATTGAGTGGAGCAATCCATCTGAAAGATGGTCTCACCGTAGGAAGACGAAGGCCGCGCGTCGTGAGACTTCGCGGCCTTCCATTTGGTGCATCTTTCAGCTTGTTAGCGTCCAGAGCGCATTTCCCAGTGACTAGACGCGCAGTGTAATGCCACTTCTGCCGGGGATGCCTGGGGAAAGTCCCGTGTGTTCTTTGGACACGCGTGCATCCAATGAGCCAAAAAGGTCAGGGAGGGAGATGGGACCATGAAGTATCGTTTAGCGCTCGATCTGGGCTCCACCTCGCTCGGTTGGGCACTCGTTCAACTCGACAAGAATGCGCAGCCATGCGCGGTCATCCGTGCAGGCGTGCGCATCTTCTCCGATGGACGCAATCCGAAGGATGGATCGTCGCTTGCAGTGACGCGGCGTGCGGCCCGCGCGATGCGGCGCCGACGCGACCGGCTACTCAAGCGCAAGGCGCGCATGCAGCGACTGTTAGTCGAGTACGGCTTCTTTCCGGTCAACGAGGCTTCTCGCAAATCGCTTGAGACGCTCAATCCGTATCAATTGCGCGCCAAGGGCTTGGACGAGGCGCTCAAGCCGGAGGAATTCGCCCGGGCGATGTTCCATATCAGCCAACGCCGCGGCTTCAAGAGCAACCGCAAGACGGACAAGAAGGACTCGGATAGCGGTGCCCTCAAAGCGGCTATCCGAGGACTGCGAGATCAACTCGACGCCGCAGGGACTGACGGAAAGGCCCGCACGGTCGGTGAATTGCTCTGGCGGCGAATGTCGGATGCAAGCATCCCATGTCATCAACGGACAGTTCGAGCTCGCTACCGTGAGACGCGTGTCCAGCGCGAGAACGGCAAGCTTGGTATCGAGAAGAGCTATGACCTCTATGTCGATAGGGCCATGATCGAGGCCGAGTTTGACGCGCTCTGGGCCAGCCAGGCCTTGCGAAATGCCGCGGTTTTCCACGAGGAGGCTCGCCTTGCCCTGAAGGACTGCCTGCTCCATCAGCGCAAGCTGCGTCCCGTGAAGCCAGGCCGCTGCACACTCGAACCCGGCGAGCCTCGTGCAGCCATGGCGCTACCCAGTCAGCAGCGCTTCCGCATCCTGCAGGAAACCAATAACCTGCGCATTCTGGGGGGGCGTTTGCTCGAACAGCCGTTGACCCTAGAGCAGCGCGACAAGCTGTGCGCAGCGTTGGAGCAGGGCAGCAAGTCGTTCAAGTCCGCCATTCCCAAGCTGCTGGGGTTGCCGGGTGCGGTGCAGTTCAACCTCGCCGATGCCAAGCGGCCCGAGCTTAAAGGCAACACCACCAGCATGTTGCTCGGCAAGAAGGACTTCTTCGGCCCGGCTTGGCACGAGATGAGTGAGGCGCACCAAGACGAGATCGTCACGCGTATCCTTGAGGAGGAAAGCGAGGCTGTGCTGGTGGATTGGCTACAGCAGAAGACGGGGGTGGACCCGATCCGCGCGGAAAGGATCGCCAACGCACCGCTGGCCGAGGGCTATGGTTCATTGAGCGCCAAGGCACTGGCTCGCCTCCTGCCGGAACTGCGTTTGGCCGTCGTGACCTACGACAAGGCCGTCGTCTCCGCAGGTTATGAGCATCACAGCCATATCAGCCATGCGGCCACCTCCGGGGAAATCTTGCCGGAGCTGCCTTATTACGGCGAGTATCTGCAGAGGCATGTGGGCTTTGGAACTGGCGATATCCGTGACTCACCGGAAAAGCGCTTCGGTCGCATCGCCAATCCGACGGTGCACATTGGGCTCAATCAGGTGCGCGCCGTCGTCAACGCCTTGATCAAGCGCTATGGCCACCCGAGCGAGGTCATCGTGGAGGTGGCGCGGGATCTCAAGCAGAGCCAGGAGCAGCGTCGCGAAGCACAGGAGCTGCAGGCGCGCAATCAGAGACGCAATGAACGATTACGCAGCGAAGTCGCGGAGGTGCTTCAGATCGCTCAGGAAAGGGTGCGCCATGCCGACATCCAGAAGCTAATTCTTTGGGAAGAGTTGAGCTTCGACGTCGCCGACCGCCGCTGCCCCTACAGTGGGGTTCAACTGAGCAAGAGTATGGTGCTTAGCGAGCAGGTCGAGATCGAACACATCCTGCCGTTCTCCAGAACGCTGGACGACAGCCTCAACAACAAGACGGTGGCCCTGCGCCAGGCCAACCGCGTCAAACGCAACCGAACGCCCTGGGAAGCGCGTGAGGACTTCGGCGCCCAAGGCTGGGACTTCGACGAGATCCTGCTGCGCGCGGAGCTGATGCCGCGCAGCAAGCGGTTCCGCTTCGCCGCCGACGGCTATGAGAAATGGCTGCGGGACGACAAGGATTTCCTGTCTCGCGCGCTGAACGACACACGGCATCTGAGTAGAGTGGCTCGCGAGTACCTGAGCCTGATCTGCCCAGCGGGCACTCGGGTCATTCCAGGGCAGATGACGGCGCAACTTCGCGCGAAGTTCGGGCTCAACGACATCCTCGGACTCCAGGGGGAAAAGAATCGCCATGATCACCGCCACCATGCAGTGGATGCCTGCGTGATCGCGGTCACTGACCAGGGAATGTTGCAGCGTTTCGCTCAAGCCAGTGCGGAGGCTCGGGGCAAAGGGCTCGACAAGCTTGTCGAGACGATGCCGGATCCGTGGCCGACGTATAGGCGGCATGTGCGGCGTGCCATTGAAGCGATCTGGGTGAGCCACAAGCCAGACCATGGTCACGAAGGCGCCATGCATAACGACACAGCCTATGCCTTGCTGGGCAATGGCAAGGTCGCTGTTCACAAGATCGTGGAGGGGCAAAGGCGGCGCGAGGAAAGCTCGATGAAGGTTATCGAGATGACTTGCGCGCGCGCTGCGGGCCGGCACGGCACGCTACCTGATGGCGCGCCAATGCCTTACAAGGGCTACAAGGGGGATAGCAACTACTGTATCGAAGTGGTTCGCAGCCCTGCCGGAAAGTGGTCGGGCGAGGTCATCTCGACCTTTGATGCCTACCGAGCCGTTCGCACGGCCGGAGTTGGGGTGCTGCGCGGCAAGGATCTCTCCCTGCGGGGTGAGCCGTTGGTCGCCCGGCTGATGGCGAACGACCTGGTCCGCCTCGATCACAAGGGCATCGAGCGCACGCTACGTATCGCTTATATCAACAGCGCTGGCACGATCGCGCTGTGCGACCACAACGAGGCCAATGTCGACAAGCGCACTCGCAGCAGGGAACTTGCCTATGTCTTCAAGACGGCCGGCTCGCTGCAGGCTTCGAGGGGGCGCAAGATCTCCGTGTCGCCAATCGGTGATCTGCGCGACCCTGGGTTTAGGGAGTAGCGCCAGATGATCGGCCGCATCGTGGAGGTGGCCGATGATCGTCGGCACCTTTTTGTCAACCGCGGCTTCATGGTCGTGAAAGACACCGCCGGGGAGGGCAAGGAACTTGGGCAGGTGCCGCTTGACGACATCGGCGCAGTGATCGGCAATGCACACGGGCTGTCCTATACCAACAACCTCCTGGTATGTCTGGCTGAACGGGGAGCCCCGTTCGTGCTGTGTGGCTCCAATCACAACGCGGTTGGCATGCTGCTGCCCATCGATGGCAACTACGAGCAGGCGAAGCGCATGGAGGCGCAGATTGCCGCCAGCTTGCCGACCCACAAGCGCATGTGGGCTGCAGTTGTCCGCTCGAAGCTCGAGCAGCAGGCAGCTGCGCTCGTGGCTGCGGGCTCACCCGGCGCGCCGCTGACTGCCCTGGTGGGCAAGGTTCGCAGCGGCGATCCGGACAACATGGAGGCCCAGGGGGCCCGACGCTACTGGGGTCTACTGTTTGGGGAGTCGTTTCGTCGTGACCAAGGCGGAGGCGGATTGAACGCCATGTTGAACTATGGCTACACCGTGCTACGCGCCTGCATGGCGCGTGCGGTCATCGCGGCAGGTCTCCATCCGAGCATCGGCTTGCACCACAGCAATGACAGCAACGCGATGCGCCTCGTGGACGACCTGATGGAGCCGTTCAGGCCGGTTGTTGACCTGAAGGTCTGGCAACTCTCGCGCAACAACGAGCGAGAAGTGACCCCTGAAAGCAAGCGAGCTATCGTCCGTACGCTATATGACGACATGCAAACGGCGATTGGGGCGACGCCCGTGACCGTATGCATGCAGCGACTGGCGGTGTCTCTTGCCCAGGTGTATCTGGGTGAGCGCGAGAAGCTCGACCTTCCGCTCCCCGGTCTGCCGTTGTCCCTTGCTGCGTCGCTCCTTGACGGGGAGTGATCGCTTTGCTCAGCGGATATCGGCTCATGTGGATAGTGGTGATGTTCGATCTGCCCGTGGTCTCCAAGAGCGAGCGCCGAGCCGCCACAGAGTTCCGCAACGCGCTGCTCGACATGGGTTTCGAGATGAGTCAGTTCAGTGTTTACATGCGCTTCTGCACGAGCGCGACACAGGTGGAGACCTACTGCAGGCGCGTGGGCGGACATGCGCACGCTGGTCCATCACGAAGCCGTGCCGGGTCACCACTTCCAGCTCGCCATCCAGATGGAGGCCAAGGAGCTGCCCTACTTCCGCCGCCGCTACGCCTACGCGGCCGGCTCGGCCTATGTCGAGGGCTGGGCGCTCTACGCGGAGCAGCTCGCGGTCGAGAACGGCTGGTACGAGGGCGACCCGGTCGGCCATCTCGGCCAGCTCTACGGCGCGCTCTTCCGCGCGCGCCGGCTGGTCGTCGACACCGGCCTGCATGCGATGAAGTGGACCCGCCAGCAGGCGATCGACTACGGCATCAACCCGCAGGAGGTCGACCGCTACATCGTCTGGCCAGGCCAGGCCTGCGCCTACATGCTGGGCCGCCTCCGCATCGAGGCGCTGCGCGACCAGGCGCGCGAGCGCCTCGGCGACCGCTTCGACATCCGCCAGTTCCACAACGTCGTGCTGCTGACCGGCGATGTGCCGCTGACGGTGCTCGGTCAGGTCGTCGACGACTGGGTGGACAGCCGCCGCAACGCCGGCTCGGGCGCGGCGAACGCGGCGCCTTGAGTCACTCGATGGCGGTGGCGCCGGGGGACGGACGGGGCGTCAGATCCTACCGATCCACCTGGGTGCCATCGAGTACGCCGACGAGCTGTTTCCCATGAACGGCCTGAAGGTGGCCAAGCGCCTGTTGCCGGCTTGGCCCGAAGGCCAGCTTCTCCTGGAAGAACTGCAGGCGGGCGCGGTTCTCGTCGATGATCTGCGCCCAAGTCTTCAGCACGACGGTGCAGTTGTCCTGATCGAGGATCACGCCATCGCCGCGGCCGACGCGGAACTTCGCAAAGTCGCTCAGATCGTCGCCGACGGCCCAGAACTGCCATTGCACTTCCACATTCCGGAAGCGGGCATCCGCCATGACGGAAGCCGCGTAGCCCTCGATCTGAGACACCTCCTTCCGGTCCAGCCTCACCATGGGCGCCTTGAGCTCGACCACCAGATGGGTCAGGCTGTTCGCCCGATGGCGGCGTACGGCCTTCGAGAGCATGAGATCCACGATGCCGCGCTCCTGGGACACGTGCCGCACCGGCGCATCGATCACGGCATCCTGGTCCAGCAGCCTCTGGTGCTTGCGCAAGACCTCCGTCAGCGATCGGTCGTCCACCGACAGTGCGAATTCATCGCCGAACAGCCAGGGATTCTGCGCAACGATGCGATGGAGCTGGCTCCGCTCCTTCAATCGCTGGCGCGGCTCATCGTCGAAGAGGATCGCTTCCAATCCGCTCAGGAAGAGCAGGCGGTCCGCGACCACGCGCGCCGAGCCGATGATCGCGGACAGCGACACATCCCGCAGCAGCTCGGCCAATTCCCGCTGCCTGTCCTTCGGCAGGGCCAGCACATCGGACAGGATGAGCTGCAACTCCTGCGGGCTCTTCTCGATCGCCTGCCGAAGCATGCGAAGCTGGAAAGCCTTGCTCGCCGTCCCGGACTCTTCAAATTCGGGAAGATATCGCGCGATGTTGACGGCCACGATGTCGAACACCTGCCGCTCCACATGCTCGACCGGATTGCGAGGCTCCTCGCTGAAGGGATAGACGCGCTGCGCCTTCCATGCGAGCACGTGATCGCCGACGTCCTGCGCCGCGTGTCGGCGAAAGTAGTCATCGCTGAATTTCTTCAGGAGTTCGGGCTGGAGATCGAAGGGGTACTGCTGCGTCGCCAAGGTCATCACCTCGCCAAGGGGCTTGCCGGTGAACCAGTCTATGGCCGCCAGGCGAGGTCGAATTTCACCCAGCGGGCCTGAGGTTGCGTCGTCACCACGCGTCCGAACGAAACGAGGCATGGACACCATCATGGATGATCGATTCACCGGCGGCTGCCTCTGTGGCGCCGTGAGACTCGTGGCCACTGGCCGGCCGTATCGCGTCGGCGTCTGTCATTGCCTGGACTGTCGCAAGCACCACGGCGCGCTGTTCCACGCGTCGGGGATCTTTCCCCAGGACGCCGTGTCCATCGAGGGCGAGACGCACGAGTACCGCGGCCGCCACTTCTGCCCGCGCTGCGGGTCCTCGGTCTTCGGACGCAGCGCGGACGAGATCGAGGTCAGCCTCGGGGCGCTCGATGCGCCGGACCAGCTACAGCCGACGTATGAGCTGTGGACGATCCGGCGCGAGGCTTGGCTGCCGCCCTTCCCGCTCACGAGGCATTACGAACGCGACCGCGAAGGACTCACCCGATCCGAGGATCCGGAGCCGACATGACCAGACTCACGCATCGCTTGGCGAGCAGATCCGTCGGATCGACGACGCGGATCGGCCGCCCGCGCACCATCAGCGCGTCATCGGCGGCGATCACCAGCGGCAGCTCGGTGCAGCCGAGGATGATCGCCTGTGCGCCGCGATCCACCAGATGCTCGAGGGCCGCTTGCAGCGCCTGCGAGCACTGACCGTTCGTGAAGCCCGCCTTCACCCCTTGCGGTCCGTAGATCGCGGACATCACCAGCGCCTGGTGAGGCGCATCAGGCAGCAGCGGCGCCAGTTGCGCGTGCTCAAGGGCCTCGGCATAGATGCCGCTCTGCACCGTCCCTGACGTGGCGAGCAACCCCACCTTCGCGCCGGGCTCGAGGTGATCCCTCAGATGCTCCGCGGTGGTCTCCAGCATGCTGACGATCGGGATCGACAGATGCGGCTGGATGCGCGCGACGAAGGCGTGCGCCGTGTTGCACGGGATCGCGATCAATGCCGCCTCCGCCGCCTCCAGCCGCTTGCAGGTCGAATACAGCGACACCGTCGGATCGACGCCGTCGCCGATCAGATTGGCGGTCCGGTCGGGGATCTGCGGGTTCTGCTCGACCACCACCTTGATGTGGTCCTGGTCGCGCGCCGCCGGCGTGTTCCGCACCAGCTTGCCGAGGAAGTCCACCGTGGCCGCGGGCCCCACCCCGCCCACCACGCCGACCTTCACCGGTGCCGAACCGCCCGGCTCCTGTGCCGTCGCCGCGCGGACATAGGCCAGGTTGGAGTCCAGCACCGGGTAGCCGCGGCTCCTGAGCGCATCGATGGCGATCGGGATCTCCGAGAAGCCCGGCACGATGAGGTCGACCCCTTCGCGCACCAGCGCCTCGCACGCGCTCGCGAGCAGGTCGATGGGACCGGCGCGCAGCTGGCCGCTCTTCAGGCCTTCGGCGCCGTAGATCGCCGCCATGACGCAGTCCTCCTGCGTGCGCGCGTCCGGGTACACGAGCTCCCAACGGTCCTCGCCGAAGTAGCGCTCGAACAGCCGCTTCGCCCGCACATGGTCGGAGGTCAGCACGCCGATGCGGCGCGCCTTCACGTGACGGCGTTCGATGTCCGCCTTCAGCGCCGCCATCATGTCCACGATGGGCACCTTCACCTCCGCCTGCAGCTCCGGCAGGAAGGTGTGGCTCAGGAAGCACGGCAGCAGCACCGCCTGCGCGCCGCGCGACTCGAAAGAGCGCACGAGATCGAACACGTACAGCTTGCGCCCGCTCTGGGGCGCCTCGGCCGCTCCCGGACTGGGTCCCTCGTGGAACGGGCGCTGCTCGAAGATCAGACCGGCCTGCCCCTCGCCGGGCGATGCGGGCAGCGCCTGCGTCAGCTTGAAGAACAGGTCGGCGGCGCCCAGCATCCCGAGGCCGCCCACGATGCCGAAGCGATACGGTGGGTGGGTGTACTGCATGAAGAAGCTTCCGGCTTCAGCGTTCCAGCGGGCTCAGACGGCGGACTCGGCCACGCGCACGGCGTGCGCCCGATCCATCGCGTGAGCCGCCGTGGCGGCGCCCTCCGTTGAGAGCCCGGCAGCCCCAGCACCCGCTTCCGATCCGATCTCCTCGGGACCCAGCTTGCCTTCCCACTTCGCGATCACCGACGTGGCCAGGCTGTTGCCGATGACGTTGGTCGCCGTGCGGCCCATGTCGAGGAACACGTCCACGCCCATGATCAGCAGCAGGCCCGCCTCGGGCAGCCCGAACATCGGCAGCGTCGCGGCCACCACCACGAGCGAGGCCCGCGACACGCCCGCCATGCCCTTGCTGCTGATCATCAGGAACAGCAGCAGCGAGAGCTGCGTCGCGAAGGACATCTCGACGCCATAGGCCTGCGCGACGAACAGCACCGCGAAGGCCTGGTACATCATCGAGCCGTCCAGGTTGAAGGCGTAGCCCAGCGGCAGCACGAAGCCGGTCACCTCGCTCTTGACGCCGAACTTCTTGAGCTGCTCCATCGTCTTGGGATAGGCGGCCTCGCTGCTGGCGGTGGAGAAGGCGATCATCGTCGGCTCCTTCACCAGACCCAGCAGCCTGAACACCCGCCCCTTGAGCACCAGGTAGCCCGCCAGCACCAGCACCAGCCACAGTGACGACAGCCCGAGGTAGAAGCTCGCGATGAACCGGGCGAAGGTGCCCAGCACGCCCAGCCCCTGCACGGTGATGGCCGCCGCCACCGCCGCGAACACGCCGACCGGCGCGAACAGCATGACGTAGTCGGTGACCTTGATCATCACGTGCACCAGGCCGTCGATCGCCGACACCATCGCCTCGCCAGCGCGCTCCCGCACCGCGCGCAGCGCGAAGCCGAAGAACAGCGAGAACACGACGATCTGCAGCACCGCGTTCGAGGCCATCGCATCGAAGATGCTCTTCGGGAAGACGTTGGGCAGGAACTCCTTGAAGTTCAGCGAGGCCGTCTTGAGGTGGGTCGCCGCATGCGCGTCGGGCAGCGGCAGGTGCATCGACGTGCCCGGATGCAGCAGGTTGGCCCACACCAGGCCCAGCAGCAGCGACACGAACGAGGCCGTCACGAACCAGCCCATCGCGCGGGCGCCGATGCGGCCGACGCTCTTGCCATCGGACATGCCGACGATCCCGGCCACCAGCGTCGCGAACACCAGCGGCGCGATGATCATCTTCACCAGCCGCAGGAAGATGTCGGCCACCATGCTGAAGTAGCCGCCGAGCTCCTTGGCCGCCGCGGCGTCGGGCGCGCTCGCGTGACAGAGGGCGCCGGCGCCGATGCCCAGCACCAGCGCCACACCGATCCAGGTGGTGAGTTTGTTGAACTTCATCGCTTGTCTCCTGCCCGCGCGGCGGGCGAATGGGAAGCGGCGCCCTTGCGCCGTCCTCGGGCTCTGCGGCCCACGGGTTTCCGTCGTCCCTGTCTACTGAAGCTGCAGCTGCGCCCGCGGCTGCGTGAGCACCTCGGGCCGCAGGATCTGGTCGAGCTGCCGGGCCGACAGCAGGCCCTTGTGGATCACCAGGTCGTAGACGCTGGCGCCGCTCAGCAGCGCTTCCTGCGCGATGAGCGTGGCGTTCTCGTAGCCGATGTACGGATTCAGCGCGGTCACCAGCCCGATCGAGCGCTGCACGCTGTCGCGCAGCGCGTCGCGATCGACGCTGATGCCGCGCACGCAGCGCTCGGCCAGCGTCAGCAGCGCGGCGCGCAGGTGGTTCACGCTCTTGAACAGGCTGTGCGCGATGATGGGCTCGAAGGCGTTGAGCTGCAGCTGCCCCGCCTCGGCCGCGAAGGAGATCGTGAGGTCGTTGCCGATGACCTCGAAGGCCACCTGGTTCACCACTTCCGGGATCACCGGATTCACCTTGCCCGGCATGATCGACGAGCCGGCCTGCATGGCCGGCAGGCGGATCTCGCCGAGCCCGGCGCGCGGACCGGACGACAGCAGCCGCAAGTCGTTGCAGACCTTGGACACCTTGATCGCCACGCGCTTGAGCACGCCCGACAGCTGCACGAAGGCGCCGCAGTCCTGCGTCGCCTCGACCAGGTTGGGCGCCGTCAGCACCTCGATGCCGGTGATGCGCGCCAGGTGCGCGCAGACCTTGGCCGCGTAGTCCGGATGCGCGTTGATGCCGGTGCCGATCGCCGTCGCGCCGAGGTTGATCTCCAGGATCAGGCGCGAGGCCTCGCGCAGGCGCTGGATGTCCTCCTCCAGCATCACGACGTAGGTGGAGAACTCCTGCCCCACCGTCATCGGCACCGCGTCCTGCAGCTGCGTGCGGCCCATCTTCAGCACGTCGGCGAATTCCAGCGCCTTCTCATGGAAGGCCGCGCGCAGCACCTCCATCGCCTCGATCAGCCGCTGCACGCCGGCGTAGCCCGCCACTTTCAGCGCCGTCGGATAGACGTCGTTGGTGCTCTGGCTCATGTTGACGTGCTCGTTCGGATGCAGCTCGGCGTAGCGGCCCTTCGGATGGCCCAGCAGCTCCAGCGCGAGGTTGGCGATGACCTCGTTGGCGTTCATGTTGGTCGAGGTGCCGGCCCCGCCCTGGATCACGTCCACGACGAACTGGTCATGCGCGCGGCCCTGCCGCACCAGCTCGCAAGCCTGATCGATCGCGCCGGCGATCGCGGGACTGAGCAGGCCCAGCTCCAGGTTGGCGCGGGCGGCTGCCTGCTTGATGGCGGCCAGCGCGTTCACCAGATCCGGATAGACCGAGACCGGGATGCCGCTGATCGGGAAGTTCTCCACCGCGCGCAGCGTGTGGATGCCGTAGTAGGCGCCGGCGGGCACCTCCCGGTCGCCGAGAAGATCGTGCTCGATGCGTGTGGTCGCCATGCCGTTCGCCTGCGGGTGAGTTGCAGAAAGTGCATGGATGCTAGGAGCGGAGGCGCGGAATCCAATCCTATGATTCACATTTCGCATGACGGGGTGCGAAAAACCGGATCACGCCAGGAGGCGGCATGCAGATCAGATGGATCGAGGATTTCCTGACGCTGGCCGACGCGAAGGGCTTCGCCCGCGCCGCCGAGCGCCGCAACGTCTCGCAGCCGACCTTCAGCCGCCACATCCAGTCGCTGGAGGAATGGGTGGGCGTGGAGCTCGTGGACCGGCGCGGTTCGCGCATCCAGCTCACGCCGTCGGGCCGCATCTTTCGCGAGTTCGCCAACGACCTGCTGCGGCGCACCTACGACATGCGCGCGCTGCTGCGCGGGCAGACCTCCACGGCGCAGAACTCGATCCGGTTCTCGGTGGCGCACACGCTGTCGCTGACCTTCTTCCCGCAGTGGCTCAACGAGCTGCGGGCGGCGCTGGGCAACGTGCTCGCGCATGTCAACGCGGTCAACGTCGCCGACGGCGCGCGCGCGCTGACCGAAGGCGCGACGGACATGCTGCTCGGCTATCACCATCCGCAGCTGCCGGTGCTGCTCGATCCCAAGCGCTTTCCGCACCTGCGGCTGTCGACCGAGCGCATGGCGCCGTTTTCCGCACCGCTGGCGAGCGGCGCACAGAAGTTCAAGCTGCCCGGACGCGTCGACGGCGCGGTGCCCTTCCTGTCGTACTCGGCGGGGACCTACCTGGGCCAGGTGGTCGAGATGATCCTGCTCAACGCCGGGGAGTCCTTTCACCTCGCCAGGACCTTCGACACGCACATGGCCGAGGCGCTCAAGGCGATGGTGCTGGCCGGCCACGGCCTGGGCTGGCTGCCGGTGAGCGCGGTGTCGCGCGAGGTGAAGGAAGGCCGCCTGGTGGTGGCCGGTGGCGCGCGATGGACCTGCGAGCTTGAGGTGCGCCTGTATCGGCAGGCGGATCGCGGCAACGACATGGTCGAGCGGATCTGGGAGCTGCTCGCGGCGCGCGCATGAGCGGCGGCGAACGCCCCGCGCCTTGGCCCGAGAAACCTTCGTATGGTTACCGCCGATCGAGGCGCTCCCTACATTGATGGCTTCTTGCATCCGCAGAAGGCATCGCCATGCTGAACATCTCTCAGAGCTACATCGATGGCCGATTCACGCCCACCAGGGGCGATGAGGCCGTCGAGATCGTGAACCCCGCCGATGAGTCCGTCCTCGGCCGCGCCACGCTGGCCAACCGCGAGGACGTGCGCGCCGCCATCGACGCCGCCACGAGGGCGCAACCCGCGTTCGCCCGGACATCGGCGGCGGAGCGCATCGCCCTGCTCGAGCGCTTGCAGGCCGCGATGCTCGCGCACGGTGACGCGCTGTGCGAGTCCTCCATCCTCGAGTACGGCGGGCCCTTCTCCCGCTCGCGCTGGGTGTCCCGGTACGCGGCCGACTGTTTCGGGCAGGCGGCGCGCACGCTGGAAGGCTACGCGTTCGAGCGTCCCGCCGGCGTGGACGGCGTGTCGACGCTGCGCATGGAGCCGGTGGGCGTGTCGGGCCTCTTCGCGCCATGGAACGCCGCGAGCGGCACGATGGCCAGCAAGCTCGCGGCCGCCTTGGCCGCCGGCTGCGCCACCGTCGTGAAACCCAGCGAGCTCAGCCCTTGGCAGGCGGAAGTGATGGCGCAGGCGATCCATGAGGCCGGCGTGCCTGCAGGCGTCGTGAACATCGTGACCGGGCGCGGCGCCGATGCCGGCGCGGAGCTCAGCAGCCACGCCGCGGTCGCCAAGCTGTCCTTCACCGGCTCGACGCCGACCGGCAAGCTCATCGCCCGCGCCGGCATCGAGGGGATGAAGCGCGTGAGCCTGGCGCTGACCGGCAAGTCCGCGTCGCTGCTGCTGGACGACGCGACGCTGGAGACGGCCGTACCGCTCGCGGTGGCCGCCGCGTTCATGAACAGCGGCCAGGCCTGCGTGGCGGGCACGCGGCTGCTGGTGCCGCGGCACCGGATGGCCGAGGTGATCGAACGCGTGCGCGCCGCCGTGGACGCGCTGCAGGTCGGGGACCCGCGCGATCCGGCGACGAACGTCGGTCCCATGGTCGGCCGGGCCCAACTCGAGCGGGTCCAGTCCTTCATCCACAGCGGGATCGAGCAGGGTGCCACGCTGGTGAGCGGCGGACCCGGCCGCCCGGCGGGCCTCGAGCGCGGCTGGTTCGTCCGTCCGACGGTGTTCTGCGATGTCCGGCCCGGCATGCGCATCGCGCGCGAGGAGATCTTCGGCCCGGTGCTCTCCATCCTGGCCGTCGACGGCGAGGACGACGCGGTGTCCATCGCCAACGACTCGCCCTACGGCCTGCAGGCCTACGTGTTTTCCGAGGACCTCGCCGCGGCGCGCCGCATCGCCGGCCGCCTGCAGGCGGGCACGGTGCTGATCAACCGCGTGGCGCCCGATCTGCTGGCCCCCTTTGGCGGGGTCAAGCAGTCGGGGCTGGGACGGGAGTTCGGGGTGATGGGCCTGGAAGCCTTCCTCGAGCCCAAGACCATCACCACCGGCTGAGCCGCCCCGCTTCAGCGCAGCGCGCGGAAGGCCGCGCGCATCTCCGCGGCGAAGAGTTCGGGCTGCTCCCAGGCGGCGAAGTGTCCGCCGCGGTCCACTTCATGGAAGTAGGACAGCGTCGGATAGGCGCGCTCGGTCCAGGAGCGCGGCGCGCGATAGATCTCGCCCGGGAAGACCGTGACGGCCACCGGCAGCCGGATCTGCGCGGTGCGCTGGTGCGCGGCGCTGAAGTTGTTGTTGTTGTTCTCCCAGTAGAAGCGCGAGGCGGAGGCGCCGGTGTCGCTCAGCCAGTACAGCGTGATGTCGTCCAGGATCTCGTCCTTGCTCAGCACCCGCTCGGGCTGGCCGTCGCTGAAGGTCCATTCGGCGATCTTCTCGAACATGAAGGCGGCCAGCGCGGCCGGCGAGTCGCACAGCGCGTAGCCGATGGTCTGCGGCCGCGTGACCATCAGCGCGCCGTAGGCGGCGTTCCGCGCGAAGAAGCGGCTCAAGGTCTCGAAGGCCAGGCGCTCGGGCGCGGAGAGCCCGGCCGGCGCGGGATCGCCAGCGTTGATCGGTTTGACGAGTTCCGCCGGCACGGTCGGCGGCATGCTGACGTGGATGCCGGCGAGGCCCGGCAATTGCAGCCGCGCCATCGCGTTGGAGATCACCGAGCCATGGTCGCCGCCCTGCGACACGTAGCGCGTGTAGCCGAGCCGCTGCATCAGCACCGCCCACGCGCGTCCGACGCGCTCCGGGCCCCATCCGAGTTCCGTGGGCCGGCCCGAGAAGCCGTAGCCCGGGATCGACGGGATGATCACGTCGAAGGCGTCCGCCGCGGCGCCGCCGTGCGCCGTCGGATCGGTGAGCGGGCCGATGGTCTTGACCATCTCCAGGATCGAGCCGGGCCAGCCATGCGTGATCAGCAGCGGCATGGCGCCGGCATGCCGCGACTTCACATGCAGGAAGTGGATGTCCACGCCATCGATCTGGGTCACGAACTGCGGCAGCGCATTCAACGCGCGCTCGAGGCGGCGCCAATCGTAGGGACCGCCCCAGTAGGCGCAGAGCCCGCGCAGCGTGGCCAGCGGCACGCCTTGCGAGGTGTCGCGCACCGTCTCGCGATCGGGCCAGCGCGTCGCGGCCAGACGCCGCTTCAGGTCGTCCAGCGCGGCCTGCGGGACATCGATGCGGAAGGGCCGGATGCTGGCATCGCCCGGCGCGGCCTGCGTCGGACCAGCGGTGAGGGCGCCGGACCATGCCGCGCCGGGATCCGCCTCGGCGGCACGGGCCAGCAGGCTGAGCCCGGAAGTGCTCGCGAGCGCCGAAGCGGCGAGGAAATGGCGGCGCGCGGCATTGGCGCGCGGCGGATTCAAGTCGGACATGCGGAAGCTCCAAAGAGTGGGTGGATCAAGGCGTCGCATCACACCAAACCCGGCGCCCGCAGCCCATAGCACCCTCGTTCAGCAGGGCCCAACCAAGGTATGGGAGGCCAGCCTCCACCGCCCCCGCCGGCCCCGGTCGCAGCGCCCGGCTTGCGAACCGCAGCGGCAGATCCTATGATGCAATTTCATGTAGTGTTCCCTACATCAAACAGCATGCCGCCACTCGCAGACCTGCCCTTTCCCTCCGCTCGCCGACTCGACGCGCGGCTGCACCGCGTCTGGCTGGAGGACGGCTCATCGCGGCTGCTGACCGGAAGCCGGGACGACTCCGCGGCGCTGCTGTCGCTGCTTCAGCGCGAGTACGCGTTCCGCTCGGCGCTGAGCGGCAACTGGGCCGCGACGCCTGAAGCGCTGATCCCGAGCGGCCAGCGCCTGCTGTTGCTGGCCAGCGACCCCGGCGGACAGCCGCTGCGCCAGCTGGCCCAGCCCGATCTGCCGGTGCGCCGCTTCCTGCGGCTGGCTTGCGCGGTCACGGCGGCCGTCAGCGACATGCATCGATCGGGCGTGCTGCATCGGGCGCTGACGCCCGATCGCATCCTGGTGGACGAGCGCACGGGCGGCGCGCGCCTGCTGGGCTTCGGCATGGCGTCGCGGCTGGACGACGGCATCGACATCGACATCGACGCCCGGCCGCCCGGCGACGAGGCCGCCGAATGGGATGACGCGAGCTTCGACTACCTGGCGCCAGAGCTGGGCGCCCGCATGAACGTCCGGCCCGACGTGCGCGCCGACCTGTATGCGCTGGGCGCCATCTTTCATGAACTGCTGGTCCACGCGCCGCTCTTCGAAGCCGCCGATGCCGCCGCCCGGCTGCATGCGCACGCGACGCGCCGCCCGGCGCTCACCCATCGCCTGAGGCCTGACGTGCCGATGCAGCTGTCCCGCATCATCGGCCGCCTGCTCGAGAAGCCGCCCGAGCTGCGCTATGCCGATGCCAGCGCGCTGCTCGCCGACCTCACCGCCTGCGAGCAACTGCTGGACGAGCACGGCGGCATCCCGACCTTCGCGCTCAATGCCGGTTCCGCGATGGCCGATTGGGACCATGCGATGCCGGTGCTGGGACGAGATTCGGAACTGGGCCAGTTGCAGGCGCTCTATGAGACGGTGCGCACCGGAGGCGGCGCGCGCACGGCGTTCGTGCATGGCGACGCAGGCATCGGCAAGTCCCGCCTGCTGCGCGAGCTGGTGGCGCGGCTGGAGGGCGATCACGCACCCCTGGTCGCAGCGGCGAAGTGCATGGCCGCGGCCAGCGCCCTGCCCTTTGACGCCATGACGCGAGCGCTGCGGCCCTTGCTGCAGGTGGCCCTCAGCAGCGAGGAACGCGAGTTCGCGCGCTGGCGCCAGCGCCTGCGCGAGGCCGCGCATCCCGTGTCCGCCACGGTGGCGAGCCTGCTGCCGGAACTGCGCGCCCTGCTCGATCTGCCCGCCGACGAGGCCTCGCCGCAGAGCACCGACCTGGCGCTGATCTTCGAGCGCGAGCTCGTGATGCACGCGATGGGCCGGCTGATCGCGGCTTTCGCGCGCCCGGAGCGCCCGCTGGTGCTGGTGCTGGACGATCTGCAGTGGGCGGACGAAGAGACGCTGCGGCTGCTGGACCGTCTGCTGGCCAATCACGCGGAGGCGCCGCTGCTCGTGCTCGGCTCGATCCGATCGCCGTTGCCCGGCCTGCCCACGCCTCCTTCTCCCGCGCCCAACGCCCGTGTCGCGCCGCTGCATCTGGTCCTGGCCCCGATCGACAGTGCGTCGACGCGCCAGTTGATCGCCGGGGCGCTCGGACAGGCGGAGTCCGACACCGCCGCGCTCGCCGAACTGCAGCAGCTGGTGGAGAAGTGGACCGGCTGCAATCCCTTCTTCATCCGCCGGCTGCTGTCGCGGCTGCTCGCCGGCCAGTTGCTGCGGCACGACCCGGCGCGTCGCGCCTGGACCTGGGATCTGCGCCGCATTCGCGCGGAACCCGGTCTCTACGACGTCGGCGGCCTGCTGGCGCTGGACCTCAAGGAGCTGGCCGGCCACACGCTGTCCTTGCTGCAGGCCTTGGCCGCGCTCGGCGACCGGGTCGCGACACCGCTGCTCGCGCTGGCGGGCGGCGTCGCGCCGGAGGCCGTGCCGCCGGCCCTGGCCGCCGCGGCGGAAGCGGGCTTCGTGAGCGCCGACGGCGATGCCTGGGGCTTCACCCACGACCATGTCCGCGAAGCGGTGCTCGCGTCGCAGCCGGCTTCGACGAAGGCGGCGCTGCATCTGGCCATCGCGCGCCGGCTGCGGTCGGCGCCGCCGGCGAGCGTGCCGGTTTACCTGCTCGCGACGCAGGCCAACTTCGCGATCCCCTCGCAGAGCCCGCACGAAGAGCGGCGCGCCTTCGCGCTCGCGAATCTCGAGGCGGGCCGGCGCGCCAAGGCGGCCACCGCGCACGCGGCGGCGCTCGTGTACTTCCGCCAGGCGCTGCGCTGGTTCGACGGCGATCGCGGCGAAGAGACGCTGCAGGCCGCGCTGCTGTGCGGTGAGGCCGAATTCATGACCGGCGCGCTGACGCAGGCCGAGGAGCGGCTCGCCGGCCTGGCCGATCTCGCGGGCGACGGCGTGTTCGGCGCCGAGCTCGCGCGGCTGCGCGCCGCGCTGTACACCGCGCTGGGCCGCTATGACGACGCGCTGAACGTGGGGCTGGACTTCCTGCGGCAGGCGGGCTTCGAGCTGCCGCGGCGCCCCGGCGATGCGCAGGTCGAGGCCGAATACCGCGCGGTGCGCGAGTGGCTCGACACGCACGGCATGCAGGCGCTGCGCGACCTGCCGAACGACACCGATCCGCGCCGCCGCGCCATCGTCGACGTCTTCGCGGACCTGTTGCCGCCCGCGCTCTATTCCGACCAGCGGCTGGTGGACCTGATGCTGCTGCGCATGGTGCGGCTTGCCATTGCCCACGGGCACGCGGATGCCTCGGCCAACGGCTACGTCTGCATGATCCAGGTGCTGGGCGCGCGACAGGGCGACTTCGCCACCTCGCGCGCTTTCGGCGAGCTGGCCCTGCATCTGGTGAACGAGCGTGGCTTGAGCCGCTATCAGGCGCGCGTTCTCCACACCTACGCCACCTTCGTGGTGCCGTGGACGACGCCGGCGCGCAGCGCGCGGCCTTACTTCGATCGCGCCTTCGACATCGCCACGCGCGTCGGCGATCACACCTTCGCGCTGTACTGCGGCCGCAACCGGGCCACCGGCATGCTGTTCGCCGGCGAGTACCTGACGGACGTGCGCCTGAGCGTGGAGCCCGCGCTGGCGCGCGCGCGCGACGCGGGCTTCCAGCTCGTCGTCGATGCGCTGCTGGCTCAGCGGGCGCTTCTGAATGAGCTGCAGGGCATCGACCTCGCGGGGAACGGCAGCGGCGCGGTCCAGGCCGCGGTCGAAGAGACGATGGCGGAACCGCTGATTTCGGCGACGCCCACGCTCGTCGACCTCGCCTACTGGGTCTACCGCCTCCAGGCCGCCCTGCTGTTCGGCGACACGGCCACGGCTCGCCGGGCGCGTCTGCGCGCCGAAGCCTGCCAAGGCGCGGGACGCGCTTTCGCCGAGTACGGCGACCTGGCGTTCTACGGCGCGCTGGCGCTGCTCGCGGACGCGACCGGCGCTCTCCCCGGCAACGACGAGCAGGCTCTGCGGCGGCACATGGCCGATCTGGGCGCGTGGGCGTCGCACTGCCCGGAGAACTTCGGCGCGCGATGGACGCTGGTCCGCGCCGAACACGCGCGCCACGATGGCCGCAGCGCGGAAGCGGCCGAGCTCTATGCGGACGCGGTGGCGCAGGCCCGCCGCCATCAGCTCACGCAGGTGGAGGCGCTGGCGGCGGAGCTCGCCGCGGCGTTCCACCTGGCGCGTGATCGCGCCATCGAAGGACGCGCCTACCTGCGGCATGCGCTGGCCGCCTGGCAGCGCTGGGGCGCGGCGGCCAAGCAGCGCGAACTCCTGGCGCGCCACGCCGATCTGCTCGAGCCCGAAGCCGCAAGTGTTCCCACCACGCGGCTGCACACCCTCGATGTGCAGGCGGTGCTGCGGATCAGCCATGCGCTGGGCGGCGAGCTGGTGCCCGAGCGCGTCGTCGACACCACGATGCGCACCGCGCTCGAGAGCGCCGGCGCCGAGTACGGCGCGCTGGCGCTGCTGCGCGGCGGCTCCTGGCTGGTGCGCGCCACGGCGCGCGTGCGGGCCGGCGCCATCGTCGTGACGCAGCAGCAGGCGCCGGTGTCCAGCGAGGTGCTGCCTGTCTCCGTGCTCCACGCGGTGGCCCGCGCGCAGCAGGCCGCTCAGCTGGACGACGCGCGCGAATCGCAGGCCCTGGCCCAGGACGAGTACGTGAAGCGCCACCGCCCCCGCTCGCTGCTGTGCGTGCCGATGATGCGGCGTGGGCAGCTGATCGGCGTGCTCCATCTGGAGAACAACCTGGCCCCGCGCGTGTTCACCGCGGCCAAGGCGGAGCTGCTGGAGGTGATCGCGTCGCAGGCCGCCTTCGCGCTGGAGAACACGCGGCTCTACGAAGAGGCGGTCGACCAGCACCTGCGGCGCGCCGCCGCCGAGGAGCGCCTGCGCGCCGCGCTCACCGAACTGGAGCGCGCCAGCCGATTGAAGGCGATGGGCGAGCTGGTGGCGTCCATCGTGCATGAGATCGGTCAGCCGCTCAGCGCCATCGACACCTCGGCGAGCGCCGCGGGCCGCTGGCTGGACCGCGCCCAGCCGGACGTGGGCGAGGCGCTGGCCATGGTGCGCCATGTGGGACTGAGCGCGCGCCGCGCCAAGACCATCATCCAGGGCCTGCGTGCGATGACGCGCAAGGCCGAGCCGCGGCTGGCCGAGGTGGACCTCGGCGAGACGCTGCGCGAGTGCGCCACGCTGGTGGGCGGCTCGCTCGCCGAGCTGGGCGTCACGCTCGAGATCGCTGGCGGCGACGCGGCGACGCGGGTGTTGGGCGATCGCGTGCAGCTCCAGCAGGTGGTGATCAACCTGTTGATGAACGGCGCGGAGGCCATGCACGACACGCCGGCCGAGTGGCGGCGGCTGTCGCTGTCGTGGGGCAACGATGCCGGCGGCCGGGTGCGCGTGGTGGTCGAGGACCGCGGCGAAGGCATCGCGCCGGAGGCGCTCGGTCAGATCCTCGAGCCCTTCTTCACCACGAAGGCCTCGGGCATGGGCATGGGGCTGGCGATCTGCAAGTCGATCGTGAGCGCCCATGGTGGAACGCTCGTCTTCTCGGCGGCATCGCCGCGCGGCACGCGGGTCGTGCTGGAGCTGCCGGCCGCCGAGGACGCCGGTGGCAGGCCCGAATCCGACCGGAGGGACACCGCCGGCACCCCGGCCATAGCGGCCCGTCAGGCCAGCGATCTGATCGAGCCCCAACCGTCGTAGGGGGCCTGCCATCCCTGCGTCGGATTGGCGGGCGTCCGCGGCCCTGGTCCCATGGAGGCATCGCGGATCGAGGCTGACGGCCCGCCGCGATCCGCCATCCTGGCGGCGGGCATCGCCTCCTGCGACGCCCGCGTCGCTGGGGGCATCGATGCACGGAGCTTCCCATGATCAACCGCACCACCCCGTTCACTTCCACCTCCAGCGCGCCGAGCGCCACGCCCCAGCGCCTGCTGCTCGCGGTCACGCTGAGCGGCGCCCTGCTGGCCGGCCTGATGTCCGTGGCCTTCGCGGCCGAGCCGTCCTCCGGCAGCACCGGAGCCACGACCCGCGCCGCGGTCCTGCAGGACCTGAAGGCCTATCAGGACTCCGGACTGGCCGCGCTCGAGCGCGACGACTCGCAGTCGCAGGTCGGCACCGAGCCCTGGAAGCAGGCGCGCCGCCGCTACCTGGCGCTGACCCACATGGCGATCAACGGCGCCAAGCCGCTGACCCGTGAGCAGGTGCTGGAGGACCTGCGCCGCTATGAGGCATCGGGCCTGGCCCAGGCGCAGCAGCGCGATGGCGAGGCGTCGACCGTCTCCGCCGAGCAGTTGGAGGCCCAGGCGCGTTACGAGCAACTCAGCATGACCGCGATGAACGACAAGCCGCTCAGCCGGGCGGAGGTGCTGGCCGATCTGCAGATCTACCGCGAGTCCGGCCTGGCCGCCTTCGATCGCAGCGAGGGCGACTTCTCGCGCAGCTCACCCGACTACCTCGCCGCGCGGCAGCGCTATGACAGCCTCAAGCACGGTGACCGCTACCAGACGCTGGTCTCGTCGCTGCGCTCGGCGACCACCACGACCGCGCAGGCCCACTGAGGCCGGCGGCGCCCATATCCCTTCGTATAGGAGGCGCCGAACGGCCGGCTCTGCTACCGTTCGCGCCTGATGTGATCCCGATGTCCAGCATGCAGCACGCGTACGCCTCGACCGCCCGATCGGCCTCCCTGCCCGAGGCCACGCCGCGGGCCGATCCGCCGCGCACCGTCTACGTGGTCGATGACGAGCCGCTCGTGCGCACGGCGCTGGCCGGGCTGCTGCGCTCGATGGACCTGCAGGTGCTGGACTTCCCGTCCACCGAGGTCTTCCTCGCGGCGCCCCGGCCGGCGGGTCCGTCGTGCCTGGTGCTGGACGTACGCCTGCGCGGCGAAAGCGGCCTGGCCTTCCAGCAATCGCTGGCGGGCCATGGCCTGGGCCATCTGCCGGTCATCATGATGACGGGCCATGGGGACGTGCCCATGACCGTGCGCGCGATGAAGGCCGGCGCCCGCGACTTCATCGAGAAGCCCTTCCGCGACCAGGACATGATCGACGCGGTCGTCGCCGCGCTGGCGGCCGACGCGCGCCGGCTCGCGCTGGACCAGTCGCTGGGCGGCCTGCGCGACTGCTGGACCAGTCTCACCGCGCGCGAGCGCGAGGTGCTGGGCCTGGTCGCGACCGGACTCATGAACAAGCAGATCGCCGACCGCATGGGCATCGCCGAAATCACGGCCAAGATCCACCGCGGTCAGGCGATGCGCAAGATGCAGTCCCGCTCGGTCGCGGAGCTGGTGCGCAAGATGCAGTCGCTGGGCCTGCTGGATCCGGCCGTCTGAGCGCCTGCATGCTGGCCGACCCCGCCTCGATCGCCGCCCAGGCGCCGCCGCCGGCGCTCGTCGTCATCGTCGACGACGACCCCTTCGTGCGCGCCGCCACCAGCAGCCTGGTGCGCGCCTTCGGCTGGCAGGCGCGCGCCTTCGCGTCGGCATCGGAGTTCTTCGCCGCGAACGTCGCGCCGCGCATGCAGTGCCTGGTCTGCGACATCCACATGGAGGCGCTCGATGGCATCGGGCTGCTCGCGCGATTGCAGGAGGACGGCTGCCATGTGCCCACCGTGTTCATCACGGCGCTGACCTCGGAGTCCGTGCGCCGCCGCGCGCTCCATCAGGGCGCGCTGTGCGTGCTCGACAAGCCCATCGACGCCGCGGAGCTGGAGGACTGGATGCGGCGCGCGCTCAAGGAGACGGCCGCGGAAGGATGAGCGCCGGCCGGCGCCTGAGCCGGCTCGACGCCAGCATGACGGTCGCGTTGAGGATCAGGCCGACGAAGCCCGGATGCAGGTCCTGCAGCCAGGATGGCGCCCACGGCATCAGATCGCGCAGCGCCACGCCGCCGATGGCCGTGGCCATGACGAAGCCCACGCCCGTGACGATGCCGGCCATCGCGCCCGCGTGATGGGCCGCCGACGGCGCGAGCAGCGCGCTGAGCAGGGCCGGCGCGAGCTGGGCCACGACGGCGAAGCCGATCAGCAGCAGCGCGACGATGCTCGAACCGCCCGTGAGCGTCAGCGCCACGGTCACGCCCATCAGCAGCGGCACGGCCAGCCGCGACACCCACATCAGGTGCGCGTCCGAGCTGTTCGGCCGCAGCGGGCGGTACAGGCTGCGCGTGAGCAGCGTCGACGCGGAGATCAGCATGATCGAGCCCGGCACCAGCGCCGTCAGCATGCCGGCCGCGCCGATGACGCCGACGAACCAGGGGTCGAAGGCGCGTATGGAGAGCTCCAGCAGCGCCAGGTCGATCCGTCCGCCGCTCAAGCCGGGCACGTTGAGGACGGCGGCATAGCCCGCGAACATCGAGAACAGCATCACCAGCGCGTAGAGCGGCATCACGGCCGCATTGCGGCGGAAGATGCGCGGCGACCTGGCGGTGAAGACAGCGCTGAACGCATGCGGCCACAGGTACATGCCGATCGCCGACATGGCCACCGCGGAGGCGAACCAGGCGGCGTTGCGGCCGGTCTCCGGCAAGGCGAGGAAGCCGGGCCGCACCGCCTCGATGCGCTCGAACATCGCGCCCACCCCGCCATGGAAATGCGCCGGCAGGTAGAAGCCCAGGAAGGCGCAGACCGCCAGCACCAGCACGTCCTTGACCACGGCGGTGACGGCCGAGCCGTGCATGCCCGAGACCATCACGTAGGCGGTCATCGCCACCGCGCCCACGATGACCGCGACAGCGGGCGACAGCGCGCCATAGGACGTGACCTGCACGATCAGGCCCAGCCCCTTCATCTGCACGACGAGGTAGGGCACCAGCGCGAGCAGCGCCACCGCGGAGACGAGCAGGCCCAGCGCGGGGCTGCCGTAGGCGGCGGCGAAGACCTCCGGCTGCGTCATCGCGCCATGCCGCCGGGCCAGCCGCCAGATCGGGGGCAGCAGCCAGTACGACATCACGAAGGCCAGGCAGGTGTAGACCAGCACGTAGAGCGCCGCGCCGCCGTAACCGTAGGCGAAGCCGCTCGCGCCGAGGAAGGTGAAGGTGGTGTAGAGCTCGCCCGCCATCAGCACGAAGACGAGCACCGTGGAGAAGCCGCGGCCGCCGACGCTCCATTGCGCCAGGTCCATGCGCACGCCGCGCCGGGCCCAGAGGCCAGCGCCGAGCGCGAACAGCAGCGCCAGCAGGATCACGGCCAGCGCGGCGTTCATTGTTCGTCCCCCTGCGGTGCGCGGTTGGCGGGATCGAGCCGGTACACGCAGGCCATCACGATCGCGCTGAGGAGCACGCCGCCGATGATCCAGGCCATGAAGAAGGGCAGGCCCAGCACGAAGGGCTTGACGCGGTTGGCCACCGCCAGGCCAAGCGCCGCGTGAAGGACGGGCAGCAGCCCGAGCCAGTGATGGAGTCGCATCGCGTCAGTCCTTGTCGGTGGAAGGCGGCGCCGACGGCGCGGCCTGCGCCAGCGCGCGCAGCACGGCGTCCGGCGTCGCCGGCGCCTGGCGCAGGCGCACGCCGATGGCGTGGTGGATCGCGTTGAGGATGGCCGCGGCGGTCGGCACCAGCGCCGGTTCGCCGATGCCCTTGGCGCCATAGGGGCCCAGGGGCGTGGGCGCCTCGATGAACAGGGTCTGCACCTCGGGCACGTCCCGGACCGTGGGGATGAGGTAGTCGTGCAGGTTGTTGCCCGAGCCGGGTTCGTAGCGCTCCATGAGCGCCATGCCGACGCCCTGGGCGACCGCGCCTTCGATCTGGCCCTGCAGCAGCGTCGGGTTGACCATGCGGCCCACGTCGTGAGCCGCGACCACGCGCCGCACGCGGACGCGGCCGGTGTCCAGATCGACGAGGACCTCCGCCATCTGGGCGCCGAACGCATAGGCCGCATAAGGCCGGCCCTGGCCGTCATGGTCGAGCGCGGTGGTGGGCGGATCGAAGCGTTCCTCGCTCATCAGCGCGTAGCCGTGCTCGTTCACGGGGAGCCCGGACAGGTCGACGCGCACGCCGCCGACGGTCGCCATGCCGTTGCCGAAGCGGACCGGCGCGGCGTCATCCGCGCCCGCCATCTGGCGGAGCTTGCGCAGCAGCGCCTGCCCGGCGAGGAAGGCGGCCCGGCCGGTGACGAAGGTCTGGCGCGACGCCGAGGTGCGGCCGCAGTCCGGCGTCAGGTGCGTATCGGCGCCGACGATGTGCAGCGTGGCCAGCGGCACGCCGAGCGCATCGGCGGCGATCTGCGGGATCACCGTGTTGGCGCCCTGGCCCGCATCGACGGCGCCTTGATGCAGCACCAGCGTCCCGTCGGGCCGCAGGCCGATGCGCACGGTCGAGGGGTTGGGCAGCGCCGTGTTGCCGCAGCCGTAGAAGAACGCGGCCACACCGACACCGCGCTTCTGGCGCGGTCCGGCGTCGCCGCGGTCCGCGCGCGCGGCCTGCCAGTGGGGACGAAGCGCTTCGAGGCAGGCGACCAGTCCGACGCTGTCGTCCAGCACCTGTCCGGTCGGCAGGCTGTCGCCCGGCCGCAGCGCATTGCGCAGCCGGAACTCCAGCGGATCCCAGCCGCCGCGCACGGCCAGCTCGTCGATGAGCTGCTCCTGCGACATGGCCGTCTGCGGCACGCCGAAGCCGCGGAAGGCGCCCGCCGGCGTGATGTGGGTGTGGCGGGCGCGCGCGCGAGCGCGGTAGTCGGGAATGCGATACGGACCGCCGGCATGCACCGGCACGCGATTGGCCACGGCCGTGCCCCAGGACGCGTAGGCGCCGGTGTTGTAGTCGCCCTCGAAGCTCACCGCCAGCAGCCGGCCCTGCGCGTCCGCCGCCATGCTCGACAGGATGCGCGCGGGATGACGCTTGGTCGACGTGGCCATCGACTCCTCACGCGTGAACACCAGCGCCACCGGCCGGTCCACGTGCCAGGCGGCGATCGCCAGCAGCGGCTGCACCGTCAGGTCCAGCTTGCCGCCGAATCCGCCGCCCACCGCCGTCGGCACGACGCGCACCCGCTCCGGCGCCACGCCCAGGATGCGTGCCAGTTCCTCGCGGTGCGGATGCGGCGCCTGCGTGGACGAGTGGACTTCGATCACCTCTCCCACGCGGCGCGCCCAACCGGCTTCCGGCTCGAGGTAGGCATGCTCGACGAAGCTCGATTCGAAGCGCCCTTGCACGACCACCGCCGCGCCGCGCAGCGCGGCGTCGGGATCTCCGCGCTGGACCGTGCCTTCGATGAGCAGGTTGCCTGGCCGGTGCGCGTGGAGCAACGGACTGTCGGCGCGGGCCGCGATGTCCACGTCGAACAGCGCGGGCCGCGGCGTCCAGGTGATGGGAAAGGTCCTCAGGTCCAGCGCTGCCACGGCGTCCGGCTCGCCCACGATGAGGGCCACCGCCTCGAGGTGATGGCGCGCCTCGTCGACCGGCAATACCGGCTGATCCGCAAAGGGCGTGGCCACGCCATGCAGGTTGCGGCCGGGCACGTCGGCATGGGTGAGCACGCGCACGACGCCGGGATGCGCGGCGACGAAGGCCGGCAAGTCGCCGAAGACGAAGCCGGCGCGCGGATGCGGGCAGCGCACGGCGCGCAGATGCAGGCTGTGCGCCGGAACACCGTCGGCGCCAAAGCGCTCCGCGCCAGTCACCTTCGCGTCGCCGTCCAGCCGCGTCAACGGGCGGCCGACTGAGCGGCCCTCGTCGGACAGCGTGAGCGGACGAGGCTCCGCATCGATGGCCACGTCGAGCACGGCATCGACGATCTTGCGATAGCCGGTGCAGCGGCACAGCACGCCCTCCAGCGCCTCCTCGGCATCGGCACGGTCGCGCACGCGTCCGGCATCGATTGCGGCGCAGGCGGACATCAACATGCCCGGAATGCAGAACCCGCACTGCACCGCCTGGTGCGCCAGCAGCGATTGCTGCAGGCGCCGCCCGCACGGGCTGCCGGAGGCCAGGCCCTCGACGGTGAGCACCCGGCGCGATCGCAGCTGTGCCACCGGGGTGAGGCACGCATACACCGGCTCGCCGTCGACGACGATGGTGCAACTGCCGCAGTCGCCCTGCCCGCAACCGACCTTCGTGCCGGTCAGTCCCAGACCATCGCGCAGGAACTGCGTGGCCGGCCGCGACAGGTCCTCGGGCAACGGGTGCCGCTCGCCGTTGACCTCGATCCAATCGGACAGCTTGTCGAGCTTGGCCGTCATGCGGGCACCTCGCATCGCGCGCATGCGCGCCGCACCGCAACGCGCGTCCAGTGGTGCCGCAGCGCGGCCGATCCGCGGCGATCGTCGACGGGGGAGAGCTCGGGCATCGGCGCCTCGGCGATGAGCGGAGCGATGGCCTCCCGCGGCGCGCCTTCCAGCAGCGACTCCAGACCGCGCAGGCGCACGGCGACCTCGGAAGCGCCGCCCACCGCGATGACCGCGCTCGCGAGCGTCTGATCATCGCGCCAGCGCAGCCGCACCGCGGCGGCGACCACCGCGATGGCCGAGGCGTCGCGCTGTGCGAGCTTGATGAACGCGGTCCGTTCCGCGGGGCCTGGCAGCTCCACCAGGATGCCCACGAGGAGTTCATCCGCCAGCAGCGCGGTGCGCTGGCGGCCGAGCACGAACTCCGACAGCGGCAATTGCCGCCGGCCGCGCGAGCTCGCAAGCTCGACGCGCGCCTCCAGCGCGAGCAGCGGCGGGATGCCGTCAGCGACGGGAGACGCGTGGCACAGGTTGCCTCCCAGGCTGCCGCGCCACCGGATCTGCCTCGAGCCCACGGTGCGCGCCGCTTCACGCAGCGCGGCGGGCACCTGGTCGCACTGGTCGATGCAGTCCCAGGTGACGGCCGCGCCGATGCGCAGCGTCGACCCGCTCGCCGTGATGCCCCGCAGGGCGTCGATGCCGCTGATGTCGAGCCACGGTGCGCCGGACACCGCGCCGCCGCCCTGCGCGTACGCGTCGGTCGCGCCGCAGACGATGCGCCGCGGACCGCGGGCCAGCGCGGCCAGGGCGTCGTCCAGGGATCGGGCACGGAGGTAGTTCATCGGCGGAGGTCCGGAGGCTCAGTCCTGCGCGCGCAACGCGCGAAGCACGCAATCCACGACGAAGTCGGCCCATTCTTCCAGCGCGCCGGGGCCATCGAGCGGCTCGCCCAGGAAGGCCGAGAGGGTGAAGCGGTTGGAGGTGAAGAAATAGGACGTCGACACGATCAGCAGATACACGTCGCGCGGCCGCAGGCCGGGCCGGAAGCAGCCCTGGGCTTCACCGCGCCGGAGGATGTCGGCGATCAGGTCGAGCGCGTTGGAGGAGAACTCCCGCGCTTTCGCCGACTTCGCGACGTGCCGGCCCTTGTGCAGGTTCTCGGTGTTGAGCAGGGTGACGAACTCCGGATGGCGGCGGTAGTAGGCGACCTTGAACCGGATCAGCGCGGTGAGCGCCTCGATCGGATCGGCTCGCACGGGAGCCTTGGCCTCGGCCTCGTCCATGCGCTGGTAGATGCCTTCCAGGACCGCGATGAACAGCTGCTCCTTGCTGCCGAAGTAGTAATAGATCATCCGGTCATGCGACTTCGCCAGGCTGGAGATCTTCTCGATGCTGCCGCCGTCGTAGCCGTAACGGGCAAAGATCCGCGTCGCCGCCTTGAGGATGTTGTCGCGGGTCGCCTGCGCGGAGGCCTCCCGGGCGCCGGTGCCGCGGACGGCCTTGGTCTTCGTCGTGTTTGCCATGGGATCCGATGTAGCAATCGCTACATTTTGCGCGAGGTCCGCATCATAAGGGTGCCCTCCGCATCAAACGAAGGTATGAGCCGGGGCGGCCGCTCGTTCAATTCCCGCGCCGCGCGGCCGCTGCTCTGATAGGCCCCGAGCCGCTGGAGACCCGCTCCAGCGCCGATTCCCCCGTCAATCAGAGGCCCTCATGACCCGATCGTTCCTCCGCCCGTTTGCCGCGTTCGCCTTCGCGGCCGCCAGCTTCGCCGCGCCGGCCTTCGCCGCCGATGCGCCGGCGGGCAAACCCACCATCGTGCTGGTGCACGGCGCGTTCGCCGATGCCTCGAGCTGGAACGGCGTGGCCGCCGAACTGCGCGACAAGGGCTACCCCGTCGTGGCGGTGGCCAATCCACTGCGCTCGGTGGCCGGCGACGCGCGCTACACCGCCGCCCTGATCGACCGCATCGCCGGCCCGGTGGTGCTGGTGGGCCACTCCTACGGCGGCTCCGTCATCAGCGCCGCGGCTGAAGGCCAGCCGCGCGTCAAGGCGCTGGTCTATGTGTCCGCCTTCGCGCCGGAGCGTGGCGAATCGGTGGCCGAGCTCGCCGGCAAGTTCCCCGGCGGCACGCTGGGCGAGGCGCTCGCCGCGCCGGTGCCGCTGCCCGAGGGCGGCAACGACCTCTACATCGATCAGCAGAAGTTCGCCGCGCAGTTCGCGGCCGACGTGAAGCCGGCGCAGGCGCGGTTGATGGCGATCGGACAACGGCCGGTGACCGAGGCGGCGTTGTCCGAGCCCAGCCAGGGCACGGCGTGGAAGGCGCTGCCGGTGTACTTCGTCTATGGCTCCAAGGACAAGAACATCCCGCCGGCCGCGATGGCCTGGATGGCCGAACGCGCGCACTCGCGCAGCACGGTCGTCATCGCCGGCGCGTCGCACGTGCCGCAGGTGAGCCATCCCCACGACGTCGCGACGCTGATCGACACCGCCGCCCGCGCCACTCGATGACCCCTTCGAAGGAAACCGCCATGTCCATCCTCAACCACGACACTCGCGAGATCGACACGCCGCCCGGCGGCTCGCGCCGCGACTTCCTGGCCAAAGCCACGGCCGCTGGCGCGGGTCTGGCGCTGGCCGGTCTGCCGGCCCTGCTGCAGACGGCGGCCGCGGCCTCATCCGCGCGCGACGCGGGCAACACGGGTTTTGGCCCGCTGCGCCAGATCGACGCCGGCCCGCTGAATGTCGGCTACGTGGACCTCGGGCCGCGCGACGGCCCGCCGGTCCTGCTGTTCCACGGCTGGCCCTACGACATCCATTGCTACGAGGAAGTGGCGCCGCTGCTGGCCGCGCAAGGGATGCGCGTGATCGTGCCCCACCTGCGCGGCTACGGCACGACGCGCTTCCTGTCCGAGGCCACCTTCCGCAGCGGTCAGCAGACGGCGCTGGCCGCCGACGCGATCGCGCTGATGGATGCGCTGGGCATCCGCCGCGCGGTGGTGGCGGGTTGCGACTGGGGCGCGCGCAATGCCTGCGTGATGGCCGCGCTGTGGCCCGAGCGCTGCCAGGCGCTGGTGTCGGTGAGCGGCTTCCTCGTGCTCGACCGCGCGACGGCGCTCGCGCCGTTGGCGCCGGCCGATGAGCTCACCTGGTGGTACCAGTACTACTTCGCCACGGAGCGCGGCCGCATCGGCTATCAGACCAACCTCAAGGCCTTCGCGCGGCTGATCTGGCGGCAGGCGTCGCCGCAATGGCAGTTCGACGACGCCACCTTCGAGCGCTGCGCGCAGAGCCTGGTGAATCCCGATCAGGTCGCGCTGGTGGTGCACAACTACCGCTGGCGCATCGGCGCCGCGGACGGCGATCCGCAGTACGACGCGCTCGAACGTCAGCTCTCGCAGGTGAAGACCGTGGCGCTGCCGACGATCACGCTGGAGGGCGACGCCAACGGCGCGCCGCATCCCCCGCCGGCGGCCTATGCCTCGCGCTTCACTGGCCGCTACGAGCATCGCAACCTCACCGGGGGCATTGGCCACAACCTGCCGCAGGAGGCGCCGGCCGCGTTCGCCAAGGCCGTGCTCGACGTGAGCCGGTGGTGACCGGCCGCATCGGCTCCTCCACGCACGCATCGCATCGCATCGCATCGCATCGCATCGCCTCCCTTCACTTCACTTCACCCATCGAGCTCTCATCATGACCCGCCTCATCGACAACGTCCTCTACACCGCCGAGACCCGCACAACGGGCGGCCGCGAAGGCCACGGCCAGTCCAGCGACGGCGCGCTCGACGTGCGCCTGAGCACGCCTGGCGGCACGGGCACTGGCACGAATCCCGAGCAGCTGTTCGCGGTGGGCTATTCGGCCTGCTTCATGGGCGCGATGCGCCGGGTCAAGACGGTGCCGCCGATCCGCGTGCCGGACGACACCGTGATCCAGGCGCGCGTGTCGCTCGGCACGACGGCCGATGGCGGCTTCGCGCTCGCGGTGAAGCTGCATGTGGCACTGCCGGGACTGGACGAGGCGCAGAAGTGGGTGCTGGTCGACGGCGCGCATCAGTTGTGCCCGTACTCCCACGCGACGCGCGGAAACATCGAGGTGACGTTCAGCGTCGCGTGAGGCAGGTCCGCCACGGGAGAACGAAATGAAGACATTCCTTCTGGCGCTGCTGGCGACGGGGATCGCCGTGGTGATCGGCCTGTCGCAGCCGTATGCCGCGCTATCGACGGCATCCGCCGCCGAAAGCGGACCACCGAAGCCGGCCTCGCCGATCTACGGCGTGACGGTGCCGGAGGGCTATCGCGACTGGCAGCTGGTCGGGGTCGCGACCGAGGACGCGCCGCTCGACGAACTGCGCGCGGTGGTGGGCAACAGCATCGCGGTCGACGCGTACCGGCTCGGCAAGCTGCCCTTCCCCGACGGGGCGATGCTGGTGAAGCTCGCCTGGAAGCGGCAGCGCTCGCCGGAGTTCGCCGCCGCGACGGTGCCGGGGGCACCGACCACGGTTCAGGTGATGGTCAAGGATTCGAAGCGCTACGCCGACAGCGGCGGCTGGGGGTACGGGCGATTCGTCAACGGCCAACCGGTCGACGAGGCCCAGCATCAGACCTGCTTCGCGTGCCACAACGCGCTGGTGAAGGCGCGGGACGATGTGTTCACGAAGTTCGCGCCTTGAGGCGCGGGCGGAAGAAGCAGCTCATCGAGGTGGCTTACCGCGCGGACTTGTCCCTCGCCTGATTCGGCCAGGACGGTCGATGCCGCATGGCGCAGGCCTGACCGGGTCGCCGGCAGCGACGGGCATGTGAAGCGCGGGCCGCCGCGACAATGCCCCGCATGGAACTCCTGAAGACGTTCGGCCTGTTCGTCGCCACCGCGCTGGCGGAGATCGTGGGCTGCTACCTGCCGTACCTGTGGCTGAAGCAGGACAAGTCGCCCTGGCTGCTCCTGCCTGCGGCCGCGAGTCTGGCGCTCTTCGCTTGGTTGCTGTCCCTCCATCCGACAGCAGCCGGGCGCGTCTATGCCGCATACGGCGGCGTCTACATCGGCGCGGCGATCCTGTGGCTATGGCTCGTGGACAATGTGACGCCCAGCGCCACGGACTGGATCGGCGTCGCCGTCTGCTTCGTCGGGATGGCCATCATCATGGTCGGGCATAAGGGGCAAGGATGACCGGCGCGGCGAGCCCAACGAATCTGCTCAGCAGAATCACGTGAATGACTTGGCTCTCTACGAAGCAATCCAACCGTAAGGTATGGACGATGCACTTCCGATCCGTCGGGGGACTGCCAGTGTCGTCGTTCTCCTGCATTCGCTATGGGGAGTCCACTGAAGGCGGCACCTCCGAGGCAGCGAGCGACCTGCTCGACGGCAAGGCCTATTACGTTTCTCTCAACGTGAGGCCATCGGACCGCTCCGATCCCACCCGGGGCTACTACGCCAAGTTCTGCATCGTTGGCCGCGGCGCCGAGCGGCGGATCAAGCAGATCCCGGAGAACTCGCCAGACTGGGCCTCAGGCCGATGCCAATGACCGTCCGCGCAGTCCTCACGGTTTCCCGCTCGCGCCGCGATGCGATGCACGAGTCAGGTCGCGGATCGTCGCGTTCAGCACGGAGAACTCCACCGGCTTGACGAGGTGGCCGTCAAAGCCCGCCGAGGCCGTGGCCATGCGGTCATGGGGTTGTCCCCATCCGGTGATCGCGATGAGCACGACATCCTGCCCGGCCACCCGGCGCAGATGGCTGGCGACATCGAGTCCGCTCAAGCCCGGCAGCCCCACGTCCAGCAGCACCACGTCATGGCGCCCGGCGTCGTAGGCGTCGAGCGCCGCTTCACCGCTGTAGGCCACCTCGGCCTCGAACCCCACGTCATTCAGCGCGGCGGCCAGCGTATCCGCGCCATCCTTGTTGTCATCGACCACGAGGACACGGGTGCCCTGCGCGTCCGGCATCGGCGGCGCCTCCGACAACCCCGCCCGCGCGCGCGCATCGGCCTGCGCGGCCAGCGGCAGACACACGATGAACCGGCTCCCATGGCCCGGACCGTCGCTCGACACGGAGATCGTCCCGCCGTGAAGCTCCACGAGCTGCCTGGAAACGGCCAGCCCGATGCCGAGCCCGGTCGGTGCCGCGCCGGAGCTGTCCACGCGCGAGAACAGCTCGAAGACTCGCCCTTGGTGCTCGGGCGCGATGCCGATGCCGCGGTCGATCACCGAGACCTTGCCATGGCTGCCGTCCACCTCCAGGTCGACCCGCACCTCGCCAGGCACCGGGCTGTACTTCGCCGCGTTGCTCAGGAGGTTGCCCAGCACCTGCTGCAGCCGGGTGCTGTCTCCGTCCACCATGATGGGCTGCGGCGGCAGCGAAAGCGCCACCCGATGCTGCTTCTGGACGTAGAGCGGCTCGACCGCGTCCAGCGCCTGCTTCACGACGGCCCTCAGATCGACCAGCTCCCGCTTGAGCTCGATGGCGTTGCGCGTGATGCGGCTCATGTCGAGGAGATCGTCCAGCAGCCGGGCCATGTGCGCCGACTGCCTCGCAATGACGTCGAGCACCTTGAGGCTCTCGCCATCGTTCGTGCGGCGCCTGAGCACATCCACCGAGTAACGGATCGGCGCCATCGGATTGCGCAGCTCATGCGCGAGCGTCGCCAGGAAGGTGTCCTTGAGCTGGCTCTCATGCTGCAGCCGCGCCTGGGCCCGCGTCAGCTCCGTCACGTCGACGGTGGCGCCCAGCACGCGGCGCACGGTGCCATCGTCTCCGACGACCGGTTTCATGGAGGTCAGCAGTTGAAGCTCCTCGCCCCGGTAGGCGGCGGTCTGTGACACGGTCAGCGGTCTGCCCGAGCGGATCGACTCGAGCACCGTCTTCGCGAATTCAGGCTGGCGCGCGATGCTGCCGACTTCGGCACCGATCAGGGCGTCTCGGTGGATGCCGAACGGCACGTTGACTGCCCAGGTGTAGCGGGCCTGCGCGTCTGCTTCCCATGCCATGACCTTGCCGCTATGCAGGGCCAGTTCGAAGCGCTGCTCGGCGAACTGGCTCGCGCGCAGCGCCTCCTGCTGGACCGTGATGTCAACGACGACGCCGTAGGCATGAAGCGCGCGTCCTTTCGCATCCAGCACCACATGTCCGTCGAACTGGGCCCAGACATCCTGTCCTTCGTCGGACCTGTGGATCAGGGCAACCAGACTGAAGCGCCCGCCGGCCTCGGACGCATAGCGGTAGCGGTCGAGGAAGCTGGCGCGATCGTCGTCGGAGAGGCTGGCCAGCATGTCCTCCATCGTTGCCCAGTCCCGGCCGAAGATCTCCTTCGGTGCGCCGGCCGTGGTCGCATAGCCATCGTGCCGGCTCCAGTCCCAGGTCACCATGCGGCCGGCGGCCACCGCGAGGCTGAGCCGCTGGCGCCCGAGCTTTTCCTTCCTCGTCAGGCGCCCGGCGCGCGCGGAGACCGCCGCGACCAGCGCGCCACTGCCGATGAACAGCGCGATGAGTTCCACATCGGCCAGGCGGGTGATCGGGAGGATGGCGCCGATGGGCTCGATCCAGAAGTACAGGACAGCGAGCACCGAGGCGATCAGCAAGGCGACCGCGGGACCGATCCCGCACAGCAGGCCCACGATCACGAGCGCGGGGAAATAGGGGAGCAGCGGTGCCCGGCCGTCGAGCTGGGGCTGGAGGTGCATGTTCAGCCAGGTGGCGACGACGAACACGCAAGCGGTCGCAGGCCATCGCAGGGCGGCTCTTTCGATAACCATGGCGGTCTTCCTTGGCTGCCGCACGACAGGTGCGAAGGGGCCCAACTGTATCGCTGGCGATGAGGCGGTCCTGCAGGACTGAGGAATCAATGAGCGGTCCGCCCGGGGAGCCCCCTAGATTGCTGGCGAAAGTGGACGCGGCGTCGACAAGATTGCGGATGCGGGCAAGTTGCCGCGGCCGAATAGTGCGTCCGGCGGCGGGCATTCCTGCCCTGACCGCGCCAGGGGCGAGCCAGCGGCTCGCCATTCGCCTTCAGCATGGAAAGAGGAACCGATCATGGCTCAGGAACTTGTCGCGACTTTTGATGGACCCTTGGACAGCTTCAGCATCAACCTCAATCTTCAGAACGCCAGCAGCGGAGAAGTCCGTGAGGTGGGCGTCAGCACGAGGACGGCCAAGTTTCCGATCCTCTTCGACACCTTCGGCTCCTACTCCGGACCCGCGACGCTTGTCGGTACCGATGGTGTGGACACCGAGGTGGTGACGGCGCGATTCGCCAATTTCTCGCCTGACAAGGCAGTGAAGTTCGTGGGCATGGATCCGGACTTCCAAGGGGATGTGTCGTCGGGCGTCCGCGTGGGCGATTTCGCGGGCTCGCGCATGGTGGTGCTGTTCGCCGACGGATCGACGGGGTTCGGGGAATTCCAGCCAACGAACGACGGCAAGCTCCGCGCCGTTGCCACGAAGTAGGAATTCGGGCGCACGTGGGTCCCCGGCGTTCTGCGCCAGGCTGGGCTACTTCCCCGCCTCCAGGTCGGCGGGTTCCCACCGGCGCCCTTCGCTACCAGCGGAGCTGGCCGGCGCTGCGGGGCTGACCCCGTTCCCGATCAAGCCCCGCTGCCCGATCCCTCATCCGCCAGCCATCGGTTCTTCCCGCCGCGCTTGGCCCGAAGCATGAGATGGTCGGCGCGCTCGATCAGCTCGTGCGGCGTGGCCTCCTCGCCGTCGCGGGTCAGCGCCACGCCGACGGTCACGCCAACGCGCACCCGCGTGCCGCCCACCAGCGGCACGTCGTCGCCGATCGCCCGCATGACCCGGTCGACGATGCCCTTCCATTCATCGCCGTCCAGCGGCGAGAGCACCAGCACGAACTCGTCCCCGCCCACCCGCGCCGCCGTGTCGGACGGCCGGATCGATTCCCGCATGCGCCTGGCGATGTCCTGGAGCAGTCGGTCGCCGGCCTCATGGCCGTGCTCGTCATTGACGGCCTTGAAACCGTCCAGGTCCAGGTAACACACCGCGACCCGCCCGCCCAGCCGGCCCGCGGCGGCTTGCGCCTGGCCGATCCGGTCGAGCAGCAGCACCCGGTTGGGCAGCCCCGTCAACGGATCGTGGAAGGCCCTGTGCGCCAGGCTCTCGTTGGCCGCCTTCAGCGCCGTGATGTCCACCAGGATGACGAAGATCTCCGTCGCCGAGAGCGGCACCGCGCCGAAATCCACCCACACCAGCTCGCCGGACTTCTTGCGCATGCGCAGCTGCGAGTGGTAGTAGCCTTCCTCGCGCAGGGCCTTGTAGCCTTCGTCGCCGACACGCTGGAACTCCTCGTCGTTCCAGTACAGCTGCCGCACGTTCAGGTCCTGGAGCTCTCCAGCGCCATAACCCAGCAGCCGCTCGGCGGCCCGGTTGCGCCAGCTGATGATGCGGTCCTTCACCCGCGCCATCCCCACCAGATCGTTCTCGAGCATCGCCGCCTGCTCGCGCATGAGCCGCCGCTGCTCGGTGACGTCCCGCGCGGACGAGAAGACGAACAGGCGGTCCGCGATCTCGGCGATGCTCAGCTGCATCTCCACGTCGATGATCTGCCCATCGTCGCAGCGATGCTGCACGTCCACGCGCTGGCGGTCGCCCGGCTTGACCTTGGCGAGCCAGGCATCGATCGCCGCCTTGTTCTGGTTCACATCCCAGCTGGAGATGTGCCGCCCCAGCAGCCGCTCGCGCGTGGACTTCAGCATCTGCGCGAAGGAGTCGCTCATCTCCACGAGATGCCCGGTCGCGTCCGTGATGTGGATGCCGTCACCCGCCGTGCGCAGCAGCGCTTGCAGCCGCTTGCCCTGATCGAGCAGCGCGCGCGCGAACTCGGACTCCCGGCGGCTCGCTCGATGGATGACGACACTTGCCCCCAAGGCCAGCGCCCAGACGCAGCCCGCCAGCGTGACCACCAGCCAGACCTGCCGCCGCCAGGGCTCGAAGAAGCGATCGTTGCTGATGCCCACGAACACGGTGAACGGCCAGGGCCGCAGCGACCGATAGGCGGTGGTCCGCTCCTCGCCATCGAGCTTCACGCGCGACACGAAATGCCCGGCGTCGGGCTGCCGCTGCGTTGCCGCGAGGAGCTCGGGCGATACGGTGGTCGTCCCGGGCTCTCCCTGGATGGGACTGCCCGGGGAATAGCGGGCGACCAGCCGGCGGTCGTTGCGCCGCAGGGCGACCGAGTCGAGCGGCTCCAGGTCGTAGCGCTCGAAGTTGCGCTGGAAGTGCTCCGCGTTGATGCTGGCGTAGAGCACGCCGGCGAAGCGCCCGTCGATCCACAGCGGATGGACGAAGGCCACCACCCAGCGGTTGGAGACCCGGGAGGTGAGCGGCCCGCCGATCACCGTCGCCCGCTCGCTGCTGGCGCGCGCCTGGTGGAAGTAGTCGCGATCGGCGACGCTGACCGGCGGGCCCGCCGGCAGATCCGTTCCCCAGCGGACGAAACCGGCGGCGTCCGTGAGGCGGAAGGCCTCGATGCCGTCGAGCAGGGCGAAGCGGCCGCGAAGCACGTCGTTGATGATGGCATCCGGCGATGGCTTGCGATCCGCGATGAGACGCTCGAGCTCGGAGGCGGTGGCGCGGATCACACCGTCCACGCGCTCGATCTCGCCCCGGACGTTGAGCTGGGCGATCGCCGCGACACTCTCGGCCCGGTTGGTCGCCTGCAGCGCCAGCGTGCGATGGCTCTTCTGAAGCACCAGCCACGTCAGCGCCACCAGCATCACCGCGATCGCGCAGTTGATGCCGACGAGCCACGCCACCGCCTTGCGGCGGCTTTGCGCGTTGGCATCGAGCAGGGCTTGTTGGTCGCGGAGCGGCATGGTCGAAGGTGGAGCGGCATGGATCAGACCATCATGAGCGGCGTCGGACAACCACTCGGCGTGCGGGCGGGGGATCACCCTCCTCACGTGACTGTGCCGGATTCTCGCGGCCAAGCCGATCTGACGATCGCCCGAAAGCTCGATGCGCTTGCACCTTACGCAAGATCAGGCTCTACCGTGCGTGCAGACAGATTGACGGCCAACACGGCTGAAGATCGGTGACCCGGCAAAGAAGGCGGCGCTACTTCCCCCTACCTCTTTGGCTGGGGAGGCGCATACACCTCGCCCTGCTCAAGAGATCGCTTGGTCATCTTGAGAGCGGCGGAAACGCTTCAACGCTTCCTCGAGTCGCCCACGACTCGCCGCACGCAGACGAGCCAGACCGAGCTCTCTAGCCATCGCGACGAGGTTCTCATCGTCCGTCGCGGTGGGCTCCACCGCTGCGCGGGCCAACACAACCAGTTCCTCCATGCAAACCTCATCCATCGAGCGTTGGGTGTCGGCACCTGCGGGCCGGAATGGCACCTCAGTTCCGGGCGGAAGGTTGGTAGGCCAATAGAAGGTTCCGACGTCCTCCTCTGTGGTCTTGAACGCTTTCCGCGCCACCCCTTCCACGCGCTCCTGGATGCGGCTTCCCGTCCGCTGCCACCCATGTGCGCGGGAGATGCGGCGAGCGAGCGCCAGGTCAAGAATTGGTCCCTCCTGAGCGACGATGTAGGACACCATCGCCAAGAGGCGCTCGTCATAGGACTTATCAAAGAACGCATCCGGATCCCGGTTCTCAACCACGCTCGCGGGATCGCACTCCACATAGATCCGTCTATCAGAGGCTTCACAGCTTTCGGGCTCAGCCACTCGCCGGGCGTACACCTCCTCGACTTCAGGCAGTACGGCGGTCGATGCCAGGGGAGACTGGCTCGGCTGCGAATGAGCGGCAGAAGCCTGCACTGCAGGGGACTCCGAAGATTGCACAACGGAGGGCTCAGCTTTGGCCTTCTCGATATCGTCCTTCTCCTCCGCGATGTGCTCCGCACCCACCTCGACTGCGCGGCTGAACGTCACGCCAGGGCGGTGAGTCACCAAAGTGGTCTCGAACAGAACGAGTTCCTTCAGCTTCAACCTCTTCCGCAACGCCGTAACGTCGTCAATGACGATCGTCGAGAACTCTTCGGGCTTGAGCCATACGCCAGCGAATGCGTGCCCGCGAGTGAAGACGATGATGGGATTCAGCCCGATCTGCTCGAGCGTCGAGCAAAACAGCAGGGTCAAGTCCATGCAGGTGCCTAGCCCAGAGTCCGCGATCTGCGTGGCGCCACGGACCTTCTGGCCACGCTGCTCAAAGCTTGCCGGAGGAAGCGCGTAGTCCAACTTCATGGACACGATGGCGCCCCACGCCGCGCCAGCAAGCTCCCAGGCTCGTTTCGCACCAGCCTGTCTATAGCCGTCCAGCGCCGCGTCCCTGCCGTGCTCACGCAGCAGCTCCGCAGTCTTCTTTAGGATCCGATCCACTGCTGGATCATTTGGCTGAACAAAGGCCGCAACCATATCCGGCAGGTGAGACAGTCCGCCCCACTGGTTACGAGGCAGCAACTCCACAGAACAGGAGAGTTCGGCGACAGGGCGGCCGCCCTCGCCACCGACTGCCCGAACGGAAAACGTGACGGCCGCGTTCTCCGCTTCGGTCAATCTGGTGAGCAAAGGGCCGTCCAGTTGGACGTCCAAGTCGCGAATCCTGTACCGGTCGCCTGCCCGAATCGACTCCAAGCGCCAAGTCTTCGGCCGGACGAATGCCGGCGTTGACATGAGCGACAACTCCAAGGAGCCGGCGTCGTCCCGGAGCGTGCTGACCAGGGTCAGGTCCCGAAGAAGAGGCACTGCGTTCTGGAAGTCCGCCAGGCTTAGCTTCGCTGCGAGCGTGGCTTCGATGGTGAGCGCCGCCGCTGGTTCAAGCGACCCGTCCGGAGCGGCTGGTTCGGCGAAATTGGGAGTTTCGCCAGCATCCATCGGCAGAGTGGCTCGGGATGGATTGGAGTCTTGGGACATGCTGCCGCCCTTCTGTCTTGCTCGACCAAGGGCAGCTCTGCCCTCCCCTGGCGCCTGGGGAACCCAGCCCGCCTGTAGTTTTCTGTATGTTGGCACGCCTGCTTGGACGCAACACATGGAGGCGCGCGATTTGTGCGCCACCCCCCTTAATCCAAGGACGATCTCCTCGAATGCGTCCGAACAAATGGGCTCCAGTTGCCGAACCCGGAGCAGCATGACGCTCTCTAACTAATGAGCCTAGTGAGGCGATGGCGCCTTCCGTGTTGCCCACGCCCGTCCTGCGTGTTGTTCAATTTGTTTAGTAAATCTCGATAAAGATCAGCCATTCTCCAGCGTTCTGTAGACCGTTCCCCGGACATCCGTATATAACTCCACCCAGCTGCCATCGGTCCCGGACGGCAAACCGCCGCACGCCGCTGCCGATCGTTTCTGTTTAGTAAATAGTCGTCCAAAAACAACGTCATCACCGCTGCGCGGCGCCAGCAGATCCATGAGCCAAGTGACCATCCGGGACATCGCCACCGCGACCGGCCTGTCGGCCGGCACCATCTCCCGCGCGCTCAAGAACCAGGAAGGCATGACGGAGGCCACGCGCAGCAAGGTGCGCGACGCCGCCCAGCGCCTGGGCTACGACCTGTCCCATCTGCGCAAGGTGCGCATCCGGCGGATCGCCTTCCTGCTGCACAGCCAGCACAACACCCTGGCCTCCAGCCCCTTCTTCTCGACCGTCCTGCATGGCGCCGAGGAGGCCTGCCGGCGCGAAGGCGTGGCCCTGTCCTTCAACGTGGTCGGCCCGTCGACGCCGGTGATGGACCAGATCAAGCTGCATCAGCCCGACGCCCTGCTCTGCGCCGGCTTCTTCGAGCCAGAGGTGCTCGCGGCGCTCAAGCTGACCGGCAAGTCCATGGTGCTGATCGACATGCAGCAGCGCGGCTTCACCTCCGTCAATCCCGACAACGCCATGGGCGGCTACCTCGCCACGCGGCACCTGCTGCGCAGCGGCCGCCGGCGGATCGCGATGCTGTCGGGATCGCTGGCCCACTTCAGCATCGAACAGCGCAACCGCGGCTTCCGCCGCGCGCTCTTCGAGTCCCGGGTGCTTGCCGATCCCGATCTCGAGCTCATCGTTCCCCGCCTGGGCGACGGGGACAGCGGCGTCGTCGAGGCGATGCGTCGGCTGCTGAGCCTGCCCAAGCCTCCCGACGCCGTCCTTTGCTACAACGACAGCACGGCGCTGGTGGCGATGGCGTACTGCCGCGCCCAGGGCCTCAAGGTGCCTCAGGACATCGCCATCGTCGGCTTCGACGACATCAGCGGCGCCGCCACCAGCGTGCCGCCACTCAGCACGCTGCGGGTGGACATGGAGGCGCTGGGCGCCGCCGGCGTCGACCTGCTGCTGCGGCTCAAGCCCGAAGACCCCATCGAAGAACTCGTCCTGCCGGTCGAACTGATCGTGCGTGACAGCAGTTGCGACGACTAGCGCGCAACGGCGCCCCTTCCTCTTTCCTCCTCCACCATGTCCGACTATCCCGACTTCCGGTCTCCGGCCGTGCTGCTCGCCCATGCCCGCCACAGCATGGCCTTCTATCACCCGCGCTGCATCGACCCGAGCGGCGGGATGTACCACTTCTTCAAGGACGACGGCACCGTCTACGACGCTCACCAGCGGCATCTGGTCAGCAGCACGCGCTTCGTCTTCACCTACGCGATGGCGTATCGCCACTTCCGCGATCCGGCCCATCTCGACGGCCTGCGCCATGCGCTGCGCTTCCTGCGCGAGGCGCATCGCGACCCGTCGCATGGCGGCTACCACTGGCTGCTGGACTGGCGGGACGGCCGGGCCCAGGTCCTGGACGGCACGCGCCACGCCTACGGCCACGCCTTCGTGCTGCTGGCCTATGCCCATGCGGTGATGGCCGGCCTGGACGAGGCCCGCCCCTGGCTGGCCGAGGTCTTCGAGCTGCTGGAGCAGCGCTTCTGGGATGCCGCCTCCGGCCTCTACGCGGACGAGGCCAGCGCGGACTGGCAGCAGCGGTCGGGCTACCGCGGTCAGAACGCCAACATGCATGCCTGCGAGGCCATGCTCGCCGCCTTCGACGCGACCGGCGAGCGCCGCTACCTGGCGCGCGCCCGCGAGCTCGCCCACCACATCACCCAGCGCCAGGCTCAGCGCTGTGGCGGCCTCATCTGGGAGCACTACGACGCCCAGTGGCAACCGGACTGGCAGTACAACATCGACAACCCGGCCCACCTGTTCCGCCCCTGGGGCTATCAGCCGGGTCACCTCACCGAATGGGCCAAGCTGCTGCTGCAGCTGGACGCGCGCGCTGGCGCGCTGGACGAGGACCTGAGCTGGGCGGTGCCCACCGCGCGGCGCCTGTTCCAGGTCGCGATGGACAAGGGCTGGGACCGCGAGCACGGCGGTCTGCATTACTCGCTGGCGCCCGACCTGAGCGTGTGCGACGCGGACAAGTACTTCTGGGTCCAGGCCGAGAGCGCCGCGGCGGCCGCGATGCTGGCGCTGCGCGCCGGCGCCGATGAAGCCGGCGCCGCCTTCCACTGGGACTGGTACGAGCGGCTGTGGGCCTACAGCTGGACGCACTTCGTCGATCACCAGCATGGCGCCTGGTATCGCATCCTCGATCGCGAGAACCGCAAGCTCAGCGACGAGAAGAGCCCTGCGGGCAAGGTCGATTACCACACCATGGGTGCCTGCTACGACATCGTGCGCGCCCTGGGCGAGGCCCCGCATGCATGACGCGCCGCTGATGCTCTGCGCCGGCGAGGCGCTCACCGATCTCCTGCATCAGGGCGAGGACCGCTGGCTCAGCCGCGAGGGCGGCTCGGTGTGGAACGTCGCCCGCGCGCTGGCCGCGCTGGGCGAGCGCACCGCGTTCGCCGGCGCCGTGAGCCGCGACCATTTCGGCCACGCCCTGTGGGCGGCGAGCGAGGCGGCCGGCCTGGACCTGCGGCTGATGCAGCGCGTCGACCGCTCGCCGCTGCTGGCCGTGGTCCAGCGCAGCGAGCCGCCGTCCTACTTCTTCGTCGGCGACGACAGCGCCGACCTGCACTTCGACGATGAAGCGCTGCCCGGCGGCTGGTCGGACGCGCTGCGCTGGGCGCATTTCGGCGGCATCAGCCTGGCGCGCCCGCCGCTGAGCGATCGGCTGGTGGCGCTCGCCGAGCGGCTCAAGCGCCAGGGCGTGGCCATCAGCTACGACCCGAACTTCCGCAACGTGATGGACGCCCGCTACACGCCGACGCTGCGGCGCATGGCCGCGCTGGCCGATGTCATCAAGGTGTCCGACGACGACCTGCGCGGACTGTTCCCCGGCGTGCCCCTGGACGAAGCACTGCGGCAGTTGCGGGCGATGAGCCCGTCGGCGCTGTGCCTGTTCACGCGCGGCGGTTCGGGCGCGAGCCTGCTGCGCGACGCACAGCGTTGCGACGCGCTCGCGCCGCGGGTCGAGGTGGTGGACACCGTCGGCGCCGGCGACGCCAGCGTCGCGGGTCTGCTGCACAGCCTCACCCACCATCCCGATCGCGGCCTGCGGGAGCACCTGCACGCGGCGCTGGCCAGCGGGTCGGCGGCTTGTCAGCACGCGGGCGCCACGCCCCCATCGCGGCAGGCGGTCGAGCGCCTGTACGAGCAATTGCAGGCCGGCCTCACCGCCTGACGCCGCCAGGTCATGACGCCAGGACGCCGTGACGGCGTCACGGCGTCACGGCGATCCCCTCACGAGACGGAGACAACATGGAACACGTATCCCCCCGCCCCGCGGCGGCCGCATCGGGCGCGGCCGCCGGATCCACCGCCAGCGACAGCGGCCACACCGGCGCGCTGGTCGTCGTCACGGTGCTGTTCTTCATGTGGGGGCTGATCACCTCGCTGAACGACATCCTCATCCCCCACCTCAAGGCCATCTACACGCTGAGCTACGTGCAGGCCATGATGGTGCAGTTCTGCTTCTTCGGCGCCTACTTCATCGTCTCGCTGCCCGCGGGCGCGCTGATCCGGCGCCTGGGCTACCAGCGGGGCGCGGTGGCGGGCCTGCTGATCGCCGCCGTCGGCTGCGCGCTGTTCTACCCGGCCTCCTTCGGCGGCTACGGCCTGTTCCTGCTGGCGTTCTTCGTGCTGGCCTCGGGCATCACGGTCCTGCAGGTCGCCGCCAATCCGTACGTGACCGTGCTCGGTCCGGCCCGCACGGCCTCGAGCCGCCTCAACCTCACCCAGGCCTTCAACTCGCTGGGCACCACCATCGGTCCCGCCGCCGGCGGCCTGCTGATCCTGTCCATCTCCGGCGCCGCGGCCGGCGCGGCATCCACCGTGCGCGGCCCCTATCTCGCGCTGGCCGCCGCGCTCGCGCTGCTGGCGGTGTGCTTCCTGAAGGCCAGGCTGCCGCGCATCGAGGACGGCGAGGACCTCGCCCTGGACGGCGAAGGCCACGGCTCGGCCTGGGCGCACCGCCATCTGGTGCTGGGCGCGATCGGCATCTTCCTGTACGTCGGCGCGGAGGTGAGCATCGGCAGCTTCCTCATCAACTTCCTGGGCGAAGGCAACATCGCCGGCCTGGCGCATGCCGACGCCGCGCGCTACGTCAGCCTGTATTGGGCCGGCGCCATGGTCGGACGCTTCATCGGCTTCGTCGTGATGCGCTCGGTGAGCCCGGGCCGGACGCTGGCCTTCAACACCCTGGTGGCGATCGCGCTGGTGCTGACCGCCACCTTCGGCCACGGCAGCGTGGCGATGTGGGCCATCCTGGCCGTGGGCCTGTGCAACTCCATCATGTTCCCCACCGTCTTCAGCATGGCCATCCACGGCCTGGGCCGGCACACCGGCCAGGGCTCGGGCATCCTGTGCATGGCCATCGTCGGTGGCGCCATCGTGCCCTTCGCGCAGGGCGCGCTGGCCGACCACCTGGGCGTGCAGCTGTCCTTCCTGCTGCCCGCTGCCTGCTATGCGTTCATCCTCTACTTCGGGGCGCGCTACGCCTCGATGTATGTGAAGCAGTGAAGCTCAGACGGCCGCGGGCGGCCGCGAGGCCGGCGCCGCGCCGAAGCCGGGATTCGGCTCCGCCCCCATCGTGAACACCAGCCGGCCGCCCTGCATCAGGGTGGCGTGGTCGATCCAGCTGCGCGTGTGCGGCTGCCCCCGCCAGGTCACCGACTGCACGTAGATCCGGTCGGGGCCGTTGCCGCGCGCCTCGATCTCCAGCGTCCTGCCGCCCGGCAGGGCCAGTTCGGCGCGCTCCACCAGTGGACTGCCGAAGACATAACGCGCGCTGACCGGATCCACCGGGTACAGCCCCAGCGCGCTGAGCACCAGCCAGGCCGACATCTGCCCGCAGTCCTCGTTGCCGGACAGGCCGTCGGGCCGGTCGCTGTAGAGCGTGTCCATGATCTGCCGCACGCGCGCCTGCGTCTTCCAAGGCTGGCCGGCGTAGGCATAGAGATACGCGATGTGGTGGCTGGGCTCGTTGCCATGGGCGTACTGGCCGATCAGCCCCGAGATGTCGGGCGGCGCGCCGGGCAGTTGCTCGGAGCTCGTGGTGAACAGCGCGTCGAGCTGGGCGACGAAGGCCGCCTCGCCGCCGAAGAGCTCCATGTAGCCGGCCACGTCGTGCTGATTGAGGAAGGTGGCCTGCCAGGCATTGGACTCGGTGAAGTCCCGCCAGCGATCCGAATGGCCCAGCGCCCGCGGATCGAAGGGCTCGGCCCAGCGGCCGTCGGCCAGGCGCGGCCGCACGAAGCGCAGCGCCGGATCGAAGACGTGGCGATAGTTCAGCGAACGCTGGCGCAGCAACGCCGCGTCCGCCTCGGCGCCGACGCCTCGCGCGAGGCGGGCCAGCGCCCAGTCGTCGTAGGCGTACTCGAGGGTCTTGCTGGCCGCCTCCTCCTCGCGGTCGGACGGGATGAAACCCAGCCGGCGGTAATCGGCCAGACCGCGGTACGCGTCGTCCATCGCGCGCTGGCGCCACAGCGGCCAGGCGCGCTGGAAGTCGATGCCGGCGAAGCCCTTGGCCTGGGCCTCGGCCAGCACCACCGCCGAGTGGTAGCCGATCATGCAGCCGGTCTCGCGGCCGTGCAGCGGCCACACCGGCACGCCTTGATCGCTCTGCTCCGCCATGCGGATGAGGCTGTTGACCAGGTCCGGCACGCGCGCCGGCGTGAGCATCGTCAGCAGCGGATGCAGGCTGCGGTAGGTGTCCCACAGCGAGTACTGCGTGTAGTTGCGCTCGCCCGGCGACAGCTGATGCACGCGCAGGTCCATGCCGCGGTACTGGCCGTCCACGTCGCTGAACAGGGTCGGCGCGAGCAGGGAGTGATACAGCGCGGTGTAGAGCATGCGCTGATGCCGCTCGTCGAAGGTCCGCAGCCGCAGCGCGGCGAGCTCGCGTTCCCAGGCCGCGCTGGCCGACGCACGCACCTGCTCGAAGTCCCAGCCGGGCAGCTCCTCGCGCAGATTGCGCAGCGCGCCCTCCGCGCTGACGTAGGAGATGCCGCACTTGACCAGCAGCGGCTCGCCCGCTTCCGAGCGCCAGTGCAGCGCCGCCAGCAGCTGCGTGCCGCGCGAGACACGCGTGGCCGCGCCGTCCGCGCCGTTGCCGTTGCCGTTGAACACCTCGAAGCGCTCGAAGGGCCGCGAGAACTGCATCGCGAAGTAGACCTGCCGACCCTGCGCCCACTGGTCGACCGCGCGGCCGCCGAGCAGCATGTCGTCGCCGACCACCTCCAGCTCGGCCCAGGGCACGCGCGTGGGAACGCCCGGCTTGTCCTGCATGCCATGACGCAGGTCCACCATCAGATGGCTGCGCGTGTGCGGGCCGAAGCGGTAGCGATGCAGACCGACGCGCTCGGTGGCGGTGAGCTCGACGGTGACGTCGCGATCGCGCAGCGCGACGCGGTAGTAGCCGGGCTCGGCGGACTGGTCCTGATGCGTGAACGGCGCGCGCCAGCCCAGCTCCGGATTTCCAGGCGGTCCGGGCTGCCGCCGCACTTCGCCGACGCAGGGCATCACCAGCACGTCCAGCAGGTCACCGATGCCGGTGCCGCTGAGGTGCGTGTGGGAGAAGCCCATGATCGAGCGGTCCTTGTCGTGGTAGCCCGAGCAGGCGTCCCAGTCCGCGTTGTAGGTGTCGGGCCCCAGCTGCACCATGCCGAAGGGCCGCGTGGCGGCCGGCGTGGTGTGGCCGTGATCGCCGGTGCCGATGAACACGTCGACGTGGCGGGTGAGGCGCTCGTCCGCGGGAACGCCCGGGGACAGGGCCTGGCGCGCGGGGCCGGCGCAGCCGGTCAGCGGCAGGCCGGTGGCGAGCGCCATCTTGAGCAGGTCGCGGCGTGAGGTCATGGATCAGCTCGATTGCAGCAGCGCGGGCCGATGCCGCGCCAGGTTCAGGATCAGTTCGCCGAACAGGCCGTTGGCCCAGGCAAACCAGGGGCGGGTGAAATGCGCGGCGTCGTCCTGGTCGAAGGCCTCGTGCATGAAGCCGGTGCCCGCATGGCTGGCCTTGAGCCAGCGCAGGCACTGGCGGACCTCCGCGTCGCCGGCGGCCGTGGCGGGCGCGGTCAGCGCCTTCATCGCGAGGGACATCGGCCAGATCATGCGCAGGCCCTCGTGCGGCCCGCCGGTGCCCTCGGCCACGCGGCCGCGGAAGAAGTACGGGTTGTCCGGGCTCCAGGCCCGCGCGCGGGTGCGGCGGTAGAGCGCGTCGTCGACCGCGCAGACGCCCAGGTAGGGCAGGCTGAGCAGGCTGGGCGCGTTGGCGTCGTCCATGAAGAACTGGTTGCCGAAGCCGTCGACCTCATAGGCCCAGACCTCGCCCGCCGGCGTGCGCAGCCGCGCGTGGCGGCGCAGCGCGGCCGCGACCTCGTCGGCCAGGCTCTTGGCCTCGCCCGCCAGCGCGGCGTCGTGCAGCACTGTGTCCGCCATCGCCGCGAGCTGGCGCAGCGACACGACGGCGAACAGGTTGGCCGGCACCAGGAACGGGAAGACGCAGGCGTCGTCCGACGGCCGGAACATCGAATGGATCAGCCCCACCGGCCGGCCCGGATGGCCGTAGCCATCGAGGACCAGCGTCTCGGTGGCGGCCTCGGCCTTGCGCTGGAAGCGGTAGGGACCGGGACCGGTCTTGCGCTGCTGCTCGCGCATCGTGCGCAGCACCGCGCGCATCGCCTCGGCCCATTGGGCATCGAAGGGCGCGGTGTCGCCGGTGGCGCGCCAGTAGCCGTGGGCCAGGCGGATGGGCCAGCACAGCGAGTCCAGTTCCCACTTGCGCTCGGACACGCCGGGGCGCATCTCGGTCAGATCACCGATGGCCCACTTGAGTTGCGTGCGGGCCTGGGGATCTTCGAGGAAGGCATTGGCGTAGGGATCGATCAGCAGGCAGCGCGCGTGGCGATGGATGACGCCTCGGATCAGCCGCCGCAGCGCATCGTCCTCACGCGCGAAGGGCAGGTAGGGCCAGACCTGGGCCGACGAGTCGCGCAGCCACATCGCGTCGATGTCGCCAGTGATGACGAAGGTGTCGGGCTTGCCGTCGACGGTGCCCTCGGTCACCGTCGTGTCCAGCGTGTTGGGCAGGCAGTTGCCGAACATCCAGGCCAGCTCCGGATCGCCGATGCGGCGCTGCAGATCCGCGATGGCGGCGTCGACGGCGGGGCTGACGAAGCGGCGCTGGCCGGGCGCGGCCCGGGCGCTGGCGAAGCGGGCATCGGCCGCCAGCACTCGGCCAATGCCGAAAGCGCTCAATCCACCCGCCAGGCCGAGCCCGAGCAGTGCACGCCGCGCCGACGAATCGATCATGCCGCCTCCCTTCATCGCGGCAGCTCCTGCCGGCCCTGGATCTCGAAGCTGGCGCGCAGCACCTCGGCATGGCCGGGCTGGCCGCCGCCCACCGCGAGGCGGTAGCGCCCCGGCAGCACCGCGCGCACGCCCGACGCGTCGACCTGGCTGAGCGCGCGGGCATCGAGCTCGAATCGCAGCGTGCGGCGCTCGCCGGCCTTCAGCGGCACGCGCTGGAAGGCCACCAGCGCGTGCGCCGGCGCCACGGCCAGCGGCGTCTCGGGCTCGAGGTAGACCTGCGCCACTTCGTCGCCGTCGCGATCGCCGGCGTTGGCCACCTCGACCTCGACCGTGAGCGCCTCACCCGCGTTCAGCACCGCGCTCGACACGCGCGGCGCCTGGTAGGCGAATCGGGTGTAACTCAGCCCATGCCCGAAGGCCCACAGCGGCGAGCCCTTGAAGTAGCGATAGGTGCGGCCCTGCATGCCGTAGTCGGCGAAGGGCGGCAGGTCCTGCGCCGAGCGGTAGAAGGTCACCGGCAGCCGCCCTGCCGGGTTGTTGATCCCCAGCAGCGTCTCCGCGATCGCCTGCCCGCCGGCCTCGCCCGGATACCAGGCGGCCAGCACCGCGTCCGCGTGCTCGGCGGCCCAGCGCAGCGCCACCGCGCTGCCCGACTGCAGCACCACCACCAGCGGCTTGCCGGTCGCCTGCACCGCCTGGAGCAGACGCTCCTGCGCCGCCGGCAGGTCCAGCGAGCTGCGGTCCCCGCCATCGAATCCAGGCACCTCCAGCTGCAGCTGCTCGCCTTCCAGATCGGGCGACAAGCCGACGAAGGCGACGACGGCATCGGCCTGGCGCGCGGCTGCCACCGCCTGCGCCAGTTGCGCATCGGCGGGCGCCTGCCATCGCAGCGACAGGCCTTGGTCCTCGCCTGTATGCAGCCATTCCACGCGCAAGGTCCGCGGGCGATGGTCCGTGACCTTGATGGTGGCGGGGGCCTGGTCGCCGTCGCCGTCCTGCAGCAGCTTGCGGTCGAGATAGAGGCGGACGCGGTCATGGCCGTCGCAATCGAAGCAGCGCTCCACGCGCAGGCCCAGCCGGTACTCGCCGGGTGCCGGCGGCAGGAACTGCCCCGACCAGCGCACCGAGTACCCGCGCGGCGGCAAGCCCGCCGCGGGCGGCGCCCGGTTGAAGTCGAGGTTCAAGGTCGCATCGTCGCTGGCTGCGACCGGCGTGCCGGCGAGGGCCGCGTTGGCGAAGACCTCGCGGCGCAGGCCGGGCCGGCCCTGCGGCGTGCGCAGCGCCGCCTGCGGCACGGCCACCGGCACGCCTTCGGCCAGCGCGGAGCCCTGGGCGGCGACCACGCGCGAGGGCCCGAGCGCCTGGCGCAGACCGGCCAGTGGCGTGACCGGATCGGCCGCCACGCCGTGGTAGTTGGCGTGCAGGTCCTCGAGCAGCTCCGCGGTCGGACCGACGACGGCCACGCGGCCGCGCGGCGACAGCGGCAGCACGCCGTTGTTCTTCAACAGGACCATGGACTCGCGCGCGGCGCGCAGCGCCAGCGCGCGACCCGCGGCCCAGTCGATGGACGGCGCGGCGCTCGCGGGCGAGAACAGGCCCAGCCGCAGGCGGGCCTCGAAGAGCCGCCGCAGCGCGCGATCCAGTTCGGCTTCGCTGACACGGCCGCTCGCCACCGCCCGGCCCAGCGCGGCGAAGCTGCGGCCGCAGTTCAGGTCGGTGCCCGCCTGCAGCGCGCGCGCCGAGGCCTCCGCGTCATCGGGCGTGGTCTTGTGGAAGAGCGTCATGTCCTCGACCGCGTCGCAGTCGGTCACGACGAAGCCCCGGAAGCCCCAGTCCCGGCGCAGCCGGTCCTGCAGCAGCGCCGTGTTCGCGCAGGCGGGCGTGCCATCCAGCGCGTTGTAGGCGCACATGACCGAGCCGGCGTGCGCCTGCGTCACCGTGGCCCGGAAGGCCGGCAGATAGCTGTCCTCCAGGTCGTGGGCGGACGGGTTGACGTTGAAGGCGTGGCGATCCTTCTCCGGCCCGCTGTGCACGGCGAAATGCTTGGGCGTGGCGATGACCAGCGGGCGGCGCTCGTCGGGGCCCTGCAGCCCTTGCACGAAGGCCACGCCCAGGCGCGCGGTGAGGACCGGATCCTCGCCATAGGTCTCCTGCCCGCGGCCCCAGCGCGGATCGCGGAACAGGTTGATGTTGGGCGACCAGATCGTCAGGCCGCCGTAGCGGGCGGAATCGCGCGACACGCCCGGCGGCGGCGGCGCGGACTTGGCCCGCGCCTGCGCGGCGATCACGCCGCCCACCGCGTGCAGCAGCGGCGCGTCCCAGCTCGCGGCCAGACCGATGGCCTGCGGGAAGACGGTGGCCCGGCCGTTGCGCGCCAGGCCATGCAGGCCTTCGCTCCACCAGCCATAGGCCGGCACGCCCAGACGCTCGATGGCGGGCGCGCCGTCCTGCAGCTGGGCGATCTTCTCGGCCAGGCTGAGCCGGCTCACCAGATCGGCGGCGCGTTCGGCATCGCCCAGACGGACGTCGAGATAGGGCGGTACCGTCGGCGATGTCCGCGCTGACGGCGCCGGCTCGGCGGCCGTTGCCATCGATGCCATCGATGCCGGCAGCAAGGCCGCGAAACACAGCCACGGCATCACGCGCATGCCGCGCCCCCCGCGGCGCTTCGGCGCCGTCGGTGAAAGGGAAAGCGCCCGCCTGACGGCGTCAGCCCAGGCGGCGCGGGTCCAGTTGCACATGCCGGATGTGGCTCCGTTGGTAGGTGTAGGTGAGATGCACGAGACCATCGCGTGTCTGGATGGCGGCCGGGTAGGAGAACTCCTGGCCCGGCTCGTCCTCCAGCGTCGCGACGGTGCGCCACGTGTGTCCGCCGTCGCCGGACAGCGCCAGGTCCAGCCGGTCGCGGCCGACCCACCAGTCGTTTCCCTGCTCGCGCGGGTTGAAGACCATCAGGATGCGGCCATCGGCCAGGCCCAGCGCCTCGATGCCCGCATTGGGATTGGGCAGCGAGGTCAGCGCAGCGGCCGACCAGCTGCGTCCGCCATCGCGCGAGCGCGTGACGGCGATGCGGTTCGCCCGGCTGCGCGCGAAGGCCAGCACACTGCCATCGGGCCGGGCGGCAAGGCTGGGCTGGATCAGCCCGTAGCCCTTCGGATCGGCCACCGGCACGTTGGGCAGCCAGCTCCGGCCCAGGTCCCGGCTGCGCTCCATGTGCAGGCGCCAGCGGCCCGCTTCGTCCTCGGTGCTGGACGGGCACAGCAGCGTGCCGTCCGCGAGCATCAGCGGCTTGCTGCGGATCGGGCCCAGCACGCCGTCAGGCAGCCGGCGCGGCGGGGACCAGTGGTCGCCGCCATCGTCCGAGGTGATCAGCTCGCCCCACCACTGCCGTGGATCGGGGCCGACCTTGTAGAAGAGCAGCAACTTGCCGCCGCGCGCGGCGCTGGCCTGGAACAGGACGGGATTCCAGGTGGGCAGTGAGCGGCCGTCCGGCTGCACGCCGTCCGCGATCGCGCGAGGCGCGCTCCAGGCACCGACCCGCAGGCGCGAGCACCAGATGCGCACGTCGGGCACGCGCTCCGCGGTGCCGCCGAACCAGGCGGCCATCAGGCTGCCGTCCGGCAGTTCCACGAGCGTGGACGCATGCACCTGCGGCGTGGCCGGCCGCTCGTCGATGAAACGCTTGTGGAGTTCGAGCTCCGCGCTCCAGGCGCGCGGCCCGGCCGCGCCCGCCAGCGCCGCGCCCAGCAACTGCCTTCGGGACAGACCGGGCACTCGCCGCGTCATAGCGCCTGCCGCAGCGCGGCGATGCGCGCGGCGTCGATGCCGGACGCGAAACTGCCGCCCGCTCGCGCGCCGCTGCCCACGTGGTACTGCCGCGCGCCGATGCGGCGATGCAGCGCGGCCAGGTTGCCCGCGTGCACGCCCGCGCCCACCAGCGGCTCGACGCCCTCGCCCAGACGCCAGCGCGTCACGAGTTGCGCGAGCAGCTCGGCGCCCTCCTCCGCGGTCGGCGCGGCGCCCGAGCTCAGCAGCTGCGTCACCGCGCCGCGATACGCGCTCAGCTCGCTGAAGGCGCGGACCGGATCGCGCGCCTCGTCGAAGGCACGATGGAAGGTCAGCGGCAGGCCATCGGCCCATCGCAGCACCTGGTCCAGGGCCGCGCGGTCGATGTCGCCATCGGCCGTCAATGCGCCGAAGACGAGGCCATGCGCACCGGCGTCGCGCACCATCGCCACGCCCTCACGCACCTGGCGCATGTCGGCCTCGTCATAGCAGAAGGACCGGGCGGGGGGCCGCACCATGACCATCACCGGCAGCCGGCACTGCCGCACCACTTCGCGCGCCACCTGCGCGCTGGGCGTGAGACCGCCCTGCGCGATGTCGGACACCAGCTCGATGCGGTCGGCGCCCGCGGCCTCGGCCTCGCAGGCGTCCCGGGCCGACAAGGCGATGACCTCGATGCAGGCGGGCTTGACGCTCATGGGGCGGCGAACAGCTTGAACTCGCGGATGGCCGCGACACCGACGCTGTTGGTGATGCGCAGCCGCACGCGGCGGGCGCTCACCGGCGCGAAGCGGTCGATCTTCATGTGACCGACCGCCTGCGCCTGCGCGAGCGTGATCCAGCGGCCGCCGTCCCAGGCCTCGATCCGGTAGCCGCGCACGTGCTGGCCGTCCTCGAGACGCTCCATCGTCAATGCCCGGTCGATCGTGACGGTCTTGCCGAGGTCCACCTCCAGCACGCCGCGGTTGGCCTCGGTGACGGTCCAGAAAGTGTCGTCGTCGTTGTCGAGCGCCGCCTCCGCGCGCGCATCGGCCTTGACGTGCCGCGCCGCCAGATTGACGGCGTTCCCGTAGCGTTGCTCCAGCGCCTGCCCGAATTCGGCCAGGCGCTTCACGTCCTCGTCGGGCAGCAGCCCGTGCCGGTCGGGCGCGATGCCCAGCACCAACTGGCCGCCGCGGCCCACGCTGTCCTCGTAGTTGCGCATCAGCTCGTCCACCGTCTTGAGCGACGCGGCGAACTCCGGCTTCGAGTTCCAGAACCAGAAGTCCTTGTGCAGCGGCGTGTCGACCTCCACCGGCCGCCAGCGCAGCTGCCCATGGCGGTCGATGACGTTCCAGTTCTCGCCCTCGATGACGCCGACCTCGTTGCCGACCCAGCGGATGTCGCCGTACTCGAACAGCGCAGTGTCGGCGAACACCATGGCATTGGGTTGATAGGTGCGCAGCTTCGCCACGTAGCGCTCGAAGTCGTAGACGTGGCCGTCGCTGCCCGCGCCGTCCAGCCACCATTCGACCAGCGGGCCGTAGCCCGAGGCCAGCTCGACCAGCTGGCCGGTGTAGAAGACGTCATAGGCCTTGGGCTCGGCGTAGCGCGGCTCGTGCCGGTCCCAGGGCGACAGGTAGACGCCCATGCCCATGCCTTCGCGCCGGACGGCCTCGGCGGTCAGGCGCACCAGGTCGCCCTGGCCGTTCAGCCAGGGGCTGGACTTGACCGAGTAATCGCTCTGCTGCGTCGGCCACAGCGCGAAGCCGTCATGGTGCTTGGCCACCAGCACCAGGTAATTGGCGCCCGCCGACCTGGCCGCGCGCGCCCACTGGCCGGGGTCCACGCGGTCGGGATTGAACACCGTGGCCGGGGCCTGGCCGTCGCCCCATTCGCGGTCCAGGAAGGTGTTGGTGCCGAAGTGCACCAGCACGCCGAAGCCGCGGTTCTGCCACGCCACCTGCTGCGGCGACGGGGTCGTCGCCGAGAACGAGTCCGCGGCGCAGGCGCCCGTCCAGGGCGCCGCCAAGGCCATGCACAGCGCCGGCAAGCGCTTGATCAACGATCGGTACATCTCAGGATCCATCACGGTCACAGGAAAGGGCCGGCCGGCTCCCGCGAGCCGGCCAGCCCCCGATCACGCCCCGTTCAGAGCTTGAAGTTCATGCCCAGCATGATGGTCCGGCCGTTCTTGTAGAAGCCGGTGGGCGCGTCCTTGTTGCCGCTGAACTGGTAGTAGGTCTGGTCCAGCAGGTTGGTCGCGCTCAGGCTGATGCCGATCTTCTTCGTGATCTCGTAGGAGGCCGACAGGTCCAGCTGCTTGTACTGGTCGGTGAAGTCCTGCGAGTTCAGGCGGCCGATCTGCGTGAAGTACTGCGAGCGCCAGCTGTAGACCAAGCGCGCGGTGAAGCCCGCGTATTCGAAGTACGGAATGATGTTGACCGTGTTCTTCGACAGGTAGGGCAGGTTCAGGCCTTCGCCGGTGTCCGCCTTGGCATAGGTGTAGTTGCCCTGCAGGCCGAAGCCGTAGCCCAGGTTCTGCTGGTACATCAGCGACAGGCCCTTGACCTTGGCCGAGCTGGCGTTCACCGGCGAGCTGATCGAGAAGGTCCGGTTGTTGATGACGCGGTCGTTCGTCACGTTCACGACGTAGTTGCTGACGTCGCGGTAGAAGAACTCGGCGCCCACCATGCTCTGCGGCGCGAAATACCACTCGCCGGCCAGGTCGAAGTTGGTCGACTCGTAGGGCTTCAGGCCGGGATTGCCGCCGCTGCCGGTGCCCTTGACCAGGTCCAGGTTGGTCGCGCCCGCGAGGTCCGAGTAGCGCGGCCGCGCCAGCACCTTCGCGACCGAGAAGCGCAGCACCTTGCTCGAATCCAGGTCGTAGGCGGCGTTGAAGCTGGGCAGCAGCTTGTTGTAGCTGGTGTCCGTCGTGGTCGGCGCGTAGGTCGTGCCGCCGTCGTTGGAGAGGTAGTAGTTCGAATCGTCCTTGGTGTGCACGTAGCGCAGGCCGAAGTTGCCGCGCAGGCCGCCGACGTCGTAGTTGAACTGGGTGTAGAGATTCGACGTGGTCTCGCGCACGCTGAAGGTCGAGCCGTAATCGATGTTGAACGGCCCCTGCGGCTGATTGAGCAGATAGTTCTTGACCTGCCCCAGATCGGCGGTGGGCCAGTTGCGGATGTCGCCGCTGACGTCCAGGCCGTCGTACAGCCCGGACGGCGCATTCGAGTTGCCGAACTGGTCCAGCGTGATGTCGCTGGTGGTGTTGATGCGATTGCCGCGCGCGTTGACACCGTTGTCGTGCTTGATGAACTTGGCGCCGACCATCACTTCGTTGATGGGTCCCAGGTCCAGCTTGTGGGACAGGTCGACCTGGCCATAGCGTTCGCGGTCGCTGCTCTCGGCGTAGTAGATGCCGCCGGCCTGGTACTTGCCGTCGATCTGCGCGCCCGGCGCGGACCCCGCCGGCGCGCCCGGCAGGCCCCAGTTGGAACGGCTGCCGTCGTCGTAGACGATGCCGGCCTGCTTGGGACCGTAGTTGAAGGAGTAGCCGCCCGACTTCAGCAAATACTTCATCAGGTATTCCGGCGACTTGCCGCCGGAAGCCGAGGTGTAGCCGACCTGGCTGGAAAGCTTCCAGTCGTCGGCCTTGTACTCGTGCTGCAGGTTCAGGCTCTTGGTGACGACGGTGGACTCGCGGTAGTTCGCGTCCAGCTCGGCATAGGGCTGGTTGCCATTGCCGGCGCCGGCCGTCACGGTCGCCGCGGTGATCAGGCCGTTGTTGACCGTGGCCTTGGTGATCTTGTCGATGTCGCCGCAGCCGGGGCAGGCATAGCGCGCCTCGCTGTAGTTGTTGTACTGGCCGTGGACATAGATGCCGGTCAGGTTGAACTCGTTGCGGGTATCGGGCTTCCATTGCAGCGCGCCCTGCAGACTGTCGCGCTGGCGCGTCTGCTGGAAGAAATCGCTGTCGATGGCCACCGGCATGCGCGCGGTTTGCGGATCGCCGCTGCCGGAGATCTGCGCCGTCGGGCTGATGCCGTTGCCGGTGGTGTAGCCGAAGAACTCGATGCCGGCCTGCGACAGCGTCTGCTTGTCATGCGAGGCGGCGATCAGCGCGCCGAAGTCGTTGCTCTCGTTCTTCCAGCTGTACAGCACCGAGCCGCGCGGATTGCCGTCCTTGGAGCGGTCGTTGTAGCTGTAGCCCAGCGAGCCGCGCAGCGTGTTGGCCGGCAGGTCCAGCGGCTTGCGGGTGTGGATGATCACGGTGCCGCCGATGCTGCCCTCGTCGATGCGGGCCTCGGGCGACTTGTAGACCTCCATCGTCCCGATGATCTCGGGCGACAGCAGCGTGTAGTTGAAGGTGCGGCCGCTGGTGTCGCTGGGGTTGCCGCCCCAGTCGCCCGAAGCGATGGTCTGGCCATTCACCAGCACGCGGTTGAGCGCCGGGTCGGTGCCGTTGATGCTGACCTTCTCGCCTTCGCCGTACAGCCGGTCCACCGCCACGCCGGGCAGGTGGGCGAGCGATTCCGCCGCATTGGTGTCGGGGAACTTGCCGATGTCCTCGGCGCTGATCGCGTCGACGATGGCGTCGGCGTTGCGCTTGATGTTCATCGCGCGCTGCAGGCTGGCGCGGTAGCCGGTCACGTTGACCGTGTCGAGCGCCTTGGCCTTGGCATCGCGCGAGGCGTCCGGCGCGGCGTCCGGGGCGGAGGCGGCGGGGCTCGGCGGCGGGGCCGCCTGCGCGAACGCGGCCGGTCCGTAGATCGCGGCGATGGCGGTGACCAGGGTGGATTTCAGGAGGAGTCGATTCGGTTTCATGGTCGCAGTCTTCTTGGTGAGGGCCGTGAATGGAGGGGCGGTCGATACCGCGTCTTGGAATTGCTCTTGTCCCTGGGTTTCAAATTAGCTACTGCACATCGAGGTCGATCCGCTTTTTGGGCGGACGATCTGTTTCCTGGCGTCGGTCCCGTGGCGGCACAGCCGTGCGCCGCCGCGGTCCATTCAGCGGACTGTCGAATCCGCCAGGGAACGAAGATTCAGGTGGGCCTGCAAGTCGCCCGGCGAGGCCGTGGCGCGCAACGGAATCAGCACTTCCTCGCCGGCGCGGATGTCGAGCGCGTTGTCCGCCAGCTCGACCTCCAGCGGTCCGAAATCGATCCACACCGCGCGGGCGAAGGACTGGGTCTTGATCGCGAGCCGCCATGCGTCGGGACCGCCGGCGGGATCCCGCTCCAGGCGCGTCTGGAAGCCCGGATCGGCCAGCTTCAGCTCGCGGGCGGGCACGAAGTACACGGTCTGGCGGGCCACCGCGCGGCCTTGCACCAGCAGTTCGACCTCGGCCACGGTGCGCGCCGGATCCGCGCCTTGCAGCAGCTCGGCATCGGCGCGGTGCCAGACCGGCGTGACGGCCAGCGGCCGCGCGGTCACGGTCGCGCGCTCGGAGCGCAGCACGCGGCCGTCCAGGTCCGACACGCGCAGGCGCAGCTCGGCGTCCTGGGGCTGGGTCCTGTCGGACACCACCGCGATCTCGGTCTCGCCGGCGCGGCGCAGCGCCGTCACCGTCGTGTCCGCGTAGAAGCGGCGCGCGTGGAACTGCAGCGCCTTCCAGCGGCCGGAGACATCCACGCTGGACCAGGACGCCCCCGGCCACACATCGTTGAGCTGCCAGTAGAGCGAGCCCATGGACCGCGGGCGCCGGCTGCGCAGATGGCTGGCCGCCAGCTCGATGCCCTCGGCCTGCATGACCTGGCTGAGGTAGACGAAGGACGCGAAGTCCTTGGGCTCGCCATAGCCCTTGCGGATGTAGAAGAGCAGGCGATCGTTGCCCACGTCGGGTCCCGCGGCCACGCCGAATTTCTGATGCGCGCGCATCACCGGCGAGTCCAGCCGCAGGTCCTGCGGACCGGCGAAGCGGGCGATGGTGCGCATCTCGGGATAGGACTGCAGGCCGTACTCGGACATGAAGCGCGGCGTGGTGTCGAGGAAGGTCTCGACCGGCGCGGAGCCGCCCCACACGCGCCAGAAATGCACGTCGCCATCGTCCATCTGGCCGGACGGTCCCTCCAGGTCGACGCCCGGCGAGGTGGCCCAGTAAGGCACGTCGGGCGCCTCGCGCTGCACGACGCCGCGCAGCACCTCGCCGAAGAGCTTGAGGTTGGCGCTCCACAGGCGCTCGCGCTCGTCGGGGGACAGCTTGTTCTTGAAGGCCAGCGTGGCGTCCCAGGTCTCCCAGTCGGCCTGCACCTCGTTGCCGCCGCACCAGAGCACGATGCTCGGGTGGTCGCGCAGCCGGCGCACCTGCTCGATGGCCTCCTGGCGGACGTTCTCCTGGAAGGCGGTGTCGGCCGGCAGGATGGCGCCGCCGAACATGAAGTCCTGCCAGATCAGCAGACCCAGCGCATCGGCCTCTTCATAGAACGCGTCGCTCTCGTAATAGCCGCCGCCCCACAGGCGCAGCATGTTCATGTTGGCGCGCCTGGCGCTGAGCAGCAGCGCCCGCTGGCGCTCGCGCGTGACGCGGTTGGGGAAGCTGTCCAGCG
>Ga0102591_1000617_pt1 | contig 64376 bp, 57 predicted proteins | sample AraplaCol_mCL_r2_2_FD_76860 | JGI IMG/M metagenome (GOLD analysis project Ga0102591, IMG submission 76860) | Arabidopsis root microbial communities from North Carolina, USA - plate scrape MF_Col_mCL_r2 (SPADES assembly) (version 2) | ecosystem: Host-associated > Plants > Roots > Endosphere... | reverse complement strand
TCCTGGCGCAGCGCGTCGCGCAGGCGCTGTTCGACCTCGCGGCGGTTCTTGGACTCCTCCATGTCGATGAAGTCCACGACGATCAGGCCGCCCAGGTCCCGCAGACGCATCTGGCGCGCGATCTCGTCGGCGGCTTCCAGGTTGGTGCGGGTGGCGGTTTCCTCGATGTCGCCGCCGCGGGTGGCGCGCGCGGAGTTCACGTCCACCGAGACCAGCGCCTCGGTGTGGTCGATCACGATGGCGCCGCCCGAGGGCAGGTTCACCGTGCGGCTGAAGGCCGTCTCGATCTGGTGCTCGATCTGGAAGCGGCTGAACAGCGGCGCGTCGTCACGGTAGCGCTTGACCTTGTGCGCCGTCTCCGGCATCACATGGCTCATGAACTGATGGGCCTGCTCGAAGATGTCGTCCGTGTCGATCAGGATCTCGCCGATGTCGGCGGTGAAGTAGTCGCGGATCGCGCGGATCACCAGCGACGACTCCTGATAGATCAGGAACGCGCCCTTGCCGCCCCGGGCCGCCTCGTCGATGGCGGTCCAGAGCTTGAGCATGTAGTTCAGGTCCCACTGCAGCTCGGCCGCGCTGCGGCCGATGCCCGCGGTGCGCGCGATCAGCGACATGCCCTTGGGGTAGTCCAGCTGATCCAGCGCTTCCTTGAGCTCCTCGCGGTCCTCGCCCTCGATGCGGCGCGAGACGCCGCCGCCGCGCGGGTTGTTGGGCATCAGCACCAGATAGCGGCCCGCCAGCGACACGAAGGTCGTCAGCGCCGCGCCCTTGTTGCCGCGCTCTTCCTTCTCGACCTGGACCAGCAGCTCCTGGCCTTCCTTGATCACGTCCTGGATCTTGGCCGAGCGCACATCGGCGCCGTCCTTGAAGTACTGGCGCGAGATCTCCTTGAACGGGAGGAAGCCGTGGCGGTCCTCGCCGTAATCCACGAAGCAGGCTTCCAGCGACGGCTCCACGCGCGTCACGACCGCCTTGTAGATGTTGCCCTTGCGCTGCTCGCGGCCTTCGATCTCGGTCTCGAAGTCCAGCAGCTTCTGTCCATCGACGATGGCCAGGCGACGCTCTTCCTGCTGCGTCGCATTGATCAGCATGCGTTTCATCAGTTCTCCTCCACGCCAGCGTGTTTGCCGCTGACGCGCATTCAAGTGAACCGCTGCCGGAGATTCACCGGCGGGCGATTCGACCGATGCACGAGAAACGCGAAAGAACCAATGAAAGGATCGCCCTGGACTGCAATTGAACGGCGCGTTGACCGTTCAGCGATGCAGCGTTGGCGCGTGCGCCGCAGGCCCCGGATCGGCTGTTCCGGTCCTCATGCGCGCCGCTTCAGGCGCGACCCGACCACGGCCGGAGCCCGGCGTGTGGACGAAGCCATCACGCGCTCGCAGGCGGCGGGGGGTGGAATGAACCGAAGAAAACATCCGGAAACGGAGCCTGGGTGCTGACGTCAGCGCCAGGGCTTGCGGCCCCCTCGCTGACGTCGTGAAACCTTGTTGTGCTGCCCGCGCCGCCCGCCCGCATCCGAGGATGAAGAGGACCGCGTGAGCATGGTTCTGACGACGTTGCTCTGCCATCCGGCCCTCGTGCCTGCCCGCTCGCTTTGGGAAGCGGGCCCGACGACGCTGACCTGATGTTGCATCACCAAAAGTAATGAGTAGCCTACTCACAATGGCTACTCACTGCCACGTTCTTGTCGAGCTCGAACGCTGTCGTCCGAGTAAAATGAGAAAAATCAAATACTTACAACGCAAACGTGGCAAGCAGCATTATAGGGGCTAAAGCCCGCAAGGCCGCCCCAGGGACTGCCCGCAGTGCCACGAGGGGCGCCGCCCGCCCCGCAGCCGCCCCGCCGGCGGCCCCCGCGGCCCCGGCGTCCGCCTCCGTGGCCGCCCCCGCGCCGGCCCAGGTCCGGCTCCTGACGGTGGACGAAGGCTCCGCCGGCCAGCGCCTGGACAACTTCCTGATCCGCGAACTCAAGGGCGCTCCGAAGACGCTGGTCTACCGGATCATCCGGTCCGGCGAAGTGCGCATCAACAAGGGCCGCTGCGCCGCCGACTCGCGGCTGGAGATCGGCGATGTCGTGCGCGTGCCGCCGGTGCGGCTGGCGGAGAAGCCCGCCGACGCGGCGGTGCCAGCGCGTGAGTTCCCGGTCGTGTTCGAGGACGAACACCTGATCGTCGTCGACAAGCCGGCCGGGGTCGCGGTGCATGGCGGCTCGGGCGTGAGCTTCGGCGTGATCGAGCAGTTGCGCCGGGCGAGACCTCAGGCGAAGTTCCTCGAACTGGTGCACCGGCTCGACAAGGAGACCTCCGGCCTGCTGATGATCGCGAAGAAGCGCAGCGCGCTGACGCGCCTGCAGGACCAGCTGCGCGACCGCGAGACCGGCAAGACCTACGCCGCGCTGGTGAGCGGCGCCTGGCCCAAGGGCCGCAAGGTGGTGGACGTGCCGCTGCTGAAGTTCGTCGGCAGCGACGGCGAGCGCTGGGTGCGCGCGGTGACGAATCCGAAGGACCCGCAGGCCGGCGAGGCCAAGCGGTCGATCAGCCTGGTGACGGTGGCCGAGGCGCTGCCCGGCTACAGCCTGCTGGACGTCACGATCAAGACCGGCCGCACGCACCAGATCCGCGTGCACCTGGCCCACGAGGGCCATGCCATCGTCGGCGATCCGAAATATGGCGATTTCGAGGCCAACCGCGCGCTGGCGCGCGGCGCGCTGCGTTTCGACCGGATGTTCCTGCACGCGCGGCAGCTGCGCTTCGCGCATCCGGCCACCGGCGACACGCTGACCCTGACCGCGCCGCTGCCGCCCGAGTGCGAGACACTCCTGGCCGCGCTGCGCCGCCCGGCGTCCTGACCGGCCGGCCTTCACGAGTCCTTCATCCATGCCTCAACGTTTCGACCTGATCGTCTTCGACTGGGACGGCACCCTGTTCGATTCCACCGCCCTGATCGTGCGCTGCATGCAGGCCGCCGCGGCGGACCTGGGCCTCACGCCGCCCTCGCGCGAGCGCGCCGCCTACGTCATCGGCATGGGCCTGATCGAGGCGCTCCAGTACGCGCTGCCCGGGCTGGACCCGTCGCGCTATCCGGAGCTGGGCCAGCGCTACCGGCATCACTACTTCGCGTCGGCGCACGAGGTGACGCTGTTCGAGGGCGTGCCGCGACTGCTGCAGGACCTGAAGGCCAGGCATCACTGGCTCGCCGTCGCGACCGGCAAGAGCCGGCGCGGGCTCGACGAGGCGCTGGCGGCGGTCGACATGACGACGCTGTTCGACGGCACCCGCACCGCCGACGAGACGGCCGGCAAGCCCAATCCGCAGATGCTGCTGGAGCTGATGCGCGAGTTCGGCGCCGATCCCGAGCGCACGCTGATGATCGGCGACACCACCCATGACCTGCAGCTGGCGCGCAATGCCGGCTGCCCGGCGGTGGCGGTGACCTACGGCGCGCATGCGCACGAGTCGCTGCTCGATTTCGCGCCGCTGCTGGTCGCACACGACGTGCCCACGCTGCGCGACTGGCTGCTGGCCAACGCCTGACCCCTTTCCGCCGACCGAATGACGCCCGAGCAAGAACTGCCCCCGGTGCCGCTGTGCGCCTCCTCCGAGCTGGAGGAGCGCGGCCGCGCCCACACCTTCGACGTGCTGCATTTCCGCCAGCCGGCCTCGGCCTTCGTGCTGCGCTTCGACGGCCAGGTGGTGGGCTATCTCAACCGCTGCGCGCACGTGCCCACCGAGATGGACTGGCAGGAAGGCGAGTTCCTGGACAGCCGCAAGGAATTCATCATCTGCAGCATCCACGGCGCGGTCTACCACCCGCTGGACGGGCGCTGCGTGACCGGCATGTGCGGCCGCATGGGCCTGACCAAGCTCGATGTGCGCGAGCGCGACGGACAGATCACTTGGTACCCTTCCCGCGACACGCGGCCCGTCTTCGAGGACTGAATGAGCAACGACAACGACCCCGATCTGCCGCGTCCGATCCCCGACGCGACGCCCCGTCCCGAGGACATGCTGAAGCAGGAGCGGCCACCGGCGGCGTCAGCGACGCAAGCCGCGTCCGGCCGCTACGAGCACGTGCTCGAGCAGTTCGCCCATGACTACCTGCGCGACCGCCGCAGCGATCGCCGCTGGAAGACCTTCTTCCGGCTGATCTGGGTGACGCTGGCGCTGCTGCTGGTGTGGTCGATGTTCGCGTCCAGACACCATGGCGGCGCGGCCTCGGGCCCGCACACCGCGCTGGTCGAGGTGCGCGGCGAGATCGCCCCCGACACCGAGGCCAGCGCCGAGCTGATCAACGCGGCGTTGAAGGCGGCGTTCGAGGACCAGGGCTCGCAGGCGGTGGTGCTGCGCATCAACTCGCCGGGCGGCAGCCCGGTGCAGGCCGGCATCGTCAACGACGAGATCAAGCGGCTCAAGGCGCTGCACAACAAGAAGGTGTACGCGGTCGTCGAGGAGATCTGCGCCTCGGGCGCGTACTACATCGCCGCCGGCGCGGACGAGATCTATGTCGACAAGGCCTCGGTGGTGGGCTCGATCGGCGTGCTGATGGATGGCTTCGGCTTCACCGAGGTGATGAAGAAGGTCGGCATCGAGCGCCGGCTGATGACCGCGGGCGAGAACAAGGGCATGCTGGACCCGTTCTCGCCGGTTTCGCCCAAGCAGCAGGCCTACGCGCAGGCGATGCTGGACCAGATCCATCAGCAGTTCATCAAGGTCGTGCGCGAGGGCCGCGGTCCCCGCCTGAAGGAGACGCCGGAGATGTTCTCGGGCCTGTTCTGGAACGGCGAACAGGCAGTGCAGATGGGCCTGGCCGACGGCATGGGCAACCTGGACTACGTGGCGCGCGAGGTCGTGAAGGCCGAGGACGTCATCGACTACACGCCGCGCGACAACGTGGCCGAGCGCATCGCCAAGCGCTTTGGCGCGTCGTTGGGCGAGGGCGCGGTCAAGGCGATGCGCTCGATGGCGACGATCCGGTAAGCTCGCGCCGCGTCATCGCCCGACCCAGCCATCGCTCGGCAGGCCGTTCCGTTTCCCCTGTCCTCAGGATCGAACCCATGAACACTGCCTTCCGCGGCGCCGCGCTGGCGCTGCTGCCGATGCTGGTCGCCGCCTGCGCGTCACCCGGCGCGTCACCCGGCGCGTCACCCGGCGCGGCGCCGGTCTCCCGGGCCGCCTCCGCTTCCACTTCCGCTTCCGAGCCGGCATTCGTCCTGCTCGGTGAGCTGCACGACAACCCCGAGCACCACCGCGCGCGCGCCGCGCAACTGCGCGAGCTCCTCGCGCGGGAGCCGCAGACGGTCGTGGTCTTCGAGCAGCTCTCGCGCGCCGAGGACGCGGCGGTCGCGCGGGCCCGGCAGGACCATCCCGGCGATGTCGAGGCGGTGATCGATGCCGCGAAGCTCGATCGCCAGGGCTGGCGCTGGCCGCTGCATCAACCGCTGTTCGAGGCCGCGCTGCAGTCGCCAGCGAGCGTGCGTGGCGGCAACCTCGACCGCGACCAGGCGCGCCGCATCGTGCGCGAGGGCGACGCGGCCTGGCCCGCGGAGCTGCTCGCGCTGCGCTCGCGCGTGAGCTGGAACGAGGCGCAGCAGGACGCGCTGCGCAAGGACATCCAGGACGGCCACTGCGGCGCCATGCCCGAGGCGATGCTGCCCGGCATGGTGCAGGCCCAGCGCGCGCGGGATGCGGCGATGGCGCAGGCGATGCTCGACGCGCGGCGGTCCGGCGCCAAGCGCGTGGTGCTGATCGCGGGCAACGGGCATGTGCGGCGCGACGTCGCCGTGCCGGTCTATCTGCGGGCGGCGGGCGTGCCGGCCTCGGACATCGATGCGATCGCCTATCTCGAACCAGGCAGCGCGGTGCCCGATGGCGGCTATGACCGCATCGAGCGCGCCCCGGCGCCGCCGCGCGAGGATCCCTGCGCGCAGTTCAAGCGCTAGCCCGCCGCGGGCGGCCCGGGCGCTAGGCCAGCACCACCTCGACGCCGCGGCGGCGCAGCTCGCCGACGATGGCGTCGTCGGCGTCCTTGTCGGTGATCAGCATGTCGATCTGCTCGACCGGCGCGATCACCGACAGGTTGCGCTTCATCAGCTTGGAGGCATCGGCGACCGCGACGATCTGGCGCGCGATCTTCATCATCTGCGCGTTGAGCTGCGCCTCGAGCAGGTGCGGGGTCATCAGGCCGATGTCGGGATCGAGGCTGTCCACGCCCAGGAACAGCCGGTCCGCGTAGAGGCTCTGCAGCGCCGTGACCGCCTGCGGACCGGAGAGCGAGTACGAGTTCTGCCGCAGCAGCCCGCCCGGCATGATCACGTTGACGTTGGGGACGGAGGCGAGCAGCACCGCGATGTTCAGCGCGTTGGTGATGACGTTCAGCGACTGCAGCCGCATGCCGCGGATCTGCTTGGCGATCTCCTCGGTCGTGGAGCCGGAGTCGAGCAGGATGGTCTCGCCGTCGCGGATCAGCCGGGCCGCCTCGATGGCGATGCGCACCTTCTGCTCGTGATGCAGCTTCTGCTTGACGCCGATCGGCACCTCCTCGGTGTCGCGGTGGGCGAGGGCGCCGCCATGCGTGCGCAGCAGCGCGCCGGTGGCGGCCAGTGCGTTCAGATCGCTGCGGATCGTCACGACCGAGATGCCGAAGCGCTCAGCCAGCTCTTCGACCGTCACCTTGCCCTGCGCCTGCACCTGCTCGCGGATGAGCTGCCGGCGCTCGTCGATCAGCAGCGAGGCGTCCGCCTTGTCGGCGGAGGTGGACGTGGGCATGGTCATGGAAATCGGAAGTCGCGAACTTTCGAATGATATCGACGGCTCATGCGGCTGCGGCGGCAGCGGCAACGGGCACCAGCCGAACGCCCACCAGCCGCGCCGCATGCATTGCCGCGCCGAGTTCCGGCCCGAACCGCGGTGCCATCAGCATCGCGCCCGGTAGTGCGCGGGTCAGAGCGGCGCGCAGCGCATCGGTCACCGCCGCGCCCGCCTCGAAGACGCCGCCGGTGTACGAGACCGGCACGCCGGCCCCCACCGGCAGCTCCAGCCTTCGCGCCACCGCGCCGGCCAACGCCGCGAGTTCCTCGCCCGCGCGAGTCAGCAGCGCGCCTGCCTGCGCGTCACCATCGGCCGCCGCGGCCGACACCAGCCGCGCGAACTGCGCCAGCCGGCTGCGCGCCGCGTGGCCATTGATCGCCGCGCAGAGATCGAGATCCTGCGCCAGTCCGAAATGCCCGCGCACGAGCTCCAGCAATGGCCCAGGCTCCGCGCGCCCATCGGCCATGCGAGCGAAGAGCGCCAATCCCTCGCGTGCGAGCCAATATGCCGAGCCCTCGTCGCCGAAGACCTCGCCCCAGCCGCCGCTGCGCGCATCGCGCTCGCCCCATTGCCCGTAGGCCATCGAGCCGGTGCCCGCGACCAGGCTGATGCCGTCCTCGCCGCCGAGCGAGCCGGCCCAGCTGCAGATCATGTCGTTGCCGATGCGCGCGCGGGGCAGCACGCCCTCGAGCAGCGCGTCGAACGCGCCTTGCAGCGCGCTGTCCTCGCCATGCGCCGGCAGGCCCGCGAAGGCGGACGTGACCTGCGCCGGCGCGAGCTGCGCCTGCTTGAGCGTCTCGGCGACGCCCTCGCGCAGCAGCGCGCGCAGCGCGTCGAAGCCGATCTCCAGGTAGTAGCTGGTGCCGCTCACATGCCGCGCGAGCAGGCGGCCCTCGCCGTCGAGCAGCAGGAACGAGGTCTTGGTGCCGCCGCCGTCGATGCCGAGGAAGACGGGACGGCCGGCGCGGTCCAGCGATGCGGAGCTCATGGCGTTCATGGAGCCGGAGGGTTGAGCGGGTGGATGATGACGCCGCTGACGACGCGGGTCACGGTGCCCGAGGCGCTGGGATTGTCGGGCGTGATGCCGAGCTTCAGCGAGGCCAGCATCGCCAGGCACTGCGCGAAGACCAGCGCCACCGGCGCCAGCGCCAGGTCCGGCGCGTTGACCGGCAGCGCGATCAGCACGTCGTCCTCGGCCAGCCCCTCCTCGCCGTTCAGCGCCGAGGTGCTCAGCGCGATCACCCGTCCGCGGCCTTGCCGGCGCAGCTCACGCAGCAGGTCCAGGTCGTAACGCCGCGTGTAGCTGTCGTTGGACAGCAGCAGCAGCACCAGCGTGCGCTCGTTGAGCACCGTCTTGGGCCCATGGCGGAAGCCCAGCGGCGAATCGGCCAGCGCCACCAGCCGGCCATCGGTGAGCTCCAGCATCTTCAGCGCGGCTTCCTTGGCCAGGCCCTGCAGGCCGTTGCTGCCGAGCACGACCAGCCGCTCGACCGGCTGCGCGCTCAGCGCCGCCAGCCGCGCGGGCTCGGCGGCGAGCAGCGCGCTCGCGGCTTCGCTCAGCACGGCCACCGGCGGCAGCGGCAGCTCGAAGGCCCAGGCCGCCGCCAGCAGCATGCCGGTGAAGCTCGAGGTCATCGCGAACGAGCGATCGTTGGTCTCGTCCGGCAGCAGCAGGACATGGGCGCGCGCGCGATCGCCGAGGCGGCGCGCCAGCGTCCCGTCCGCGGCGCAGGTGACCGCGAGGTGATGGCAGGCGCCGAGGGTGGCGTCGGCGAGCTCGACCGCCGCGAGGCTTTCCGGACTGTTGCCCGAGCGTGCGAACGACACGAGCAGCGTCGGCACGCCCGGCTGCAGGCATTGCGCGGGGTTGGAGACGATGTCGGTGGTGGCGATCGCCTCGACGCGCACGCCGGGTCGCGCGCCGAGCTGCTGCAGCAGCGCCGGCGCCAGGCATTGCCCGATGAAGGCGGAGCTGCCCGCGCCGGTGAGCACGATGCGCAGTTCCGGCAGCGCCAGCAGCGGCCGCAGGAAGGCGTCGAGCGCCGCGCGCCGCGCGCGCACCAGGTCATGGACGGCTTGCCAGACGGCGGGTTGCTGGGCGATCTCGCGCGCGGTATGGGCCGCGCCGCGGCGGTCGAGATCGGCGGCGTCGAGGTGGAGCAGGGTCATCGTGCAGGTCTTGTTCTGTCGGTTGTTCTGTCGGAAGAGGCGCCCGCGCTCAGGCGGCGCAGGCGGCGAGGTAGGGACGCAGCGACTGCGCCGCGCCGTCGCGCAGCAGCTCCGCCGGCCGGTTGCGCAGACGGCCATCGCGAATCGCGTCGTACTGGCGCGGCAGGAACTGGCTCAGCAGCGTCAGCGGCGGCGGCGAATGCTCCAGCCGGTCCAGCAGCGCGGCGCAGGCGGTCTGCACCTTCGGATGCGCCCAGTAGTAGCGGATGCGGTCGCTCAGGCTGTAGGCCAGGTCGACCTGCAGCCGCGCCGGATCCTGGTAGTAGGGGCGCCAGTGCTCGGGCTCGGCGCGCATCACGCCCAGCACCGTCGGGATCAGGCCGTCGCCGTGCGCGGCATCGCGGCCCAGCCATTCATGCTCGACGGCCGCCAGGGCCCACAGCGTCTCGCGCAGCGCGAAGGTCGCGCCCGGGCCGACCTTCAGGATCGCGAAGTGGTCCCGCGCCAGTTGCGCCAAACGCTCCGGCGTCTGGTAGTCGGTCGAGTGCGCCTCGAACACCAGCCCCGGCTGCGACGCGATGAACGCGCTCAGCGCGCGCGCCTTCTCGGGGCGGTAGTCGATGACCTTGTGGTGGTCGAACTCGACGCCGGGCTGCACGACCATCGCGATCACGCGTTCCCAGGCCGCGTCCAGGCCGGCCGCCGCGAAGGCCTCGCGGTGCAGCGCCAGCGTCGCCCCGGCGGCGTCGGGCGAGGTGACCGCCAGTTCCTCCAGGTCCTCGTGAGCGCCGCCGGGCACCGGCACCTCGGTGCCGATCACGTAGACCGGCGGCTCGCCGCGGCCGGGCATGTCGCGCCAGGCCCGCTCGGCCGCCAGGCACAGCCGGACCGCGCGCGCGGCGATGTCGGCCTCCGGCAGCGGCACCGGGTCATCGGCGCAGGACATCGAGCAGTCCAGATGGATCTTGCGGAAGCCGGCCGCGACGTATTGCGCGACCATCACCTCCGCCTTGGCCATGGCCTGCGCCGCGGGCCACTTGCGCCAGGCGTTGGGGCCGAGGTGGTCGCCGCCCAGCACCAGCAGGCCGGGGTCGATGCCCTCGGCCTGGGCGATGGCCTCGACGAAGCGGCGGAAACCGGCGGGCGTCATGCCCGTGTAGCCGCCGTCCTGGTTGACCTGGTTCGATGTCGCCTCGATCAGCGCCGGACGGCCGAGCGCGGCGCACTCGCGCAGCGTGGCGGCGATGACCACCGGATGGGCCGAGCAGACCGAGGGAATGCCCACGGCCATCCGGCCACGGGCGGCCTCGGGGGCTCCGGGCGCCGGCTGCTTGTGGCGCCGCACGAGATCGAGCATGAGCTTCAAGGGGAATCCTTCCTGTCGAAGAGAGAGCGGGGATCGGGCCGGGGCCGGTGGACGCTGGCTCAGGCCTTGCCGTCGCCGGCCGGATCGAGCCGCTGGGGGGAATCGGGCGTGGCGGCGGCGTCGCCCTCGGGTTGCAGGGCCAGCAGCAGCGCGGCCAGCAGCGCCAGCGCGACCCCGGCCAGCTTGGTGCCGCCGGGCGCGGTGCCGCTCATGGCCATCGACGCGAGCGCCGTCAGCAGCGGAGCGCCGGCGTTGACCAGCGGCGAGACGACCAGCGCCTTGCCATGCCGGAAGGCGTAGACCAGCGTCAGCGCGCCCACCGCGTTCAGCAGCTGGATCAGCGCGGCCAGGCCGGGACCGTTCCGGCCCCAGGGGATGGGCTTGGAGAAGTCCGTCATCCACAGCGCGGCCGGGATGCACAGCAGCGCGCTGACGGTCATGTAGAAGAACACGCTCTCGGCGCTGGCGGCGTTGTTGGCGGTCTTCAGGAAATAGGCCTGCAGGCCCCAGGCCGCCATCACGATCAGCGCGAGGACGAACCACAGGCCCAGCGCTTGAGCCTGGGCCGGCTGGCCAGGCTGGTAGTCGAACAGCGGCAGCGCGCACAGCGCCAGCACGATGCCGGCGACGCCGAGCCGGCCGGTGCGCTCCCCCAGCAGGCCGAAGCACAGCGCGATCGTCACGCCGGGCGACAGGGACACGATCGGGAAGATCAGATACGCGGGGCCCGACTCGACCGCGCGGAACAGCAGCATCTGTCCGCCCGCGCCCAGCAGGCCCACGGTCAGGCCCTGGATCACCGCGCGGCGGTCGCGCTGCAGCCGCCAGCCGGCGCGCGCCAGCACCACCACCGCCGGCGGAATCATCGTCAGCGCCCACACGACGTAGACCAGCGTGTCCGGAAAGCCGCGCTCCGCGGAGAGCCCCGTCAGCGCGCCCCACGCGCCCCAGAACAGGGTCGTGATCAGCGCGTAGGTCAGCCAATGTCGTTGCATGGATCGCTTTCGTTTCGGCAGAAGGTGTTTTGAGCTTTCGAACGAAAGAATAGGGGAACGAAAGCGGAAAGACAACGGAAGTTTCCGTGGTGGGCTGAAATTGGACTGATTTCAAGGGAAAACCCTTGGATACGAGCACTGAAGGGATTCGTCGCGGCCAGGCACTGAGCCACAATGCTTTCGAAACTAATTTAAACGAAAGAATAATCGTCGGTAAAAACGATATGCGAAATAATTCGAAAGTCTGCGTAGACTTGCGCCAAGCCGGTTCGAGGTCCAGGGGCCGGCAGACGAGACCACCAAGGAACCAAGAGATGCGAGCTCCCCTGTCTTTCCGTTCGATCGCCGGCGTCGCGCCGCGGCCCGTGGCCGCCGCGGCGATCGCCGCGCTGGCCGCCATGGGGGCGGCCCAGGCGCAGGTCCAGCCGCCCGCCCAGGCCGCCTCCGCCGCCCAAGACGAGGATGCGAAGCCCAGGATGAAGGACGCCGATCAGACGCTCGATCGCGTCGAGATCTCCGGCACCCGCGCCAGCCTGCAGAAGTCGCTCAACCTCAAGCGCAACGCCGCGGGCGTGCAGGACAGCATCAGCGCCACCGAGCTGGGCCGTTTCCCCGACGACAACGTGGCCGACTCGCTGAGCCACATCACCGGCGTGTCGATCTCGCGCACCGCCGGCGGCGAGGGCCAGAAGGTCAGCGTTCGCGGCCTGGGACCGGAATACACGCTGACGACCTTCAACAACCGCATCCTCGCCACCGACGGCGAAGGGCGCGACTTCGCCTTCGACGTGCTGCCCTCCGACATCATCAGCGGCGCCGACGTCGTCAAGTCCGCGCAGGCCGCGGTGATGGAAGGCGCGATCGGCGGCCTGGTCAACCTGCGCTCGGCCAGCCCGTTCGACCAGCCGGGGCAGCACGGCGTGCTGCGCGTCGAGGGCGATCGCAACCTGATGTCCAGGCTCAACGGCGGCAAGCTCTCGGCCACCTACAGCAACACCTTCGGCAAGGAATGGGGCGTGCTGCTGGGCGTGGTCTACGCCGACCGCAAGGTGCGCACCGACACGGCGGGCAACGACGGCGGCTGGACCCGCAACCCGATCTCCGACCCGGCCGCCAACTGGACCGGCAACGCCTGGGGCGGGAACATCGATCCCAACGGCAACGGCGTGCTCGATCCCGACGAGGAAGGCCTGATCGGACCGGGCCAGTTCCGCGTCGGCACGATCCAGGAGCAGAAGCGGCGCACCGCGTTGTCGGGCAAGGTCGAGTGGCGGCCCAGCGATGCCGTCAAGGTGGTCGTGGACGGCATCAAGACGCGGCTGAACTCGCCGCAGGTCGGCTACCAGCAGTCCTTCTACACGCTGTTCGCGCCGGGCCGCTGGTCCAACATGCAGATCCGGAACGGCGTCGTCACCGGCTTCACGATGGACAACGCCGATCCGGAACAGCGCCTCAACCCCGAGCTGCTGAACCTGACCACGCACCGCGTCGTCGACAGCGCCGTGTATGGCGCCAACGTCGAGTGGAAGGCCAGCCCGGCACTGCGCTTCAACGGCGACGTCTACCAGTCGACCTCCAAGCGGCACTCGGGCGGCCAGGACACCTACACGGTGTTGCGCATGAACCAGCCCAACGTGACGACGGTGCAGCTGACCGGCTCGCAGGTGCCCAGCATCTCGACCACCTTCGCCGACGGCCGCGACCTGATCAACGGCCTGGCCAGCGGCCAGTTCGGCGCGAGCGACTTCAACACCCACTACCTGGGCCTGTCGGGCGACAACATCGACGACAAGATCCGCGGCCTGACGCTGAGCGGCGCCTGGACGGTGGACCGCTTCAACATCGACCAGATCCAGTTCGGCGTGCAGGCCACGCGGCGTGACAAGCACCGCGACCTGGTCGACAACGCGATCAATGGCGGCGAGAACTACTACTCCGGCCAGTACGCCATCAACGTCGGGCAGCTGGGCGGCAACGTGCTCGACCAGCACCTGAGCCCGCCCAACTTCATGAACGGCGTCAGCGGCAGCTTCCCGCGCAGCTTCCTGGGCTTCGACGTGCCGGCCTACCTGGCGGCGCTGCAGGCCTACAACGGGCAGCCGCGTCCCGGTGGCGGCACCTACGATTTCAGCCAGGCCGGCCCGGTCTGGAACCCGCTGCAGAGCTACCGCGTGCGCGAGAAGACGACCTCGTTCTTCATCCAGGCGGACCTCTCCGGCGACCAGTGGAACGCCGACATCGGCGTGCGCCTGGTCAAGACCAAGACCTCGTCCAAGGCCTGGGACGCGAAGATCGCCAGCCTGACCGAGAACGGCCCCTTCAACTACACCGCCGTCTACGCCGACCCGGTGCAGATCGGCCAGGACGCCGAGTACACCTACGGTCTGCCGTCGGCCAACTTCGTCTGGCACTTCACCGACCAGCTGCAGCTGCGCCTGGGCGCGGCCAAGACGATGGCGCGTCCGTCGGTCGAGCAGCTCGCGCCGACCAGCACCACCGCCAGCGTGGCCTGGGGCGACTTCACCCAGGTCTACGGCGGCAACGCCGAGCTCAAGCCCTATCGCGCCAAGCAGTACGACGCCTCGCTGGAGTGGTACTACGCGAAGAATTCGGCGCTGACGCTGGCGGTGTTCCAGAAGGACATCACCAACCAGATCACCACCAGCTGGCAGACCGGCGTGGACATCGGCGTGCCGGGCCACCTGTTCAACGTGATGAAGCCCATCAACGGCGACAAGGCCAAGGTGCGCGGCTTCGAGCTGGGTTTCCAGCACCTGTGGGACAACGGCTTCGGCGTGCGGGCGCAGTACACGCGCAACCGCTCGCGCAGCTGGGTGGGCGGCGAGGAGCGGCCGCTGGAAGGCATCGCGCCGGCGACCTCGTCACTGGGCCTGCTCTACGAGAAGGGCCCGTGGAGCTTGAGCGCCACCGCCGATCACACCGACGACTTCGTGTCGGCGATCAACGTGATCGGCCCGGGCTTCAACGAGCGCGCCAAGGCCATCACCTGGCTGACCGCGCAGGCGTCCTATGAGTTCAACCACTGGTTGAAGGTCTCGATCGAAGGCCGCAACCTGACCGATGCCAAGCAGGAGTACACGCTGGGCAACGGCGCCATCACGCTGCCACAGGGCTACAACCGCTGGGGCCGCGCGTTCACGATCGGCGCGAGCATCAAGTTCTGACGCCGGGTTCCCGGGAAGGACGTTGGGGGTTCCACAACCACCGGGCCGCCGCGCGGCCCACCTCGAAGGAGAACTCATGAAACGATCGCTGATCCGTGCGATGGCCACCAGCCTTGCCGCCGCCGCCGCATTCACCGCCGCGGCGGGCGCGCAGGCGCAGTCGTGGTGGAAGCCCGGCGTGAACACGACCTGGCAGTGGCAGTTGAGCGGGACGCTCAACACCAGCTACAACGTGGCCGTCTACGACATCGACCTGTTCGACACCTCCGCCCAGACCATCGCCCAGCTCAAGGCGCAGGGCCGCAAGGTGGTGTGCTACTTCTCGGCGGGCAGTTCGGAGAACTGGCGTCCCGACTTCGGCAGCTTCAATGCCGCCGACATGGGCAAGGCGCTCGACGGCTGGGCCGGCGAGAAGTGGCTGGACACGCGCTCGTCCAACGTGCGCGCGGTGATGCTGAGCCGGCTGGACCTGGCCGTCTCCAAGGGCTGCGACGGCGTCGAGCCGGACAACGTCGACGGCTACGCCAACGCGACCGGCTTCCCGCTGACGGCGGCCACGCAACTCGACTACAACAAGTACCTCGCCAACGCGGCGCATGGCCGCGGACTGGCGATCGCGCTGAAGAACGGTGTCGACCAGCTTGCCGCGCTCGAGCCGTATTTCGACATGGCCGTCAACGAGCAATGCAACCAGTACGCGGAGTGCGATGGCTACTCGGTCTTCACCAGCAAGAACAAGCCGGTGTTCAACGCCGAGTACGCGTCCAAGTACAAGAACAACACCAGCGGCGCGCGCGACAAGCTCTGCACGAAGATGAAGGCCGCGAAGATCCGCACGCTGGTGCTGCCGCTGGACCTGAACGACGCCTATCGCTACAGCTGCGATTGATCCCGAGACCGCCACGATGACCGATCCGACGAGAACTCCCGTCCCCGCTGCGCTGCTGGCCGCTGCCCTGGCCGCCGCCGCCCTGTCGGCCGCCGCGTTCGTCGCCGCCCCCGCGCGCGCGGCGGGCGAGGCCCGCTACACGATGGCGGACTTCGCCAAGGTGTCCAAGATCGACGCCCACGTCCACCTGCACAACGCCGATCCGGCGTTCGTCGATGCCGCGCACCGGCTCGGCTTCAAGCTGTTGACGATCAATGTCGACTATCCGGACTTCCCGCCGCTGGACGATCAGCAGCGGGTGGCGATCGCGCTGCGCGACGCGCGTCCGGCGGACGTGGCGTGGGCGGTGAGCTTCTCGTCGGACACGTCGGATCAGCCGGGCTGGCTCGACGCGACGCGCCGCCGCGTCGATGCCGGCCTGCAGGCCGGCGCGGTCGGCGTGAAGGTCTGGAAGAACATCGGCATGAGTCTGCGCGACCGGCAGGGCCGGCTCGTCATGATCGACGACGCGCGCTTCGCGCCGCTGTTCTCCTACTTCGAGCAGCAGGGCATCGCACTGCTGGGCCATCAGGGGGAGCCGCACAACTGCTGGCTGCCGCTGGAGAAGATGACGGTGCTCAACGACCGCGAGTACTTCGCGCATCACCCGCAGTACCACATGGCGCTGCATCCGGAGATGCCGAGCTGGGAGGCGCAGATGGCGGCGCGCGACCGCATGGTGGCGGCGCATCCGAAGCTGAAGTTCATCGGCATGCACATGGCCTCGCTGGAGCGCGACGTCGATGAACTGGCCGCCTTCCTGGACCGATTCCCGCTGGCCAAGGTCGACCTGGCCGCACGCATCGGCCAGTTGCAGGCGCAGAGCCAAAAGGATCGCGAGAAGGTCCGGCGCTTCATGATCCAGTACCAGGACCGTCTGCTGTACGGCACCGACGTCTCGCAAGCGCCGCAACAATCGGGCGCTGCATTGATGAAGGAAGTCGAGCCGGTGTGGCGCATGCACTGGCGCTACTTCAACACGGAGGAGACGTTCCAGGTGTCGGATCTCGAGCAACCGGTGCGCGGCCTGGGTCTGCCCAAGGCGGTCGTCGACAAGCTGTATCACGTCAACGCCGAGCGGAGCTTCCCCGCCGCATGGAAGGCGGCGCGATGACCGGCCGCCGCGCATTCCTTGAATGGCTGGGCGCCGCGCCGGTCGCGGCGCTCACGCCGCGTCTGGCGCTGACGGCCTTGGCGGGGGCTGCCGCGCCGGCGCGGGCGGTCGACAAGGGCCGCGGTCATGTGCGGCTGCAGGATGAGCGGTTGTCGCTGCAATTCGACGAGCGCCTGCGCAGCCGGATCGTGCGGCTGGGCGGGGCGCGCGCGATTGAGCTGACCGGCTTCGACGCCGGTGAGCAACTGATCCTGGCCGGCGGCCAGGTCGTCGATCGCTTCGCGCTCTCGAGCGCGGTGCCCAGCAGCGGCGCGACGCCGTTCGGCGCCGGGCAGCGTCTGGCGCTGAGCGGGAAGTCCGCCGCGGCCGGCATCGAGAAGACGGTGACGGTCACGCTGCTCGACGAGCATCCCGGCGTGGCGCTGCTGGAGGTGGCGTTCATCAATCGCGGCGACAGGCCCATCGCGATGCAAGGCTGGACCGTCGCGGCGCACCGGCTGCTGGCGTCGCCGCGGCACGCGGGCGGGTGGTGGACCTATTCGGGCTCGACGCACACCGATCGGCGTGACTGGATGCAGCCCGTCAAGCGCGGCTTCGAGCAGCGCAACTTCCTCGGCATGGATTCATCGGACTACGGCGGGGGCACGCCGCTCGTGGACGTGTGGCGGCGCGACCTGGGCGTGGCCATCGGCCATCTCGACAGGTTGCCGCGGCTGGTCTCGCTGCCGGTGAAGGCGGTGGGCGAGCAGGTGGACATCGCGATGCGAGGCGACGAGCCGCGCACGCTGGCGCCGGGCGAGACGCTCGCGCTGCCACTGGCCTTCATCGCGGTGCACGAGGGGGATTGCTTCGTGCCGCTGGACCGCTACCGGCGGCTGATGAACGCGCAGGGGCTGAGCGCGCCGGAGCCGCCGCGCAGCGCGCATGAGTCGGTCTGGTGCGCGTGGGGCTATGAGCGCGATTTCTCGCTCGACCGCGTGCGCGCGACGCTGCCCAAGGCGCAGGCGCTGGGCTTGAAGTGGGCGGTGCTGGACGACGGCTGGCAGCGCCAGACGGGCGACTGGTTCGACATCGACCTCAAGAAATTCCCGCGTGGCGAGGAGGACATGAAGGCGCTGGTGGCCGACATCCACGCGCGCGGCATGAAGGCAAGGCTGTGGATCGCGCCGCTGGCGGTGGCGCCCGGCAGCGACGAGCTGCACGCGCATGCGGACCTGCTGCTGCTCGACAAGGATGGCGCGCCGCAGATGATCACGTGGTGGAACTGCCTCTACCTGTGCCCCGGCGCCAAGGAGACGCGCGAGCGCACGGCGGCGATGTTCCGCAAGATCATCGGCGAGTGGGGCTTCGACGGCGTGAAGGTCGATGGCCAGCATCTCAACGGCGTCGCGCCCTGCTTCAACCCGAGGCATGGGCATGCGAAGCCGCAGGACTCGTACGAGCACATGGCGGATTTCTACCGCGCGATGTTCGAGGCGGCGCATGCGGTGAATCCGGAAGCGGTGGTCGAGGTCTGCCCCTGCGGCACGAGCTACGCGTTCCACAACATGCCGTGGATCGATCAGGCGCCGGCGTCGGATCCGCTGTCGAGCTGGCAGGTGCGGCACAAGGGCAAGGCGCTCAAGGCGCAGATGGGGCGCTGGTCGGCGTACGCCGGCGATCACGTGGAACTCTCGACCGGCGGGATGGACTTCGCGTCGTCGGTGGGCGTGGGCGCCGTGGTGTCGACCAAGTTCACATGGCCCGAGGATCCCAAGCCCAAGGACTCCTTCCTGCTCACGCCGGAGCGCGAGACGCACTGGCGCAAGTGGATCGCGGCGCACAACGCGAAGGGACTGTCGGATGGCGTGTATCGCGGCGAGCTGTATGACATCGCCTTCGACAAACCGGAGACGCATGTCGTCGAGAAGAACGGGGTGATGCATTACGCGTTCTATGCGCCGGCGTGGAACGGGCCGGTGACGCTGCGCGGACTGGGGCCGGGAACGTGGAAGCTTCGCGATTACGTCAATGGGGTCGAGCTGGGGCGCGTGGACGCGGCGAAGCCGACGCTGAGGGTGGACTTCAAGGAGCACCTGCTGATCGAGGCGGTGCTGGAGACGGCGGTGGATCGGCCCCTCGCGAGGGCATCGCGGCTGCCGTCACGGCTCATCGGACGGGATGGATTCGCGCTGGCGTCGGCGTGGGAAGAGGCGCCGGCGCTGTTCTTCGCGCATGACTGGCGCGGCCGGCCGTTGACCGGGACGCAGTCGACACGGGTGCAGCTGATGCACGCGGAGGGAGCGTTGCATCTGCGATTCAGCAGCCGCTACAACGCGCTGACGACGCATGAGCGCGAGATGTCGGCGACAGCGATCTGGCCGATGTGGGAGCGCGATGTCGTCGAGGTGTTTCTGCAGGCGCCGCAGGACGCGGGGACGGACCGCTATCGCGAGGTGGAGGTCGCGCCCAATGGGATGGTGATGGACCTGGAGGTGCGCGGGGCGGGGCGCAGACGATTCGTTGGCGAGAGCCGGGCGCGCACGGCGGTGGATGAGGTCCACCGGATGTGGACGGCGGAACTGGTGGTGCCGATGCCGCGTGGCGCGCAGCCGCTCGACGGATGGCGGATCAACTTGTTCCGCATCGAAGGGAACAAGGAGAATCGGCAGTTCAGCGCCTGGAATCCGACCGGAAGCGAGAAGCCCAACTTCCATGTGCCCGACGCGTTCGGCCAAGTGCGGCTGGAGGCTTGATCTACTGCGAAGCGGGTTGGCCCTCTTGCTCCCTCGCCCGCTTGCGGGAAAGGGTAGGGGCGAGGGCCAGCGCCCTCCGCAGTGCGCCGTTCAAGCGCCTGCCGCGACCTTCTTCCCGCTGCTGCCAGCCTTCTTCATCGGCACGGGCTCCGGCAGTTCCTTCGCCTGGAGCATGCGGGCCTGGACCACGAGCTGGTTGTGCGCGTCGAGGAACGCCGCCGCGATGACCTTGCCCTCATTGCTGTTGGCCCATCCCGCGCCCGCCGCGCCGCCGAGCTTCCCCAGCACCAGCCCGCCCATCCCCAGGTCGGTGACCCGCACCGATCCGGTGGCCGCCGCCACCTGCTCGGTCGTCTCGTTGTCGGTCAGCAGCAGCGCCACCTGCGCCTCCTTGAGCTTGATGTGCTCGGCCGCGCCGACGAGCTTGTTGAGCACCGGGATCATTCCCAGGATGCCGCCCACCTGGCGGCCCGCATCCTGCTCGCTGAAGGTCAGACTGGGGATCAGCGTGTACTGCGCCTCGTAGCCCTTGCCCTTGTGCACGGTGGAGCCTTCCTGGCGCAGGATGCCGGCGTCCTTCAGCTCCTGCTCCTTGATCGTCGCCTTCAGCCCCGAATTCCGATCCACGACGCGGAAGCAGCCGCTCTGCTGCGCCAGCAGCCGCACCAGTGGCAGCGGCGAATTGGGCAGGCCATTGGGCGCGCTGATCGTGTAGCCGTTGGGGTTCTCCATCAGCGACAGCGTCGCCACCGGCGCCTCGCACTTCATCAGTTCGCGATTGGCGTTGTGCGCGCCGGCCGGGCCGGCGGAGCCGGTGATCTCCGAGCTGCCTTCGCCCAGCGTCGCGCCCTGTTTGCCGCAGCCCGCGAGCATCGCCACCGCGAGTCCCACGGCGAGCACGCCGCTCACGCGGGGCAGGGAAGAACCGATGAATGCCGGGGTGCGCGCGTATGCCATGCCGATCTCCTATGCGCAAGACTGCGATGAATCAGAAACGGCGGGGACCATAGCGCAAATGTGTGGGGATGCGGCCCCCACTGATGGGTGGTGACGTCGCTGAATGTCGCGTCCGCGCGGCGCGCCTTACCGCTGGTTACCGCAGGCGCGCCTCACGCGGCGTTCACGCGAGCGGACCGAGTTGCCGGAGAATCCGCCCCTTCGGTCCTCGCGGCCGCACAAGCTGCATTCATGAACCTCAAGTCCCCGAGCCGCGCCATCGCGTGGCTGGTGTGCGCGCTGGTCGCCGCCTCGCTGTACGGCAACTACTACGTCTACGACTCCATCGGCCCCGTCGCCGACGCGCTGCAGAGCCAGCGCGGCTTCAGCGACCAGCAGATCGGCCTGCTCAACGCGATCTACAGCCTGCCCAACGTCGTGCTGATCCTGGTCGGCGGCGTGCTGGTCGACCGCTTCGGCGCCGCTCGCATGACCGTGTGGACGGCCGGCATCTGCCTGCTGGGCGCGCTGCTCACGGCGCTCAGCCCCAGCTTCGCCGGCATGGCGGCCGGCCGCCTGCTGTTCGGCATCGGCGCCGAGACCTTCGGCATCGCCACGCTGGCGGCGCTCGCGCAGTACTTCGTCGGCGGCAATGTCGCCTTCTCGATGGGCCTGGCGCTGTCGATCGGCCGGCTGGGCTCGTACTCCTCGGACATGTCGCCGACCTGGTTCGCCCCCGCCTACGCGCAAGGCTGGCAGCCCCCGCTGCTGATCGCCGCCGCGGCGGCGGCCGCCTCGTTCGCCGGCGCCGTCCTTTACTGGTGGCTGGACCGCCGCGTCGCGGCCGCGGACAAGGGCGCCGCCGAGAAGCAGGCCCAGCCCTTCGTCTGGCGCGACCTGCTGCACTTCGGCCGCGCCTACTGGTTCCTGCTCGCGCTGTGCGTGCTCTGGTACTCGGTGATCCTGGCCTTCCGCAGCACCTTCTCGATCAAGTACTTCCAGCACGCGCATGGCCTGGACCTGGCCGCCGCCGGGGCGATGAACAGCTACGTGTTCCTGGCGGCGGTGTTCGCGACGCCCGCCTTCGGCTGGCTGTGCGACCGCGTCGGCCGCTATGCGCCGTTCCTGGCCTTCGGCGCCGTGCTGCTGCCCATCGCCATCGCGACGATGGCGCTGACCCACGCGAGCCTCTGGATCGCCACCGCGCTGATCGGCGTCAGCTTCTCGCTGGTGCCGGCGGTGATGTGGCCGCTGGCGAGCAAGCTGGTCTCGCCGCAGCGCTTCGGCACGGCGATCGGGCTGATGTGGGTGGCGCAGAACGCCGGCATCGCGGGGGCCAACCTGGTCGCCGGCTGGCTCAACGATCGCGCCGGCGCCAGCGCCCAGAACCCGGCCGGCTACGAGCCGATGATGATGTTCTTCGGCCTGGCCAGCGTCGCCGGCGCGGTGTTCGCGCTGGTGCTGTGGCTGACCGCGGGACGCAAGGCTCAGGAGAAGTCGGCCGTCTTGAGCAGCGAGCGCACCACCAGCACGTGACCGGGCAGGATTGCCGCGAGGTAGGTCCTGCCCAGCAGGTTGTGGCAGTTCACCACCGTGGTGGCGATCGCCTCGCGATGAGAGGAACCCTCGATGCGGCGGATCAGGATCGACAGCTTGAAGTCGAGGTGGCGATCCTGTTCCCCGAAGACGACCTCGTGCGGTGAGACCTCGAGCACGCGGAAGATGTCGACATGCGCCACGCCGATCGACGCGAGGTGCTCGCGCATCGCCGCGGTCGTCTTCAAGCCGAAGGGCTTGACCGCCGCGTCGCGCATCGCGAGCAGCAGGCGGAACCAGCGCGGTGGATGGGAGAGCACGGTGCGCGCCAGGGCCAGCGCATCATCATGTGCATCGTCGGGCAGCGTGATCGCGAAGGCATCGGCCAGGTTCGCGCTCGCGTAGCTCGCGGCGAGCCGGCTCTGAGGCGGAGGAGGAAGGCAGCGGACGGCGGGCATCCGCCGCATTCCATCACGACTCGGCGCTCACGCGCCGCGCGCGGATCACGACTTCGTGATCTTCACGAAGCGCAGATTCCATCCCGGGCCGTTGGCCTTCACCGCGATCTGCTGTTGGCCGGCGGGCAGGGTGACGCGGTGGGAGACCGTCGTCCAGTTCTGCCAGCCGCCCGTCGATGGCACGCTCAGCGCGCCGTACACCGGCGTCCCGCCCGCCATCTCCAGCTGCAGGCTGCCGCCGCCGTTGAGGCTGGCGACGCGGTACTCGACGGTGTAGGTGCCGCCCTGCGGCAGGTTCAGGTCCCACACCACCCAGTCGCCGGCGTCGATCCAGCCCAGGTTCTGGCCGCCCTCGCTGGACGCCTCCAGCTGCATGCCCGACTGCAGCGCGAAGCCGCTGGCGGACAGCGTCGTCGAGAAGCCGGGTGTGGCGCCGTCCTTCTTGTAGACGCGCACGTAGTCCACGTACATCTTCGCGGGGAGCTTGCTCTCGTCGATGTTCCATTGCGGCCAGTTGCCGCCGACGGCCAGGTTCAGCAGCAGGAAGAAATCGCGGTGGAACTCCTCGGTGCTGTTGACGCTGTTCGTGATGTCGGCGACGTGGAACTGCCGTCCGTCGACGAACCAGCGGATGAACTGCTCGTCCCATTCCACGGCGTACACGTGGTAGTCCGTCACGTTCGCGCCCGTGTGGCCGCCGTAGGACGCGTGGCCGCCATCCGGTCCCTGCCAGTGGATGGTCCCGTAGACGTCGGGCTCCGCGTTCACGTGCTCCATGATGTCGATCTCGCCCGACGCGGGCCAGCCCACCGAGCCGATGTTGCTGCCCAGCATCCAGAACGCCGGCCACATGCCGGCGCTCGACGGCGCCTTGATGCGGGCCTCGATGCGGCCGTATCGGAAGCTGGCGAGCCCCTGCGTCGTCATGCGCGCCGAGGTGTAGCGCATGCCACCGAAGTCCTCCCGCTTCGCGGTGATGACGAGCTGTCCGTTCTCGACCGTCGCGTTCTCGCGCCGGTAGTACTGCAGCTCGTTGTTGCCCCAGCCGCCCGAGCCGGTGCCCGTCTCGAAGCGCCATTGGGGACCGATGCCGTTGGTGAACTCGTCCTGCCAGACGAGTTGCCAGTTCTGGGCCTGCGCCGCGGCGCCAGCCAAAGTGAGCGCGATCGCGGCCAGCGATCGAATCCAGCGTGTCATGGGAGATCTCCTCTGTGCCTGTGATGGAGGAGACGCGCGCGGGGACAGCGTCGGCGTCTCCGGGGACGCCCGAATGCAGCGGTAAGCCAGTGGGACGGCTGGACGCCGCGCGGGCGCCGCCACCTCTGGATGCCGACTATCTGAAAGCGCTTTCAGATTGTCTTCGGGGTTTACCCGGAACGGCCGCGTGAGTTGGTCAACCGCTGCGAGGAGCTCTCTTCCGCGCAGCCACTCAGGACCGAGAGTGATGACAGCCGTCCGGCGAATCAGCATTTCGCTGATGGGCATCCGGTGATGGGTGCGATATACCCGCGTCCAACGTCGGCACGGTCTGCCGGCGCTTTCGACGGAGGGATCCGCGACGTGGACCATGCCGACAAGACGCCTGAGCCGCTGCGTAGCCGGGGCCCCGGTCCCGAGTCCGCCACGCCGGAGTTCCGGCGCAAGGCGGGAGCTGCGGCAGATTCGCCGGGCGGTGCGATCGAGCGGAGTTCTCGCCTGGTGGATCAGACCGAGAGACAGGCCGCGCTGCAGCAAAGCGCGCGCATGACCGCGCAGCGTGAGCGGATCCACCAGCTCGTGCCTGTCCTGCGCGCGCGGACACCTGAGACCTCGCCAGTCGGAGACGGCGTGATCCAGCGGAAGATCGGCCATGGCGCTCCCATCGGCACCCAGGTCGTGGATAAGACGTTCGGCGAGCTGTACAGGGTGGCACGCATCGACGGCGGGGTGTACACGCTCGTGCATCTGGTCCGCAAGGGTGTGACCGTGACCGCCGAGGGCTCGGACGAGAATTTCGATGTCTTTGGCGCTCCGCCTGCGCAGCCGCAACAACAGGGCACGGGCTTGTTCAACCAGATTGGCAGCGCGCTCTCCGGGCTTTTCGGACGGGAAGACGTCACGGCCTCTCCGGCTTATGCAAAGGCCAAGCAGACCGACATTGCGCGCGCCTGGCCGCCCAGCAGCCTGTCTCGGGAGGTGCGGGCGATTTCGGCGGCGGCCGAACAAGTTGAGCGACAGTGCGTGGACTCCCAGGCCTTCTACACGGCCGCGGGTCTTGGCGCGCACGCCTTGCATCGGATCCTTCAGACCATCCACGAAACCTACGGAGGCGTGGGGGTGAATGACTTCGTCTTTCACCGATCGCCGAGCAATCGACCGCGTGGCGAAACATTGCTCGGTCCCGCGACATTCCTGGAGCAGACCGGCAAGCCGGGTTGGAGCGATCACCAGGAGCGGGATTCGCTGATGTCGGCGAACCTCGCGCTGAAGGCCAATGCCAGCGATACCAGCGAGAGCACCTTCGATATCCTGCAGTCCGGCGGCCTGTTCGACGTGTCCGTCGACAAGACCCTTGAAATCGTCCGCGAGCAGTTGAAATCGATGGCCCTCACGGCGGAGCAGGCCCGCCCCATCCTGGATGCGGTCCAGCGGCTGGCCGTCGCCATGGACAAGGCCAAGTCGTCGACAAGTGCCAGCTCGACAAGCTCGAGCACGGGCGGCGCCTCGCGGAAGGAGGCGGTGCTCTATCAGATCCTGGTCCCCCATTCGCTGGTGGATCAATTGGTCTACGTCGCGGCCAAGAATGGCCAACCGCTGGACAAGGGCGATCTGTCGACCGTCAAACCGGAGGAAGTCCTGGCAGGCATTGCCGAGGCTGGGCGCGACATCGGCGACGCGAGCCTGCAGTCCTTCGGGGAGTCGAAGTCAAAGACGCTCGCACGCTTGTCGAGGGAGGAGGCCGCCGCGCTTCTGCGCGGCGCGGAGTTCACGCGGATGACGCTCAAGGCGGCCAGGTCTCCAGCGTTCTGGGCAAAGATCCGCTCCGCCGATCCGCAGGCCCGGCTGCTGATGCATCCCGACTATTTCAGCCGGCCGACCGGCTTCATCCGCACCATCACCCATTCCAACGTCGGACCGCAAACCGAGGACACGCTCCGACAGGGTCTCGACGCCGTTGCCAGTGCCACCTCGCTTGCGAAGGCCGCCAGGATCAAGGACTCGATCCTCAATCTGCTGGGCATCTATGGTCAGCTGTGGGAGCGACATGGCCGCGACTTGGTGCTGGAGGACTTGCCGATGGATGCATTGCACGCGCGTCTGGCCCGCCTGCGCGGTGAAGCCCAGCAGATCGACGCGCAGATCGACAGGATGGTCTGGACACCGGTCTCGCACAGCCAAGGGATGAAGGACTTTCTGAATAGCCGCCCTGAGGTCCTCGTTCGCGGTGAAAAGGAGCGCTACGACCTGACCGCGCCGCAGCAGATGACCGCGGCGGAGCTTGAAGCGTTCATTGAGCGACTCCAGGCACACCGGAACGGGGTGCCAAAGCCGTCAGCCCCCCAGATCGATCTTCTTGGTCTCGATGCGTTCGACCAGGGGCCGTGAAGGGCCGGAACCCTTGTAGGGAGGAAGTTGGCCGCATGGGGCCGCGCTACTCGCCGCGCGCCGCCGCCGCGCGCAGCTTGTCCTTCTTGCTCGGCCGCTTGCCCTTGATGCCGCCCGCCGCGGCGGCGGGCGACGCGGCCTCCACCGGCTCGAAGCCGGGAATCCGTTCGCGCGGCACGCGATGGCCCTGGCGCTTCTCGATCAGGCGGAAATGCGCCTCCGCGCCGGCGCCGATGAAGCTCACCGCCAGGCCCGAGGCGCCCGCCCGCGCGGTGCGCCCGATGCGATGCGTGTAATCGACCGCCGAGCGGGGCAGGTCGTAATTCACCACCACCGGCAACTGCGCGATGTGGATGCCGCGTCCGCCCAGGTCCGTTGCGACCAGCACCCGCACCCGGCCGGCCTTGAAGTCCGCCAGCACGCGGGTACGCGCGCCCTGGCTCGCATCGCCGTGGAAGGCCTCGGCCGCGATGCCGGCCTTGCGCAGCTTGTCGGCGACGTGATCGCAGGCGTAGCGCGTCGCCACGAAGACCAGCACCCGCGTCCATCCGCCCTGCTCGATCAGATGACGCAGCAGCGGCGTGCGCCGCGCGGGATCGACCTCGATCGCGCGCTCCTCGATCCGGCCTTCGGCGACTGGCGCGTCGTCGATGGCGATGCGCACCGGGTCGTGCAGCATCCGGCCCGCCAGCGCCTGCACGCTGTCCGGGAAGGTCGCGGAGAACAGCAGGTTCTGACGCCGCCTGGGCAACTGCGCGAGCACCGCGTCCAGCTCCTCCGCGAAGCCGCCGTCGAGCAGGCGGTCCGCTTCGTCCAGCACCAGGCACTCCACCTCGGACAGCCGCAGCCCGTTGTGGTCGACGACATCGAGCAGCCGGCCCGGCGTCGCGACGACGATCTCGGCGCCGCCGCGCAGCGCCATCAGCTGCGGATTGATGGACACGCCGCCATGCAGCACCACGACCTTTGCCGGCTCGGCGAGATGGCGCTCGAGCTGTCGCAGCGTTTCGCCCGCCTGCACCGCGAGCTCGCGCGTCGGGACCAGCACCAGCACCTCGGTGCGGCGCAGCGCGGGCCGGATGCCGGCGTCGATCCGGTGCAGCACCGGGAAGGCATAGGCCGCCGTCTTGCCCGAGCCGGTCGCGGCCGAGCCCAGCACGTCGCGGCCCGCGATGGCCGCGGGGATCGCGGCGGCCTGGATCGGCGTCGGCTCATCGAAGCCCAGCGCCTGGGCGGCCTGGACCAGGGCCGGCGTCAGCCCCAAAGCAGCAAAGGCGCTCACAGCTTGCGCACCTTCACCGATTTGCCCTTGACCTTGCCGGCATTGAGCTTGCGCAGCGCCTGGTCGGCGACGCCGCGCTCGATGGCGACGTAGGTCGAGAACTCGTTGACATTGATCTTGCCGATCTGCGAGCCCTCGAAGCCGAGGTCCTTGGTCAGCGCGCCCAGCACGTCGCCGGGACGGATCTTCTCCTTGCGTCCGCCCAGGATCTGCAGCGTCACCATCGGCGGGCGCAGCGGCTCGCCATCGGCCGCAGGCGTGAGCTCGCTCAGCGGGTGCCAGGGGCTGACGCTGCCCTGCATCTGGTCGATGCGGCCGACACGGCCCATTTCATCGAGGCTGGCCAGACTGAAGGCCCAGCCGGCCTCGTCCGCGCGGCCGGTGCGGCCGATGCGATGGACATGCACTTCGGGATCGGGCGTGATGTCGACGTTGATCACGGCCTCGAGCTGCGCGATGTCGAGCCCGCGCGCGGCGACGTCGGTCGCCACCAGCACGCTGCAACTGCGGTTGGCGAATTGCACCAGCACCTGATCGCGGTCGCGCTGCTCCAGGTCACCATGCAGCTCCAGCGCGACGATGCCCTGCGACTGCAGCACGGCCACCAGGTCGCGGCACTGCTGCTTGGTGTTGCAGAACGCCAGCGTGCTGGCCGGACGGAAGTGGTTGAGCAACAGACCCACCGCGTGCAGCCGTTCGCTCTCGGTCACCTCGTAGAAGCGCTGGCGGATCTTGTGGGCGGCATGGCGCTCGGTCAGCGTGATCTGCTGGGGGTCGCGCATGAAGCGGCCGGCCAGCGCGGCCACGCCTTCGGGATAGGTGGCCGAGAACAGCAGCGTCTGGCGCGTCTTGGGGCAATGGGCGACGACCTGGGCGATGTCCTCGGCGAAGCCCATGTCGAGCATGCGATCGGCTTCGTCCAGCACCAGCGTGCCCAGCGCCTCCAGCGACAGCGTCTCGCGCTGCAGATGGTCGAGGATGCGGCCCGGCGTGCCGACGACGATGTGCGCGCCATGCGCCAGGCTGGCCAGCTGCGAGCGGATCGGCACGCCGCCGCACAGCGTCAGCGTCTTGATGTTGTCCTCGGCGCGGGCCAGGCGGCGGATCTCCTGCGTCACCTGGTCGGCGAGCTCGCGCGTGGGGCAGAGCACCAGCGCCTGCACGGCGAAGCGGCGCGGGTTCAGGTTGGCCAGCAGCGGCAGGCTGAACGCGGCGGTCTTGCCGCTGCCGGTCTTGGCCTGCGCGATCAGGTCTTTGCCGGCGAGCGTCAGCGGCAGGCTCGCGGCCTGGATCGGCGTCATCGACAAGTAGCCCAGCTGCGTCAGGTTGGCCTGCATCGCGGGCGGCAACGGGAGGCTGGCGAAGGAGCCGGCGCCGGGCTGCGTGGCGGGCCGGGCGGAGGGCGCCGCGGGCGCCGGAGTCTGGGTGTCCGTGGCGGACGGGTCGGAGCGGGTCATGCGCGATTGTCGACGACGCGCGTCCATCCGGCCAGAACGCGGTCTGGTCCTCGCTCGTGACGGCCTGTCGGGCGGCGCTTCGTGCCCGCGGGCGGTCTGCCTACGCTGCGCGCACTCATCAATCAGGGAGACCCTCGTGCTGCAGATCCAGGATGTCGTGAAGACCTTTGGCCCCCATGTCGCCGTGGACGGCGTCTCGCTCGATCTTCAGCCCGGCGTGCTTGGGTTGATCGGCCACAACGGCGCGGGCAAGAGCACGCTGCTGCAGATGCTGGCGACGCTGACCGCCCCCACGCGCGGCCACATCCTGCTGGACGGCCAGGACATCGTCGCCAGGCCTGAGCTGATGCGCCGCCGGCTCGGCTATCTGCCGCAGGACTTCGGCGTCTATCCGCACCTCACGGCGCGCGAGTTCCTGCAGTACTTCGCGGCGCTGAAGGGCGTGAAGGACGGGCGGCGCGTGCAGGCGCTGCTGGAGCTGGTGAATCTGGGCGATCACGCGCACCGCGCGGCGGCGGGCTTCTCCGGCGGGATGCGGCAGCGGCTGGGCATCGCCCAGGCGCTGCTGAACGATCCGGACGTGCTGATCGTCGACGAGCCCACCGCCGGCCTGGACCCCGAGGAGCGGCTGCGCTTCCGCCGCCTGCTCGGCGACCTGGGCGCGAAGCGGCTGGTGATCGTGTCCACGCACATCGTGTCGGACGTGGAAAACCTGGCCTCGCACCTGGCGATCCTGCGCCGGGGCAAGCTGGTGGCCTTCGAGACGCCCGAGGCGCTGATGGCGCGAGCCTCGGGCCAGGTGTGGACCTCGGTGCTCTCGACCGAAGCGTACGAGGCGCTGCGCGATCAGGTGCACGTGCTGCAGGCCCAGCCGCAGGGCGGGCGGATGCAGGTGCGCATCGCCCATGCCTCGCGGCCGTGCGCGGAGGCCCAGCTCGCGCAGCCGACGCTGGAGGAGGCGCTCATGGCCCATCGCTATGCCGATCAGCAGGTGGCCGCATGAACGCCGCGCTGTGGAAGGCCTCGGTGCTGAACGAGTGGCGGCTGCGCAGCCGGCGGATCAGCACGCTGGTGATCCTGCTCGCGGTCGTCGCGCTGAGCTGGTTGATGGTGCCGCAGCCGAAGACCGGCTTCGCGATGATGGTCACGCACGGCCAGCGCATCGCGTATGAGAGCGAGGCCCTGGCCTTCGCCACCGGGACGATCGCCTGCATCCTCTTCGGTCTGGCGGGCTTCTACCTCGCGCGAGGCCGCAGCCAGGAAGACCTGCGCACCGGCACCGCCTCCGTACTGGCGGCAACGCCGGTGACCGATGCGCAGCTGCTGGGCGTGCGCTGGCTGGGCGCGTTCGGCTTCCTCATGACGCTGGGCGCGACGCTGATGCTGACCCTGTGGGTGCTGCAGCTGGTGCGCGGGGAAGGGCCGCTGCAGCCGCTGCCCTATCTGTGGATGCTGCTGCTCGGCCTGGCGCCCGGAATGATGCTCTGCGCGAGCCTGGCCGTGCTCGCCGACGCCTGGGCGCCGCTGATGCGCAAATGGGGCGATGCGCTGTACTGGATGTTCTGGATGGCGCAGCTCGCGTTCCTGCCGCTGATGCTGGCTCACGGCATGCCGCGCCTGAACGCCTGGCAGGTCTTCGACGTCCAGGGCCTGTCGACGCTGATCGTCGGGCTGATCCAGCTGATGAACGTCGACCACGTGAGCGTCGGCGGCAGCCCCTTCGACACCGCCAAGGCGGTGCTGCACATGCCCTCGGGCCTATGGAGCGCCGAACTGGTCGCCCTGCGCGTCGGCGCGATGGCAGTGGCAATGCTGCCGCTGCTGCTGGCGATGCGGGTGTTCCATCGCTATGCGCCGGACCGGGTGGCGCACACGCAGGTGAAGGGCTCGCGCCTGCTCGCCGCGGCGCGCTGGCTGCTGCGGCCCGCGCTCGTGCCGGTGACCTGGGCGCTCGCGCGGCTGCTGCGCGCCAGCGCGCTGGTGCCCGGCGTGGCGGGGCGCTGGCTGGGCGATGCCAGCCTGGTGCTGCTCAGCCAGCCGCTGCTCGCGCTGCTGATGGGCGCGTGCGCGGTCGCCTCGGCCGCGGTGCCGCTGGCGGAGCTCCCCGCGGTGATGGCCGTCGCGCTCGCCGCCTGGGGCATGGCCGTGGCCGACGTGAGTTCACGCGACTGGCAGAGCGGCACGCTCACGCTGGCCAGCGCGATGCCCGGCGGCGCGCGCGAACGCGGCTGGCGGCAGGCGCTCGTGGCGTTCGGCCTGGGCGTGCTCGTCAGCGCGCCGGCGCTGCTGCGGTGGGTGGCGGAGTCGCCGACGCGGGCCGCGGCCTGCCTGGCGGGGCTGCTATGCGCGAGCGCGTACGCCACTCTGCTGGGCCGGCTGACCAAGGGCGCCCGCAGCTTCCTGGCGCTCTACCTGTTCGGGCTCTACGTCGGACTGCAGGCGAGCGGCGTCCCCAACGTCGACATGCTGGGCCTGAGCGGCGCGGCGAATGCCGGGAGCGTCATGATCTACGGCTCGGCCGGCGTGCTGGCGCTGCTGGCGCTGGCGGCCGGACTGCGTCCGGCGCGCGCCTGAGCGCGGTTCAGGGACGGCGACACGACGGGATACCCCTGGTCCGTCATCGGCCTCCGGCGCCGGCCGCGGCCGGTGCCGCGGCGATGTGAGCTACGATGGCCCGATAGACCGTGAGGTTGTCAACCGAGGCCTTCGCTTCCTTCGACCCGTCGAACGCATCGCAGTCCTCGCCTTGATCGCTTGGCGCATCTGTTCGTGCCGTACGTCGCGGCGCGACACGTGAGGAGTCAGGTGATGCCTGTTCCGATGGCGCCCGAGGCGCTGCGAGAGTCCCTTCGCATCAGCGTGGACGCGCTCAAGCGCCGCCAGGCCAGCGAGATTCCCGAGACCGTGATCGATCGGCTGGTCGAGCTGGATTGGCTCGAATGGAATGGCGGCGCCTTGCGCCTGACCACCACCGGCGAGAACATCTATCGCAAGGAGGCGGCTCAGTGGCGGGCCCAATCCGAGCGCGACGCCTCCGGTAAACCCCCCACCGCCAAGGAGATCGAGATGGCAAAACCCAACTATCAATTCGAGAAACGCCAGCGCGAGCTCGCCAAGCAGAAGAAGAAGCAGGAGAAGGAAATGGAGAAGGCGCAGCGCAAGGCCGCGCCGACGCCGCCCGAGGACAGCAGCGAGGCCAAGGAGCCCACGCCCGCCTGAGCCGGCGCCGGCGCCAGCCGCGCGCTTTCCCTGGTCGCGCCGCGCCCGCCATAGCCGGGCGGGAGGCCGCTGTCTGTCAGGGAATCACCTACATGCACATCTATCAATTGCCACTGGACTGGCCTTTGATAAAACTGAACAATTCATCTCACGGCAGCGCAAATCGACTTGCAACGCCGTCCTGCTTTTCCTCCCTGAGCAGGAGACTGCCGACGGCAGTCCTTCGGGCCCGACTGTCCAGGCAGCCGGGCCTTCTTTCTTTCCGGGAGACGTCCGGGCCGTGAGGGGCGCTATGCTGCGCCGCTTTCCCGATGACGATGAACCCCTCCACACCCCAAGAGCCGAATCCGCCCCCGCCGCAAGAGCGCGGCGACGTGCTGGGCTTGAGCCTGATCGCCGTGCTCGCGGCCCTCATGGTCGCCGCGCTGCGCGCCGAAGGCCCGGCCAAGTCCATCTTCATGGGCCTGGCGCTGATCGCCTGGGGCGGCATGTTCCTGGCGAGCTTTTTCTTCAGCCACAAGACTTTCTTCCTGCTGGGGCTGCGCTGGTTCTGCGTGACGCTGTCCTATCCGTCGACGCCGAGGATGGCCTTCTTCTACGCCGCCGTCATGGGCGCGATGGGGCTGGCGTCCATCCTGGCCGGCCTGGGTGTCGTCTGATCGGGACGAGAGACCGCCCGACATGTCCGGCATCGGCCTTGCCCGAAGCGCTGGCCGCGTCAGGTGGCGGACTGAACGCGGGAACCCCCGGGCGCGGGGCAGGGAGGCCCATGCCATATCGCGGATTCATCCAGGAAGCAGCCGGCCCGGCGCAGCGGCAGCTGTCGCTCGGGCTGTGCGCGCTCGTGCTGCTGTCGGTGCTGGTGGTCGTGCCGCGCGCCGCGATGCCGCTGCCGCAGCTGCCGCACATCAGCGGCATGTACGGGGCCGCCACGGCCATGATCGACCTGGCGACCTTCTGGCTGCTGATCTCCGCGCCACGGCCGCACCGATCGCACATCGTGATCGCCGCCGCCTACCTGTTCGCCAGCCTGATGGCGATCCTGCATGTGCTCACCTTCCCGGGCGCGGTCTTCGCCGACGGTCCGGTCCTGGGCTCGCCGCACGCGGTGAGCTGGCTGTTCATCGGCTGGCGCGCCGGCTTCGCGATGCTCATCGCCTGGGCCGCGCTGGTGGAGCCGCCGGACGCGCAGGCCAGCCCCACGCGGCCGAGCAGCTTTCCGCTGGTGGTGGCGGTGCTGGCGGTGCTCGCGCTCGCGATCAGCTCGCAGCTCACGGACGCCGCGTCGGTGACCATCGTGCAAGGGCGCTCGCTGTTCAGCCATGTCACTGTCGTCGGGTCCTACGTCAGCGCGGCCGCCGCGTCGATGGCCATCCTGGTGATCTGGGTGCGCGGCCTGTTCAGGCGCTCGATCTTCACGTGGCTGGTGTTCGTGCTCGTGGCTGAGAGCGCCGGGGTTTGGCTCAGCACCTTCAGCGGGCAGCGCTACTCGCTGGCCTGGTACATGACGCGGCTCGAGGGCCTGGTGGCCAACACGGTGCTGCTGGCCCTGCTGGCGATGCATTTCCGCTCGGTGCAGAAGCGCCTGACCGATGCCTTCCTCGCGCTGGAGCGCCGCACCGACGAGCTGCAGGCGCAGGTCCACAAGCGCGAGGCGGCGGAGACGCAGCTGGCCCGGGCCCAGAAGCTGGACGTGGTGGGGCGGCTCGGCGCGAGCCTGGCGCATGACCTCAACAACATCCTGCAGGTGCTGACAGGCCGGCTGGCGATCATCCAGCGGCGCGCCGGTCCGGCGGTCGAGTCCGACGTGCAGGTGATGCGGCGCAGCGTGCGCAAGGCCGAGGCGCTGACGCGGCAACTGACGCTGCTGTCGGGGCGGCGGCGCAACCAGCCGCAGGCGATCCAGGCGGGCGTGGTGCTCGGCGAGATGGAAGAGGTGCTGCACTCGCTGGTCGGCAGGCGCTGCAAGCTGAAGGTGTCCGCGGAGGAGGGGCTGCCCACCGTGGCGCTGGATCCGCTCGAGCTGGAGATCGCCGTGACCAACCTCGTCACCAACGCGTGCGACGCGTCGAGCGGCGTCGACGGCGCGATCCACGTGCGGGCGTTCTCCGCGAGTGCGGCCGACGGCGGACCGGCGCTCGCCATCGAAGTGGTGGACGAGGGAGAGGGCATCAAGCCCGAGATCCTGGAGAAGGTCTTCGAGCCCTTCTTCACGACCAAGACGCGGGGGAACGGCACGGGACTGGGCCTGGCGCAGGTGCACGGCTTCGTGACGGCCAGCGGCGGCACCGTGAATGTCCGCAGCGAGGTGGGCCGGGGCACGGCCGTGACGATGGTGTTCCCGACCACGGCGGCCGTCGGCGGGGCGCGGCAGACGGCGGTGCCGACGCCGCGGGCTGTCGAGGGGCGCGTCCTGCTGCTGGTCGAGGACAACCCCGATGTGCGCGAGTCCTCGGTGCAGCTGCTGTCCGCCGAAGGCCTGGCGGTGCGGGCGGTCGACAGCGCGGATCAGGCGCTGACGCTGCTGGAGGGGGGATTCGCGCCCGATTACCTGGTGTCGGACATCGTGATGCCGGGCCGCATGGACGGCGCGGAACTGGTGCGGCGAGTGCGCGACAGGTTCCCGGCGATCAAGGCGGTGCTGGTGACCGGCTACAGCGATGTCGCCGAACGCGCCCGCGACGAGGGCTACCCCGTGCTGCGCAAGCCCTATGACCTCACGTCGCTGATGGCGGCATTGAGCTAGGAACGTTCAATGCCGATGCCACGACGGGGACGCGAAACAGGCGGGGGAGGGAAGGATGCCATCGACTTCCTGCAGAGCCCGGTCATCGTCGCGCGCGCGCTGATCGGCTGGACGGTGCTTGTCGACGGTGTCGGCGGCGTGATCGTCGAGACCGAGGCCTATGACAAGGACGACGAGGCTTCGCATTGCTACATCGGCTTGACCGCGCGCAACGCGGTGATGTTCGGGCCGCCGGGGCATGCCTACGTGTACCTCAGCTACGGTCTGCACTGGTGCCTGAACTTCGTGTGCCGCGCCGAAGGGCATGGCGCCGGCGTGCTCATCCGCGCGCTGGAGCCGACACACGGTATCGACCGGATGATCGAGCGCCGCGGCACGACGGCGCTGCGCCTGCTCGCGTCGGGCCCGGGCCGCGTGGGACAGGCCCTGGGCATCGATCGCTCGTTCGGCGGGCTGGCGCTCGACGCGCCGCCCTTCCAGCTGCTGCCGCCAAGCGGCGAGACGGACGTGGCGGCCGGCACGCGCATCGGCATCTCGAAGGCCATCGATCTGCCGTGGCGCTTCGTCGCGGCAGGGTCGAGATTCCTGAGCAAACCGATCCCCCGAGAGAACGCTTCATGAGCCCCAGGGGACGCTTGGTCGCAAGAGCCGGACACGCGCGCCGGGCGGGCACTAAGGTGGCGGCATGCCGTGGCTCCCGGTCACGGCCTTCGTTGAAAGGAGTGCGTCATGGGCTTCGTCGGCCTGCTGTTCTGGTTGATCCTGTTCGTGCTGTGCTGGCCGCTCGCACTGCTGGCGCTGGTGCTGTGGCCGATCGCGTGGCTGCTGACGCTGCCGCTGCGCCTGATCGGGCTGAGCGTCGAAGCCGTCTTCGCGCTGCTGAAGGCCATCCTGTTCCTGCCGGCCCGGGTGCTGGGCTGGCGCGAGGGGCGCTGAGCACCGCCGCTCGCGGTCACTGGTTGCCTGAGGGCGCCCCGTCGCAATGGGCGCCGGAGAGGCCGTATTCATCGAGCGCCTTGAGCCACGGCGCGCTGCACGCGACCTGCGCGGTCGCGTCGAGCACGCGCCGGGTCTGGCGCTCATCCGGCAGGCGGACCAGCACGCGGCGCAGGATCAACTGACGCTCCGGGAAGGCGCGCGAGGCGAAGGGCTTCGGGCAGGAGGTCAGCCGAACGCTGCCCGCGAATTCCGAGCGGCTCATGACCAGGAAGTCGACGCGGCCCAGGCACAGCTTCTTCAGGTTGGCGACGTGATCCGCGGCGTCCTCGCGCTGGATGGCGCCCGAATCGAGCAAAGGCGCCAGCAACCGGTAGATGTGGCCGCCGATGCCGCCGAGCCGCAGGCCGGACAGGTCGCGCAGCGTGGCGATCTCCAGCGGGCGGACGCTCACGAGCACGTTCTCGTCGACCATCACGGGCACGCTCCACTTGCCGCCGTCGACGGCTTCGCGGGTGAGGAACTCCGGCGAGAGGAAGAGCGCCGCGCCGTCGAAGTCGCGGCTTTCCAAGGTCAGTTCCAGGCGCTTGCGGGGCAGGGTCTGGAGTTCGAGCGTCAGGTCCGGCTCGAGGCGCTCGCGCAGCAACTCGACGAGCCGCGGCGCGAGGCCTTCCTTCTTCATCGGCTCCGGAAAGAGGTAGGGCGGCTGCGCGTAGCTGTTCATGGCTGGCAGCACTTGCAACTTCTGAGCCCAGCCGGCCGGCAGCAGGCCCAGGCACAGCATTGCCGCGGCGAGGCGGCGAAGCAGGCGTCGAGCGCACGGGCGGCGAGCGGTGTCCATGGCGTCACGACCTTCGGGTCGTGCCTCTGGTCCGGAGGACTGCGAAGCGGCAATCGGCGCGCCAAGGCCTTTCCGCGTGATGTCTGCGGCACGCATCCCGCGCGCCGGGCCGTGTCAGGCCTTCAGCGCCGGACCTTGCCGTCCTCGGTCAGGATGGTCATGTCCACGTAGCGCGAGCCCGTGTGACGCTGGCTGGAGAAGTTGATGTAGAAGCCGCCGAGGTTCAGCTCGTTCAGGCCTTCCAGGCCGCTGATGATGCTCTCCGGCGTCGGGTTGTTGCCCGCGCGGCGCAGGCCTTCCACCATCGTGCGGGCCGCGATGTAGCCCTCCAGCGCGGTGTAGCTCAGATCCTTGTTCGCGGCCTTGCTGCGCTGGATGTATTCGCTGGCGATCGGCGTCAGGCCGGAGAACGGGAAGGGCACGACCTGCGACACCACGACGCCCCGCGCGTCCTTGCCCAGCTCCGCGGCCAGCGCCTGCGCGCCGACGAAGGACACGTTGTAGAAATTGCCCAGGAAACCGCCCTGCCGCGCCGCGCGGATGAAGGCCGCGCAGGACTTGTAGGCGGCGATCTGCACGATGCACTCGGGCTGGCCGGCCATCACCGACTTCAGCGCCGCGGCCACGTCCTGCGAGTTGCGCTCCACCGTGCCTTGAGACACCGGCGCCAGCTGTTGCGCCTTCAGCGCCGCCGTGACGCTGGACAGGCCGGCCTGGCCGTAGCTGTCGTTCTGGAAGAACACCGCCACGCGCTTGATGCCCACCGAGGTGATCTGCTTGACGATCTCGGCCGCCTCGTCGTTGTAAGAGGCGCGGATGTGGAAGAGATGCCGGTTGAACGGCGTGCGCAGCGCCTCGGCGCCGGTGAAGGGCGCCACCAGCGGCAGCTTCGCCGCGGTCAGCAGCGGCACCGCCGCCAGCGTCGTCGGTGTGCCGACGTAGCCGAAGAGCGCGTTGACGCCGTCGGCGATGAAGCGCTTGGTGTTGGCGGCGCAGCGGTCCGGCTCATAGCCGTCGTCCAGGCTGCGCAGCTCGATGTGCCGGCCGTTGATGCCGCCGCGCTGGTTGACCTGGTCGAACACCAGCATCGCGCCTTCCTTGAACTGCTCGCCGAGCTCGCGCGCCGGGCCGCTGAAGGGAGCGGACTGACCCAGCACGATGCGCGAGTTGTCGGCGAAGGCGGGCAGGCTGCCGGCTCCGGCGAGGGCGGCGAAGTTCTGAAGCAGTTGGCGGCGATTCATGGGAGAGGCACGGCAGGAAAGGGCCCGGATTGTCGGCGATGTCCATGACATCTACTGTGCGAACTTCCCGCAACGGACAACGAATCTATGTATCCAAGCGTCACTGCGACGCGGAGTGCGCGGGAAGGGATCGCTGACGCGGCGCCTCAGCGCCTCAGCGCACCAGCCGTCCGCCCGGCCCCAGCAGCGCGAAGTCCACGAAGCGCGACGGCATCTGCCCCTTGCCGAAGGTCAGGCGGTGGCCGCCGACATCGGTCTCGAAGCCGCGGTCCAGCAGTTCGGTCAGCGCTTGCGGCGTGAAGTTGCCGGTGCGCTCCAGCGCCTTGGTGAGCGCCTTCGCGGCGATGAAGCCCTCCAGCGAGCGCGAGGACAGTTCGGCATCCTTGGCGTCCTTGCTCAGGCGCAGGTAGTCGCGCACCACCTCGCGGTCGAGGCGGTCGTCGGTCGGCAGCACCACGGAGAACGCAAAGCCGCGCGCGCGGTCGGGTCCCAGCTTCTTCAGCAGCGCCTGCACGTCGATGATGGACATGCCGTACAGGCCGGCGTGGCCGCCAGCAGCCTGATAGCGGGTGGTGAATTCGATCGCGGCGGCGGTCGTGGCGGCCAGGAAGATCACGTCCGGCTTCTGCCGGACCATCTCCTCCACCGGCTTGGCGACTTCCGTCGTGTTGCGCGCATAACCGGTTTGCGCCACCAGCGTGAGGCCATGCGCCTTCGCCGAGGCCAGCGCGCCGGCCAGCGCGTCGCGCCCCAGGCCGTCGTCCTGGTAGACGATGCCCACGCGGGTACGGCCCGTCTCGGCGAGCTGCAGGAACAGGCGCTCGACTTCATCGCGGTAACTGGCCTTGACCGGGTACATGTTGCGCGCGGTCAGGATGCTGGTCGCGCCGGAGATGGCGCCGACCATGGACACGCGGCTCTTCTCGAGCACGCCGTCCTGCTTGAGCGCCTCGAGGTTGGAGGTGCCGACGGTGCCGATCAGGGCGGTCGGAGCGTCCTGCGCGATGAGCTCCTTGACCAGGCGCACCGTCTCCTCGGGCTTCTGCGCGTCGTCGCGGGTGACGAACTTGATGCGCTGCCCACGGATGCCGCCGTGCGCGTTGACCTCGTCGATCCACAGCTTGGCGCCGGCGCGGATCGCCTTGCCGGTGACGGCCTGCGGACCGCTGAAGGGAGCGACCTGGCCGATCACGATGTCGGCATGGGCGGCGGGCGCCGCGGCCAGACAGAGAAGCGCGAGCACGCGGCGAACGCGGCGGGAGAAGGCGAGGGTCATGATCGTGACAACGATGCGGGCGGTTCCCGCATTGTCGTCAAAGGGGGGCGGCGCGTCATAACAACCCGGCGCGGCAGCGACCGTCCGTCGCCGCTCGCGAACCGCCTCGCGGAAGACGATGCGCGAATCGCACGCGCCTGCGCAGGATCAGCGCACCAGCCGGCCGCCCGAACCCAGCAGCGCGAAGTCCACGTAGCGCGACGGCATCTGCCCCTTGCCGAAGGTCAGGCGGTGACCGCCGACGTCGGTCTCGAAGCCGCGCTCCAGCGTCTCGGTCAGCGCTTGCGGCGTCGGGCTGGCGGCGCGCTCCAGCGCCTTCGTCAGCGCCTTGGCGGCGATGAAGCCCTCCAGCGAGCGCGAGGACAGATCGGCGTCCTTGGCGTTCTGGCTCAGGCGCTGATAGTCGCGCACGACCTCGCGGTCGAGGCGATCGTCGGTCGGCAGCACCAGCGAGAACGCGAAGCCACGCGCGCGCTCCGGGCCCAGCTTCGCCAGCAGGGTCTGCATGTCGATGATGGACATGCCGTACAGACCGGCGCGGCCGCCAGCGGCCTGGTAGCGGGTGCTGAACTCGATGGCGGCGGCGGTCGTGGCGGCCAGGAAGATCACGTCCGGCGTCTGGCGCACCATCTCGTCCACGGCCTTGCCGACCTCGGTGGAGTTGCGCGCATAGCCGGTCTGCGCGACCAGCGTCAGGCCATGGGTCTTGGCGGAGGCCTGCGCGCCGGCCAGCGCGTCACGGCCCAGGCCGTCGTCCTGGTAGACGATGCCCACGCGGGTGCGGCCCGTCTCGGCGAGCTGCTTGAACAGGCGCTCGACTTCCTCGCGGTAGCTGGCCTTGACGGGGTACATGCCGCGCGCGGTGAGCACGCTGGTCGCGCCGGAGACGGCGCCGACCATGGGCACGCGGGTCTTCTCGAGCACGCCGTCCTGCTTCAGGGCCTCGAGGTTGGAGGTGCCGACGGTGCCGATGAGCGCGACGGGCGACTCCTGGGCGATCAGTTCCTTGACCAGGCGGACCGTGTCCTCGGGCTTCTGCGCGTCGTCGCGCGTGACGAGCTTGAGGCGCTGGCCGCGGATGCCGCCGCGCGCGTTGACCTCGTCGATCCACAGCTTCGCGCCGGCGCGGATGGCCTTGCCGGTGACGGCTTGAGGTCCGCTGAAGGGCGCGACCTGGCCGATCACGATGTCGGCGTGGGCGGCCGGCGCCGCAGCCAGGCAAAGGAGCGCGAGCAGGCGGCGCGCGCGGCGGGGAAGGGCGAGGAACATAGGGTTACTACCAGGGGATCCGAAGGGGCGGCATTGTGCTTAAACCGTTGGAACTCACCGCCACGACTGGGCGAATGCCGCCATTCGGCTTGCGGGACGTCCTCTGCGGAATGCGCCTGGCTGGTGCGCGAAGTGCCTCGCTGTCGAGGGAAAACCCTTGGTTTGACCTCGCTGCGGCCCGCGAACCTTTCAATCGGCTTTCGTTGTCTTTACGCCACCGATGGAGCAGCGGCGAGCGCGGTCGATGGGCATGGCCTCGAAACTTGGACCTCGGGATATCACCTGCAGATTTGCGATGAGCGTCTCGGTCCCGCTGAGGCAGGAGTTGGCGGCGATTCTGGAAGAAATGAAACGAAGGATCGGGCAAGCATGACGAAGAAGGCCAAACCGCCGGTAGTTGCAAGGGATGGCTTGTCAACCGAGTCAAACTTCGATGCGGTTGTGAGCCTCATCAGGGAGGCTCGCCAGCACACGCTCCGTGCTGTGAATACAGCGGTGATCGATCTTTACTGGGAAATCGGTCAGCACCTGCATCGCAAGATCGAATCAGATGGGTGGGCCAAAGGTACCGTGGCACGGCTCGCCGCCTATATCGCGCAGCGCGAGCCTGGTATTCGAGGCTTCTCGGCGCCGAACCTTTGGCGCATGCGCCAGTTCTATGAGGCCTATCCAGCACGGGAAGAACTCTCAACGTTGTTGAGAGAATTGCCTTGGTCCGCGCATTTGCACATCCTGAGCAGGAGCAAACGGCCTGAGGAACGCGAGTTCTACCTACGTATGGCCGCAAAACAGCGTTGGCCGGTACGGGAAGTCGCGCGGCAAATCGATAGCGGCCTGTTCGAGCGTGCCGTGCTCAATCCGCCACAACTCTCAACAGCGTTGAGAGAGACCCACCCGCAAGCCGAGCAGCATTTCAAGGATGCCTACCTGCTGGAGTTTCTGGCTCTGCCGCAGGTCCACTCCGAGGCGGGCCTGCATCGCAGCCTGCTGATGAACCTCGGCCGCTTCCTGACCGAACTCGGCCGGGACTTTTGCTACATCGGTAGCGAGTATCCGATACAGGTTGGAGGCCAGGACTTTGCACTGGATCTCCTGTTTTTCCATCGGGGATTGAACAGCCTGGTTGCGATCGAGCTCAAGGTGACTGCCTTCGAACCCGAACATCTGGGCAAGCTCAACTTTTACCTGGAAGCGCTGGATCGGGATGTTCGAAAGCCTCATGAAAACCCGCCCGTTGGACTGCTGCTTTGCGCCAGCAAAGACAGCGAAGTGGTCGAGTACGCCTTGAGTCGCAGTCTGTCGCCAGCGCTGGTGGCCGAGTACCAGACGAAACTGCCCGACAAGAAGATGCTGGCGGCAAAGCTCCACGAGTTCTATCTATTAAGCGCGCCGGAAGATCGATCCAAACCGAAGAAGAAGCGTTCGGCTTCGTGATCGCTATTCTCCAGTCAGAAGAGCGAGTGAGCTTGCCGGCCAAGCCCTCAAGCCACCCGCAGCGGCTCGGCGTCCCGCCGATCCAGGGGCCGTCTGTACTCGGGACTCAGCAGCCGCAGCACCCGATCCACGCTCTGCCGCACGCCATTGAGCTCGACGCGCGACCAGGTCCCGCCGACGAAGAACACATGCCGCAGGAAGTCGACGAAAACCGTCGCATCGGCGCCCATCTCCGGCGACATGCCCTGTGCCGCGCGAGCCAGCTGCGCATCCGTCTGCGCCGGATCCATCACCGGGAAGCAGATCTCCGGCCGCGCGTAGAACGAGTGCCCGAAGGTCACCACCGGCTTGCCAGCCGCGATCGCCTGCAGCCCGGTGGACGAGTTCACCACCATCATCAGCTCGCACTCGCGGATCAGCCGGTCGACGTCGTACTTCACCAGCCACGTCACGTCGGGATAACGGCGCTTCAGATCCGCGTAGCCATGGCGGAACAGGTCCTCCGGATGCTCCTTCACCACGATGCCCATCGACGGCCCGAACTGACGCCGGATCGCCGCATGGCAATGCTCGAAGAAGCGCTCCATCGATTTGAAGTGCGGCGAGTTCTCCAGGATCTGCGTGTCGTCATGCACCTGGAAGGGAATGAAGACGAAGCGCGCCGGCAGGGCCGTCTGGTCCACCGGCACCGCGGCGCGGCGGCGGTTCAGGCGGCGCGTCTTGAGCAGGCTGTTGCCGCGGTTCTCGGGGAATCTGCGCAGATAGCCAGGATCCAGATGGCGCAGCACGAAACGCTTCAAGTCGTAGCCGCGGCCCAGCGACGACACCGGCGCCAGCGCCGTCATTGGCTGGGGCGATCCGGCGGACGTGGCACCGCCCCCGTCCAGGCTCATCGTCTGCACCGCGCGGCGCAGCGCGTCGAAGGGCAGCCGCGTCAGCGACGAGCCGCTGTTCACGCCCTCGTCGTCGATCTGCAGCGTCGCCGGGAAGTAGCCGTTCTCCATGAAGATCGTGCGCGCGCCGCGGCGCCGCGCCAGCACGCTCAGGGCCTTGCCGATGAACTCGCTGCCGTTCCACACCAGCACCGCCTCGGGCTGATGCTCGTTCAGTGCCTGTTCCATCGCGGCGCCGATGCGCTCGAGCCGCTCACGCCAGTCGTGCACGCGCGCCGGCGCGGGGGCCTTGGACATGGAGAACCCCAGGACCTCGGCCGCTTCTTCGTCGGTGAAGACCGGAACCAGCGGCATCGGCAGACGCGATGGTTCCTCGGCGGGCAATGGGACTGCGCCCTGCAGCCGCAGCCAATCGCGTTCTCGCGGCGTGAAGGCCAGGAAGCGCGCGGGCCAGCCCGCCAGCCCAAGGCCGTGCGCGAGCTGCCACAGATACGGCAGCTGCGAGTGATAGACGGCTGCGATCAGCAGCCGGGCGTGTGCTTGTTGCGGGCCCATCCTTCTCTCTCCCTGACTCGATGTCGGCGGCCTCTGCGGGCCGGGGGCGGATGTTACAGGCTCCTTACGTGGTCTTCACACAGGGTTGATGCGAAGCTGATGACTTCCGGCAATCGCTCGCCACCGGGTTATCTGGCGTCGTCGCCGGATGCCTCAGGGTTCGCTTGGGGGTTCGCTTGCGGGGCCGCCTTGGCCCGCTTGCCCGCGCGCCAATGGCCCCACGCGGCGATCAGCAGCGAGCGCTGCGTCACCACGGCCGCCACGCACACGAGGGCCGCGCCGACCGCGTATCGCAGCGGATCGTGGACCGCGTTCATGAGCCAGCCCAGCGCGAAGAAGGGCGCGCCCAGAAGCACATCGCGCAGCGGGATGGTCACGCCCAGCGTGCGGTATTGGTCGACGCCGCGGATCACGGCGAGCACCACGGCCGCGCACATCGTGGCCACGACCGTGCCCCAGACGCCGTAGGCTGGCACCAGCGCGAAGCTGGCCACGCCGGCCGCCAGCGCCGACACCAGGCTGGTGGCGAAGATCGCGCCGGTGCGGCGCTGCTGCTGGTAGAGCACGTCGTAGAGCCCGCCGATGCACAGCAGGAACACCGCCAGCAGCAGCGGCGGCACGTAGGTGCGCGCCTGGGCGTAGGACGGGTCGATCATGAGCGCGAAGAACGGCCGCAGGAACAGCGCGATCAGTCCCAGCGCCACCAGTCCCAGCCGCGCATACGCGCCCAGCGCGCGGCGGTAGAAGGCGACGTGCTCCTCGCGGTCGCCGTGCGAGGACTGGCGCAGCACCGCGTCCTGCCAGGCCATGTAGTAGGTGATGTTGAGCATGGCCACCACGGCGGGCAGCTTGTCGGAGACGGCGAAGTCGGCCACCTCCTGCAGGCCATGCGAATGGCCCAGCGTATAGCGGCCGATCATGCGGATCACCCACCAGCTCACGGCCGCCGGCACCAGCGGCAGCGAGTAGGCCAGCATCGGCTTGAGCACCGCCAGCGAGAACAGGCGCGGCCGTACCAGGCGCGCGCCGGTGTCCTTGCAGAGCAGGTAGACGAGCATCGCGGCGGAGGCCGCGGCCATCGCGCCCAGGTAGCCCAGCGCGCCGAGCTTGAACACGCCCAGCAGCAGCAGGCTGCTGCCCGCCATCGCGCTGGCGTTGACGATGGCCGCGCCGGCGTAGGCCGAGCGGTCGCCGACCACGCGCGTGGTCTGCTGGAAGAACTCGGCGGGGATGCGCAGCACGGTCCAGGCGAGCAGCAGCCAGGGATGCGGCAGCGGGATGCCGGCCAGCGCCAGCACGCCCCACACCAGCGCGGCGCCGGCGATCGCGTTGATCGTCGTCAGGCCCAGCACGGAGGTGATCATCGCGGCGCGGCGCCCGGTGTCGGGTTCGTCCCAGAGCGCGCGGTAGATGGCGTCGAACAGCCGCAGCGTCACGACGGTGCCGAACAGCGTCGAGCCGGTCAGCACCAGGTCCACGTAGCCGTAGGCCTCCTTGCTGAGCACGGCGGTGTAGAACGGCAGCATCAGGAAGCCGGCGAAGCGGGTGAACAGCATGCCCACGGCATACAGGCCCACGCCGCGCAACAGCGCGGCTTCGCGGCTCGGAGCGGTTCCTGGTTTCACGGCGCTCAATCGGGTTCCTTCAACGGTGGCTTCGCGCGCCGGGGCGCGGGGGAGCCGCATTGTGCAACCGCGCGATGGCGGTTTGGCGGAGTTCCGGGCCGAGATCTGCCGGCCGGCGAGCCGCGCGCTGTTACGCTCTCAGCCCCGTCGAAGGCTTCCTCATGCAGACCAGCTCTCCCGTCAAAATCGTTGCCGGCCTCGCGGCCGTGCTCCTGGCCGTCGTCGGCGTGATCCTGGCCGCCAAGCTGCATCGCGGCGCGGAAGAGATGTTCTCGGGCATGCGGCTCCATTCGAAATCCGCGAGCGCGCCGGCAGCACGCCCGGCGGATGCAGGCGCGACGCCGTCAGGCGTCAAGGTCATCCCCATTGGCGTCGCCGACAAGCCGGCCTCGGCGAATGCGGGCGGGCCCGGTGGTCGCTGACGAGATGTCGTCGAGCTGCACGATTGCTTGGCCCACAACGAACTGATCAGCTACGAGGCGCTCGGCCTGTGCGAGATCGGCGGCGCCCAGGCCCTCGTCGAGAACGGTGACACCATCGGTGGCTGCCGCCTCAGGCGCAGCAGCGTTTGGGTGCCACCGTTGCCGACGACGCTGCTGGCGGCGCCTCGCTGGCGGGGCCGCAGCCGCAGGCGCCGCTCGACGTGGCTGGCGTCGCACCCGCCGCGGCGGCGAGCTGGACGCGCTCGGACAGTTCCGTGGCGCTTTCCTTGCGCTCGCTGTAGCGGCTCAGCAGATACGGGCCAAGGTCGCGCGTCAGCAGCGTGAACTTCACGAGCTCCTCCATCACGTCGACCACGCGGTCATAGAACGGCGACGGCTTCATGCGTCCCTCTTCGGTGAACTCGGCAAAGGCCTTGGCGACGGAGGACTGGTTCGGGATGGTCAGCATGCGCATCCAGCGGCCCAGCACCCGCATCTGGTTCACCGCGTTGAAGGACTGCGAGCCGCCCGACACCTGCATCACCGCCAAGGTCTTGCCTTGCGTCGGCCGCACCGATCCCGTCGACAGCGGGATCCAGTCGATCTGCGTCTTCATGATTCCCGTCATGGCGCCATGACGCTCCGGTGAGCACCAGACCATGCCTTCGGACCAGGCTGCGAGTTCGCGCAGCTCCTGCACCTTCGGATGCGTGGCGGGCGCATCGTCGGGCAAGGGCAGGCCCGAGGGATGGAAGATCCGGACCTCCGCGCCCATCGCCTCCAGCAGGCGGGCCGCCTCGAAGGTCAGCAGCCGGCTGTAGGAGCGCTCGCGCAGCGAGCCGTAGAGCATCAGGATGCGCGGCCGGTGCCCGGATGGCGCCGGCACGCTCAGGCGCGACGCGGCAGGGACATCGAGCAGCCTGGCGTCCAGCGCGGGGAAGGTGGCGTCGGGAAAGAGGAGCTCAGACATGGCGGGCAGCGGATGAGGAAGGGGAAGAGGCGTCGGCGGTACGGCGCGGCGGTGCTGAGAGCAGGCGATGCGCCCCGACGGCGGCAGCCGCGCCGATGAACTCGGCCACCACGAACCCAGGGGCGCTGGCGGGCGCGATGCCGGCGAAGCTGTCGCTGAACATGCGGCCGAACACGGCCGCCGGATTGGCGAAGGAGGTGGAGGCGGTGAACCAGTAGGCCGCGCCGATGTAGGCGGCGACCATCGCCGCCACGCGCCCGGCCGGCGCGCGCAGGATGACCAGCAGCAGCCCGAAGGTGGCGACGCCTTCCGCGATCCACTGCCCCATGCCGCTTCTCGCCTTGGTCGAGAACTGCAGCAGGCTCATGTCGAACATCGCGTGGGCCAGCCAGGCGCCCAGCACGGCACCCGTGAGCTGGGCGGCGACATAGGGCATCAATGCCGCGCTCGCCAGCTCGCCGCGGCAGGCCATCACCACACTGACGGCCGGATTGAAGTGCGCGCCGCTCACGGGGCCCAGCACCTCGATCAGGATGTACAGCCCGCCGACCGTGGCCAGGGCGTTGGCCTGCAGCGCGAGGCCCGTGTTGCCGCCGCACAGCCGCTCGGCCATCACGCCGGAACCGATGACGACGGACAGCAGCAGCGCCGTTCCCAGTGCCTCGGCGAAGAGCTTGCGCAAGAGATCCATCGTGTCAGCTCCGCGCGATCTCGCCGAGCGCGCGTTGCAGCGCGGCCCTGTCCATGGACTCGAACGGCAACTGCGCCAGCTGCAGCATGCGGTAGCCCAGGGCCTGACGCGTCAGTTCGAAGGCCTGGCGCTTCCCTTCCTCGCCGCCGGCGGCGTTGGACGGGTCCGGATAGCCCCAATGCACCTTGACCGGCTGGCCGCCGCCGCCGAAGAACACCGGGCACTGCTCGGCGGCGGCGCTGTCGCACACGGTGATCACCACGGACAACGGCGGCGCGTCCGCCGTCGTGAACTCGTCCCAGCTCTTGCTGCGATGACCGGCCGTGTCCACGCCAGCGCCCCGCAGCGCCTCGAGCGCCAAGGGATTGATGCGGCCACTGGGCGCGCTGCCGGCGCTGAAAGCGCGCAGGTCCTTGCCAAGCCGTCGCGCCCAGTGGTTGAGCATGCCCTCCGCGAGCACGCTGCGTGCGGAGTTGTGGGTGCAGAGGATGAGGACGTTGATCGTCATGGGCGGGGGTGTCGGGTGGGACCGTGGAGGTGACGGGGATCAGCAGCAGCCGCCCGATGCCGGCTCGACGGCGCAGGACGAGCCCTGGCAGCAGTTCTGCGTCAGATAACCCAGCAGATCGTTCATGCGGGGATAGGCGGCGCGGTAGACGAGATGCCGGCTGGAGCGCTCCTGCGTCACCAGGCCCGACGCCACCAGCTCCTTCAGATGAAAGGACAGCGTGGCCGCCGGAACCCCGAGCCCCTCCTGGATGGCCCCCGGCGTCAGGCCGGTCTCGCCGACCACCACGAGCGCCCGGAACACCTGCAGGCGCAAGGGCTGGGCCAGGGCCCCCAGGGCGCGAACGACTTCTTCTTCACTCATATTTCGAGAATATTCGAAATGATGAGCGCAGGCAATCCCGCGATGAAAAGCAGAACGCCCGGCACGGGCCGGGCGTTCTGCGTGAAGCGATCCGAAGGGGCTCAGCCGATGGGGCGCTCCATCGATCCAGCGCAACCGTCAGCGCTCACTGGGCCGAAGCGATCTGCGTGTCGTCAGCCGTCGTGTCGCGGCGGCCGGTGACGTAGACGGTCGGGAGCTGTGCGCGCTTGGCGGTGATCACCACCGGCTCCAGCGTGATGACCGAGGCGCGCAGCTCGCGCTGGCCTTCGGCGTGGGCGATGCCCAGGCCCAGGATCACGGCGCCGATCGCGCCGGCGACCAGCGCCTTGATCGTGGTGTTGGTGGCGGAAGCAAGTTCGAAGCGGTGGGTGGTCATGTCGTTCTCCTGAAGCGGTTGGCTGTGTCGATGGAGTCAGTGTCGTCATCGACGCGGCCGCTTTCGAGCGCCAGGAGACGAGCCGGCAGCGCGGCGGCGTGAAATGCATCGGCGGCGGATGAACGGTCAAGGGCCCGGTCCGGCGACCTCGGGAAATCCCTGGCATGCTTGAGCAATCAGACCCAGAGCCCCCGAGACCTGTCCATGACTCCTCAGACCCGTGCCCGCGCCGTTCCGGCCGACCGGCCGCAAACCCGCGGCGAAGAGATCGCCAACGCCATCAGCCACGGGTTGGGCGCCTTGCTGGCCATCGCCGCGCTGCCCATCCTCGTGACCCGCGCGATCGGGCATGGCGAGGTGGCGGACGTGGTCGCGGCGGCCATCTTCGCGTCCACCGGCATCCTGCTTTATGGGATCTCGACGCTGTATCACGCGCTGCCCGCCTCGCTGGCGGGCGGCCGCGTCAAGCAATGGCTGATGCGCCTGGACCATGCCGCGATCTATGTCTTCATCGCCGGCAGCTACACCCCGTTCACGCTCGGCGTGCTGCATGCCGGGCCCGGCGTGGCGCTGCTGATCGCCGTCTGGGCCGCCGCCGCGTTCGGCGTGACGATCAAACTGCTGAACCGGCTGCGCCATCCGCTGGTGTCCACCGCGCTCTACCTGGCGATGGGCTGGGTGGTGGTGTTCGCCATCGGGCCGCTGGTGGAGCGCACGCCCGGTCCCGGCCTGGCGCTGCTGGTGGCCGGCGGCCTGAGCTACACGCTGGGCGCGGTGGTCTTCCTGCTGGACAACAGACTGCGCTACGCGCACTTCGTCTGGCATCTGTTCGTGCTCGGCGGCAGCGTGTGCCACTTCTTCGCGGCGCTGTTCTACGCCTACGCCTGAGGTGCCGCGGGCGGCCGGGGGTTCAGCCCCGGCTCACGCGCCCGGCACGCACACCATCGCGATGCTGATCCAGACACCGACGCTGAAATAGGGCGTCAGCCACAGCGCGTCGGCCTTCCATGCATTCCAGCTGCCGCTGGGGACGCGGCGGCGCCAGGCGTCGCGGGCGCCTTCGTCCAGGCGCAGGTAGATCCGCCCGCTCGCGCGGCCATCGCGGTAGCGGCGGCAATACATCGGCACGTCCACGCTCAGCACATAGGTCACGAAGGACATCGCGCCCACGATCCCGAACAGCGCCACCGCATGGACCCAGCCCGCGCTCCCGAGCGCGATGACACCCAGCAGGATCGCCATCCACGCGAAGCCCGCCGCCCACAGCGAGGACTCGACCGCCTGCGTGATGTGGTTGAGCGTCAGCACGCTGTGCCAGCAGAAGGCCTGCGCGGCGACCATGAACATCGGAATCGTCCACGCGGCCTTCTGCACCCAGGACAGCCCCGCATGGCCGGCCAGTTGGTGCACGAGCAGCCCCAGCTGCAGCGCGAAGCAGATCTCGGCCACCGTGGCCGCGGATCTGCCCAGGAAGATGCTCGAGAGATGCGAGTCCACGACCACCAGCCGCTCGAGATCCACCCGCGGCAGCAGTGAGCGGTAGGCACACACCAGCACGTAGACGCCGGAGAGCATCAGCTGCAGATGCGCATGCGCGCCGCCGGCCGGGCCGAAGCACAGCACCGCCAGCCATAGACCGATGTTCAGCACGGCGAGGGTGCGAAGCGCCCGGCACCAGGACAGCACGCGCGCGTCGGGCGCGGCGGGGGTGATGGACTCGATGTGACGGCGCGATGACATGGCGCCATGAGCCTAACCGGCCACTGATCGCCGCGGCAAGCACCAGCGCTGCCGGAAGGGTCTGCGGGAACTTCACGCGCGCCGCTTCGGGGCGATCGTGGCTATCATCGGCGCGCTCAAGGAGACGAGATGAACGCACGCTTCCGGTTGGCGCTCCAAGTGGGCGCGCTGCTCTCCCTGTCCTGCCTGTCCTGCCTGCCGGCGGCCGCGCAGGAGCTCACGCTGACGCGGCTCGACTGCGGCAGCGGCAGCAACGATCCACGCCGCTTCAGCGACACCTTCGCCTACACGGAGACCTCCAAGCCCTTCACCTTCAGCTGCTATGTCATCCGCCATGGCGCCGACGTGATGGTCTGGGACACCGGCTACCTGCCGGGCTCGGCGCCCAACGCGACCAACAAGCCGCTGGCCGACCTCCTCAAGCAGATCAACGTCGATCCCGCCGAGGTGAAGTACGTCGGCATCAGCCACTTCCACCCCGACCACACCGGCCAGCTCGCGCCGCTGAAGAACGCGACGCTGCTGATCGGCAAGCGCGATTGGGACGGCGTCACCGCCACGCCGCCGATGAGCGGCGCGAACGCCAAGGGCTTCGCCGAGTGGATCGCCGAGAAACGCAAGGTCGAGCCGCTGACCGCCGACAAGGACGTGTTCGGCGATGGCAGCGTGATGGTGCTGCGCGCGCCGGGCCACACGCCGGGGCATTCGATGCTGCTGGTGCGGCTCAAGGAGATGGGCCCGGTGCTGCTGAGCGGCGATGCCGTGCACTTCCACGAGAACTACGAGCACGACGGCGTGCCCGGCTTCAACGACGACCGTGCCCAGACGCTGGCCTCGATCCAGCGCATGAAGGAAATCGAGAAGCACCTGAAGGCGACGGTCATCATCCAGCACGACCCGCGCGACATCGGCAAGCTGCCGGCCTTCCCGGCCGCGGCGAAGTAGGGCGTCTCAGCGCGGCGGCAAGGGCCACAGCGCCTGGGCAGGGCGCTCGAGCACGCGCGAGGCGGCGGCGTGGAACACCGATGGATCCAGGCGAGCGTCGGCGGCGGCGCCGGCGAGCCAGTGCTCGATCGATCCGCCGGTCTCGATCCAGCGGTCCTGCCGCAGCAGGCCGTACAGGCCGGCGGCGATCACGTGCATGCCGTCGTCCGACTTGCGCCAGCGATCCGCTGGATTGCGCGCCACGCCCAGCGCCTCGCTGATCAACTGGTCCAGCGCCTGGACCAGGTCCTCGTTCAGCAGGCCGGGCAGCGTCGTGTAGCCCCAGCGCGGATCGTGCTCGCGCACGATCTTCATGATCAGCGGATCACGTTCGAACGCAGCAAGCGCCGCCGTCGCGGCCGGACCGTCCATCGGCACCGGCGGGTGCAGCATCTCGTGCGCGGCGATGCGGACGGTGGTGGCGGTGTCGTAGTCGGCCGCCTGCAGGAAGGTCTGCCCCTGCACCTTGATGCCATGCGGCTTCGAGAACTGCAGCAGCACGATCTGGATCTCGGGGTCAAAACTGCGGCCGGTCAGCTTCTCCTGCCAGCTGATCACGTCGAAGCCGGCCAGCGCGCGGCCGACCTCGGCGATGCGGCGATCCAGCTCGGTGCCGATGCGCTCCTGGCGGAACGCCGCGAAGCCGGCCTGCTGCAAGGCGCTGAAGATCGCGTCGAGCCGCGGCGCCGCGCGTTCGAACCAGGCCCAGTCCGATTCGCTCCAGTAGCTGCTGGCGCGGTAGCCCGGCAGGATCGCCGTCTGCCGCGAGCGCAGCGCGCTCAGCAGCGTGGCGAGCGTCGCGTCGTTGCCGTCGGCCGAGAACAGCACCTGCAGGTTGGGACCGAGCAGCCCGAAGCCATCGCGGGCGGCCTCGTTCCACAGCTGCGCGATGTCGCGGCGGACCGGCTCGGGCAGGCGCGGGCCGAAGGCGGCGGCGTCTTCGCCATAGAAGTCGAGGTAGAGCGGCGTGCCCGACAGCGGTCCGAGGAAGGCGATCGCATCGGCGCCCTCCGAGGCGCGCACCTGCCATCGCGTGCGGTTGGGCCTGGCCTTCGCATGGGCGGGCGGCGCGGTCAGCGCGGGCAGCACAGGGAAGAGGGCCGCCATCCAGGCAGCCAGCGGAGCGGAAAGGAGGCTTCGGCGTTGCATGCCCCGATGCTAGGAGGGCGAGTCCGGCGACGCTTGAACGGACTTAACCCGCGAGCCGCTTGGGCGTCTGCCCGGTGAGGGCGACGATGGCGCGCGTCAGATGGGCCTGGTCCGCGAAGCCGGTGTCGGCGGCGAGCGACGCGATCGAGCCGCGCCATCCCGGCAGTTGGCGCAGCGCCTGCATCGCGCGCAGCTCGAGGCGGTAGCGCTTCGGACTGACGCCGAAGGCGCGGCGGAAGCCCCGGCTGATCGACTGCGGCGCGATCTTCATCGCGTCGGCCCATTCGGCGAGGCCGAGCGCCGGATCCGCCGCCAGCGCCGCGGCGAGCAGGTCCGGCCAGTCATCGAGCCGTTCGGCGCGGGCGCGGAAATCCTGCCGCAGCAGTTCGGCGGCCTGGACGGGATCGCGTTCGGCGAGACGGACGATCGCGTCGGGATCGCGGACCTCTCCCAGCGGCTCGCCGAAGCCGCCAGCGGGCATCTGCAGGTTCAGCACCTGCGCGCCGATGCCGAGGAACTCGTTCTGATGCGATTCATGGGCAGCGTGGAAGACCGCCTGGCCGGCCTTGACGCGCATGCGGCCCCGATCGCCGGCCTCCACGTAGCCGCCGGCGAGCACCAGCGCGACATAGCCCTGGGCATGGCGGTGCCGGGGCATGTGCTCGAAGGCGGCGTGAAGGGAGATCGCGGTCGACATGGGTTCGGCCTCTCGCCAGGACGGGAGGCCGCGCGGCGAGGTGGCGCGGCCAAGGGCGAGTATGGCCGCGTCGTGCCGGACCGGCTGAAGGTCAGGCGTGAGCGGGCGTCACCAGTTCCTTCACCAGGTCCGCGTAGCGGCGCAGCGGACGGCCCAGCATCGATTCGAGCCGCCGCACCGTGTCCGCCTCCGACTTCATGCCGAGTTGCTGGATGCGCGCCATCATCAGGCGCATGTCGTAGGCCATCCAGCCCGGCATCGCCGTGCTCAGTTGCGCTTCGAAGGCCTGAAGGTCATTGCCGCCGAAGCGGATCTCGCGTCCCAGCGCCTCGCGCCACACGCCGGCCGCCGACTCGCCGGTCATCGCCTCCGGCCCGATCACGTCGAGCGTCAATCGCGGCAGCGGCGCCGGAGCGGCGTCGCGGCGCAGCAACTCGGCCACCGCCAGGTCCGCGATGTCGCGCGTGTCCACCATCGACACGCCCGCCGAGCCGATCGGCATCGGATAGACGCCGTAGCCCTCGATCACCGGCTTGACCTGCAGGTCGTTCTGCATGAAGTAGGCCGGCCGCAGGATGGTCACGGGCAGCTCGAGGCTCTCGATCATCCGTTCGATCGTGTGCTTGCCGGTGAAGTGCGGCACGTCGGTGAAGCGGTCGGCGTGGATCACCGAGAGATAGACGATGCGCTCGATGCCGGCCTCGCGGGCCAGGCTCAGGGCCTGCAGCCCTTGCGTGACTTCGTCGGGCGAGACGGCGTTCAGCAGGAACAGCGTGCGCGCGCCGGCCAGCGCGGCGCGCATCGCTGCGACGTCGGACAGGTCGCCGACGACCTCGCGCACGCCGGCGGGCAGGGCGGCCTTGCCGGGCTGGCGCACCAGCGCGCTCACCGAGGCGCCTTGGCGCGCCAGACCTTGAACGACGAGGGAACCGATGGTGCCGCTGGCACCGGTGACGAGGATGCTCATGGAAATCTCCTTGGGAGCGGGTGGGGTTGCGATGACTGAACGATAGGTCGTTGCGTCTGATAAACACAGACGCCAGAATATGGACACATCGTCTCGAATTCGGAACACATGGCCGACATGGACCTGAACGCGCTCGCCGACTTCAACCTGGTGGCCACGCATGGCGGCTTCGGCCGGGCGAGCCGCGCCAGCCGGCGCTCGAAGGCGACGCTGTCGCGGCGGGTCGCGGATCTGGAGGAGCAACTGGGCGTGCGGCTCATCGAGCGCGGCGCCAAGGGGCTGGAGCTGACCGAGGCGGGCCTCCAGTTGCTCAGCCGCACGGAGGGCCCGATGCACGAGGTGGCCGATGCGATCGCGTCGGCGCGCGAGGGCTCCGGCAAGGTGCGCGGACTCCTGCGGATCGCTGCGCCGCTGCTGTTCTCTCAGCTCGCGATGGGCCGGCTGTGCGCGGACCTGCGGCGCGAGTACCCCGAGCTGCGCGTGGACGTGGTCGCGGAAGACCGGGTGGTGGACCTTGTCGAGGAGCGCTTCGACGTCGCCATCCGGCCGAATCCGCGGATGGACTCGGCGTTGGTGGGGCGCTGCTTCGCGAAGGACCGGCTGGTGGTCGTGGCGGCGCCGCAGATCGCGATGCCGCCGCCGGGCGCCGAGCCGGTGAGCATCCCCGCGATCGTTTCGACAGGCCGCGAGGGCGAGCTCTGGGTCCTCGAGGGCGAAGGGTTGGCGCTGGCGCCGCAGCCCGTGCTCCGGCTGTCGTCGATGCTGATGGTCCGCGACGCGGCCATCGCCGGCGTCGGTGTCGCGCTGCTGCCGCAGTCGATCGTGTGGCATCAGCTCGCGCGCGGCGAGCTGGCGCTGTGGGGCGTGGTGCCCGGCAGGGACGTGGAGCTCTGGGTGCTGCACACTTCGCGGCGGCTCGCGAGCCCGAAGGTCAAGGCCTTCGTCGAGTTCCTGGCCGCGCAGTATCCGCAGGGGCAGTTGATGCTGCCCGGCTGAGCCTTCCAGGGCCCCGGCTGTTACCCATGTCCTGATCACACCGTCACCGCAACCCACCCGCATTCCTCATGAAACTCATCGTCGCTGTTCATTTCGATGGCGAGCAGGCCAATGCCGCCGCCGTGGCCTTCGACAGCTGGGACGCGGCCGAGCCGGCGAAGACCTGCGTCTCGCGCATCGCCCGCGTCGAGAAGGCCGTGCGCGGCGAGCCCGACCTGCGCGAACTTTCCTGCGTGATGCAGCTGCTGGGCGAGCACCGCCTGGAGCCGGAGCTCATCGTCATCGACGGCTTCGTGCACCTGGACGCCGATGACACGCCGGGCCTCGGCCAGCACCTGTTCCAGGCGCTGGGCGGCAAGGTGCCCGTCGTCGGCGTGTCGAAGAAAGGCCTGCCTGGGCTGTCGGCGCAGTTCGAGGTCCTGCGGGAAGAGGAATCGCCGCCGCTGATCGTGACCTGCGCGGGCATCGACATCGGGGCGGCCAAGGTGCGGGTGCGCGCCATGCATGGCAGGAAGCGCGTACCGACGCTGATGAAACTGGCGGCTCGACTGGCGAAGAACCCGGGCTGAGCCCGGCGACACGCTGCGGCCGGACCCGCCGCTCACCCCTTTGGCGCCGGGGTTTCAGCGCGATGGATTCAAGCCGGCGCGGCCGTCGCCGATATTGCTGGAATGAACATCACCAATTCCCCCAGCGTCGCCGCGGCCGTCACGAACGCATCCAACGGCACGCCCGGCACCGCTGGCAACGCGGCGAGCCTGTTGGTGCTGCGTAAAGCGCTCGACGCCCAGGAAGCCGGCGCCGCCGCGCTGCTCGAGGCCCTGCCGCAGGCTCCGGCACTTGCGACCGAGGGCAACCTCGGGCGCAACCTCAACACCTACGCCTGAGGCGGGCGCCTCCCCCAGCAGCGCGCGCAGGTCCATCGCCTCGGCCATGCGCGTGCAGGTGATGCGGGACCTGCTGGTGCGCGAGATCCAGTCGATGTAGCGCTCGCGGTCCACCCCTAGATGTCGACTTGAGGGCCTCCCAGGCGACGCCTAGATTCGCAAGCGAGTGGTGAGCACTGCCCGGATCACCGGTCGGGCCGCCACTGTCGACGCGTCCTCTATGCGTCCAATTCAAGGGAGAACTTCAATGAACGAGCCCAAAGTTGGCCTGGCCAATCCGTATGCAGTCGCTGAACTCGCGGTTGGCCGAAACGTGCGATGGCAGGCGATCACGGATCGCGATGCCTTCGTCAAGAAGACGCTTGGCGCGTCGGTGGAGGAGTTGACGTCCCCGGTCCGGGGCAATCTGCTCGTGAGCGGCCTGGCCGACACGCATCAGTCGCTGGCCGGCATCCAGGAGATGAAGCCCGAGCAGCGCGCCAAGGCCGTCAGCTCGCTCGCCAAGGGCGGACCGACGGAGGCGATGCTGTCGAAGCTGTCTCCGGACGCCGTGGCGCGGGTGGTCGGCGCGCTGGCGGGCGGGGACAAGAGCGCCGCGCCGTCGGCCACCGCGGCCAAGGGCATCACCGCGCCCGGCTACACGCCGCCCGGCGCCACCTGGGCCGATCCTGGCGACTTCTTCGAGGAAGCCGCGGAGTACTTCGACCCGGTGCAAGGCGCGCTGGGCGACTGCTACTTCATCGCGGCGCTGTCCGCCGTGGCGTGGTCGCGTCCTTACGTGGTGGCGCAGCGCACGCGCGCCACGAGCGCATCGCCGGCGGATTTCGTCGATCGCATCGACTTCTACTCCGGCGGCCTGAAGACGATGGAGGTGACGGAGCGCGTGCCGCTGGTGACGGGCACGCATGCCTGGATCTATGCGCGCTCGTCGGAAGCGGGCGAGATCTGGCCCGCCGTCTACGAGAAGGCCTTCGCGAAGTGGAAGACCAACGACGCGACCGACGAGCCCAACTACGGCCCCATCGCCGGGGGATGGCCGGTGCAGGCAACGACGGAGCTCACGAACCTCACCGGCGTGACGAAGACCTGCTCGGCGATGAGCGAGGACGACATCTGGACGGCGGTGCGGTCCAACTGCCTGTCGTATCGCACCTTCAATCCCATGACCGCGTGGACCTTCTGCCAGACGCCGTCGCCGGTGGACTACGCGGGCAGCGGCATCGTCGGGTACCACGCGTACACGATCCTGGGCTGGGCGTATGTGAACAACACGAAGTACATCGTGCTGCGCAATCCGTGGGGCCATAACAGCCCGGTCATCAACAGCCTGGCCGGCAACTGGTCGGCGTATGACCAGAACTTCTGGCGTTCGGTGCCGCTGAACGCCGGCGGCGTGTTCGCGATTCCCGCGGCGACCTTCAAGAAGTACTACTGGCAATTCGGCTGGGCGAGCTGAGCCGGGACGAGGTCAGTGCTGGGTTCGAGTGACAACGGGAAGACGGTCGAGCTGCCAGCCGGCTCGACCGTCGAATTGCGTCTGCCCGGGAATCCCGGCACCGGCTATGAATGGGCCGTCGATGCGGATCCGGCCTTCGTCGAGATGGGGGAGGGGCGCTACGTGCCTTCATCGAACGCCGTAGGGAGCGGCGGGGCAATGCAATGGTCGATCAAGGCCAAGGCGGCAGGCACGACGACGATCCGGCTCAAGCACTGGCGGCCGTGGGAGGGCGAGCCGTCGGTGGTGGAGCGATATGAAGTGACGCTGGCGATTGCGCCGGTGGCGCTCACGCGCGGTAAGCCGCCATGAAGACGCGAATGGCCTCGCGCAGCAGCGCCCGGTTCTCTCGGGCGTCCGGTGTCTCGAGCTTCAGCATGCCGCGGATGTGCGCGGAGCCGAAGAACATCGACAGGAACAGGTCCGCCGCCTGAAGCGGGTTCCTCACCTTCAGCGTTCCGGCCGAGTGGGCGCGGCGCAGGTACGCCGCCAGCTCGTCGATCACACGCTCCGGGCCCTCCTTGTAGAACGCGCGGCAGGCTTGCGGCTGCGCCCCCGCGACGCCGTAGATGGAGCGCAACGCGCCCAGGGCGTCGTCTCCGCGTGCCAATGCGAGAAACCGGGTGCCGATCGCGAGCAGTGCCTGCTCCGGCCGGTCCGGATCCAGCATCTCGGAGCCCGGAACGCCGGTGACCACGGGCGCCGTCCGATCACGCACCACCGCCTGGAACAGTCCCTCCTTGGAGCCGAAGTTGCTGTACACGGTCATCTTGGAGACCCCGGCATCGGCGGCGATGGCATCCACGCTGGCACGCTCCAGGCCGTGCTCGTTGAAGTGCGTCTGCGCGGCTTCCAGGATGCGCCGGATGCGCTCGGGATCGCGGGGCCGCCCGCGTCGGGGCTTGGGAGCGGGAATCGGGGATTCGGCCATGGGTGTATTTATTGGACTTGACAGTCCACTATAGCCGTCGCACATTACTGGACTTGTGAGTCCAGTAATAGACGGATCTCGCACCTTCGCCTCTTCGCTACTTCCTCCTGAACTCCACTCGGATCCCCTCACCATGGATGACGTCATCATCATCGGCGGCAGCTTTGCCGGCCTGGCCGCCGCCCTGCAACTCGGGCGTGCCCGACGCAAGGTCACCGTTCTCGATACGGGGCTGCCGCGCAATCGCTTCGCTGGCCATTCGCATGGCTTGCTGGGCCACGATCACAAGCCGCCGCTGGAGATCCTGGCCGAGGCGCGGCGGCAACTGGCGCGTTATCCGGCGGCCAGGCTGGTCAATGCGCGCGCCGACAGCGTCTCGGGCGTGATCGACGATTTCTCGGTCCTCACGGCTGAGGGCGAACGCCTTGGGGCGCGCCGGGTGATCCTGAGCTACGGCGTCGCCGACCAGATGCCTGGCGTCCCGGGCTTCGCCGAGTGCTGGGGCACGTCGATCGTGCCCTGTCCCTATTGCGATGGCTTCGAGGTCGCCGACCGGCACTGGGGCCTCGTCTGGTCCAGCCCGCAGTCCCATCAGTCCGCCCGGCTGTTCCAGCACTGGACCGACAAGTTGACGGTCTTCGCCGATGGCCACGACCTTCCCGCGGAGATCCGGGCCGATCTGGCGAGCCGCCACATCCCTGTCGTCGATGGCCGGATCGTCGAGATCGCCCATCGCGACGGTCAGATCGCCACCGTGAATCTCGAGGCTGGCCGCCAGGTGGCGGTTGACGTGCTGTTCGCGCATCCCCGCAACAAGCCGTCCGCGAGCCTGCATGAATCGCTGGGCCTGGAGACGCTCGAGACGCCCGTGGGCATGGCGCTCAAGGTCGACGAGCGCCGCCAGACCAGCGTGCCCGGCCTCTACGCCGCCGGCGACCTCGCCACGCCCTTCCTGCCCTCGGTCACCCAGGCGACATGGCAGGGGGCGATGGCGGGCATCTTCGCGCAGCAGTCGATGCTGGCTTGAGAGGCGCGGGCTTCACCTTCAGCGCACGCGCAGTGAATGCGTCCAGCTGTGGTCGGAGGCCCGCACCATCCAGTAGTAGTTCGCCTCCGAGTTGCCCTCGCCTGGCCACGGATTCATGTAGTTCACGTAGGGCGTGCCATTGGCCACGTGGTAGCCGGTGCCCACCATGATGTGACCGCCACCCGACGTCCAGCCGAAGCGGATGACGAAGGGCTTGTTCGCGTTGATGTCAGAGACGATCGAATTCCACGAGGAGGCGTAGTCGAACGCGTTGCTGCCGATGCCCCAGTGGGCGAGCACGTCCTGGACGCTGCCGGCCGCGCCGTAGAGGTAGTCGGCCTTGTTGGCGTTGCTGCTCCAGTTGAAGGTGCTGTTGCCGCAGGCGTAGTTGATGCCGAAGGCCCAGTTGACGATGCTGCACTGGCTGGGCGGCGTCTTGTAGAAGCCGATCACGGCCTTGCTCGAGGCGGCCCAGCACCAGTTGTCGTGTTCCTGGGTGGTGGCACTCACGTTCAGCGTCTTGTACTGGGCGAAGGCCAGGGGCGCCAGCAGGCACAGGCCCAGGCAGGCCAGCGTCTTCTTGAGTTTCGCGTTCATGCGATGTCCGTTCGATGTTGTGGAGGGATGTCGTGAGGCGGTGCGGCTCAATGCTGCACGTCGAGGTTCTTGCTGACGGCGGCGCGCAGCGACTGCATCAGCTGCGAGGCGTCAAACAGGCCGGCGTCCGGCTGGGCCTTGTTCAGGCCGAAGCGCAGCAGGGACTCCTGGGCGGACTTCATCGCCGCGAAGCGCGCCTTGCCATCGTTGGTGGAGATCACTTCCAGCAGGTCGGACTGCGCCTGGTAGACGCGGATGAAGCGCAGGTTGCTGCCGTCGGAATTGCCGTGAGCCACGCGCACGGCTTCGTACTCGCGGGCGAGGCCGGCACCGCCGAAGGAGACGGCCTGCCAGCGTCCATCCATCAGCTCCACGGTCACCAGGCCGATGGGCTTGTCACCCACCTGCACGACGAATCGCCAGCTGCCGGTGGGCGTCGCCATGCCGCTGAGATCGGTCCGGCCGCCGGCCACGTCCTGGGGTTTGATCGTGTGGATCTCGAAGCCGTGGCCAATGCGTGCCTGCAGGAGTTCTTCCATGCTGGACACGTCGAATGCCATGTTGTCGGGCGCCAGGCCGGCATAGGCTTGCAGCTTGCTCTGCTGGTACTCGGCCAGGCCTTGTTGCGCGGCGAGCTGGGCTTGGCTGCGTGCCAGCTGGCTCTGCACGATGGCGGCCGGCCCATTGCCGGCTGCCGATGCGGCAAGAGGCTGCGCCGCCAGGACGATGGCGCACAGCAGAGCGCCTGGAAGGGTCAATGCTTTCGTTTTGAACATGAGGTTTCTTTCGGTTGAAGGACAACTACGCGGAGATCCCGCAGGCTCGGCGGCCGTGCCGCTGGCGCTGCGATTCGATGAAGACCGGCTCTGCTCGCGCAGACGGCGTTCAGCGACGGGTCGTGGCGCCTGCGGGTTGCGGCGCGCACCTGGGTGAGGCCCCTTTCGATGAGGGCGAGCGAGCCCGTCCGCTGCGGCGCAGCGGGTTTTCGGACATGGCTCCGCCCTGACCTGCAACTCGGCAGGCGTGTCGGACTCAGGGAATGGAGATAAGGTCGCTGCGTGACAGCGGCGTCAGGCGCAGAGCACGCCCCGCTGCAGTTTCACGAGCGCCATCAAAGCCCCTCAGGGCCTTCGTCGGTGAGCGGTATTCGGGATTGGTGCGCACCGAATATGGGCGGTTTTATACCCATGGCTGTGCATATGGATAAATCCCGGGCGCTGATGGCGAGAAACTGTCGGTCGCATATCAAACAGGATGGATCAGTGCTGCACCACAAAGTCCGCACGAGTATGGGGCGAAATACCCGCGTACCTGCACCAACTTCGCGCCGCTCCCACTGTCCTTGGTACCTGAGAGATTCGCATGAGGCTCCGCCCCTGCTTGCTCCTTCGGTGGAGTTGTCGGACGTGTCCGAAAACTCACTCTCCAGCGTCGGCTGTTTGCGAATCCAGTACTGGGCCTGAGCGTGTATGGGAGATTGCGCCTTCGGCGTCCGTGCGGCTGATTTCAATGAGCCTGCACGGCACTCTCCTGGATTCGTGAATTGATCTTGCCAATATCGATCAATCTCCCTATGAGAGGTTTCCCGAGGGCGAATTTCATGCGCCGGTCATGACTTTTGAGGGAATATGGTGCAGGAATATCCTGGGACGTAAGCGCGACGGTCAGCCGGCCTGCGATCTGGACCTGGGGTTCAAGGTGGACGTTTGACGGTCCAGTCCTCAACGCGCAGCGTCACAAGGCGTCATCGCGACGCCGCACTCGAGGCCGCACTCGAGGCCGCACTCGAGGCCGCACTCGACGGCGCTGACGCCGCCGCGGACGGCAAGTCGCACAACGGCCGGGAGCCGGCTGGCGGCGTCGAGCTGATGTGGTAATCCATCTCGCCCTCCGCGCGGGCGCGCACCATCTCGGCGACCACCGCCTCGCGGGTCAGCGGTGCGCCCGAGCGGACCTCCGCGCTGACGTTGCGACAGTTGCTGTCGCTCTTGCGAGGGGCTTGTGCCGTCTTCGGTTGAGACATCGCGAGCACGGGCGCAAGCGAGAGCAGCACGGCGGCTGAAGCAGTCATCAGGCGCATGGGAATCTCCTCATCAAGGAACGAAACGGCCGGGCGCGCGCGGCGCCCGGGGCATCAAGACAGTCCGAAGTTCTTCCGCAGTCCCGCATCGACGGGACCCGCCGGCATGAAGCGGCGCAGCCGCTTGAGCAGCGTGGCCTCGCCCTTGGGCGTGGTCCTCATCCGCCACGGACCAAGCGCCGCATCGACGATCGTCCTGGCCACGTCCTCGGGCCCGGGCGCCTTCCTGACGTTCTTCTCGATCGCGGCCACCACGAGCTGACGCTCCGCGTCATAGGCGGCAATGGGCGAGGCCGCCTGCGGCGCATTCAGGTCCAGATTGGTCCGCGTGAACGACGGCTCGACCAGCGCGACACGGATGCCGAAGGCCCGCAGCTCGTGGTCCATCGTCTCGGACAGGCCCTCGACGGCATGCTTCGATGCCGAGTACGCGCCCATGTACGGCGACGGCAGGAAACCCACCACCGAACTGACGTTCACGATCCTGCCCGCGCGGCGCTTGCGCATCGACGGCAGCACCGCCTGCGCCGTGCGCAGCACGCCGAACAGGTTGGTGTCGAAGAGCGCCTGCGCCTCTTCCACCGAGGTCTCCTCGGTCGCCCCGAGCAGCGTCACGCCCGCGCTGTTGACCAGCACGTCGATGCGCCCGGTCTGGCTCAGGATCGCCTGGATCCCGCGCGCCACCGACGCGCTGTCACGCACATCCATTTCCACCAGCGTCACGCCCGCGATGGGCGAGGCCTTGGCGACATGGCGCACCGTGCCGAACACCTGGCAGCCGCGCTTGGCGAAGAGCTCAGCGCTTGCTCGACCGATGCCCGACGACACGCCGGTGATCACGACAACTTGAGAATCAGACACGGGAATCCTTCGTGGGAGTGGGGAGGAGAGAGGGACGGCTCAGCCCTGCGGGCCGGCCGGCTTGAGCTTGAACCAGATGGCATACATGGCGGGCAGGAAGACCAGCGTCATCGCGGTGCCTGCCAGGGTCCCGCCGATCAGCGTGTAGGCGAGCGTTCCCCAGAACACCGAATGGGTCAGCGGAATGAAGGCCAGGATCGCGGCCAGCGCCGTCAGGATCACCGGACGCGCGCGCTGCACCGTGGCCTCGACCACCGCGTCGACCGGCGCGAGGCCGGCCTGCTCGTTGTGATGGATCTGTCCGATCAGGATCAGCGTGTTGCGCATCAGGATGCCCGACAGCGCGATCAGCCCCACCAGCGCATTGATGCCGAACGGCTTCTGGAACAGTAGCAGCGTGGGCACCACGCCGATCAGCCCCAGCGGACTCGTGAGGAAGACCATCACCATCGCGGACAGCGACCGCACCTGCAGCACGATGATCAGCAGCGTGAGCGCCACCATGATCGGGAACAGCGGCAGCATCGCCGTCGTCGCCTTGCCCGACTCCTCGATCGAGCCAGCCTGCTCGATGCGATAGCCGCTGGGCAGCTTCGCGATCAGCGGCTGCAGTTGATGCGAAATGGCTGTCGACACATCCGGCGGCTGCAAGCCTTCGGCGATGTCGCCCCGCACCGTGATGGTGGGCATGCGGTCGCGCCGGCGCATGACGGCCTCTTCGGGACGGACTTCGATGGTTCCCACCTGCGACAGCGGGATGCGCTGCCCGTTGGCGCCCGTCAGCGTGAAGTCGCCGAGCTTGGCCGGGTCGAGCCGGAAATCGCCGGCGGCGCGGGCGATGACCTGCACGCTGCGGATGTCCTGTCTCACCACCGTGACCGGCACGCCGTTGAGCAGGAACTGCAGCTGCTGCGCCACCGCGCTGGAGCTGAGGCCGACGGCCTGCAGGCGGTCCTGCTGCAGGTTGAAATGCAGCGCCGGGATCCGCGAGTTCCAGTCCGTATTCACCGTGCGCATCAGGGGACTGGCGTCCATCACCTGCTTCACTTCGGCGGCGATCCCGCGCAGCACTTCGGGGTCGGGACCGCTGACGCGGTAGGCCACCGGATACGGCGAATAGGGCCCGAACACGAGCTGCGTCACGCGCAGCTGGGCCTCGGGCGCGAGGCCGTCGGCGATGGCCCGGCGCAGGCGCAGCTTCAGGGCCTCGCGCTCGTCCTGGCTGTCCGTGCGGATGACGATCTTCGCGAATGAGGGATCGGGCAGCTCGGCGCCCATCGAGAAGTAGAAGCGCGGCGCGCCCTGGCCGATGTAGGAGGTCACGATCTTGGCTTCGCCCTGCTTGGCCAGCCAGGCTTCGACCTTCGCGGCGGCGTCGCTGGTCTGGGCGATCGACGAGCCGTAGGGCATCTGCACCTCGACCAGGACCTCCGGGCGGTCCGAGACCGGGAAGAACTGCTTCTTCACCGCGCCCATGCCCAGCACCGACAGCACGAACAATCCGACGACCGAAGCGGCGACCAGCCACTTGCGGCCGATGACCCAGTTCAGCATCCGGCGGAAGCGCTGGTAGTTCGGCGTGCCGTAGAGCGCGTCATGCCCGCCCTCGACGCGCTTGAGGTCGGGCAGCATCTTCACGCCGAGGTAGGGCGTGAAGACCACCGCCACCACCCACGACGCGATCAGCGCGATGCCGACGATCCAGAACATGTTGCCGGTGTATTCGCCGGCCGAGGAGCGCGCGAAGCCGTTGGGCATGAAGCCGACGGCGGTGACCAGCGTGCCCGAGAGCATGGGCGCCGCGGTGTGGCTCCAGGCGTAGGCGGACGCCGCGATGCGGCTGTAGCCCTCTTCCATCTTCACCACCATGGTCTCGATGGCGATGATGGCGTCGTCCACCAGCAGGCCCAGCGCCAGGATCAGCGAGCCCAGCGTGATGCGGTCGAAGTTCTTGCCGGTGGCCAGCATCACGACGAAGACCACCGCCAGCGTCAGCGGCACCGCCGCGGCGACCACCA
>Ga0102591_1000616_pt1 | contig 64389 bp, 68 predicted proteins | sample AraplaCol_mCL_r2_2_FD_76860 | JGI IMG/M metagenome (GOLD analysis project Ga0102591, IMG submission 76860) | Arabidopsis root microbial communities from North Carolina, USA - plate scrape MF_Col_mCL_r2 (SPADES assembly) (version 2) | ecosystem: Host-associated > Plants > Roots > Endosphere... | reverse complement strand
TCCAGCGCGGGGCTCGTCTCGTCATCCTGGGGACGTGTCGCGGCGTCGGCCTCGGTCATGGTTCAAACCCAACGCCAAGCTTGGCAACAGGTTCAACCACGGTCACGCTTCGCCGACCACGCGCTCGATGAAATCGGCGATCAGGCCCTTCAGCGCCTGCAGCGACGGCAGGTCCATGAGCATCGCGATATAGCCGCGGATGTCCCGGTCGTTGATGGCGAAGTTGATGTACAGGAACAGCACCACGCCCCCATCGGAGGCCTCCGGTGAGAGGTGGAACAGCTTGGAGCCGTCGCCGCGGACGACCTGCGGCAACGACATCGTCAGGGGGCGCTGCAGCATGTTGGCCATGGTCGCCAGGCAGCTGTTGAGAACCACGTTGCCGGTCTCGGCCAAGGCCTCGTCTTCCATGTCGGCGGCGTCGGCGGCCGACAGGGCGCCGCCGGTCACCGCGTGGACCAGCGCCATGCTGTTGGATTGCGGGAAAATCAGCAGGGCTCGTCCCGAAAACACGCCGTCGAAGTCCTGACGGACGGCGACGAGCTCGCCGCTTTCGCGTTCCCGGATCAGCGTGGTGGCGCCCTCGCGACTGACCACCTCGACCGACGGCACCGACAGCAGGACCTGCTCGCCGACCATCTTGCGAAGATTGGCGGCGGCGCGGCTGACCCCGATATTGACCAGTTCGGTCAGGGCGTCCCGCTCCAAGTCGTCGAGCAGGATGGACTGGGCGGTCATTGCGCCGCCGATCGCAGCCGCAGCGCGGCGCCCGACAGGAAGCCGCGCATGCCCTCCTCCGTCACCGGCTTGGCGATGAAGGTGGCGTTGGCGGCGCGCGCGCGACTGATGATCTCGTCCTGGACGTTGGCGGTGGCCACGGCGATCGGCATGGTCGGGAAGCGTTCGCGCAGCTCCTCGGCCAAGGCCAGGCCGTCCCGCCCGGGCATGTTGTAGTCGAGGACCGCCACGTCGATCGCCTGGGCGTCGAGCGCGGCGATGGCTTCGTCCGCATTGCCGGCCTCGACCCGCGTCCAGTCGGGCTGCAAGGCCGCGATGGTCTTGCCCAGGACGATCCGCGCCAGCTTGCTGTCGTCGACGATGAGAACGGTCGTCCCCATGAACTTCTCCTCGCACCGCCGCGCACCGGCGCGGCGTAAAAAACTACGCCCTTGGAACTTCGCACGATTGCTCGCCGATCAGGGCGGGCAACAGTACGTCTCGCAGGAAGGGATCATCGGGAACACCAATGATCTTCGGACGAAAGGCCAGTATCGCCTGGATTACCGCCCCATGCAGACCTTCGCACGCCGCGAGGTCCAGGGTGGAGGCCGAAGCGCCTTGTAGCAGAGCCGTCAACGGCTCTGCGTCTTCTACCCGACATATCCCTTGTAGGCGAACGACCGGTCCATCGCGCACAATCGTCATGTCAGCAGCTCCGCCGGATCCAGGACCATCAACACCGCGCCGTCCGCGAGCAGCGTGGCGCCCATGACGCCCGGCGCCCCGGCGAGCAGTCCTGTCATGGGCCGCACGGCGGCGTCCATCCGGTCGACGATGGCGTCCACCGCCAGACCGACGAGTTCGCCTCGCGCCCGCGCCACGACGACCCGCTCGCTCGAGCGGGTTTCGGCGGAAGCGGCGCCCACTAGATCTCCGAGAGACAACAGCGGAACGACGGCGTCGCGCAGCTGAAACGCCCTGCCCGCGCGCACGGGTACGATGCGTTCGGCCGCCACCCGGACGGTCTCGACCACGGTGTCCAGCGCCAAGCCGTAGCGTTCCTCACCACAGGTCACCACCATCACCTTCGTCAGGACCATGGTGACCGGCAGGATGAAGCGGACGGTCGCGCCCTGGCCCAACTGGCTATCGACCTCCACCTTACCGCCCAGTTTCTGGGCCGCTTCGCGCACCACGTCCATGCCCACGCCGCGGCCCGACACCGCGCTGACCTCGTTCGCCGAGGAGAATCCCGGGGTGAAGATCAGGTCGATCGACGCCTGGTCGTCCAGGCGATCGGCCGCCTCTTGCGTGAGCACGCCGCGATCCGTCGCCAGGGTGCGAATCCTGGCCGGATCGACCCCCGCGCCGTCGTCCCGCACCTCGATCACCACCTGGTCCGCAACCGTCCTGGCCGTGAACCTGATCGAAGCGACGGCCGGCTTGCCGGCGCGCGCGCGAACCTCGGCCGGCTCGACCCCGTGATCTATCGCGTTGCGCAGAACATGCAGCAGGGGCTCGAACAGAGCATCGACGATGGTCTTGTCGACCTCGACGTCGCCGCCTTCCACCTCGAGCGACACAGCCTTGTCCAGCGAGCGGGCGATTTCCCGCGCCATACGATGGAACCGCGCGAACAGCGGGCCGAGCGCCACCAGGCGAACCTTGCCCACCGTCACATGCAGGTCGCCGACCAGCCGGTCCAGCTGGGCTTGCCTCGCGCGCAGGGCCTGGCCCAGAGCCTGCCCACCGGGAAGGGCCTCAGCCTGGGCCGCCAAGTCCGCCAGGCCGTTCTTGGCGATGACGAGATCGCCGGCCAGCGCCGCCAGGCGGTCTACGCGCTCGGCATCGATGCGCAGGGTCTTGCGCGCGCCGTGCTGGGGCGCTCCCCGCGCCTCCCTCGTCATCAGGTCGACGAACTCAACCTGGTCGGCCACGAAACGGAACGTCCCCTCGACCTCAGCCCGACCCAGTGTCGAAACAGCCTCCAGCACCAGATTGCAGGCATAGGGATCGTAGTCCTCGGACGCCGCCCAGGGCTCGCGCGGTGATATCCTGAGGCCCGCCAGGCCCGGCGTCGCCGCGATGATGGCGACGGGATCGTCGCCCGCAAAATAGCTGTCGGCGCGCGGAGTGTAGCGAACAGCCGTAAGCCCCTTGTCGGCGAAGCCTTCGGGCGGGCGCCAACTCGTCGCCGCCGGCCGGACCGCAAGGTCCGCCGGAGCGCTCACCGAAGCGACCAGAGCCCGGAGACGCGCAGTTTCCGTCTGGCTGGTCTCTTCGGCGCCGGCGGGCAGGACGCCGTGATGATCCAGCGCATCCAGCCAGCGATCGATCGTGTCCACGACGCTGAACAGGGCTTCGAAATCCTCGGCCACGCCGGTGCGCTCTGCCCGCAGTAGGGCCAGCAGGTCTTCGGCGGCATGCAGCATCAGGCTCATCGGCCGCAGGTCGAACAGGCCCGCCGAGCCCTTCAGCGTGTGGATCGCCCGAAAGCAGCCGTCCAGCGCGCCGGCGTCGTCAGGCTGGCGCGCCAACCTGCCGAGGTCGTGTTCGGCGCCGGCGACCAGTTCGCGCCCTTCGCTCAGGAACTGGACCATGAGATCGTCGGTCATGCGGCCTCTCCGGGCCGCTGGAAGACGACCGCGTCCTCGAACCGGCGCACTAGGAACCGGTCGCTGATGCGGCTCATGGACTCGGTATGGCCCAGGCACAGGTAGCCGCCCGGATTCAGCCGGTCATAGAGGTTCCTGGCGGCCGCCAGCCGAGAGGCGTCGTCGAAATAGATCAGCACGTTGCGGCAGAAGATGATGTCGAACGTCCCCTGCCCCGCCAAGCTGGGCCCGTCCACGAGATTGGCCGGGCTGAAGCTCACCGACTCCCGCAGGTCGTTGATCAGCTTGCGACGATGCCGGCGGCTCGGCTCGAAATAGGCCTCGACGACCTCGGGCGACAGCTTCGACAGCGCGCGTTCGCCGTACAGGCCCTCGTGCGCGGCGTGCAGGGCGCGCGTATCGATATCCGAGCCGACGATCTCGACATTGTAGGCGTCCACCATGCGCCAGTTCTCGAGCAGCCAGATCGCGATCGAATAGGCCTCTTCGCCCGTCGAGCACGGCGCCGACCAGATCCTGATCTTGTCGCCCGGACGGCGCGAGGTAATCAAGTCCGGCAGCAGAGACCGGCTCAGACAGGCCAGCTGGTGCTCCTCGCGATAGAAATAAGTCTCATTGACGGTGAAGGCGTTGATCAGCGCCTCGCGCTCGACGGGGTCTGTCCGCAGTTGACCGAAATAGGTCGCGAAGTCCGGGCAGCGGGTCGCGACGATGCGGTCGGTCAGGCGCCGCTCGATGTAGTAGCGCTTGCTCTCGCCGAACTGCATGCCAGTCTGCCGGTACAGGAACTCGCAGACCCTTTTCAGGTCGCCGGCGCTAAGATGCGCCTGCTCTGGCGTCGGGGTCTGGCTCACCCCGCCCCGACCATGTCGCAAACCTTGCCGGCGATGGCGTCCAGGCGCGCCACGACGTCCGCGCCGCCGGCTTTGACCAGCTCGCCCGGCATGCCCCAGACGACGGCGGTGTCCTCGGACTGGGCGATCGTGCGCCCACCGGCGGCGCGCAGCGCCGTCATGGCGCGCGCGCCATCGTCGCCCATGCCGGTCATCAGCACGCCCACCAGTCGCTCGGGCGGCATGACGGCGGCTGCGCTGTTCACCAGCCGGTCGACGCTGGGATGCCAGCGGTGCTCGGCGCTGGACGGCGTCGACAGCGCCACCGGACCGGCGCTGCGCCGGCTGATCGTCATGTCGGCGTCGCCCCGCGCGATATAGACGCAGCCGGGCGCAAGCGGCGTCGGCCGCGCCACCTCGATCACCCGCAAGGCGCAAAGCCCGTCCAGCCGGTGGGCCAGGGACGCCGTGAACGCCGCCGGCATGTGCTGCGCCACCAGGATCGGCCAGGGGAAGTCCGCGGGCATTTCGCCGAGCACGGCGTCAAGGGCCGGCGGACCGCCCGTCGAAGAGCCGATGATGACCAGCCCCGGCGGCATGCCGGCCGGTAGGGGCTTCCAGGCCGCGACAGCCTTGCCGCGCGGCGCCGGCGGCAGGACGATGGCGCCATGGCGGGCCCTCAGGCGCTCGGCCAGGCGGTGGGATCGGCGCAAGCGCGACGCCGCAGCCATCACCACCTTTTCGACCAGGATCGGCGCGAACTCGTCGACGGCCAGCGACACCGCCCCGTCCGGCTTGACGACGAAATCGACAGCGCCGAGCTCCAGCGCCTCCAGGGTGGCGTCCGCCCCCTCGGCGGTCAGCGACGAGACCATCACCACCGGACAGGGTCGCTCGACCATGATCCGGTCAAGGCAACTGAGGCCGTCCATGCGCGGCATCTGAACGTCCAGGGTGACCACGTCGGGCTTGAACGCGTGAACCTGCGCCAAAGCCTCGACCCCGTCGCGCGCGAAGGCGACCTCGAAGCCCGGCGCATCTTGAAAAACATCGCCCAGTACGCGGCGCATCAGGGCGGAATCGTCGACGATCAGCAGACGGGTCACGAGGCGGGCGACCTCGCCGTCAGATCGCGCAGCAGGTCGGTCTCGGCGCGCTCCAGCAAAGCGCGCGTATCGATGAGCAGTATGACGTCCTCCTCGCGCTCCACCTTCGCGGCGCGGTCGAACAAGCGGTCGCCATCGCCCGATAGTTCCGGCGCAGGCATCAGATCGCCGGCTTCCACCTCCAGGATCCTGGACACGGCGTCGACCGCGAACCCGGCCTGCAATCCATCCACGGTTACCACGACGACGCGGCGCGTTTCGCCGGCCGCTTCGCCGCGAACCGCGAAGCGCTTGCGCTGGTCGATCACGGGGATCACCCTGCCACGCAGGCTCATCACCCCCTGGACGTAGGCCGGCGCCTTCGGCAGGCGGGTCAGGGTTTCGGGCAGGCGGACCACCTCATCGACGGCGGCGATGGGCAGGCCGTAGGTTTCATCGCCCAGGCGAATGACCAGGAAGCGCTCCCGCGCCGTCGCTGAGGTCGCGCTGGCCATGGCCGTATCCTTCTGGTCGTTCGTCTCGGCGAGCAGTTGCGCCACCCGCTCATCGGAAAGCACGCGCTCGGGGGCCAGAATCGACACCAGGCCTCGACCGTCCGGAAGCCGCAGCACGGAGTCGATCCGAGCCTCGCCGCTGGCGCGATTGAACAGGCTGGGCGCGGGTGCCACGGCGTCGCGAGACGCCCGCAGGATGACGCTGATCCGATCGACCAGCAGCGCCAGGCGACGGTCGCCGATGCGCACGACGACGATGCGGTCTTGGGCCTGCACGTCCCGCTCCGCCAATCCCAGAAGGGCTCGCAGGGAGACGACCGGCAGCACCTCGTCGCGCAGTTCGAAGACGCCGATCAGGACAGCCTCGGTTCGCGGGAGGGCGACGACGCCATTGGGAACAGCCATCACCTCGGCGACGGCGTCTAGGGCCAAGGCATAGTCTTGCCCAGCCAGGACGAAGTTGAGGAACGCCAGTTCCGCCGCCGCGGCTGTCGATCGCGCGACGACCTCGCGCTCGGGCGCGCGACGCACGGCGCGGAAGGCCGAGAACCTGTCCTGCAGCGCCGCATCGAGATCGAACCAGCGCGCACCGTCCCCATCGTCGAGCAGGAGCCGGCCGTGCCCCGCCTCGGTGCCGTCCGTCTCCGAAGACTTCAGGGTCTCGATGGCCTCGACCGCCAAGCCTATAGGCGGATCGCGGCGCAGCACAACGACGCGCGAGGCCTCCGCGCGAGCCTCCCCGAGAGCTTCGTCGCCCAGCAAAGCGCCCAGCGACACCACCGGCAGCACCAGACCACGCAGGTGCGTGACGCCCAGCAGGCCGGGCGGACCATGCGGCATGCGCGTGATGCGAGGCGTGCGGATCACCTCGGCTACACCGTCGGCGGCCATGGCCACGCGCGCGCCGCCGGCGCGAACCGTCAGCCTCTGGCGGGTCTCGTTCGACGCCACCCTAGCCCGCCCCAGCTTGCTGCTGGAGTTCATTGGCCAGAAGCGCGATCTCCTCGATCGCGGCGGCCAGTTCCTCGGCGCTCTGCGACTGCTGTCGGGCGGCGGCGGCGGCCTGGGCCGCCGCGCTGCTGGCCTCCTCTGCCGCCGAAGCGATCTGGCTGATCCCCGACAGCACCTGGGCGCTGGCGGCCAGGACGTCCTGCGCGCCCTGCGCGATGTCGTCAGAGCCGGTCTTGAGCCCGGCGGTGTCGACGGCGATCTGCGCGAGCCGAGCCTCGATGGCTCGGTTCTTGTCGAGCTCGGCGGTGGCCAAGGCGTTGATCTGATCGACTTCTCGCCGGACCTTGGCGATCTGCGCGGCGATGGCGGACACCAAGTCCTTGACCGCGTCGGCGTTGTGCGAGGCGTCGCGCGCCAGCGTGCGTATGTCGCCCGACACGACCGCGAAGCCCCTGCCCGCATCGCCGGCTCGAGCCGCTTCGACCGCGCCGCTCGTCGCCAGCATCGTGATCTGCACCGCGACCAGACCCAGTCCATCGACGATCTTGCCGATCGAGCGGGCCAGTTCCTCCAACTCCTCAACGGTCTCCAGGACGGCGCCGTTCTCGTCGACGGACGTGGCGACGCCCTTCGCCAGACGCGCGACGGCCGCCTGGCCCTCCGTCAGCATGGTTTGCATGGCCGCGACGCGCTTGGCTCCGGCGATCGCATTGGCGCTGGACGCACGGGCGGCCTTTTCGATCTCCTCCATGGCCGAGCCGGCCTGCTGGGTCGCGGCCGCCTGGATTTGAGCGCCGCGGCTGATCTGGCCGATGGCCACGAGGATCTCACCGGCCGCGCCCGACAGTTCCTGCACAGTGGCCGACAGCTCTTCGGCGGCGGCCGAAGCCTCTTCAGCCGCAGCCGAGGCGCCTTCACCGCCGACCAGCATCTCGATCATCTCGGCCAGGGCCTCCGACGCCGTCTGGCTCTGCTCCAGCGATTGCCCTTGCTGCTGCACGGAGCGCTGGGCCTCGGCGGCGGCGGCGGCCTGTTCCTCGGCCGCGCTCGACACGCTCTCGGCGCCGCGCCGCGCCTCGTTGGCGGCGCCAGCGGCCTCGACGGCGGCGATCAGGATCATCTGGCTGTCCTCACCCAGGGTCGTCATCTCGCGACGCACGGCGGCGAGGATTTCGCCGACCTGGGCGCCGGCCGCCGCCTCGGCCTCGGCGGTGGTCGCGGCCTGGCGCAGCCGGTTCGCCGCGTCACGCACCGAACCGCCGATACGCTCGGCCAGCCCCTGTACGTCCAGCGAGCGCTTCTCGGACGTTTCGGCCAGGGCCCTGACCTCGTCGGCCACGACCGCGAAGCCACGACCATCATCTCCCGCGCGGGCGGCCTCGATCGCTGCGTTCAGCGCCAGCAGATTGGTCTGATCGGCGATATCGGCGACGCTTTTGGTAATCTCGCCGATCCGCGCCGCATGACGCTCCAGGGCCTCGATCACGGTCACGCTGGCCAACTGCCGCTGGGCGTTGAAGCCTACGGCCTTGACCGAGGCGTCGATGGCCGCGCCGGATTCCGTCAGAAGGATCTGGAGCGCTTCGGTGCGCTGCCGCGACGTCTCGGCCCGCTCGCGAGCCTGGCCGAAACTGGCGCTCATGGCGGTGACCGCCGCGAGGGACTCATGGGCCGCTCCGGCGGCCTCCTCAGCGCCGCTGGCGATCTGGGTCAAGGCTCGCCGCAGTTCCTCCACCGCGCCGGACGCCTCGGCGAGCCCGCCCGCCAGCTCCAGGCTCGCCGCCCCGATGCGCTCGCTGGCGTTCTGACGACGAGACGCCGCCTTTCGGAGCGGTGGACGCGCGGCGGCGGGATTTGACGGCTCGGCGGCGTTCTCGGAAGACGGCGCTCGCGACTTCGCGCGCGAAGCCAAGGTCGATTTCTTCACCAGCGCCATGCCGCCCCACTCCCGGGCGACCAGAGCCGCCGATTACACAACACCGTCGAGCCGCGCTGGTACAGACTGGCGGCCCCGAGCACAGCACAACCAAGACGCCCATTGCCGCACCAAGGCAAGCTTGGTCGATCAGGCCAAGCAAGCTTGAGCATGCAGCAAACTCGAAACGGCGCGGTTCGTTCCACGCCAGAGGTCCATAGCCTTCAGCCACAAAGGAGAGATGGCTGCCGCGTCGCGCGCGTAACCCCGACACCGCAGATAAGTTTCGGCAATAATATCAATTTCTTATTGGCCGGAGCCCCAGGAACCGCGCACATCGCCGCCGGTTGGTGATCCATGGCCGGATCCCCTCTCGTTTCCAATCCCATTGTCGTTTTGCTGGTTGATGACGAACCCGTGCTTCGCATGGTCGCCCGCCAGGGCCTTGAGGACGCCGGCTTCGAGGTCATCGAAGCGGACGACGCCAAAGCCGCGCTCGAAATCCTCGACGCCGGCGCGGCGGTGACCGTGCTGTTCACCGATGTCAACATGCCGGGCCCGCTGGACGGCCTGGATCTGGCCGAATGCGTCCACGAGCGCTGGCCCGCCATCCAGTTGGTCATCACGTCGGGCCGCGGTCTGACCACGCCGCTTCCCGACGACGGGCGCTTCATGGCCAAGCCATACAGCATCGACCAGTTGATCAGGGCCGTCGATGAGGCCGCAAAGCGGGGCGATTGACGGCCGCCGCCCAGACGCCCTCCCTCTTCAGCTTGGCGCAGCCGAGTGAACTATGGCGACGCGGGTTCCGCCCCCCGAAGCATTCAGTCCCACCTTTGCCTGCAACTGCCTGGCCAGAGCCTGGACTATGCTCGAGCCGAGGCCGACCCTGGTGGGACCGCTTGCCGTCGGCATCCTCACGCCATCGTCGGCGACCGACAGCGTCCAGCCGTCTTTTGAAGTGCTGTATTCCACCCAGATATGCCCGCCTTCGCGCCCCGAAAACGCGTGCTTCAGGGCGTTGATGATCAACTCGGTGACGATCAACCCCATGCTCACCGCGACCTCCGCGGCCACCCACTGTTCGGCGCTGACGACGGAAAGCTTCAACTGATCCGGGTTGGAAACCATCGAAGCGGTGACGCCGTCGCACAGGGCCCCGAAATAGGCTTTGAGCTCGACTTGCCCCGCGCCCGACTCCACGAGTTGACGCTGCAGGGCGGCGACCGACATCACTCTGCTGTAGGCGTCGATGACATGGGCGCGGATCTCGGCGGACGGCGCCTTGCGAGCCGACTGCATCAGGATACTGGCGATGATCTGCAGGCTATTGGCGATCCTGTGCTGCAGCTCGTCGAACAGCATGCCCTTCTCGCGCTCCAGATCGTCCTTGGCGCGATCCGCGAGGCGCGCAACCGTCACGTCGAAGACGGTCAGAAGCAGTAGCGGGCTGGAAGGATCGCCGTAGTCGAGCCCCCGCACTCGAATGACCAGCCGTCTGGCCTCCTGGCCGGCTCGGACCAGATCCATCTCGCCAGCCTCGACCGTGACGCCGCCGCGCAGCGCCGCGTCAAGGAGATCACGCAACTGCGGGGCGTTCCATTCACCCGCGCCGAGGGCGAACGCCGACAGGCCCACCGCGCGTTCAGCGTCGATGTCGAAGGCCTCGGCGAAGGACTGACTCGCCGCAACGATCCTGAAGTCGCCATCGAGCAGCAGTATGGGCGCATCCGACGCGGCCACCAGCGCATGGGCCAGGACGTCGATAGTCAACGGAACGGGGCGCGCCTCGTCGAGCATGTTGGAACCCGCAACCCGAAGACTCGCGGAACGCAAGCCTTTCCAGGCAAAAGATCGGCGCGTGCGCCGGACTCTCAACGCGGCGCAAACGCCAAGGTTCTAGCTCCGGATTTACCCGCTAAAGTGCACGAAGCAGCAAATGAAACTCCGCAGCGGCGCCGCGAACCATAGCCGAGCCGGCCGCCGTTATCGACGACGATCTGCGCGCGGCTCGAAGCGGTCGCCCATCGCCGCCGTCCGCAAAACCCTTTCGGCGAACACCCCGACGGCATCGGCCCGACGCTCGGCATGGACCTTCGGATGAAACCGGGGTGACGTCGCTCACTTGTCCTTTCGACTGTCGGCGCGCAGCGGGCGGACACGAAGCGACCCTTCCAGGCCTGGCGTCGGCAGAACCCGAAAGACGAAGGGAAGCGCAAGCGCCAGGGCGGCGCAGGCAGAGGCGAAAACGAAGAGATAAGGCATGGATCGTCTCCGATACGCCGGCTGAATGTTCCCCGACCGCATAGTCGCGAGGCAGCCGGCCAAACGATGCGGGGCCGGACGACCGTCGAACGGGTCGCCCGGCGTACTGAAAGCCACTGCGATCGCGCGCGGCGATCTCAGCGATCGTTGCGGATGTCCCCGCTGACGCTGTCGCTCAGTCGATCGAGACGAGCGGTGATGATCGCCCGCCCCTTGGGGCCGAGATTGCCCTGGCGATTACGCAGGGATCGCTTCTGGCGTTCGATCGCGGCCAGGGTTCGGGTCGCCTGGCCGGCTTCGGCCCGGCTCAGCCTGCCGCTGCTGGCGCCGCGGTTGATCCGTTCGGCCAGTTGCGCCTGACGATCGTCGATGCTGAGCATGCCGCGACCATCCGGATACTGCCCGTTGACGTAATCGGCGCGCGAGCGGCGCGCGTCCGTCGAAACCCAACTTCCACGGGCGTCGTAGTAGCCGACCGTCTCGCCGCGCACCCAGCGTCCATTGTCGTAGTAACCCGGCTGCGGATCGGAGATCCACGTTCCGTTGGCGGCGCGGCGCCCGGCTGCCTGGCCAGGCATCCAGCGTCCATCGGCGTCGTAGCGGCCGGTGGCGGCGCCCGCGACCCAGCGGCCGGAGCCGTCGTAGTGACCCGACGTCACCTCCATCCAACGGCCGTCCTGGGCGTAGTAGCCGGCGGCGGACGCCGGCACCCAGAGACCGTTCGCATAGTAGCCGGACGCGCCTGCGTCCGTGCTCGCCTGCATCCAGCGGCCGTCGGCGCCGTAGTGGCCGCGCGGAGCGCCGTCCACCCACTCGCCGTTGCGGTCGAAGTAGCCGGAGGCCTCGCCGCGCGAGACGGCGTTGGCGTGCCAGGAACCCTGGTTGTCGTAGAAGCCGTAGGCGCGGGCGCAGTCCTCCCGCCCCTTGGCCGCCTGCCCCTTGGCGACTTGATTGCCGATCAGCGCGCCGGCGACGCCGCCGATCACGGCCCCCTTGCCGCGATCGTCGCGGCCCGCCACGGCTCCGCCCGCGACCGCGCCGACACCGGCGCCGACGATGGTTCCGGCCACGCGGTTGCTCTGTCGCTGCTCGCAGGTCTGTTGCGCGAGCGCGACGACGGGAATGAAGGCCGCGGCGCAGACGCCGGCGACCAGGATTTGGATGCGCATTTTGTGGGATTCCTTGGGAGGAGACACACTCTTCCCCGCATCCAAAACATGGCGCTTCAATCTATATATTCAATGTCTGAATAAAATATATGACTAGAATTGGCGAGATATATATTCACCGGACGTCGGAACCAAATAAGTTATTGGTTCCGACATCGTCGAACGAACGAATTACCCAACTTGTGAAAACTATTTCAATAGCCCCGCCGCCCGCAGCGCCTTGGCTATGACCTCTTGAACGCCGGCGGGCACATGGCCAATGGCGTGCATGACGCCCTGCCCCAGGCCCGAGGCCTCGACGGGCTCAGGATCCGCGACGTTCTTCGCCGCGCAGGTCGCTTGCGGCGTCGCGGGGATCATCGCCAGGGCGCCGGGCTCGACCCGTTCGCCGCCGTCGATGTTCCAGAACCTGGCGATCTCGAGAGACGAGGATATGCCGGCCTCGAGCATGAAGGGCCCCACCCTGCCGACATCGTCCGCGCGCTTCGTCGAAAGCGGCGTTCCGTGGCCGAGACCGCGCACGATGTTCAACTCGACGAGGGGTTCGCCGTCGGCGGACCGCCAGATCGATCGCGTTCCGTGCGGCAGAGGCTCCACCCGATGCGGCGCGCTGGGCAGGCCGTTCAAGGCGGCCCACTGCTGGGCCAGATCGTGACCGTTCTTGACCTGCACCGTCGCGTCGGCGTCGCCGTGCCAGATCGACAGCCGCGGACGAGACCCGCCGTCGCGAGACACTGGAACCAGGGCGGCGAGGTTCGCGCCCGAACGGCCGGCCGGATGGTTCATCACCTGCATCGCGCCCTGGACATTGCTGGCCACGCCATAGGGCAGACCGGCGATCACCGCGCCGCCGGCGAAGAGGTCGGGATAGACCGCCAGCATCACCGCGGTCATCGCCCCACCGGCCGACAAGCCGGTGACGAAGACCCGGCTTCGATCGAGATCATGGGTCTCGACCGCGTGGGCGACCATCGCCGCGATCGACGCCGCCTCGCCTTGGCCGCGCCGGATGTCGCCCGGCAGGAACCAGTTGAAGCAGCGGCCTGCATTGTTGGCCTGCGGCTGCTGGGGCGCGACGACCATGAAACCCATCCGGTCGGCCAGGTCGAGCCAGCCGGCGCCCTCCGCATAGGCCGCGGCGGTCTGGGTGCAGCCGTGCAGGACCACGACCAGGGGCGAGCCAGGGACCAGCCCTTTCGGGCGATAGCCGAGCATCGTCAATTGACCGGGATTGGCGCCGAAATCGTCGATGCGCGTCAGGCGCCCCGTCGTTTCTGACATAGGGAGGGACGTACGGCGCAGGCGCGCCAGCATCGCGGTGGTGTCGCCGAGGCTCGGCATGGTGATGTCCTGAAAGAGCGAGACGAAAAGCCGCCGCCCAGTCTGAATGCTGCAATGCAGCAAAGGCGCCATCACGCTTGATCACGTCTTTTCGGGAGAGCGCGAATACACCCCGACTCCAGGCGTTCCCAGAGTCGGGGCGAAGGCTCAGTAGTCGCGACGGACGGGGTCGACGACGTCGCGATCCTCGGGGCGAACAGCGTCGTCATCGATCAGCACATCGTCGGTCGGAGCCGCCTCGAACGAGCGGCTCTCGCCGTAGAGGGTGCGCTCGCGACCGATCTGCTCGGCGCTATAGGGCGTGGCGGCCGGATCGAAGCCGGTCCAGCCGCCCTGATGATAGGCGTCGCCGCGCGTGGCCGCGTCCACGCCCCGCCCCTCGTCGAGGATCCGTTCGACGGCCTGGATCTCGTTGTCATGCGCCTTGACGCTGACCAGGGCGCCGCCGCGACGCACCCCTTCGGAATAGACATTGGCCTCGTCGTCGCTGTGACCGGCCTCCTTCAGGGCGCCCAGCAGGCCGCCCGCGGCGCCGCCGGCGGCAGCGCCGACCGCGGCGCCGACAGCCGTGGCCGCGAGCCACCCCGCCGCGACCACCGGGCCCAGCCCCGGAATGGCCAGCATGCCGAGGCCGGCCAGCAGGCCCGCCCCGCCGCCGACCAGACCGCCGGTGGCCGCGCCCTTGCCGGCCCCGTCGGCGACGTCGTTGTCGCCGTCGCCATTATGGTCGCCCAGCGGACCGTCGGCCTTGCGGTCGCCGTCATGCCAGTTGTCGGTGTTGTCGGAAACCAGGCTGATGCGGTCGTGGCCGACGCCGTAGGTTTCCAGGTCCGAGACGACGTCGAGCGCCTCGGTGTGGCTGTCGAACAGCCGGGTAATGGTCTTGCTCATGTGGATTTTCCCAGAAAGGTTATGATTTGAGGCGAGCAAGGACGGCCGAGCCTAGAGCTCGGTGATCGCGCCCTTGTAGTCGATCGAGACGCTGACCTTGCGGCCGTCCTTGGTGGCTTCCCCCTGCCACAGGCCGTTGGCGTTCTGGTTCAGCGGACCCAGCGCGGTGTATCCGGCCTTCTCGATGGCCATGCGCGCCTGGTCGGCGGTGTAGGAGCTCGCGCCCGGGGTCGGGCCGGTTTCGCCGGTGGTCGGGGCGGTGTCGACGGCGGCGTTACCTGGAGCCGCCGGTGCGGAGACGGCAGGCCCCTCGACCTTTTCGTGGTCGGCGTTCTTCTGGCCGCAGGCGGCCAGCAGCATCGCGGCGAGCGCGACGCCAATCATGGGCTTCAACATGTTCGTGGATCTCCGAGAGGTACGGATTTAATTCCTCCCGGCTCGACAAGGTTGCCCCCCATTGTCAGGAGTTCATTCTCGGAAATACAGAAATTTATCGCAGCAAATACGAGCATGAATACTTGCTGACATCGCAAAAATAATTCACGCGCGGCGACGCCATAAAATCACCATCGCTGAATTCGCCGCGACGATATTTCGTTCTCGGTTTCGTTTTCGACGGATGGAAGCGGCTGATGCAGCACACCCTTCAGGATCGAGACCGCCCACGGCGCGTTGCATGCTCGGATCATCGAGGGACGCAAGATGAACGACCAAGCCGGCGACAAACCCTTCCTCAGCGACGTGCAGACCCTGCGAGCCAGGGCGCGGGAGCACCTGGAGGATGGCGCGCTGACGCCCGCCTATGGCGGCGACGTCAAGAAGACCATCGAGATCCTGCAGACGGTGCTGGCGACCGAACTGGTCTGCGTGCTGCGCTACACCCTGCACTCGATCATCGCCTCGGGGATCTCCAGCCAGGGCCCGAAGGCCGAGTTCGCCGAGCACGCCAAGGAAGAGCACGCCCACGCCCTGGCCGTGGCCGAGCGCATCACCCAGCTGGGCGGCACGCCGAACTTCAGTCCAGAGGGGCTCGCCAGTCGCTCGGCCTCGCAATATGTCGAGGGCGAGAACCTGGTCGACATGATCAAGGAAAACCTGATCGCCGAACGGATCGCGGTGGAGCACTACCGCGAACTGATCCGCTATTTCGGCGACGACGATCCGACCACGCGGGTGATGCTGGAAGGCATTCTCACTGTCGAGGAGGAGCATGCCGACGACATGCACGACCTGCTGGTCGCGCACGAAGGCACGCCGATGCTCGAGGACGCCTGACTTGGCCGCCCAGGTCGCGCTTGCGCCAGCGCTGGCCCCGCCGTCGGTGACGGCGGTGCTGGCCGCGTTGCGCCATGCTTTGCCCGCCATTCGGGCCCGCGCCGCGGATCTCGACGCCGACGGCGAGTTTCCCGCCGAGGACGTCGCCCTGCTGGCGTCGATCGGCGCGCTTGAGGTGATGGCCGGCGATGCGCCCTCCCCGCGCGAGCTGATGGAGGCGTTGCGCCTGGTCGGCCGCGCCAATCTCAGCCTGGGGCGGATCTTCGAAGGTCACGTCAACGGCGCGCGGCTGGTCGCCTGGTACGGGTCGGCCGAGCAGCGGCGGACCTTGGAAGCCGACCTGGCCGCCGGCAAGGTCCTGGGTGTCTGGAACACCGAACCGACGCCGGGCGTGACCATCGCCGATGGTCGCCTGCACGGGGCGAAGTCCTACGCCACTGGCGCGGGCCATATCGACATCGCCGTGATCACGGCCGCCATGGCGAGCGGCGGCAAGCAGATGGTCCTGGCGGACGCCGCCGATCCGGCCCGCGCCGATCCATCGGCCTGGCGGGTGCGGGGCATGAGGGCGACGGTCAGCGGGATATACGACCTGACCGGCCTGCCGGTCGACGCCGCGGCGCGCCTGGGCGCGCCCGGCGACTACGAACGCGAGCCGCGCTTCTCAGGCGGCGCCTGGCGGTTCACGGCGGTTCAGCTGGGCGGGGTCGAGCACGTGCTGACCCTGCTGCGCGACCACCTGGCGACCGCCCCCGCCGGCCAGGATCCGATCCATCGGGCCCGCTTCGGCAAGGCGCTGGCGGCGACCCGCTCGGCCTATCTGTGGGTGCGGGAAGCGGCCCAGCGGGCCGAGGCGCCGGATGCGGGAGCCGAGGCGATCAGCTTCGTGCTGATGACCCGAGGCGTGGTCGAGGAGGCCGGCCTGACCGTCATGGAGGCAGCGGCCCGCAGCGTCGGCACCCGGGCCTTCTTCGTCGACAACCCGCTGGACCAGGCCTGCCGCGACCTGGCGCTCTATCTACGCCAGCCCGTGCCGGACCAGGCGCTGGACCGCGCGGCGGCGGCGTTCCTGGCCAAGGACGCCTGGATGGACGATCCCCTGTGGTGACGGCGATGGGCGAGCCTGCCTGGGCGGCCCTGGTCAACCAGGCCTTCAGCCTCGACGCCACGGTGCTGGACGGCCTGTCGCCGCTCTTGATCCTGGCGCCGCATCCCGACGACGAGACGCTGGGCTGCGGCGGCCTGATCGCCACGGCCAGCAAGCTGGGCCTGAAACCGCGCGTGGCCTATCTCACCGATGGCGCCGGCTCGCACACGGGCTCACCGACGTGGCCGGCCAAGCGGCTGGCCCGTGTTCGGCGGCAAGAGGCGCTGGCGGCCCTGGAGGTGCTGGGCGTTCCGCCCGAAGACGTCCATTTCATGGGCTGGCCCGACGGCGCGCCGATCCCTCGCGAGGATGCAGCCTACGCCGCGTCGCTGCGGGAGCTGCGCGACTGGTCCGAGGGCTTCAAGCCGTGGAGCGTCTGGGCGCCGTGGCGCGAGGAACGGCATTGCGACCATGTCGCGGCCAACCTTCTGGCGTCGGACTACATCGCCTCGATCGACACCCGCGAGCCGGTGAAGATGGAATATCTGGTCTGGGGCTGGGCCGATCCGGACCTGGCCCATCGCCACGGCGCCAAGGGCGTCTGGGGCCTGATGTGCGGCGACGAGATCGCTCGCAGACGAAAGGCCCTGGCCTGCCACGAGACCCAGATGACGCCGATGATCCAGGACGCCGCCGAGGCCTTCCAGGTGCCGCCGGACTTGGCTGCCCTGACCGACCGGCCGGTCGAGATCTTCCTGGAGTGCAGGCGTTGAGAAAGACCCGCTCGCTGGAGCCCGGCTATTTCGAGGGGCTCTACATCGCCGATCCCGACCCCTGGGGCTTCGAGACCAGCGACTACGAGCGAGGGAAGTACGCCGCCACCCTCGCCGCCCTCGGCGAAGAGCGCGCCGTCCGTGCGCTGGAGGTCGGCTGTTCGATCGGCGTCCTGACCCGCCAGTTGGCCGAACATTGCGACGGCTTGTTGGCGCTGGATGTATCGGCGCGCGCCCTCGATCAGGCCCGCCAGCGCTGCGCCGACTTGGCCAACGTCGAGTTCGCCCTGCTGCAGGTTCCGCGCGATTCCGTGTCGGGGGCCTTCGACCTGATCGTGCTGTCGGAGGTCGCCTACTACTGGGACGACGGCGACTTGGCCCTGGCGGCCGAAGCCTTCCGGGCGGCACGCGTTTCCGGCGGACGGATCCTGCTGGTCCACTGGCTAGGCGAGACCGATTATCCCAAGACCGCCGACGAGGCCGTCGAAGGCCTGCGGGCGCACCTGGGCGACGCTGTCACTGTGGATACGGCTCAGCGCAACGCCGACTATCGGCTTGATCTCTGGCGCTGGGTCTAGCCGGCCTCGGCCAGCAGCAGCCGCTCGCGCCCGATGCGCACCAAGGCCCGAGCCTTGTCGATCTCGGCCGGAAGATAGGCGAAGGTCAGGGCTGGTCCCGGCGTCGCAAGACCGAGGGCGACATTGAGCGGCGGCGCCTCGTGAATGGCTTCGTCGATCGCCTGGCGCCCCCAGAGGTCCAGGGTGTCGGAGGTTCCGCCGACGGCGCGACCGGCCAGGCGGCAGGAGGTGAAGACCTTGACGTCGATGGGGTGGCGCACGCGTCCGCCGGCCGCCCTTACGGCCTGGAACAGCGCCTTGTCCTCGCCCACTGGCGGGGCGGGCGCGCCGCCGATGCGGGCGTAGCAGCCCAGGGTCAGGGCCATGCTCGCGCCGCCCTCGTAGAAGTGGTGCGGCCAGGCCTCGTCGCTCCGCCCTGCCCGCAAGGCGTCGAGGGCGGCGTAGTAGCGGCGCAGGAGGGCCAGCCGGGCGCGGTGCGCCGGGTCGAGGCCGCGCAGTTCGGCGCCCTTGAGCCGCGCCAGCCCCGCTACCGCGTCGTAGCCGGCGTCGACATGGTCGAGCGTACGCAACAGCCAATCGCTGGCGACATGGGTGTCGGCGTCGGTGGTCAGCAACAAGTCTTCGGGCGAGTGCAGAAGGGCAGCGGCGGCCTCAAACGCCGCGCGACGGGCGCCGCCGGCATGAGCCTGGTCAGCATCCAGCCGCATCGCGACGACCTCGACGTCGCCGCCCAGGCGACGGGCGCGCTCGGCAGTGTCGTCGATGCAGTTGTTGGCCAGCACCACGATGCGCAGCGACGCGATCCGATCGTCGCGCTCCATCGCCAGCAGGCGGGCCAAGCAGACCTCTATCCAGGCGGCCTCGTTTCGCGCCGGAACGGCCACCACCACGCGGCGCTTCAAGACGAAATTCCCAGCCGGTGAATGATCGATGCGCGCATGACGTTCCTGCTCTCGTTCCCAAGCCGTTCACAGAGACGCGGCGGGGTGCAAACTCTCCACGGAGCGGAAGGTTCGAGGCGAGGCGCGCACGAAAATAAATCGTGGTTTCAGGGAGTTATGTCGGCTTGGCGACAGCAACCTCGACTCCGCGCGAACGTTAGTTCGCCACACCTCAAAATTGAAAGACGCCCCATGGCCACCCCGGCTAAGACCAAGGCCAAGACAGCGGGCGCACGCGCCGGCTCCACGCCGCCGACCAACGCCCCTCCCCCCAGGCCCGCGGGTCCCTCGACCGAAGGCGAGACCCTGATCGCGTCCGGCGGCGAGACCCACCAGCAGGCCGAAGGCCCAGAAACGCAGCTGACCACCAATCAGGGCGTGCCGATCGCCGACAACCAGAACTCGCTGAAGGCCGGGGTCCGCGGCCCGGTGCTGCTGCAGGACTTCATCCTGCGCGAAAAGATCATGCACTTCGACCATGAGCGCATACCCGAGCGCGTGGTCCACGCCCGCGGCTCGGCCGCGCACGGCTTCTTCGAGTGCCTGGATTCCTGCGCCGACGTCACCGCCGCCGACTTCCTGCAAAGGACCGGCGAGCGCATTCCGGTGTTCACGCGGTTTTCGACCGTGGCCGGCAACAAGGGCTCGGCCGACCTGCCGCGCGACGTGCGCGGCTTCGCGGTGAAGTTCTATACCCAGCAAGGCAACTTCGACCTCGTCGGCAACAACATCCCGGTGTTCTTCATCCAGGACGCCATCAAGTTCCCCGACCTGATCCACGCAGCTAAGCAGGATCCCGATCGCGAGTTCCCGCAGGCCCAGACCGCCCACGACACCTTCTGGGACTTCATCTCGCTGACGCCCGAGAGCATGCACATGATCATGTGGGCGATGAGCGACCGGGCCATTCCGCGCTCGCTGCGGATGATGGAGGGCTTCGGCGTCCACACCTTCCGGCTCGTGAATGCGGCGGGGACGAGCACCTTCGTGAAGTTCCACTGGCGGCCCAAGCTCGGCGCCCAGTCGGTGGTCTGGGACGAGGCCCTGAAGATCAACGGCGCCGATCCGGACTTCCACCGCCGCGACCTGTGGGAAGCCATCGAGGGCGGAGATTTCCCCGAGTGGGAGTTCTGCCTGCAGACCTTCACCCAGGAACAGGCCGACGGCTTTGCCTTCGACGTGCTGGACGCCACCAAGCTGATCCCCGAGGAGGACGTGCCGCTGCGCGTCGTCGGGCGCATGGTGCTGGACCGCAACCCCGACAACTTCTTCGCCGAGACCGAGCAGGTCGCCTACTGCGCCTCGCACGTGGTGCCAGGCATCGACTTTACCAACGACCCGCTGCTGCAGGGCCGGCTGTTCTCGTACCAGGACACCCAGCTCAAGCGGCTGGGCTCGCCCAACTTCCACCAGATCCCGATCAACCAGCCCAAGTGCCCGTTCCACAACCTGCAGCGCGACGGCCACATGCAGATGGGCGTTCCGAAGGGCCAGGTGAACTACGAGCCGTCGAGCCTGGGCCAGGACGTGGCGCGCGAGTCCCTGGAGCGCGGCTTCCAGGCCTTCCCCAATCCAGAAGCCGGCGAGCAGCTGCGCCTGCGGCCGGAGACCTTCGCCGACCACTATACCCAGGCCCGATTGTTCTTCGCCAGCCAGACCAAGCCGGAGCAGGACCACATCGTCGCGGCCCTGGTGTTCGAGCTCAGCAAATGCGTCACGCCGCGGGTGCGCGAGGCCGTGCTCTCGCGCCTGATCCACATTGATGAGTTCCTGGCTCAGTCGGTGGCCGAGGGCCTTGGCTTTCCGGGAAAGATCGTTCCGGCCCCGGCGCCGATCCCGGCCCAGGACATGACCCCCTCGCCGATGCTCAGCCTGCTGGCCAAGGCGCAGCCGACGCTCGAGGGCCGCAAGGTCGGCGTCCTGGTCAGCGACGGCAGCGACGACAAGCTGCTGGCCAAGCTGAAGGCGGCTGTCGAGGCGGCCGGCGCGCGACTACAGGTCATCGCCCCGACCATCTATGGTGTAACCACGGCCGGCGGAGCCCTGCTGCCGGCCGACCACAAGATCGATGGCGGCCCCTCGGTGCTGTTCGACGCGGTGGCGATCCTGCCGTCCGACGAGGGCGGCCCTCAGCTGGCCCTGGAGGCGGCGGCGGTCAACTTCCTGCGCGACGCCTACGGCCACCTTAAGGTCATCGCCTACCTGCCCTCGGCCGCCCCCTTGTTCGCCAAGGGCGGCATCACCGACGTCGGGCCGGACGATGACGAGGGCCTGATCGATGTCAGCGCCGCCAGCGTCGACGACTTCATCGCGAGAGCCTCGACGGGCCGGGTCTGGGCGCGCGAGCCTCTCGTGCGTCCGCCGCCCAAGCCGCTGGTCGCCGATCCCGCATGAGCGACGGGCCAGCATGAGTGACGGGCCAGCATGAGTGACGGAAGGATCGACTGCCTGTTCGTCGGCGGCGGGCCCGCGGGCCTGACCGCCGCGATCTATCTTTCGCGGTTCCGGCTGTCGGTGGTCGTCGTCGACGCCGGCGACAGCCGCGCCGCGCTGATTCCGCTGACCCGCAACCATGCGGGCTTTCCCGAAGGCATATCAGGCTTGGCCCTACTGGCGCGCATGCGCGAGCAGGCCGAGTTGTACGGCGCGCGCATGATCTCGGCCCGCGTCGAGGCGCTGGAGATCGCGCCCGAGGACTTCCTCGTCCGCTGCTCGACCGGCGCGTTCCGAGCCCGAGCCGTCCTGCTCGCGACCGGAGTGACCAATCGCCGGCCGCCGATGGACGAGACGCTGCATGGCCAGGCGCTCGCGCAGGGGCGCCTGCGGTACTGCCCCGTCTGCGACGGTTATGAAGTGACAGACCAGAGGGTGGCGGTGATCGGCGGCGGCGCCCGCGCGGCGGGCGAGGCCGAGTTCCTGCGCGCCTACACCGCCAGCGTCACCCTGATCGCGTTGGAGGCCGACGACGGCCTCGACGAGAGCCAACGCCGGCGGCTCGATGAGATCGGGGTCAGGCGCATCGCCGGTCCGGCGGAAGACTTCGCGTTGGAGGACGACAGCATCAGCCTGGCCTGTTCCAGGGGACGCCTGCGCTTCGATGCGGTCTATCCCGCGCTCGGATCGGAGGTTCACTCCGATCTGGCTCGCGCCCTGGGCGCGGCGGTCACGGAAGACGGCTGCATCAAGGTGGACGCCCATCAGCGCACGAGCATAGAGGGCCTCTACGCCGCCGGCGACGTGGTACTGGGCCTGGATCAGATCTGCCACGCCATGGGCGAGGCCGGCGTCGCCGCCACGGCCCTGCGAAACGATCTGGCAAAGCGGGGGCCGTTTCTGCGCTGAACTGGGCGGGGCTCCAGGAACGAGCACCCTGGAACCTCGCCCGTCAGCGACCTAGCGCGGATCGCGCAGATAGATGGTCCTGCTGCGGCCGCGCAGGAGCAGCCCCAGCACGATGCCGGCCACCGCGGCGATCGCCACGGCCGGAAGGGGCTTGTCCTTCACGTAGGTCTCGATGGTGTCGAGACGCTCGTGCACCTCGCCGCGCACCGTCTCCAGAGCGCCCTCCAGCGTGTCGCGCACACCTTCGCTCAGCTTGCCGTAGGTCTGCTGGGCGCTGCCGGCCGCTTGGTTGAGCTTGCCCTTGATCTGGGTTGCGCGGTCGCCGGTCAATCCGCCGACGGCGTCCTGAACCCGGCCGACGCCCTCGCGGGCGGCGCCTGTAAATTGGTCGTCCATCGGTCTGTCCTTTGCCTGCCGCCGAACGCGGCGAGACACCAATCCGCGAACCCGGTGGGCGTTCCGGGGAATATTCACGGTTGTGCGCAGGGAGACCTATCGGTGCTCCCGATCGATCAGGAGGCGTTCGGCGCGGCGCGCCCTGCGGTTCGTGCGCGCCAGCCGAAGGTAGCCTCCGCAGACGACGACGAAGCCTCCCACAACCAGGATCGCGGCCAAGCCGATATGATCACGCACGAGCCAACCATAGAACCGCGCCGCGACGATGACACCCAGCAGGGCGAGCGCTGCCCCGCAGACGCCGGCCATCAAGGCGCCGCCGGCAGGCGGTGGCGCATAGGCCTCGGCTCGATCGCGGGCCAGTCTGTCACGTTCGGTCTCGTTCATTTCGCAGCTTAACATGATCAACCCGCCGGACCGCGCGCTCATTACGCGGCAAGTTTATCGAACATTCCATGGACGCCAGAAATTGAACCTGAGCTTTGGATTTTCCTTTTGAGGTCAATGTATCTATTTACAGCGCGAAGGCGCATACTCGACATTACGTCGCTGGCGCGCGCAGTGACTGAAAACAGCGAAGCTCGCCTCCAGAGCGTCGATCAGGACAATCCATGCCCCAGATCCCGGGTCATCAGCGCGGGGACCGCACGGGCGCGCCAAAACGACCACAGATCGGCCCGGCCCGCCCGAGCGTGTCGCCAGGATGAAAACGCTGATTGGGCTTATCGAGCGCTTTCCCATCCTGGCCGCCGCGATGCGCTGCTTTATCTGGTACTCGCCTGGCGAGGTCCGAATGGAAAGCTGGCGGCTGGGTCATCTCAATCGCGGCCGCATCGTCGAAGACGCGCGACAGGAACTGGCCAAGCCCGACACCAGCCCCGCGCGAGCGGTGCTTCTGCGGATGGAGATCCACAGACAACAGAAGATGGAGACCGCTCTTGAAACCCTTAAATCCAAACATCGACAGCAGGAGTAGGCGGCCTCTCGACCAAGCCCCCGCCCATCTGCGCCTGATCCGTTCCGACGAGGAAATTGATCCTGGCCCGCTTAACCTGACGAGCGGTCAGCTCCAGTCGCTCCGCGAGCTGGACCGCCGCACCAAGGGCGCCGAGATTCAGCTCAACATAGGCGACGCCCAAAGCCTGACGGCGCTAGGCTTGGCGGAACGAACCCAGTCGGGCTGGAAACTGACGCTGGCCGGTGGCCAGTACCTGCCCGCCCGGCGACGCTGATCAGAAGGCCGAAGACTGTGCGGGGGCGCCGGGGTCTTCCGGCCAAGCGCCTTCGCCGTCATCCTATGGATGGAGTCGGCTTCGACTTCATTCCTGTGAGCGTGGTGCGCACGGCCACCGCCAGGTCGCTCACCTTGAACGGCTTGCGCAGAACCGCTTCGGAATTGACCAGATGCCGGATAGCGGCGGCGGCATAGCCGGTGACGAGAAGCACGCCGAGGTTCGGCAACACGCCCCTGGCGCGCGTCGCCACCTGCGCGCCGTTCATGCCCGGCATGGCGAAATCCACCACCAGCAGGTCCGGGGCGTCGCTCGCGAGCCGCTGCAGCCCCTCCTGCCCGCCGGTCGCCTCGGTGACGCGGTATCCGAGGGAGCGCAGGCACTGGACGATGAAGCGGCGAACGCTGGATCGTCGTCGATCACCAATATGCGCTCTCCCTGGCTGAGCGCGTTTCCTCAGGCGCCAGGTCGCTGGGACGCACGCGCTCGGCCGCGTCGGTGACGGGCAGCCAGATTTCGATCGTGGTTCCCATACCAACCGTGCTGTCGACCCGGACCGCCCCCCCCGACTGGGTAGCGATGCCGTAGACTTGGCTGAGGCCCAGGCCCGTGCCCTTGCCGACGCTCTTGGTTGTGAAGAAGGGATCGAAGACCTTCTGCAACAGCTCGGGCGGAATGCCGTGACCGGTATCGCCGACGGCCACCACGACGTGATCGCCGGGCTGGAGGCCCTCGCGCCATTCGTCCGACAGCCTGGTCGAGATCGTCACCTTACCGCCCTCGCCCATGGCGTCGCAGGCGTTGATGGCTCAGGTTGAGCACAGCCAGTTCGAGCTGGTTGGCGGCGGCCTTGGCCGGGGCGTCTCCGGCGTCCAGAGCCATCCCCACCTCGACCGTGTGGCTCAGGGTTCGGGCCAGGAGATCGTCCATGCCGACGATGAGGGCGTCGACCTCGACGGGCTGCAGGTCCAGTTGCTGGCTGCGCGAGAACGCCAGGAGCTGGGCGGTGAGCTTGGTCGGCCGCTCGACGCCTTCGCGGGCGTTGACCGCCATGCGTTGGATCCGGGCGTCCTGGCTGCGCCGCTCGATCATGTCGATATTGCCGACGATGGCGGTCAGGAGGTTGTTGAAGTCGTGGGCGATGCCGCCGGTCAGCTGGCCGATGGCGTCCATCTTCTGGGCCTGGACGAGCGCAGCTTGGGCCTGCTCGCGCTCGCTGATCTCGGCCAGCAGTCGCTCGTTGGCGATCTTGAGGTCGCGGACACTGTCGGCGATGCGCTGTTCCAACGTCTCGTTCAGCAGCCGCAGCTCGGCCTCGACGGTCTTGCGAGCGGTGATGTCTAGCGTCACCCCAGACAGGCGGCGCGGCTCTTCAGCACGCCGACGATTGAGCCGCCCCCTCACCTGCAGCCAATGCCAAGACCCGTCAGGCCATCGGAGCGACAAGGGGCTCAAGCGTGGATCACGGGTGAAAAGTCAGTCACATGCGCGCGGACCGCCAAGCCCGGGGTCAGTCTCTTATATCCGGTCTGCGAAACGCTAAGGTGGTGGTTCAACGCTTGGGGACCCCAATAAAGCCATCGGTGCTGTGAGGGCGCTGGCGGCTCCTTTACGGATCGGAAGTTTTACGGATCGGAGGTCAGAACGGCGTCCTTCAGCGCTCCGAGCAGCCACCCAACTCCGGGATCGGCTTGCCGCGAACGATGCAGTTGGACCATCTGGCGCATCAGCGGAAACTCGAACGGCAGCGGCGCGATCGTGAGCGGCAACGCCTTCTGGCAAAGCCGAGCCAGCCGTTCGTGCATAACCGCCAGCCGGTGGGTTCCGACCAGCATCCAGGGCACGACGGCGAACGAGTTGGCGGTCACCTCGATCCGGCGCGGATGCGGCATCTGGCCGAGCTGCCGTTCGGCGAAGGCCCGCCGCCGGCCGCCGCCGATCTCGACGACCACATGTCCCGCCTCGAAGAAGCCGCGCTCGTCGATCCCCTCGGCGAAGATCGGGTTCTCGGCCCAGCCTACGACCACGTGCCGTTCCTCGAAGAACAGGAACGAAGGATGGTCGGCCGACAGGAACTCCTCGGGGGTGATGATGAAGTCCAGCTCTCCCGTCTCGACGCCCTGCAACATCTGCTCGGAGGCCGGAAAGGTGTGGATCGTGACGCCGGGCGCCGTCGACCGCAGGCGCGGCAGCAAGGGCGCGATGGCGACCAGGGACAGGTAGTCCGACGCGCCAATGTGGAAGGCGCGCTCGGAGGTCAGGGGATCAAACTCGGCCGTTGCCCCCGCCAACATCTCAATCTCGGCCATGGCCCGCGCGACGATCGGCGCCAGGCTCTGGACGAAGGCCGTCGGCGCCATGCCACGGCCCGCTCCCACAAACAGCGGATCGTTGAAATAGGCGCGGAGGCGGGCCAGGCCCGCGCTGACCGCCGGCTGGCTGAGGTTCAGCCGCCGACCGCTCTCCGACACGCTGCGCGTCGCCAGCAGCGACGACAACAGCACCAGCAGGTTCAGGTCTAGGTTCTTGAAACGCACGGTTTCCTCCGCGCCGATCTGCGCCAGCGCCACCCATCAACGCAAATGATAGGTCAGGCGTCAAAGCATAAACGCGCCAAGGATCAGCCCTGCACCGCCTTCTGGTCGATCACCCCGAACAGCGGTCCGCCGTCAATGCCCACGGCCTCCATCCGAACGCGGTCGCCGAACGCCATGAACGGCGTGAGCGGCGCACCATGCTCGACGATCTCGGATCCGCGCCGCTCGGCGATGCAGCTGGAGCCGACCTCTGCATGATCGAAGTTGGCCACCGTGCCCGAGCCGATGATCGTGCCGGCGCAGAGGTCGCGGGTTGAGGCGGCGTGGGCGACCAGGTCGTGGAAGCCCACCTCCATGGCCCCGCCATGCGCGTTTCCGAACCGCTCGCCGTTCCAGTCGACGGCCAGCCGCAGGTTCACCCGGCCGTCGGCCCAGGCCTCGCCCAATTCGTCGGGCGTGACGGCCACGGGGGCCATCGCGCAGGCCGGCTTGGCGCGGATCCAGCCGAAGCCGGTTTTCATCTCCATCGGCGCGATGGCACGCAGCGACCAGTCGTTGATCTGCACCAGCAGCTTGACGTGACCCATCGCCACCTCCGCCAACACGCCCATCGGCACGTCGTCGGTGATCACCCCGAACTCACCCTCGAAATCGACGCCGTCGTCGACGCTGGGAAAGCGCGCGGCCTCGTGCGGACCCAGGAACCGGTGCGACATCCCCTGGTACATCAGCGGCCGGTCGGTCTCCGGATGGGCGATGCCGAACGCCTTCGACATCAGCGCCCCGTGGCTGGGGAAGGCCGAGGCGTCCAGCCACTGATAGGCGCGCGGCAGCGGGGCCATGGCCTGCTTGGGATCGAACGGAAAGGCGCCGACCGCGCGGCCGGCGTTGAGAGCGGCGTACAGCGTCTCCAGCCCGTCCCGCGCGCCGGCCCAGCTTTCCAGGGCCGCCTGCAGGGTGGGCAAAGCCTTGCCCGCCGAGACGGCCATCCGCAGGTCGCGCGAGACGACCACCAGCCAGCCGTCACGGGTACCGTTGTCGAGACTGGCGAGCTTCATGCCCCCTCCGGCCCGTCTTCGAGCCCGTCTTCGTAGACGCCGTCGATCAGGATGAAGGCGATCCGGCAGGGCTTGTCGCCGCGATTGGCCCAGCCGTGGTTGGTGCCGCGCTGCACGACGATGTCGCCGGCCCGCACTGTGGTCTCGCCCACGTCCATGATCAGCACCAGCTCGCCTTCCAGCACGATGCCGTAGTCCACCGTCTGCGTGCGGTGGAAGCTGGCGTGGCGGTCGCTGGTCGCGCCCTTGAAGTTGTCGCTGGCGGCGATGTTGTCGAACACCTCGTCCAGTTCAATGTTCGGGTCGTCCGGCGGGATGTCGAGCACGCGGATGCGCGCGCCGCCTTTGGGCGGCGCCAGGGTGAGGCGCTCTTCCGGCGGCTGGCCGCCCGCCCGGTCGATGCGGGCCGGGGTCTCCTGGGTGTTCCAGATCTCGTGGAACACCAGGCCTTCCTGGCCCAGCTTGTCATGGACGCGGTCAGTTGCGCCGTCCGACTGGATGATGGCGCGGCCTTGCGCGTCATGGCCTGTGACGACGCGGCGGACAGGACGGATGCTCATGCGGTTTGCTCCCCGAAGGTCTCGGCGATCCAGTCGGCGATGAAATCGCGACCGAAGCTCATGTTGTCGACGCCGACGTGCTCGACCCCGCCCTCGCGGTCGGTGAACACCTTCAGCTCGCGCTTGGGGCTGCCGGTCAGCTGGTCGAAGGTGGCGTGGGCGTATTCCAGGCCGATCTGCCGGTCGCGCTCGCCGTGGGTGACTAGGAACGGCACGCGGATCTTCTCGGCCACGCCGTCCAGGGTCATGCCTTTGGCCTTCTCCAGGAAGTCGTCCATGTCGGACGCGCCGAACACCCAGCGCACGTGGTCCCAGTAGTGGGGCACGGGGTTCTCGCCCTCGCGGGCCAGGCGCTTCTGCTGCACCTGCGCCCAGTCGTGGTTGGCGCCCCAGACGACGCCCAGGGCCAGGCGCGGCTCCATGGCCACCGCCCGCGGCGTGTAGTAGCCGCCCAGCGAGATGCCGGTCATGCCGATGCGCGCCGCGTCGAACTCGCCCCGCGCCTCGATCCAGTCGACCACCTTGCTGGCCCAGCGCTCGCTCTCGTGGGTGGCGGGCAGGTCGTGCAGCCGCAGCGCCTCGCCCGAGCCCGGCTGGTCGATGCACAGGGTCGAGACCCCGCGCCGCTCCAGGGCCTGCGGCAGGCCGCTGAAATAGAGCAGCTCCTTGCAGCTATCGAGGCCGTTCACATAGATCACGATCGGCGAAAGCCCCTGCCCCGCCGCGCGGGTCAGGACGCCGGGGATCACCCCGCCCTCGTAGGGGATCTCCACCCGCTCGGCGTTCTCGCGCCCCAGCGCCATGGCCCGGTCGAAAGCCTGCCGGGCCTTGGCGTAGGTCGCGCCGCGCCCCGGATGGCCGTGGCCCTGCATCCGCTCGGCGGTGACGTAGTAGAGGCTGGCGCGCTGCAGCTTCTTGCCGGCGCTGAACCTGCGGCCCAGGGCCTCGTCCTCGGCGGCCAGCTCCGACAGCTTGTCGGCCATCGCCACCCAGTGCTTGAGGAACTCGCCGGTGCCGGAGTCCTCGCCCCGGGCGGCCGCGTCGCGCAGCGGCCGGCACATCTCGTCGATCTCGCCGATCTGGGCGCCGCTCTCGATGGCGATGTCGACCGACAGGTTCCAGACGTAGTTCTTGGGAAAATACTCAAACATCGGAATTCCTCAGAAGGCCGGGGCGCGCCACAGCAGGGCGTCGGGGATCGGGGCCGGCATGTCTTTGGGACCGCCCACGCCGTAGCCCCACTGGTCCATGATCTCGAGCGAGGGCTTGTGCACCGTCACGGCCCAGGCCGCGTCGTCCACCTCGACCAGCTCGGAGGTGTATTCGACCACGAACTGACCGGGCGTGATGAAGTAGGAGAAGGTGTTGTCGCCGGCGGTGTGGCGGCCGGGCCCCCAGACCACGTCGTGCTCGGCGGTCCGCAGCTTGGCCACGCCCCGCATCATCGCGTCCACGCTGGGCACGTCGTAGGCCACGTGGTTCAGGGCCGGCGGACCGGGCACGAAGGCCAAGCGATGGTGCCAGCTGTTGCAGCGCAGGAAGCACATGAAGTCGCCGAGCCAGTCGGAGACCTTGAAGCCCAGCGCCCGCTCGTACCACTCGACGGCGGCGGCCACCTTGGGGGTGTGCAGCACGATGTGGCTGATCTTGGCCGGCACGGCCTCGTTGCGGGTCAGCGGACGCGAGGGTCCCTGCTCCACCTCGGCCGAGATCTCCAGGGCGTGACCGTCGAGGTCGAAGACCCGGAAGCCGTAGCCGCCGCCCAGGCCCATCAGTTCGGCCGGCGCCGAGATGACCTTGGCGCCGATGCCGACCAGGTGCGCGTGCAGGGCGTCGACCTCCGCGCGACTTTCGGCGGCCCAGCCCATCAGTTCGACCGAGCGCACCTCGGCCTGGCGCAAACGCACCACGAACTTCTCCGGCGAGCCCGGCGCGGCGAAATAAACCGTCCCATCCTGCTCGGCGACCTCGATCAGGCCCCAGGTATCGACATAGAAGCGCCGTTCGCGCTCCAGGTCGGGGACGGCGTAGGCGATGAAGCGCACGTCGCTGACGCGGGCCATGGGCGGTTCTCCTTGAAAGACGGCGGCGGCGCGATCCTCAGATCGGCTGCGCGGTGACCTCGAACATCTTGCGGGACTCGGTGGCGGTGTCGGCCGGCGGACCCTTGCCCAGCTGGGCCTCGCAGATCGCCCGCGACCGCTCGACGATGTAGCGGCAGCGGTCCTTGCGGCGAGCCTCGAAGGCGGCGAACGCGGCTTGCGGCGTGTCGGCGGCCACCAGTTCCTCGGCCAGAACCAGCGAGTCCTCGATGGCCATGCCCGCGCCCTGGCCCAGGTGCGGGGTGGTGGCGTGCACGGCGTCGCCGATCAGCACCACCCGGCCCTTGCTCCAGTCGCCCTCGACGAACAGCCACTCCAGGGGCTTGTAGACCACCTCGGCATCGTCGGTGATGTCGCCGGCCAGGGCGGCGATCCGCGGCGGGGCCTTGGCCAGGCGCTCGCGCATCGCCGCCGCCAGCCCCTCGCGCTCGAAGCGCTTGCCGGCCGGCTCTGGGGTGGTGACGTACATGTACATCCGCCGCTCCGACAACGGCACCAGCCCCACGCCGGTCGGCCCCTCATAGGCCTGCAGGCTGACGACATCGTCGGGGCGGTCGAAGTTGTAGCGCCACACCGACTGGCCGGTGGGCTCGGGCGTCGGGGCATCCGGAAACAGCGCCTTGCGGGTGGTCGAATAGAGGCCGTCGGCGCCGATCACGAGATCGTATCGGCCGCTAGAACCGTCGGAGAAGGCGACGTCCACGCCCTGCCCGTCGTCGTCCAGTCGCTCGGCGGTCACGCCCAGGCGGATCGCCGCGCCGGCCGCCTTGGCGCGGTCGCCCAGCACGTTGTGCAGAGCCGGCCGACCGATGCCGACATTGGCCGGATAGCCGTCGGCCAGCTTTGGCGTGGGGATCCTGGCGACCATGCGGCCGTCAGGCAGGTAGACCTCGACGTGGTCGTAGCCGAAGCCGGCGTCCAGATAGTCGTCGAGAATGCCCAGCTGGGCCACGGCGCGCACGACGTTGGACTGCTGGATGATGCCGACGCCGTAGACGGTCCAGGACGGGTCGCGCTCGATCACCTCGACCTCGAAGTCCTTCGAACGCAGGGCTATGGCCGAGGTCAGGCCGCCGATGCCGCCGCCGATGATCAGGATCCTGGCCTGTTGCACACGTGCCTCCCTTGCCGCGGGTCGAGCCGCGAACCTTGATTGACTCCGACCCTAGTCGGGTCGGCAGTCATTCTAAAAATGCATTGTTTTGATGCTGACCCATCGACCTCACAGATGGGTCAGCATTCGGTCACACGGGCGCGACGACCCGGCTCAGGGCCCAGGGCGTGACCAGCGCCGCCAGGCCCGCGCCATAGGCGACCTTGATCCCCAACAGCGTCGGGAAGGCCAGCGGCGGAACCACCAGGCTCAGCAGCATCGCCGCCCCGCCCAGCCCGACCGCCGCCGCCAGCGCCGTTCCCAGCGCGCGCCGCCACAGCGGTCCGGCCGGCGCGGCCACGGCTCCGGCCAATCCGCCGGAACGCAGACGCGCCCTGGCGATCAACGATGGAACTGTCACGCTCATCAACGCGACCATGAAGGTCTGGACCGGAAAGTCGGGCGCGAAACCGCCGTTCCCGAAAGCGGGGATGCTTTCCCGCCCAGAGAACAGCAGCGCCGCGAAGCCGGCGCTCAGCGCCCCGTTGATGACGGCGCTCACCCCGGCCTCGATCGCCAGGAACCGCGACAGGACGCTCATCGTCAGAACCTCGCCGACAGGCGCAGGCCATAGGTCCGGGGCGGCCGCACTTGGTTGTAGATCACCCCCGCCTTGGCCGGGCTCTGCAGCGAGTTGGCGAACACCACCTCGTCCTCGATGTTGTTGACGTAGCCGGTCAGCGACCAGCGCCCGTCGACCGCCTCGTAGGTCAGACGGGCGTTCGACATGGCGTAGGCGCCCTGCCGCCCCGCCTCCAGGAAATCGACCGACAGGTAGCGCGAGCTTTCCAGCCGGGTGTCGGCGCCCAGGACCACCTTCGCCCCGCTGGCCAGCGGGAAGCTATGCTCCCAGCCCAGGTTCAGCACCCACTTCGGCGCGTTGACCACCGGCTTACCCGAGCAGTCAACATCGTAGATCTTCGCCGCCGCGCTGGCGCCCGTCAGGCTGGTCAGGGTCACGGCGCAACCCACCGACGGGGCCGGCCCCGTGGTCGAATAGGCCTGGTAGCGCAGCTCGTCGTACTGGGCGTGCAGGTACTGCAGGTTGGCCGAGACCAGGTCCTTCGACGTGGCCTGGAACAGCAGCTCCATCTCCGCGCCATAGATCGTCGCCTTGCCGGCGTTCTCGGTCTTGAACAGTGGCGCATAGATATTGCCCGCCGGCGTGGTCGCCGCCAGGATCGCCCCCAGGTGCGAGATCTGCTGGTCCTTATAGTCCCAGTAGAAGCCTTCGACGTTCAGTTGCAGCCGGTTGTCGAGGAAGCGGTTCTTCACACCGACCGTATAGGCCGTCAGCTCCTCCGGCTGCGACCAGTTCTGGCCGCTGGCGGCGAACAGCACTCCCGACTTGTAGCCGGTGGCCACCGAGGCATAGAGCAGCGAGCGTTCGGCCAGGTCGTAGTCCAGCCCCGCCTTCCAGGTGGCCTTGTCGAAACTGACGTCGGTCTTGGCCGTGGTCGGCACCACCAGTATGATCGGCGTGAAGGCGGGCGTGAAGCCGACAAAGGGCCGGCTTTCGGCGTAGCTGTCCTGTTGCTTCTCGTCCTTGGTCCAGCGCAGGCCGCCGGTCGCCCGCAGGCGGTCGGTCAGCGACCACGAGGCCTGGCCGAACACCGCCACGCTCTTGGTCTTCAGTTTTGAGCGGATGTACGAGGCGTTGCTGGCCTGGTCGAACAACTGGTCGGCGTCGACGTCCTCCGAGAAGCCGTAGGCCCCGACCACCCAGGTCAGCCGCTCGCCCTTGCCGGCCAGACGCGCCTCGAGCGAAGCCTGCTCCGAGGCCTCGACGATGTCGATCATGAAGCTCGACGCATAGCTGCGGAAGTCCAAGTCGGTCTTGCGCCAGGCGGGGATCACCGTCAGCTGGGCGAAGCCGAGGTCGGCGTTGATGGTCGCCGTGGCGCCGTAGAACTTGTTGTTCTGGTAGCCGTCGTTCTTGGCGATCAGCTGCGGGACCGGTGCGGTCGGACTGCGGGCGGTGTAGGCGGCGATCACCCGCGGATCGCTGGGGCCCAGGCGCGCGTCGCCGCCGACCAGCGGCATGACCGTGCCGCCCGAGCCCATGCCGCCGACGTCGGCATAGTCGAGCGAGATCGTGGCGTCGAAGCCGCCGGCCGGATCGTAGCGCAGCTGGGCGCGCACGGCCTTGGTGTCCTCGTCGTCGTAGCCGTCGCTGAAATAGCCGTCGTGCTTGGCCAGCTGGCCGGCGATGCGCAGGGCCACGTCCTCGCCCAAGGGCAGGTTGACCGCGCCCGAAGCCTTCACCGCGTCGTAGTTGCCGTATTCGGCCGAGACCTGGCCGCTGGTCGAGCCCAGCTTCGGCTTGGCGGTGATGACATTGATGGCGCCGCCGGTGGCGTTGCGACCGTAGAGCGTGCCCTGTGGTCCCTTCAGCACCTCGATCCGCTCGAGGTCGTAGAACAGGCCGGCGGGGGCGGCGGGCCGCGACAGGTAGACGCCGTCGAGATTGAAGGCCACGCCCTGCTCGGCGAAGGCGTTGGCGCCGAAGGTCCCCACCCCGCGCAGATAGATCTGGGTGAACGAGGCGGCCGGCGCGATCTGCACCGATGGGATCAGCCGCGTCAGGTCTGTGGCCTGGGTGACGCTGGCCTTGGCCAGGGTGTCGCCGGCGACGGCGCTGACGGCCACGGCGGCCTTCTGCAGGTTCTCCTCGCGTCGCTGGGCGGTGACAACCAACTCTTCCAGCGCGACCGACGGCGCCGCCTCCTGCGCCCATGTCGTGGTGGCGCTCAGCGCGCAAGCGCCCGCCGCCGTGGCCAAAAGCCAAGTCTTCATTTTCAGCCTCCCGTTTGACGCCGCTCTCGAGGGCGACGTTTCGGCAGGTATCGTCAGGGCAGCCGCGCCATAGCGGAAATCGCTTGTTTTGATGGCCGCCCATCCATCGGGCTGATGGCTCGGCGCTATGCGGGACGACCTCGCAGCACCGAGGCCACGGCCTCCTCCACGACTAGGCCGCGCCAATCGACCGGCGGATCGGGCTGGAAAGGGTCCAGCAGTTGATTGCGTGAAAGCCGGGCCAGGCCGAACAGCGTCGACCAGAAAGCTATCGTCCGCCCCACGATGGCCTGAGGGTCCTTCACGTCCGTCGCGGCCTCGACCGCTTCCACGAGCATGGCGAACGCGGCCTGGCCGGTTGGAGGCGAGGATCGACCGGACGGGTCAGTTCGCTGTCGTACATCAGGGCGGCCATGTTCGGCTCGGCGTCGCAAAACGCCAGGAACTGGCTGAACATGGCCAATCCTGACCTCGTCGAGCGCCTGCGCACGGGCGCACCGTTCAATGACGCTGATCCGGCGGCCTTCTACGGCGGCGGCGAGAAGGGCTACACCGACTATCCGCGCCTCGCTGACTGATGCCTCCGGCTGATCCAGATCAAAGGACTGTAGTAGCCGGTTCAGATTCCACTTTGCCTGGGTCGCGCCAACGGCAGACCATAACTCCGGAAACGTCACTTTCAGGCCTATAGGCCGGCAGGCGAGGAGACGACTCGTCGCGCGTCTTTCTCGTAAATCCGCGACGGTGCTGAAATTAAAGAGCAAGCCCGCGCCTCCAAACAGCGTCGATCAAGCCTCTAGTCCTTGGAGGCCATTGTCACATGCCGATCAGCACGATCCTTTCCGCGTCGTCAGATCATAGGCTGGTCCTGAGCCACTATGAGCCCGGCGAAGAATCTCGCGCTCACCGGCATGGTTGCTGGCAAGTGTCGCTGCTGCTCGCCGGCGACTATGTCGAGGACAGTCTCGACGGTTCGCTGGCCGTCGATAGGGTCAGCTTGAGCCGCAAGCCCAGCGGCTTCGAACATCAAAACCTGTTCGGCACGGCTGGGGCGCTCATCCTGTCTGTTCACGGCGACGCCGGCGCGACGCCCCCACATCGCTATCAAGTGGCGACGTGCAGTAGCCGCGAGGCTGGGCAAACGTTCTTGGAGCAGGCGGCGGCCGAGGACGGTCGGGATTGGGGGGCGCAGCACGGTGCTGATCGGCCCGCTTGCATACCGGCGTGGCTCAACGAGGCGCGACATCGGCTGGTCGAAACGCCCCGGACCCCGATCGCGCGACTGGCTCGGGACATGGAGCGCCATCCAATCGCCTTTGCGAGGGCGTTTCGGACCGCCTTCGGTCGCCCGCCCGCGCAGTTTCGCCAGGATTGGCGGGTAGCCAGCGCGATCGATCGTATCATTCGCTCGGATCTCGCTCTGGCCGAGGTCGCCTACGCCTCCGGCTTCGCCGATCAAGCGCACATGACCCGCGCCGTCACGGCCACCTCCGGCTGGTCGCCTGGCGCGCTGCGGCGCCTGCTTAGGCGCTGAGGCCGACGGTTTCATCGGTTCAAGACGTCGGCGGCGCCGAATGGCTTGGCTAAGCGATCCAGCCAACTTCGAAAGACCCTATGACCCGTTATCGAATACCCATCGCGCTTCTACTGGCCGCTGGCCTGTGGAGTTTCGCGACCTTGGGCTTGGCCGCGCCGCACGCCAGCCCAGAAGCCAAGGATATCGACGCCTTCACGCGCAAGGCGATGGCGCGCGTCAGCGTCGTGCCGGGCCTGGCCCTGGCTGTCGTCGACGGCGACAAGGCGGTGATCACGGCTGGCTATGGCGTTGCCGACGTCGACACCCGCGCTCCTGTCGACGCCGAAACGGGCTTCTACATCGCCTCGGCCACCAAGTCGTTCACGGCCCTGGCGATCGGCGGTATGGCGGCGCGACGAGACCTCGATCTGAACGTACCCTTGGCCGACTGGATCGGCGCCACGTCCTTGCCGCCCGATATCGCTAGCACGGTTACCCTGACCGACCTGCTCAGCCACCGCTCCGGCGTCGAAAACCTTTCGATCGCCTTCCGGGCCGCGTTCTCCGGCGAGCAAAGCCCGGAGCTGATGCAGGCCCTGTTGTCTCGAACGGTCAGGAGCGCCACAACGCCCCATGGGACGTTCCGCTATACCAACACCGGCTACAATCTGGCCACGACCCTGATCGAAGCGCGGTTCGGCCGCGATTGGCGGGCGCTCGTCACCGACGACGTCCTGGCGCCGGCGGGCATGACCCACACGACCGCCTGGATTTCCAAGGCTCGAAGGAAGGGCGTCGTCGCGTCCGGCCACGTGCCCGGCCCAACCGGCGCCCTGGAGCCCAGCCGGCTCCAGAAGACGGACGCCACCCTGCAGTCGGCGGGCGGCCTGGTCTCCACCGCCGGCGACATGGCCCGCTGGCTGGAGATCCAGATCAATGACGGCGTCCTGGACGGCCGGCGCCTGTTCCCCGTCGGACTGGTGGACTCGACCCACCGTTCGGTCGTCGGCCAGAAGGTGGTCTTCGGCCCCTACACCCGTGACGGCTACGGCCTGGGCTGGCAAACGGGGCGTTATGGCGATGACGTCCTGATCCACCATTTCGGCAATTTCGCCGGCTCGCGCGCCCATGTCTCGTTCATGCCCGATCGCAAGCTGGGCGTGGCGGTGATGGCCAACGAAGATCTCATCGCCGGGGAGCTGGTGGATCTGGTGGCGGACTATGTCTACGACAGGTTCGCGGGCCGTCCGGATCTGGAGGCGCACTACGATGCGGAACTGGCGGAACTGGCCGCCCGCCGCGACAAGCGACTGGCCGGCCTGGCGGCGGCTCGCGCCGAACGCGCCACCCGGCCCTGGTCGCTCTCCCGGCCGATGGACAGCTACGTCGGAACCTACGCCAACGCGGCCATGGGACGGATCGCGGTCACGCAAGAGGGCGATCGCATGAGGGTCCGGATCGGGGTGATGTCGGATCTGGCCGAAGCCTTCACCAAGCCCGAGACCGTCCGGGTGGAGCTTGTGCCTCTACAGGGCCAGACAATACTGTTCGATGGACCAGACCGCCTGACCTTCGAAGGCGAAACCTTTGTGCGCGATTGACCACGGCAGGACCGCGGACGGAGCCTCCGTCATCTCCACGACGAGCGTTGGAGGCTGCGCGCCTCGGCTCCGACGGGCTCACCTTTCAACCGCGCCGATGTGACCCATGCCCATCGATCCTTCCCACGGCTGGAACGCCGTCGCGCAGAGGTTCATGCAAATGCGATCGCCCATCGGCGCCGACACCGTGCGCCGATGGGCCAAACAGCTGCCGCCCTGCGGCGATGTCCTCGACGTAGGCTGTGGCTCTGGAGTCCCGATTTCCGCTGCGTTGCTCGAGGACGGATTCCAGGTCTTCGGCGTCGACGCCTCTCCCATTCTGGTCGCGGATTTTCGCCGTCGATTTCCTTTCGCCGAGGTCGCCTGTGAACCCGTGGAGACGAGCGGCCTGTTCCAGCGAAAATTCGATGGCGCGGTCGCGATCGGACTGCTGTTTCTGTTGCCGGCCGAAGATCAGCGCCAGGTGATCAACCGCGTGGCGCGGACACTGGAGCCTGGCGGCCGCTTTCTGTTCAGCGCCCCGCGCCAAGCTTGCGAATGGTCGGACACGCTGACGGCGCGTCCGTCGCTGTCGCTGGGCGAGGCGGAATATCGACACTTGCTGGACCAGGCGGGTTTGGCCCTGTCGGGCCATTTTATAGACGAGGGCGGCAACGACTATTTCGACGCGGTCGCGCCACTGCAGAACACGCAGGCTTGAGGACGCGCCAGCGATGGGTTGCGCCGATGGGCAACACCCCTGCCCCGCACCTCTACCTTTCAGGCTTGTAACTTGATCGCCCATCGCCGGATGACACAGCTTCCTGTCCAGCCCGATCTAAGACCGGGCCCACCAGCGGGCCTGGCCCGAGCGTTCAGCAACCCCTGACATTGAGGCCATCGTGCGCCACTCTCCAATCGCTCTGCGTGCCAGCCCAAGCTTCGGCAAGCGTCGCACCCGATGGCGTGAAATGGCCTTTGTCGCAGCCCTAGGCGTCATCGCCACTGCGCCCGGCCTCGCCCGGGCTCTTCCCTCTCCGAATACGATCGCCGCCTCTGTGATGGCGGCCGACACGCCACTCAAAACCTTGAACGGGACAGGCCTGGTCGCGCCGCGAGGATGGTCCGTCCAAAAAGCCGCCGGCGTGATCCGTCTGGACGCGCCCGAGAGCGGCTCCTCGATCCTGGTCTCCGATACGACCGGCGGTGAGGCCGACGCGGCGGTGGCCGCCGCCTGGGCGGCCTATCGTCCTGCCGCCGCGCCAGCCTTGGCGGGCGCGAAGGATCGCCCTGTTCGCGACGGCTGGGATCAGATCCGCGTCTACAACTACCGGGCGCCGGCCGGACAAGCGCGCACGATCTGGGTCCGGGCGCTGCGGAACGGCGACCAATGGACGGTGGTGCTCCACGACATGACCGATGAAGTGCTCGAAAAGCGCGATTCCCAGGTTGAGGTGATCCTCGGCAAGCTGCTGCCCGCAGGCTACGCGCGCGAGTCTTTTGCTGGGCGACCGGCCCACAAGATCGATGCGACCCGCTTGGCGGCCCTGAAGAACCTGATCGAAACCGCGCGCGCCGAGCTCGACATTCCCGGCGTCGGCTTCGGGCTGATCCAGGACGACAAGATCCTGTTCGAAGGCGGCTTTGGCGTGCGCGAACTGGGCAAGCCCGAGAACGTCGACGCCGACACCGCCTTCATGATCGGCTCGAACGGCAAAGCCCTGACAACCCTGATGCTGGCCAAGCTGGTCGAGCAAGGCAAGATGGATTGGGACACCCCAGTCTCTTCGCTTTGGCCGGCCTTTCGCCTGGGCGACACGGCCACGACGGCCAAGGTGCGCGTCAAGCATCTGGTCTGCGCCTGCACGGGCCTGCCGCGCCAAGACCTGCCATGGATCTTCCAGGGCGACCAGGCCCAGGCGTCAACCGTCCTGACTTGGCTGTCGACCATGCAGCCGACCAGCGGCTTTGGCGACCTCTACCAATACTCCAATCTGCTGGCGGCTTCGGGCGGCTATCTGGGCGCCCACGTGCGCGAGCCCGATCGCGAGCTCGGCGCGGCCTATGATGCGGCCATGCAGGCGCTTGTGTTCGATCCGCTGGGCATGTCACGCACCACCTTCGACTACGCCAAGGCGCTGGCGGGCAACCATGCCGCACCGCACGCCCTCGACATTGATGGCCGCCAGCAGGTCGCCGTCATGGGCCTCAACGCCGCCGGCATTCCATCGCGTCCGGACGGTGGCGAGTGGAGCACGACGCGGGACATGTTGCGTTACGTGCGCATGGAACTGGCCAAGGGGCGGTTGCCGAACGGCGAGCGCTATATCGCCGAGGGCCCTCTGCTGGCGCGCCGGACCCCTCAGGTCACCGAAGGCAGCGACGAATATTACGGTATGGGCCTGAAGATCGACCGCATTTGGGGCGTGCCGGTCATTCACCACGGCGGCACGCAGTATGGCTATCGCGCCGACATGATCTGGCTGCCCAATCAAGGCGTCGGCGCGGTCATTCTGACCAACGCTGACTCTGGCACGGCGCTACGTTCGGCGTTCCGGCGAAGACTGCTGGAGGTGTTGTTCGACGGCGAACCTAGGGCGGCGGCCGATCTGGCCAACTACGGCAAGACCTTCAGGGCCAGCCGCGGCGAAGGCCGCAGGACCCTGACCGCGCCCGCCGACCGCGCGATCGTCGACGGGCTCGCGGGGCGTTACGCCAACGCCGACCTGGGCGATCTTGTCGTCCGGCGCGAGGGCGATAAGACGGTGTTCGACTTCGGCGGCTGGGCTAGCGAAGTCGCCAGCCACAAGACTGACGACGGCGGCATCGCCCTGGTGACAATTACGCCGGGCGCCGACGGCTATGAATTCGAAGTCGCCGACACTTCCGAAGGACGAGGTCTGATTATACGCGAGGCGCCCAGCGCGTACCGGTTCGTGGAGAAGCGCGAGGACGAAAACGGCCATTAGCCTCCACTATACTTCGTCATCGAGTTGGCGGACGAGGCAAGGCAGCGCCATTTGCGGACATTTGCCTACCTGTAGACCGCGACGAGCCGAATGAGCAGGGGTGCAGCCGTCGCGCCTGAGGGCGGACAATGATGAAGCCGTTTCTCATCGACTCCTGGTCGGGTTCGCCCCCGCCAAGCATGGCCTTGATCCGGCCATGCGCGACGATGAAGGTGGTTTCGTCCACCACCAAGAGTGTCCAATGTCCGGCAACGCTCAGACCCGTCGGGCCGCGATCGGCTGCTCCGCGATCTCGATAGCCTCAGCCAATTCCCTGGCCGCGCTAGCCGCACCACGCGTCGTCGGTGGGACGGGGCTGGAGACCGGAGCAATCCGGGCCATTGGCGTTGACACGATGCGGACGAACTATAGGAACCGTCCGGCCCTACGCGCCACGGCGTTGGAGAACGTCCCAGAGCTAGACCGGCTGGTGGTGCTCGACACGCCCGCGTTCGGCGACGGCGTCATCGAAGCCTGGATAAGCGGCTCCCCGAGCGCCACAGCCAGCGCCACGGCGCGAGGCTTCGTGGGCGTCGCTTTCCGGGTGCGCGACGGGGCCAAGCTGGAGGCCATCTATCTGCGTCCAACCAACGGCCGGGCCGACGACCAGTTACGCCGCAACCATGCCGTCCAGTATATCTCGCACCCCGACCATCCCTGGGAGCGGCTGCGCGCCGAAGCCCCGTCCAAGTACGAGACCTATGTCGATCTCGAACCTGGGCGTTGGACGCATGTTCGGATTGTGGTGGCGGGCTCCAAGGCTCGGCTGCATGTCGACGGCGCCAAGCAGCCGACCCTGATCGTTGGCGACCTCAAGCACGGCGCCGACGCCAAGGGCGCAGTGGCGCTCTGGATCGGCCCAGGCACGCTGGCTCATTTCAGCGGCGTGCGGGTCATGTCCTAGGGGTTTGATGAAGCGGCAGTATTAGGCGCCCTCCTTGGGGGCTTCTCGCTTCCGACGGTTTATACCGGGCGATGGAAGGAAGACTTAAAAGCTTGCGGCAGCAAGGACACAGGCGGCGTGGTGAGACTTCCCGGCAGTATCACCTCTATGGGGCCGGCGGGGTGGTTCATGCGCCTCGGGAGACTCCAAGGAGGCCTCTGCCAAAGTTGATTTCACGGGGCGTTGGCGTACGCGGAGCGAGGCTGGCGACGGTTGAAGGTCAGGCTTGCGACCGTCTGCCACCGCTCGCATTCTGAGATTTCCTTCTAAATCACCCTTAATACCGGTGGGATCAGGAAGATGGCGGATAGCGCCCAGGCGGTATCGTAGAGCGCCGGCGGCGCGCACGGCAGAAATCTCGATGCTGATCGAGCTGACCATGCACATGAAGAATGCTCTTTCTCCCACACGCCGCCAAAGCGGATCGAGCGCAGTTTGACGATCTGGTCACCGCCGATGCCGGCGACCGGGATGGTCAAGTCCATGGCCTTGGCCAGAGCCCAGACGCCGACGTCGCATGGCGTGACGGCGATCATGATTGGGAATGAGGAGACGCTAGAAAATTTCTGGCGCCGGCTGTCCCTTTTTGTGCGGAGCAAGAGAGGCGGCGCCGTCTAACGGTTGTCAGCCGACGCGCCTTGCCACCCTCTTGCACGACGCTCCGGACGACATTCTTGACGCCTGGGCGCGCTGCGCACGCCCGTTCGATTTGCTGTAGCTTGAGGTCCCCATTTTGGGGCGACTGGGTTGGTTTCGACATGTGGTTGATGGCGGGTCGCGCGGAACGCCAGGCGCGACACCTGGCGTATGGTCTCCTTTCGCTGGCCTTCGTCCTTGCCTTGATAAGCGGCGTTGCGATGGCTTCACCACGGGCTGAGCGGCTTCAGGTCATTGGCGACCAGATCCGCGCGCATCACGGGCGGCTTTCGTCAGCCGATATCGAAGCGGCTGGCGCGGCCACGATAAATGCGACTGGCAGGAAACGGTTCTACGGCCTGTGGCGCACCCTCAGCTACTACCGCAACAACGGTCAACGCGCCGATTTCGAGCGTTGGGCGGCTCGCGTCCGCGCTGTCGCTGCGCGTGACCATGATCAGCCTCTTGCGGCCATGGTCACGGTGTTGACCACCTCAAAGGCCGCGACCGACGCCCCAGGGCGCAGGGCTGATTTCACGGCGTGGCAGCGCATCGCCAGAGAGAATGACGATGTCGATCACGTCATCGAACTGGAGCGCTTGCGGATCGCCGCCAGTCGGGATCAGTGGGCGACTGCGACACGTACGGGCGCGCGGCTGCTCGACTCAACCCGCAACGAGCCCCTGGCCCAGCCGATAGTGGCCGAAGCGCACACGCTGATGTCTCGGGTGTTGAGCGAACTTGGCGACGACAACGGAGCCCTCGATCACCTTGCAGACGCGGCCGCAATCGATCGCCGGATCGGTTCGGCCACTCAGGATGCCGAACGGGTCTATAATTTAGCGCTCCTTGCGGTAAGGGCGCGCGAATTCGCCTCGGCGCAGATGCTGTGGCGGCTTCACGGCGACCTTATCGCCACGTCGGGCGGCCCCCGGGCCCCCTTCTTCAACGCCTATCTCTGCGCGGCGATCGCCGACGCTCAAGATGCGCCCCGGCGTGTTGTCGAATGCTTGCGGCCAGTCGCCCAGGCTCTGGACAAGGCCGACGATGGCTGGGCGCTCTCTGCGCTGCGACTGCGCCTAGCGGCCCGCGCCCGTATGGGGGACGTGGCCGATGGGCGGGCCGACCTTGCCCGCTTGCAGGCCGCACCCGCCGCGCGCGGACGCGATGCCGAGCAGTTGAGCCTGGCCTATCTTCTCCGGGCGGAAGGCCAGGGACTGGCGGCGTTCGACGCCTTGGAAAAATCCCACGAGGAGACGCTTGTCCGCCTCCAAGACGATCACCAACGCAAAATGACGGATATCGCCGCTGCCCTCCAGACAGCGTTGGACGCCGAGCGGGTAAAGGGCGAGCGCGCTGGACGCGAAGCCCAGTTCCAGAGCCGCCTGTCGCTCGCCTGGGGTCTAGTTGCCGGCCTATTCGGGGTCATGACACTGGGCGCGGTGGCCTTCGTGCTCCAGCAAAGACGAACAGCCCGGGCGCTTGCTCAGGCTCAAGCCCGCGCCGAGGCCGCCAGCGAGGCCAAATCGACATTTCTCGCCACGATGAGCCACGAGTTGCGCACCCCCCTCAACGGCATGCTTGGCCTGGCCCAAGCATTGAAACTCGAGCCCCTCGAACCAGGAGAGCGCGAGCAGGTGGAGCTCATCGAGGACTCTGGGCGCAATCTTCTGACCCTGCTCAACGACGTACTGGACCTGTCCAAGATCGAGGCGGGCAAACTGCAGATCGCGCCCTTGCCCGCTGACCTGGCGCGCAAATGCGAGCGACTGGTCAGGATTCACGGCGTACTGGCCGCAGAGAAGGGCATCAGCCTGACTCTCGACATCGACGATACGCCACCGACTTTGATCTTCGATCCTGTGCGCGTGCGTCAATGCGTGTCCAATCTGCTGTCGAACGCCATCAAGTTTACCGAGATGGGCGGCGTGCTTTTGCGTCTGCGGTGCGAGTCCTCCGGCGACCATGAGGTGATGGCGTATATCTCGGTGAGTGACACGGGCATCGGCATGTCGCCGGAAACTTGCGCGCGGCTGTTCGGCGCCTTCGAGCAGGCCGATGCGACAACCGCACAGAGGTATGGAGGCAGCGGGTTGGGGCTCAACATCACCCGTCGACTGGCCAAGCTGATGGGCGGCGACGTCGCGGTCGAGAGCCAGGAGGGAGAAGGCTCGACCTTCACCTTGAGCTTCCGTTGCCAGCTCCCGCCAACGGAACCGCCGAGCATGCCGGAGGCGAATGAGGTCTCCGAGCCCTCGACGGCGAGTTTGAAGATTTTGCTGGTCGAGGATCATCCAGTAAACCGCAAGGTGATCGGGCTGATGCTGGCCCCGTTGGGATGCACCCTCGTCGAAGCCGAGGACGGGCAAATTGCGCTCGATCGGCTTGGCGCGGAGCCCTTCGATTTGATCCTCATGGACGTGAACATGCCCGTGCTCGGCGGCCTCGAAGCTGCTCGCCGTGCGCGCTCAGATCTTCGCCTCGACGCGATCCCGATCATCGGCCTCACCGCCGACGCCATGGACCATCAACGTCAGGCCTGCCTGGATGCCGGCATGAACGATGTTCTCACCAAGCCAGTGGACATGGCCGCGCTGTTGTCGACGATCGCCCGCGCGGTGCAGGACGCAGGACCAGACAAAAGGCCAACAGCCTGATCCTCGTTGTCGTCGCTCCCAACGGATCGATCGGAGCGTCCTTTTCGTGGCCCGAGGTCGACAAGCAAGCTTCCAAGAAAGCCCCCCTCGTCGGCCGTCTGCGGAAGATAGCCATGTAGCTGCTGTCAGGACGGCTCGATCACGTCGCCTGATCCATCGGCGGAGCGCTAGACCGCGCTTGGGCGTTCCCTGGTCAGGAGGCCCTATGACCGATCCGACGCCCGCGATCCCCGATCCCCCGGCCGGTGCGCCGCCGCTAAACAAACTTGGCCTTAAGGGCAATTTTCTAGGGCTGCGTTCAATGTCCGACCTCGACGCCTTTCTGAAGGCCGCGCAAGCCGCGGGCCTGTCCGCCCGTCTGGCGAGCCTGGCGGCCGAGATCGATCTGGCCATCGCCGACTATCCCGCCAACGCCGATGTCCGCTACCTGCGCCGCCTGACCGATCAGCAGCGGCGCCTGGCCAATCCTGACCTCGACCTGGTCGTGGCGGTGACCGCCCAGCTTTGCCAGAGCGACCCGGCCAGCCGAGAACGCATCGTCCCGCTGGCCAAAGATCTGGTTGAACGCTACGCCGTGCTCCGACGCCTGACCTAGATGATGGCCACCCACGCGGGCGCAGGCTCGAGGTCCTCGTAGTCGCCGACCGCCAAGCCGCGCTTTCCGACCTCGGCGCGGGTGATGACCTCGGTCTCGTAGGCGCGGGCCACAAAGACGCGCAGGCCGCGATAACGCTGGCCGCGTTTGGCCGACACCGTCTCGGTGCGGATCTCGGTGCCGTAGAGGTTGGCGTTCAGATAGAGCAGGCCGGGCTTCAGGCCCTCGTCGCCCTTCTCGACCGCCTCAGCGGTCATGTCGTCGAGAACGCTGTCGATCTCTTCCTTTTTCATCGCGCCGCTCTAGGACGATTCCTCTGCGCCGGTGCCAAGGCGTCGGCGCGCGCGGCCGTCGGCCGCGCCGCCTGCCCCCCCACGGCCCTCACCGGTTGATGAAGACGTGCACCTAGCCCGGGGCGGTTTCCAAGGTGAAGACATCGCCGCTCATCTGGGCGTCTCGGGCCATGGCCATAGGCGTGAACTCGCCGACCACAACCGCGCCAAAGCCCTCATAGTCATGGATGGCGTACTCTTCGGCGCCCGCCTCCGGCGAGGCGGCCAGCATCGCCCCGACCGCCAAAAGCACGGCCTCAAGGTCGTCCTCGACCTTGATCCAGGCACCATGCAGACGCCCGCCGTTATAGGCCGCAAGGCGAGCCACATAGATGCGGGGCTCAGGGATTTCAGCAGCCTGTCCCATGATCCTCATCCTCAAGGCAGGGGTTCGTCATCGAACCCTTGCCCCTCGGCGAAAGCGGGTGTGCACGCGGAGGGACGGCTTCGCGGGGACCCGGCTGCAGGGCCTGAAGGGACCGAAGCTGGGCGGAAGCCGATCCGAAGCGCGCCGAGGGCGGAGCCCTAAGCCTAGGGGTGGACAATCGCCTCTCTGTTAGAGCCTGCGATAAAGGGCCCGGAGGCGTCGATACCCAGGAGAAAGCTCTCCAATCCGCCCACATACGAGCCTGGCGAGCGGATCGAAATACGGAAGACGACCCGGCCTCGTTCGAACGCAACGGTCACGATGCGCAACTGCTCATTATAACCGAAGTTCTTTTCGGCGAGTTTCTCGGCAAGCGCCGCGGGATTAGGGTTGTTGCGGTTCAACTCGACAGCGTTGCGCATCAAGGCGATGAAATAGTTCGTTCTGGCTTGGCTTTGCGAGCCGCGGGCGATCCGGCGCGCCTGGTGGGCGACCAACGGCCACAGGCTGGTGGCGCTGGCGTCAAGCCAGCGCAGGTCCTGAAGGCTGACCAGCAACCGGCGATACTCGTGCAGCATAGATAGGATGGTGGTGGCGTCAGCAACCTCGCTAACGCAAAGCCCCTCAGCCACGGTGATGGGCAAGGCCGTGGCGGGCATGGTGCTGAAACTCACCGGACTTTGGAAGGAGACGTCGAGGTGCAGAGCGAAGTGGTCGCCCTCGAATTCAAAGCCGGCGAGCCCGATCGGCGGAATATCGGAAACCTGCCGCCCTTGGATTCCTACCTCGCGCCAGCCATTGCCCTCCAAGACGCTGGCGATGATGTCGGCATAGTGATCGTCCTTGAGGGCCTTGCGACTAATGGTGGGCTCAAGCAGCACCATGGCTCGGGCGCCCGGCCAATGACGAAATTCGCGAACCGACTGGGGCTTCAAGTCTGGAAGCAACAGCGTTGAAAGGTGAGCGCCACGAGCGTCACGTTGGGAACCGATCCGATAGCCTCCGCCGCCAAACACGCCCAGTTTCCACAATCGCGCTGCCAGCTGGAACCAGGCTCCATCAGGGTCGTCCCGGCTTTCAGGGCTGGCCGAAAAGAAGAGGACGAAGTGCTCAGATCGCATGGTCTCGGTGACGAAGCCCCATTCGGTCTGCGCCAGCGCCACGAAGTCACAGAACGCGGCCGAAAGCGCCTTGTCGCCGCGAGCGCCGAAGTCGAGCGGCAAAGGAACAAGCACCAGAGGTGCGGCCTCAGCCTGGACCGCCTCCCGAACACCATCTCGGAATTGACCGATCCGGGCGCCAACGCCCAAGACGAACACCACATCGCTCTCTGGACCGTCGGAGGCGTAGCGGCGTGAGGGCGCCCCGGCGCTTGCCAGTCCAAGCACGAGTTTGGGTCCTGAATGACGCTTGCAAGCGCTCCAGAAGGCGTCGGCCTGATCGGGACCGAACACCTCGATGTCAGCCGGCATACGGCTAGGCTGGCGTCGATATCCCTCTTCCAGGTCCCGATCATTGAAATGCACGAGAGCGACGTGTGGCAAAATCGACGTCTTGGCGGTCTCGTCGATATCGAGACGCGTCTGGTCGTCGATCTGGATGGCGTCCCGATCAAGATGGGTCAGGCGCATGCCGCGCAGATCCTGCCCGCGGAGGTCGGCCCCGTCCAGCCGGGTGCCGACATACATGGTCTCGGGATCAAGGTCGGCGAGCTTGGCCAGTTGGCGCAGGTCGTGGGTGCGCGCCGTCAGAATGCGTTCTACGCGCGCCAGCCAACTGACAGGACGCTTAGACGGCATCGGCCACCGTCACGGCAAGGGTCAGGTGGGCGAAGGCGTCGTTCATGTCGCCGGAGACCAGGCCTTCCTCGGCGAGCAAGGTGCGAATGGCGGCTTCGGCGGCGATCAGACGATTGCGCGCGGCCTTTCGCCGATTGAGCAAGGCCCAGAGCTGAGGATCCTCTAGCTTGATCTGGCTGATCTCCAGATCCTCTCGCAGGCATCGCACTTCGATGCGGACGGTCGGCGGCATGCTCTTGGACCCTCGAGGCCTTTGGTCGACGAGCGCAAGCATCGGCGATTTTTCCGCGTCCCAGGGCCGCCCCGCCAAGCTCCCCTCTCCCAACGCCGGCTCGATCGCCCAGCGATAGCCTCCCTCGGCCGTGCGCGATTGCGTCACCGTCATGCCTTTATAGGCCTGAGTGGCGACGACCGTGCGGTTCTTGCTCGCCGCCAAGGCGACATGGGCCTTGCCCGCGGCCTCAGCCTTGAGGCCCTTGGTGGAGGCGCCGGCCTGCCCAGTCAGCGAAAGACCCGCACTCTTGCTGACCTTGGCCTTGACCTCCGTCTTGCCCAGGACGGGCTTGGGCGCGTCGCGCCGCACCGAGGCCGGATCGATCCTGACCGGTTCGTGGTCGGGCGAGACGACAACCAGTTGGGCGCGTTTGAGACCAAGCCGAAAGCGCACCCCGGAGGGATCGCCGCCGCCGATCCGCCCGACGCCGAACACGACGTCGACATGCAGGTCCGCGCGCGCGCCGCCATCCTCGAAGGCCTTGTGCCATCCCTCGACGGAGACGACCTCCGCCAGGGCTCTTAGTCGATTGCTGTCGGACATCGTCCCCTCCGAGCGGCGAACCTGCCCGATGCGCCCGCCAAGGTCGAGCTTATGGGGAGAACTCGGAGGAATGAAGACGGCCGGCCTGTTCAGGCCTGACGAGATCGAGCGCGCACAGAACCAGGCCGCGCAGACGCTCATAACGCCAAACAATCGGCCGCGAGGTCGAGATCGGCCCCAGGGCTGGATTTTGCGCTCGACCACCACACGCCCGAACCGCGCGGCGATCAGGACGCAGCCGCGGCATCGGTCGCCTTAAGCCGCTCGGCGTGCTCGCCCATCCAGGCCGCCAGTCCATCGAGGGTGAGCCTGAGCAATCGCCCTAGGCCTTTCTAAAAGGCGCAACCCTAGAGAACTCGCGCGCCATTTACAATTTTTTGGGGACCAAGGATCTCTAAGCTGCACAATGACCGAAGAAGCCGCTAGCTCCGCCATTTTTCGCTTCCGGATCAAGGACGCCGAAGAGGTTAAAATCTGTCAGGTCCGGTTCGGCAAAGCCTCCGACAGCGACGGATATGAATATCGGATCAGCGGCGACGACCCGCGGACGGTCGAAGTCAACAAAGCCGTCCAAGAATTCAGCCTCGCCAACCCGAGCGCCAACAACGGCGACGTTTCGCCGGGCCTTGAGGAGCGCTTGACCAGCTTCCTACAGGCTAAGGGCTATGGGGTCGAAGCGATGCCGCTTTCCGATATCACCATCAGCGCTGAGTTCGACAGTAGAAGCAACCGACTGGTTCTGCGCCAATCGGCGCTCCACGACGATGTCGAACCCGAGGCCGATGTAGGCCGAAAGATTAGGCGTAGCCTGCTGGAGGCGTTCCAGCAGCCCGCGCGCGACACTCTAAGCGCCATGCAAGAGCGCCTAGCCAGCGGAGACCATGTCGGCGCGGCCGAACGCCTAGCGGCCTCAAACGCTAAGGGCGACTTCAAATTCGGCGTCACCCCGGAGCTACTGAAGACAGCTCTTGAAGTGGACGCGAACGCGCTTCAAGGCGAGCTTGCGCAAAAATTCCGACAAACACGGGCGGCGCTCAGCGCGCATTTCAAAGACTACCTCAGCGCCGTAATTGACACCGAATATCTGAAGGCTTTGCCGGGCGTCTCGCTCGACGATCGCATCGCCTACGACAATGTGCTGGCGATCTCACACCGCGAGCGTGGCGCGCCCGAAGCCGCCAATCGCATTTGGCGGCGACTGATCACCACACCTGAACAGACGAGCCCCGGCAATCGCGCGTGGATCGCGCGCAACCTTTCGATTTCACTGCCAAGCTCTGATCCGCAGGCCTTGGAGTTCGCAAGAATAGCGGCCGACGCCTTTCTGGAAGCTGGAATGACCAAGGAGGCGGTGGCCAGCCTTATGGATATTGCTTCGCTACTGGAACACCAAAGCGCTGATGCTGCGGTCAAGGAAGTCGACGAGGCGCTGAAGCTGCAGCCAGGGGGAGCCCCCCTTCGGGACGACCTTAGAGCAACCCTCCTGCATTCGCGCGCGCAACGCCTGTCAGTCCTTGGACAACATGCCCAGGCGCTTACCGATGCAGAAGCGGCGGTCGCGCTTCGCAGGGGCCTCGCCGGCGCCGAGGAGCACCTGTTAAGCGCACTGCATCTAGCCGCCCAGCAGGCCCAAGCGCTGAAACGGGGTGGCGTGGCCCAATCCCTCCTCCAAGAGGCGACAAAACTGGAGAGCGAGGTAGGCTCCGCCTACTTCATGCTCAGTCGCAAGATCATGGGCCTCTTCGAGCACTTCGACGTCCACGAGGCGAAAAAGGTCGTGGCTGAGGCGCGCTCTAGCGGGCACTTTAATCTGTGGGCCAGCGCGACACTGGCCTCGATATTGAACGACCCCTCCCTTAACGGCGACGATAAGGTCGCTCAACTCGAACTCTCCGACCGGGAGCTCCAGCAAAACGGCGCCGGCGACGCCGACCGCCTCCACGTCTGGTTGGCGATCGCCGAGGCTTTGGCGCAAGACGAACCGGCGGTCGCCATACCCTGGCTGTCGCGCGTGCTAGATCTCGAGCCGCTTCATGGGCCGGCTGGGAACCTTCTGCTGCACTGCCTGGAGACGAACGAAAAGTGGGCCGAAGCCGCAGATGTCCTGAAGGCAGACATCGATCGTAGGGGTCCCCAACCGGTGCTCGTCGCCCGCTACGGGCACGCCCTGTTGGAATCCGGCAATCTTGGGCGGGCGATCACCGCCTTGACCGAAGTGATCAACGCCTTGCCGGCCGACGACGAAACCGCAAAGCGCGCCCGAGCTTGGCGGGAGCGAGCCCTTGATAGCGGCGGTGTTCCCGAAGAAAGCCCGCCACCGCCTTCGGACAAGGCCGTCTCCCTGAAGGAGCTCACCGACGCGCTCGCAGAATTTGGAAAGTTCATCTCCGCCAGTAAGCGAAAGTCGCTATTTCGCCCAAAGGACAAGGATTTCGAGTGGGTCGAAAAGCCTGAGGCTATCGCTCAGGACCTAGCTCACACCTATCTGAAGGCGCATTTTGGAAACCGCCTTGATGCTTACAGCGAAATCGTCGCGGGCGCCGGCAGGCTTGACCTGCTCTTGGTCCTTTACGGCGGCCTTCGCGTCGTGCTTGAGCTCAAGATGTGCGGCTATCGCTACTCCAGCGCCTACGCGGCTGGGGGCGAAGAGCAAATTCGGCACTATCTGGATAGTCAGAACACCCGAATTGGCTGCCTTATGGTCTTCGACGCGCGCCTCAACGACTATGGCAAGCCGCTGATCGTTCCCGCTCCAGACCGCGCCGACACCATTTCTGAGCTTTTGATAGACGTTCGCCCACGTGCGCCAACTCGGGTCCGAAAACCGAACTGAGCGACCTTATCTGCTTTGCCGGTGGCGAGCCTGCTTCGCTGCCAGGTCACCCAAGACATGCCGTTTTTAGAGACGAAGTCATTTTCCTAGATTGGCGGATGGGCGCGCTACTGTTCCTCCACCTGATCTTTCGACCTTTTCGCCATCCAAACGATGAGCCCGCCAGCGCATGTCCAAGACGCACGGGGGACACCCCAAACGCCAGCAATGGACACAAGAAGCGGCCGCTGCGGCCTAGCGTCACTGAACGCGGCGTCCTAACTTGTCGATATGCCTCCTCGTTCACGTCCGACGGCCCGCCTACTCACTCCCGCCGGTTGGATGGGCCTGATCGTCGTGGCTCTGCTAACCGCAGCTTCTGCGGTCGCCCTGCTGGCCGTTCTGCCTGGCTAGGCTGGGTCCACCAAGCCAAGGACGAAGATGTCGACGCCTGAAAAACGAGCCCAAGGCTTGCCGCGTCCCATCCGCCCCAAGAGCCTGACCCAGAGCTTGAAAACCTGGCTGATCAGGTTGGGCCTGCCGCTCGCCTGCCTGGCTACAGGCTATCTCGGCGCACGCGCCGCCCAACTGCCCGCCGATCAGCAACGCGCGCTTTTCGATCAACTGCTGGGTCCCACTACCAGCCAAGCTTGGAGCAGCGGACTGATCATCGTCCTCGGGCTCGTGATCAGCCTCCAACTCGTGCGCGTGATGGGTCATTTCAACCACCCACTCGAAGGCGCATTGGCCAAGGCTCACCTTGGAAAGTTGATGGCCGGCGTTGCAACCTTGACCTTGCTGTTCTTTGTCGGCGCGGGCCTTGGCTCGAAGGACGGCATGTTCGGCGCCGAGCCGGCGGCTTGGGCGCAGGCAGGCGGCTCCATTCTGGCGTTGCTCATCGCAGTCTATGTCGGACAGATGGGTCTAGAGGCCGAGGAGCGACGGCGTAAGGCCGCCCGCGCAGATCAGATCAACAACATCGGCGACGCCGTCCAGCTTGCCCTGGACAATTACGGGCCGGTGCGTATCTCGATAGGCCAACGCAACGCCGTCGCGCTCCAGGACGCCTTCGAGCAGTTGGCAAATGCTCGACAAAAACCCCTTCAAGATCTCGTCACCATGACCCTGCCCAACTGGCCCAGCGTCATCCTATATAGCCGGGTCCTGGCTGTAGAGGAGTTGCTGCGCAAGCACCGCGAATATGCGGACACCGTTCGCCCGAGGGTCCACGCCGATCCCGCGCTCTGGAACGGCGCCCAGCAATGGGACGACAGCCTAGGCGAAGCGATCAAGGCGTACGAGCAGTCGATCGCCGGTGCAAGGGCAGCCTGAACGGACCGGTAAATCGAATGCTTGGCGAGGCCTCCAGACCCGCGACCGCTGCAATTTGGAGCAAGGCGCGCCTACCAACACCCATGGCCAAGAACGTCTCTGTTGGAGGTCCCTGCCGCCTCGTGCAAAAGAAGACCCCGCCCATCCGGTCGACCGGCACGTCGGCGCCCGGATCCGGCTTCGACGAAAGCTGATGCAGCTTAGCCAGATGGAGCTAGCCCTCAGCCTAGATTTGACCTTCCAACAGTCAGAAGTACGAGCGCGGGACCAACCGCGTCAGCGCCTCGATGCTCTATGCGCTCGCCAATCTCCTCAACGTCGGCCCCGCCTGGTTCTTCGAAGGTTTGCCGGCGACCGACAACGGCCTCGTTGTGGATCGGGCCGAACTGGAAGCGGCCCGCGCCGTCCAGGCCTTGATGTCCTCGCCCGACGGGCTGGCGATCGCTCAACTGCTGTCGGGTCTGAAGAGCGAACGCTGCCGTTAAATCCTGGCGTTGATGGAGACCCTGGCCGAACCGGATGACGAGCGGCTGGTCGCCTAGGCGCTCCGCCCCCTTCGTCCACGCACGAACGCCCGGTCGGTGGCCATGAACCGCTCGATCATCTTGGGCGCCAGGCGGGCGGGGTCGGCGGGCTTTCCGCCCGTCTGGGAGGCCAACATCTGGGCATAGGCCAGAAGATCGCGATGCACGCCGGCGGGAAGATCCATCGTCACCTTGACGGGCGTGTCGTCCTCCAGCGCCCCCAGCTTCAGCTTGCCGCCGCTCATGGCGCTTTCCTTTCATCGACATAGGGTTCCAGGACGAGGTCGCGGGTCAGAAGCACCCGTAGCGGCGCGCCGGGGCGGATGGTCAGGGTCGGGGCCAGATCCAGGCTCTTGCCGACCATCTGCTGGCCAACGGAACTTGCGGTGTCGGCCCCGGCCCGGCGAACGGCGCGGGCGATGTCGCTCTCCTCGCTGGACGAGCCGACCTCGGTCCCGATGGCGAGCAGGGTGGAAAGCCCCGCCGCAGCCAGAACCCGGCCGCCATGACGGTCGACGCCATCCTGCAGGCCGGCCATCCCCTGCTCGTCGGCGCCGGGTAGCTTGTCCAGAACGATCGACTTGCCCGACGGCAGGGTCAGGCGCGTCCACACCACGCGCAGGCGGCTTTGGCCGGCCTGAACCTGGGCGTCGTATTCGCCGGCCAGCTTCGAGCCCTTGGGGATCAGGAGATAGCCGCCGCCCAGGCTGTCGTAGACGTCTTGGGTGACCTGGGCGATGGCCATACCCGGCGCGTCGGACCGCAGACCCGTCACCAGGGCGGCGGGAATGATCGATCCGACCTGGAGCACATAGGGCGAGGCCGGCGGCTGCAGACGCTCGACGCTGGTCAGACGCGCATCACCGGCTGGCGCCTTGTCGCCCTGCGACGCGACCACGGGCTCCAAGGCCGCGGCTAAAGCAGCCTCGCGCGCACCCTGCGTGACCGCCGCCACGAAAAGGCCGCTCTGGATCGCCGCTCTACGGATTTGGCGCTCGGCTTCGACCCGCCGATCGACCACCGGCGGCGGCGAAACCACGGCCGGCGCATTCGCGCCCGCGACCACCGGCGCCGCCTCGGCCTCCCCCTCTCTGGCCCGCGCGGCGCTAAGTATCGGCCGGCCCAGATCCCCCGGCAGCGGCGGTCCCAGCGCCGGCGTGCCGGCCGGCCCGACATAGCCGCGCGGCAAGGCGGTGACGGTCTCGGGCGGCTGCGCCGTCGTCACCTTGGCCTCCACGGGCGCTGCCTTGCGCTTTTCCATCAGCGACCAGCCCAGCGCGCCGGCGACACCGGCGATCAGGACGGCCCCGACGATGACCAGAGCCCTGCGCGAGACCCGCGCGACAGGCACTTGAGCGCCGCGCAGGCGTAACGTCTTGGCGATGGCCTCTTCGGCCGCCTCAGTGTCCTGGCTCATTGGCCTGCCTCCTTGATGGGGGAAAGGCGCGTCAGGCGCACGACCTGGGCCCGGCGCTTGGCGCCCAGGCGCAGTTCGGCGCGATCGAGCAGGCGATCGACGATGATCCGCCGGCCCTCGACCCGGTAGTTGACGAGCTCGGCGGTCTTGCCGTCGGGACCGATGCGATAGAGCGGCGGCAGGTCGTCCATGGCGACGGCCGGGCCGAAGTCGACGAAGAGGCGCTGGCCATCGTCCGACACCGCCACCGGCCGCCAGTTCGGACGGTCGCCGCTGATCCTGTAGGCGGTGTTCAGCGGCCGCGGCGGCGCCGGCGGCGCTAAGCTCACCTCCGGAACGACAACCGGAACGAGCGGCGGCAAGGCCGCCCTCCCCGCCTCAGCCGTGACATAGCGCCAGGAGACCTGCGAAAGCCAGGTCCTGGCCGAGGCGCGAAGCTCCAGGTGGTAGGTGCGGCGGTCGGTATTGATGATGAGGTTTGTGGCCAAGCCCGAGCCTGTGGGCTTGATCATGACGTGAACGCGCCGGCCCGCGCCCTGGCCGCTGATCGTATCGCCGATCACCCAGCGAGCGGTGTCGCCGGCCGCCACCGGTCCCGAGCCGACCAGGGCCTCGCCGGGCTCAAGCACGACGTCGGTGATCCGCCCCGGCGTGGCGATCACCGGATAGACCGCCTCCTCGCGGTAGTCGAAGCGCTTGGCGCCGCCAGGGACTTCCAGCTGTGCGGAGGGCGCCGCCGCACACGGGCTGACCAGCGCCATGCAGACCAACAGGACAGAGCGGGTCATACGCCGAACTCCTTGGACCAGGCGATGCCAGAGACGAAGACGCCCAGCGGATTGGACCGCAGCCCCTCAGGGGTGCGAGGCGGGACGAGGTTGAGGGTCAGGATGGCGCTCCAGCGCTCGGTGGCGGCCAGCTGGCCATCGGCGTAGCGCTGCTCGGTCCAGGCGACCCGGAAGCTGCCAGGGGTGGCGCGAACCACGCTGCTGACAGTGACCACCACCTGGGCGCGGCCAACCTGGGCGAAAGGATCAGCACGCCGGGCGTAGTCCGAAAGGACCGCGGCCCCGGCCGCATCGGTGAAGTCGTAGGCCCGAAGCCAGGCCTGCCGCATGACCACAGGGTCGGTGGAGACGGCACGCACGTCGGTGATGAACCGCGCCAGGGTCCAGGCGATCATCGGGTCGGTCGGCTTGGCGCCCTGAACGGCCGGCGCAACGACGCGAGGCTCGCCCAGCCGATCGACCTCGACCACCCAGGGCGTCACCGAGCCGCGGGTCGCCAGCCATGCCAGGCTCCCGCACAGCGCAGTGTTGGCCATCAGCAGGCCCATCGCCGCCAAGCGCCAGTTGGCGGCCTGCACCCGGGCGGAGCCAATGCGCTCATCCCAGGCCTGACCGGCCTTCTGGTAGGGGGTCTCCGGCTGCGGTGTCGCGCCATAGCGCGCCGCGCCCTTCAAGGGGTTCATCCTAGTGCTCCTTCAGGCTGGGGGCGGCGTCGCCGCCGTTGTCGTGACCGCCGCCGATCGCATGGGCGGCCATTTCCGCGCCGCGGGTCAGGGCGTGGCGATCGACAAGCTCCAGGGCCCAGACGGGCGCCATCGGCGCGCCGCCACCGCCCTCGTCGTCGTTTCTGGTCTTGGGCGGCGGCATGGTGAAGCCCACGCCCCCTCCTCCGCCGCTGTCGCCAGGCGGCGGCAAGCGTGGCGGGCCAGAGGGCCCTCCGCCCCCGTCTGGCGGCGGCAAGGCTCCGCCATTCCCAGGCGGCGGCAGACGACCACCCGCGGCGCCAGCGGCGCCAGCCGCGCCCGCGCCGCCGAAACCACCGAACGACATGCCCGAGACCGCGCCGGCCGCCATCTGGGCAGCGCCCGCGGCGGCCATGGCCATACCGGCGACCGCCATGCCCGTGCCGACGGCCGCGCCGGCGCCCAGTTGCGGCGCCCCGGAGACGAGGCCCGAGGCGATGCCGGGACCAAAGATCGAAAGGCCTAGAAGGGTCAGGGCGGCCAGGGCCATGGCCAGGGCGTCCTCGATGGTCGGCTGGCCGGCCGCGTGGCTGGTGAACTCGGAAAATAGGGTCGAGCCGATGCCGACGATCACCGCCAGCACCATGACCTTGACGCCCGAGGCCATGACGTTGCCCAGGACCTTTTCGGCCAGGAACGCGGTGCGCCCGAAGAGCCCGAACGGCGCCAAGACAAAGCCGCAGAGGCTGACGAGCTTGAACTCGATCAAAACCACGAAGATCTGCACGGCGATGACGAAGAACGAGACGATCACCAGGAGCGCCACGATCAGAAGGATCAGGATCTGAACGGCGTTTTCGAAGAAGCCGGGAAATCCGCTCAGGTCGTTGGCCGACTGCAGGATCGGCTTGCAGGCCTCCAGGCCCAATGCCGCAAGCTTGCCGGGCCGCAGAAAATCCTCAGCTGAGGTTCCCACCCCGCCCGCCTTGAGGCCAAGGCCCGAGAAGCTCGACAGTACTATGCCGGTCAGGGTGTGGAAGTTGCCGATCAGGAAGGCGAAGAACCCGACATAGAGGGTTTTCTTGACCAGCCGCGCGAGGATGTCCTCGCCATGGGCCCAGGCCCAGAAGAGCGCGGCCAGGGTAACGTCGATGGCCACCAGGGTCGTCGACAGGAAGGCGACCTCCCCGCCAAGCAATCCAAACCCGCTGTCGATGTAGCGGCCGTAGGTATCGAAGAAGCGGTCGATGACGCCGGTGTCGCTCATGGCCGGGCCTCGCCGAAGAAGTGGGCCCGGGCGCGCGCCCAGGCCTGGCGGCAGGCTGGATCGTCCTTGGCCGCCTCACCCAGGTCGCGGCAACGTCCAAGCTCGGGATCGCCGCGATAGCCAGCGACCTCCATCCGCACCGTGGACGCAGGCTCATGCCGCCCCCGAACCGTGACCACGACGGCGCCGATCAGGATCCAGGCCCCGACGCTAAGACCGATGGCCCACCTCATTGCGAGCCCGATCCCATGAACTTGGCGAACCTGGCCTTGGCGTCGGCGCGGGAGGCGGCCTGGTCGGCGGCCTCCAGCGCCTGGGCGCGGCCCTGAGCGGCGGCCAGCGCGATGAGGTCGGCCAGCATCTGCGACTGCAGGGCCAGGAGCTGGTTGCCGGCCTGGGCGGCCTGCAGGCCACCGACCGCGCCTTGGCTCGCGCCAACCAGACTGGTGAGCTGGTCGCGACTGGCGCCCAGTCCCTCGACGACGCCGGCCTGGAGCTTCAGGGCGTCCTGGAAGCCGGCCATCGCCGTCGTCCAGCGCGCATCGGCCCGGGCGGTAAGGTCCGCATCGGAGGCCGACAGCGAAACCTGGCCGTAGTTGGTGGTGAAGGCGGCCTGGATCGAGGCGACGTCATAGGCCAGGGCCTGGGCTTGTCCGAGAAGCTCTCGCGTCCGATCGACCTGGGACTGCAGCGTCGCCAGGGTCGAATACGGCAGGCTCGCCAGGGTCTTGGCCTGGCCGATCAGCATCTGCGCCTCGTTTTGCAGCGAGCTGATCTGGTTGTTGATGGTCTGCAGAGCCCGGGCGGCCTGCAGCACGTTCTGGACGTAGTTGGTGGGATCGACGACGACCAGCTGGGCCTGGGCCGCGGGCGGCGCCAGCATCAGGCTGGCCGCGAGCGGCGCGGCCAGGAGCGCCGCCGCCAGGCGGCGTCGGGAATGGATCATGGCAGGCTCTCCGATGAGGAAGGGGAAGCGCCCGCCGCCCCCGCAGTCAGAAGGTCGGCCGCCCACGGCAGCCCGCGCAGCCGCAACCAGGCCGCGCCGAACCGCGCCTGTCCGACACTGGCCAGCACCGCGCCGATGGCGGTCTGATCGGCCTTGGAGGATGCGGCGCAGAAAGCCAGGGCCACGGGTCCCAGGCCCAGATCGAACAACCGGTCGCCCACCCGCGATTGCAGGTAGTAGTCGCGGGTCGGCGTGGCCCGGGCGAGGATCTCGATCTGGCGCTCATTTAGACCGAACCGGCCGTAGGCGGCCGCGCCCTGCGGCTCCATCGCTCGCGGGTTGGGCAGGAAGATCCGCGTCGGGCAGCTTTCGACGATCGAGGCGGCGATCGGGCTACCCGTCACATCGGCCAGCGACTGGGTGGCGAAGATTACCGACGCGTTCTTCTTCCGAAGGGTCTTTAGCCACTCGCGCAACTGGGCGCCGAAGGCCGGATCGTCCAGCGCCAGCCAGCCCTCGTCGATCAGGATCAGGGTCGGGCGGCCATCGAGCCGGCGGCCGATGCGATGGAAGAGATAGGTCAGGACCGCGGGCGCGGCGGCGCTCCTGGCCAGGCCCTCGGTCTCGAACACCTGGATGTCGGCGCTGCCCAGGGCTTCCCCCGATCCATCCAGCAACCGGCCAAACGGACCGCCCAGAATGAAAGGTCCCAGGGCCGCCTTGAGGGGCTGGCTGGCCAGCAGCGCCACCAGGCCCGTCAGCGTCCGCTCGCCAACCGGCGCGCTGGCCAGACTGCCAAGCGCCGTCCAGAGGTGATCGCGAACCGCCGGGGTGATCTCCACGCCTTCGCGGGCCAATACGGCGGCCAGCCAGCCGGCCGCCCAGGCTCGCTCCTCGGGCTCGTCGATCCGCGCCAGGGGCTGGAGCGCCACCGCCCCGCCCTCGCCGGAGAGGTCGTGGAAGTCGCCGCCCATGCCCAGCGCCGCGGCGCGGCTGGAGGCGCCGAAGTCGAAGGCGAAGATCTGGCTCTTGGGGTAGCGACGAAACTGCAGGGCCAGCAGCGCCAGGAGCACGCTCTTGCCCGCGCCCGTCGGCCCCACCACCAATGTGTGTCCGACATCGCCGACATGCAGGCTCAGCCGAAACGGCGTTGAGCCGGCGGTGCGGGCCAAGAGCAGCGGCGGGCCATCGAGATGGTTATTGCGCTCGGGACCGGCCCAGACCGCCGACATCGGGGCGATGTGGGCGAGATTTAGGGTCGAGAGCGGCGGTTGGCGGACGTTGGCGTAAGGGTGGCCAGGGAGGGTCCCAAGCCAGGCCTCCACGGCGTTGACACTCTCGCGGATGACGGCGAAGTCCCGGGCCTGGATGACCTTCTCGACCAGCGCCAGCTTGCTGTCGGCGACCGCGGGATCCTCGTCCCAAACCACCAGGCTGGCGGTGACATAGGCGTAGGCGACCGCATCGCCGCCGAGGTCCTGCAGGGCCAGATCCGCATCGGCGGCCTTATTGGCCGCGTCATTGTCGACCAGGGGCGAAGGCTCCTGGGTCAGGGCCTCGCGCAGCAGAACGAGCACCGACTTGCGCTTGGCGAACCACTGACGCCGGATCTTTCCCAGCAGGGCCGCAGCATCGGTCTTGTCCAGGCACAGGGCCCTAGTGCTCCAGCGATAGGCGATGCCCAGGCGGTTGAGCTCATCGAGCAGGCCAGGCGTCGTTGCGGCCGGAAAGCCGGTCAGGGTCAGGACGCGCAAGTGCGCTTGTCCAAGCCTGGGCTGCAGGCCGCCTGCGAGCGGCTCGGTGGCCAGCAGCGCATCCAGCTGCATCGGCGTCTGCGGCACGGCCACGCGCTGGCGCACCGTCGAGATCGCCCCGTGCAGGAAGCTCAAGGTCTGCCCATCATCCAGCCAGCCGACCTTGGGCATCAGCCCGTCGAGCAGGGCCAGCAGGCGGTCGGAGCGGTCGACGAATCCGGAGAGCTCGGCGCGCCAGTCGAGCCCCGCGCCTGCCCGTCCTTCGACGAAAAGGCCCTCGACCCGGCCCCGCCGATCGGCCGGCGGCAGATAGGTCAGGGTCAGGTAGTAGCGGCTTTCAAAGTGCTCGCCGGTCTCGACGAAGGCGGCCTTGCGCTCGGCTTCGACCAGGGTCGAGACCGGATCGGGAAAGGTGCTTTCGGGATAGGCACCGGCCGGATCACGGCGAGCCTCGACGAAGATCGCCCAGCCAGAGCCCAGCCGACGCAAGGCGCCGTTCAGACGCGCGGCGACGGCGGCGACCTCGGCGTCGGTGGCCGAGTCCAGATCCGGCCCGCGAAACTCAGCGGTGCGCTGGAACGAGCCGTCCTTGTTCAAAACCACGCCCGGCGCGACCAGGGCGGCCCAGGGCAGGAAGTCGGCCAGACGCGCCGGCCGGCGACGATATTCCCGAAGATCGAGCACGGCTCAGACCTCCAGGAAGGCCGGCAGCCGGACATGCCGGCGGCCGACATCGAAGATCTGCGGGTCGCGGCGGACGGCCCAGACCGCCAGGCCATGACCCACAAGCCAGACCGCAAGGCCCACGATCCACAGCCGCAGTCCCACCCCCAGGGCCGCGGCCAGGGTGCCGTTGACCAAGGCGATCGCGCGCGGGGCGCCGGCCAGCAGCATCGGCTCGCAAAGCGCTCGGTGAACGGGCGCGGCGAACCCCATCGCGCGATCGCCGGCCATCAGACGAGCGCCCCGCCGCCGAAGCTAAAGAACGACAGGAAGAACGAACTGGCGGCGAAGGCGATCGACAGGCCGAAGACGATTTGGATCAGCTTGCGCGAACCGCCCGAGGTCTCGCCGAAGGCCAGGGTCAGGCCCGTGACGATGATGATGATCACCGCGATGATCTTGGCGACGGGACCTTCGATCGACTCCAGGATCCGCTGCAGCGGCTCTTCCCAGGGCATGGAGGAGCCGGCAGCCTTGGCCGAGGAGGCGACCAGCAGGGCGGCGATGGTCAGGGGCGGAACGCCGCCGCGGCAGTCGAGCATGGAGCCGGCGAGCAGGCGTGCGCGCAGGCGCGAGGGTTCTCGCGTGGACATCTTCTGAAACTCCGGGGGTTAGGGGCGGGATCTCAGGCGGGGCTGAGCTGGTAGGCGCCGTCGGGCGCGAGCCCATCCAGGCGCGCGAGGTCCGAAAGGCGGCGCTGTCGGCCCCGCCCCTGCAGGACCGCGATCAGGTCGATGGTTTCGGCGATCAGGCCGCGAGGCACGACGACCACTGCTTCCTGGATCAGTTGCTCCAGGCGCAGCAGCGCGCCCAGAGCCGTGCCCGCATGCAGGGTCCCCACCCCGCCCGGATGGCCGGTGCCCCAGGCCTTGATCAGGTCCAAGGCCTCGGCTCCGCGCACCTCGCCGATGATGATCCGGTCGGGGCGCAGCCGCAGCGACGAGCGCACCAGGTCTGAGAGGCTGGCCAGCCCCTCGCGAGTGCGCAGAGCTACCTGGTTTTCCGCAGCGCACTGCAGTTCGCGCAGATCCTCGGCGATGATCACCCGGTCGCCCGACGCGGCGACCTCGGCCAGCAGGGCGTTGACCAAGGTAGTCTTGCCGCTCGAGGTCGGACCCACCACCAGGATGTTGGCGCGGATGGCCACCGCGTCGCGCAGCACCCTGCCCTGCTCGGCGCTCATCACGCCGGCGCGGACGTAGTCGGCCAGGGTGAAGACCAGGCTGGCGGGCTTGCGGATGGAGAAGGTCGGCGCTGTGACCAGCGGCGACAACAGGCCCTCGATGCGCTCGCCTGTCCCCGGCAGCTCGGCCGACAGTCGAGGCCGGCCGGCGTGAATCTCGGCCTCGACGTGGTGGGCGACTAGGCGAAGGATCCGCTCGGCGTCCGCCGGCGCAATCGTCAGCTCAGCATCGACCAAGCCCGCATCGAAGCGGTCAATCCAGACCCGGCCGTCGGGGTTGAGCATGACCTCGGCCACGCCCGGATCCTCCAGCCGCGCCAGCAGCAGCGGCCCCAACGCCGTACGCAGCATCTGGCGGCTGCGCTCGCGCCCGGTCTCGGTTTCGGAAAGGTCCACGGCGGGTCCCCGTTGCTTACGGGGATGAGTAAGAAGACGCAGGATCGGCCGATCTCAACAGCCAAATCGGCCCTTCGCACCCTGGCGTACAAAGACAGGAAAACGGCGGATCCAACCGCGTTCGACGTCCGCCCCTGGAGGGAGATAGCCTTCGGCGCCGTCCTTGCTCTGAGCGCCAAGCACTCCACGCCGAGGACCGCCTTGTTTCAACCTGATGATGTCGCCGCCGCTGTCGACCGCTATGTCGGCGGCCGCATTCGAATGCGACGCAAGCTCCTGAATCTGTCGCAGGATGGGCTCGCCGCTGAGGCCGGCTTAAGTTTCAGCGCGCTCGATGGATGCGAACGGGGGCTGTCGCGCCTCTCTCCAGAACAGATCTCGGCCCTCGCCAAGGCCCTGGGCGTGCCTGTCGCCTATTTTTTCGAACAGTTCGATCCGAGCGAAGACGATGCCACGCGCCTTGGAGCCGCTTTGGAAGAGATGCAGGCGGTCGATGAGGGACAAGCACTCGCGGCCCGCTTTCCCGAATTGAGCCGGGAGCTGCGAAGCCGGCTTCTCGAGCTGGCCAAAGTTCTAGCCGACGGCTCCGAGAAGCCACAAGGCTGAGCCACAGACCAATACAGACACGCGGTCGCGACAGCGATCTGACCGTCCGAAACTGGCGGAGGTACCAACTCCGGTTCGCGACACGCTCCTACGGTCGGGGGGCCCACCTTTCCGGCGTGGTCGCGCCATTAGCAGACCTTGGTCTCGGTCCAGGAACACGACCTTCGCGGGGTGGCGCATCGAACGATCACCGCGCTACACATCACAAGCTAAGGCTTGCCTGTCGCAGCCGCGCCTAGCGAGACGACAGCAGACACTCCGCGATAAAGGCGTCCACCGCATCCGTATAGGCGCCGGGCACCCCCAGCGTCCGGTTGATGTCGGCATGGGTCAGGACTTGGGGCAGGACAGGCATGTCGCGTCCGGCCGCTCGGGCCTTGGCCTGGAACCGCCGCGCGTCGTCACACGGATCGTCCGGTCGCCTAGTCGAACAGACCAGCATCATCGGCATGGCCCGGGGCGTCCATTGGTCCATCGGCGAAGCCTTGGCCCAGTACGCGGAATCGGCGCCGAATGCGCGGTCATAGAAGCCTGGGTGACGGCCGGCCATGGTCGCCGAGACCTGCATGGCGGCCGAATCGAGCACCACCGTCCCGGCCCATGGCCGGCCGACCATATCGGGCCGCGACGAGACCAGCGCCGCCAGGTGGGCGCCGGCCGAGTGGCCCATCAGGACGATCTTCCCGGGATCGCCGCCCCAGCCCCCGGCATGGCCCTGCACCCAACGCACGGCCTCGGCGACGTCCTGCGCCTGCTCGTAGGCCATGGCGTCGGGCAGCATACGATAGTTCACGCTGACCACGATCCAGCCGCGGGTCAGCCAGTGCTTGAGCTTGTTCTCGACCGAGCCGGTGTTGGCCTTGTCGCCGATCATCCAGGCCCCGCCGTGCACCATGATCAGGATCGGCGCGTCGCGGGCGCCCGGCGGAATGTAGACGTCCAGCCGCTGGGCGGGGTCGGTCCCGTAGGCTTCGGTCCGCTTGCGGGCGCCGGGCAGGATGGCCCGCAGGTCGATCGGGCGCTCTTCCTCGGCCTTCTTCTCCAGCACGCGCTGGCGCAGCGACCCGCGCAGGCCCAGCCCCAGCTGAGCGGCCTCGACGGCGCCGGCCCCGCCGAGGGTCGCGACCGCCAGGACGATCAGCAGAGCGCTTCGGCGTGACGTCATTTCAGGCTCTCGAGCTGATCGCGGACGGCGGCGACCTCGTCGCGGGACAGTCGCCCATCATGGTCGCGGTCGGCGCGGTCGAACAACGGGGCCGGTCCGTCGACGAACTCGGCGCGGGTGACCCGGCCGTCGCCGTCGCGGTCGGCGTGGGTGATCACCGTCTTCAGGGCCTGAGCCTTGGGACGGTTGGACTTGGCCAGGCGTGGGAACTCCGACAGCGTCACCGCACCGTCGCCGTTGCGGTCCAGGCGTTGGAACTGCGCCGCGCGCGAGGCTCTGAATTCGTCGCGGGTGACATAGCCGTCGTGATTGGCGTCGGCCTTGTCGAGCGCCGCGCCGGGCGTGCGCGAGGCCGCATCGGCGCCGGAAGCGCCCATGGAGGCCAGGCAGATGAGGGACAGGATCAGGATCTT
>Ga0102591_1000613_pt1 | contig 64592 bp, 51 predicted proteins | sample AraplaCol_mCL_r2_2_FD_76860 | JGI IMG/M metagenome (GOLD analysis project Ga0102591, IMG submission 76860) | Arabidopsis root microbial communities from North Carolina, USA - plate scrape MF_Col_mCL_r2 (SPADES assembly) (version 2) | ecosystem: Host-associated > Plants > Roots > Endosphere... | reverse complement strand
GCAGACGGTGACCTTCGAGGTCTCGCCGCTGGACCTGTCGCTGTGGAACCTGGACATGAAGCGCGTGGTCGAGCCGGGCAAGTTCACCCTGCTGTCAGGCCCGAACTCGGCCCAGCTGAAACCGGCGACGCTGACGGTCGTCTAGCGTCGGGCGCCTCTGGGCGGGGGCGGGCGCATTCGCCTGTCCCCGTCCTTCACGAAGACAGCCGTTATCATGGCCGTGTCCGCTCCGCGCGGGTCGGCGCTTCGGCGCGTCGCTTACCGATCGGGGCGACCACCGTCGGCGCCTTTCAATTTTCCTTCCGCCGCTACAAGAAAAAGGTCGCAAGCCCTGTAATTGCTGGGCTTTTTCTCGCCGGTTTGATTTTCTTCATCGCCCTGTTGAGCAGTGCTCGTTATCTTCCCGGGCGCGTCGCGTCCTAGCTTCTGGCTCCCCATTCGAGAGCTTGAACATGACGCAGCAACCGACCCGGCAACTGAAACTCGGCGCGATCCTGGGCGGGGTGGGCATGGACCACGCCAGTTGGCGGGATCCGGACCTGGCGGGCGACGCCAGCATCGACATCAACTGGTACATCGACAACGCCAGGCTGGCCGAGGCCGCCAAGTTCGATCTGGTGTTCATCGTCGACAGTCCGTTCATCACGCCGGACACGGCTCCGCATTTCCTGAACCGGCTGGAGCCGCTGACCTTGCTGTCGGCCCTGGCGGTCTCGACTTCGAAGATCGGTCTGGTCGGGACCCTGACCACCTCCTACTGGGAGCCCTACAACGTGGCTCGTCAGTTCGGGTCGCTGGACCACATCAGCAGGGGGCGTGCGGGCTGGAACGTGGTGACCACGGGCCTCGAGGGCGCGTCCAGGAACTATGGCCGCGACGAACACTTCGAGCATGGCGAGCGCTATGAGCGGGCCGGCGAGTTCGTGGACGTCGTCCAGGGGCTGTGGGACAGCTACGAGGACGACGCCTTCCCGCGCGACAAGGCCGCGGGGGTCTTCCTGGACAAGACCAAGCAGCATGCCCTGAACCACAGGGGCAGGCACTTCTCGGTGGCTGGGCCGCTGGCCCTGTCGCGGTCGCGTCAGGGCCAGCCGGTGATCTTCCAGGCCGGCGTGAGCGGCGCGGGTCGTGATCTGGGCGCGAAGATCGCCGAGGGCGTGTTCGCCGGTGTCGAGACGTTCGACGAAGCGGTTGAATACTATGCCGACCTTAAGGCTCGCGCCGCCGCCCTGGGCCGCGATCCGGATCACATCAGCGTCCTGCCGGGGCTGGCCCCGATCATCGCCGACACGGACGAGGAGGCCCAGGCCCTTGCCGAGGCGCTGGCGGGCGGCCGCGAGATCGACAAGTCGCTCGTCGAGCTTGGCCGGGCGTTCAACTACCATGACTTCCGCAAGTACCCGATCGACGGGCCGTTCCCGGATGTCAGCAACCTCAGCCTCAACAGCTACAAGGGCCGCGCCGAGCGGATCGTCAGGATCGCCCAGGAGGAGAACCTGACCCTTCGCCAGACAGCCGAACGCTTCGGGCGCTGGCGTTCGGACTTCGTCGGCTCGCCCCAGACCATCGCCGACGAGATCGAGCGGTGGTTTGTCGGCAAGGCGGTGGACGGCTTCATCCTGCGTGTCGACCGGCCGGGCGTCTTCGCGCAGTTCCGCGAGAAGGTGGTGCCGCTACTGCAGGCCAAGGGGCTTTTCCGCACCGAATACGAGCACGACACGTTGCGTGGGCACCTGGGCCTGCCCGTGCCGGAACATCGGTGGGCCGCCCAGCAGATCGCCGCGGAATAGCCGTCTCCAGAGCGTGACTCGGCAGCGCCGCTAGATCGCCACGCGTTTGGCGATGGCGCTGCGGCGGGCCCCGGTTTCCTTCTTGGCCCGTTCGACCGCCTCGGTCTCGGTGGCGTGCAGCAAGTGCTCGATGACCCGCTCCAGGTGGTCGCGCATCGCCTGCCGCGCGGCGGCGGGATCGCGGGCCTTGAGGGCCTCGAACACTCGCCGATGCTCGACGATGCGAGGCTCCAGCCCCATGCCTCGGGCGCGGGTCAGGATGTTGCGGGCCAGGGGCGAGCGGTTGCGCCAGTCCCACAGGTTTTCGATCGTGGCGATGATCGCGCCGTTTCCGGAGGCCCGGGCGATGACCATGTGGAACTCGCGGTCGGCGTCCTCACCGAGGATCTCCTCCTCGCGGGCCATACGCTGCATCAGCGTCTCGAGTTCCTGGATCTGGTCGTCGGTGATGGCGGTCGCCGCCAGCGCGGCGGCTTCGCCCTCGAACAACCGGCGGGCCTCGATCAGCTCGAAAGCCCCGATCTCGAACGCGGGCTCCGCGCTGGCCGGGGTGACGGGGCGCACATTGCCGGTGACATAGATTCCCAGGCCGTGACGGGCTTCGATCATGCCCAGCATTTCCAAGGCGATCATCGCCTCGCGCAGGGTAGGGCGGCTGACGCCGAACTGTTCCGCCAGTTCGCGCTCCGTGGGCAGGCGGTCGCCAAGCTTGTATTGGCCGCCCTCGATGGCCTCCGCGATCGAGTCGGCGATGCGGCGGTAGAGCTTGACGTTCTCGGCCATGGGTTTCGTCGGTTTCTCGGCGGCGGACCCAACGGTCCCTCAGACTCGCGATAGCATAGCCGACCTGGCCCGTGGGGGCTATTTCCGACACCCGTCGCCTAACCTCGACCTTCGTCCTAGGGCCTTGGCGGTAAACGATGTCGCGGCCGCCTCACCAATCGTGCATGGAGCCGTCTTCGCGGCGGGCGATAGGCAGGTAGGCGCGCTTGTACGGATACTTGGCCGCTTCGGTTTCATCGATGTCGACGCCTAGGCCGATCGCCTCGCCCGGATGCAGCATGCCGTCGGCGAAGCTGTAGGCGTGCGGGAACACCGTGTCGGTCGCTTCGGTGTGGCGCATATATTCCTGGACGCCGAAATTGGGGATCGACAGGTCGAAGTGCAGGGCCGCGGCCATGCAGACCGGCGACAGGTCGGTGGCGCCGTGGCAGCCGGTGCGCACGTGGTGCAGGTCAGCGAAGCTGGCGATCTTGCGCAGGTGGGTGATCCCGCCCGCGTGCACCACGGTGGCGCGGATGTAGTCGATTAGCTGTTCCTCGATCAGCTGCTTGCAGTCCCAGATCGAGTTGAAGATTTCGCCCACCGCCAGCGGCGTGGTGGTGTGCTGGCGGATGATGCGGAAGCTGGCCTGGTTCTCGGCGGGGACGGCGTCCTCCATCCAGAACGGGCGATAGGGCTCCAGGTCCTTGCCCAGGCGGCCAGCTTCGATCGGCGTAAGGCGGTGGTGGACGTCGTGCAGCAGGTGCACGTCCCAGCCTAGCTTGTCCCGCGCGGCCTCGAACAGGGCAGGGGCGCTGCGCAGGTACTTCTCGGTCGACCACAGGCTTTCGGTCGGCAGGTCGCTGTCGGCGGGCTCGTAGAAGAACTTGTCCTTGGAGACGCCGTAGACGCCCTTCAGGCCGGGCACGCCTGACTGCAGGCGGATGGCCTTGTAGCCTTGCTCGGCGTAGGCGGCGGCGTTGTCGAGGGTTTCTTCGATCGTCGCCCCGTTGGCGTGGCCATAGACCATCACGCCGGTCCGGCAAGCGCCGCCCAGCAGTTGGTACAGCGGCAGCCCCGCGATCTTGGCCTTGATGTCCCAAAGGGCCATGTCGACTGCGGCGATGGCGGCCATGGTCACTGGGCCGCGACGCCAGTAGGCGCCCTTGTACAGGTACTGCCAGATGTCTTCGATCTGATGGGCGTCGCGGCCGATCAGGCAGGGGATGACGTGGTCAGTGAGATAGCTGGCGACCGCCAGTTCGCGGCCGTTCAGCGTGGCGTCGCCGACGCCGTGGACCCCTTGGCTGGTCTCGATCTTCAGGGTGACGAAATTACGTCCCGGGCAGGTGACGATGACGCGGGCGGCGGTGATCTTCGGCATGGGACGCTTTCGTTGATCCGACTTCGACCGGATCGGCGACGTCAGATGGTAGCGGTATCGGTCTAAATCAGGCGGAGCGGTTGTCAACCATTGGTCTGACCACTGGTATGATGGTGTCTCGACCTTTGCTAAAGGTAGCGGTATCACAGATCAAGACCGTCGCGCGCCCTCACGCAGCACGGCAGGCTGTCGCCAGGGAGAAAACATGCGTCTTGTGTCTTTCGTACGGGGGCTATCCTTAGCCTTGGGTCTGGCTTCGGCAGCGTTGAGCGTGTCCGCGGCGCATGCCGAGGACGGCTATGATCTATGGCTGCGCTATCAACGATTGCCGGCGGCTCAGCAACCGACGGCCCGCGCGATCGCGCCCAGCGCCGACACGCCCACGCTGAAGATCGCGCGAGCCGAGCTGGAGCGCGGATTGACGGGCCTAGTCGGCGCCGTCGGAACGGCAGGCGGTCCCACGATCCTGCTGGGCACTCCGTCCGGCTCCCCTGCTGTCGCGGCCATGAACCTGCCGCTGAAGGCCGCGGGCGACGAGGGTTATCTGATCCGGACAGTGGGCGACACCACCGTCATCGCCGCCAACCGAGACATCGGCGTGCTGTACGGCGTCTACGCCTATCTGCGGCTGGTCCAGACGGGGCAGGGCGTCGACAGGATCGACACCGTCTCGGCTCCCAAGGTCAACCACCGCCTGCTGAACCACTGGGACAACCTGGATGGCCATGTGGAGCGCGGCTATTCCGGCGCCTCCCTGTGGGACTGGTGGAAGCTGCCTGACTACAAGGATCCCCGTTACGTCGATTACGCCCGCGCCAACGCCTCGATCGGGATCAACGGCGCGGTGCTGAACAACGTCAACGCCGAGGCCGACAGCCTGACCGCGCCCTATATCGCCAAGGCGGCGGCTCTGGCCGACGTGTTCCGGCCCTACGGCATCAAGGTCTACCTGTCCGCCCGGTTCTCGGCTCCGATCGAGATCGGCGGGCTGAAAACCGCCGACCCGCTGGACCCGGCGGTAAAGGCCTTCTGGACGGCCAAGGCTGACGAGATCTACAAGGCCATTCCCGATTTTGGCGGCTTCCTGGTGAAAGCCAACTCAGAGGGGCAACCGGGTCCGCAGGACTACGGCCGCACCCACGCCGACGGCGCCAACATGTTGGCCGACGCTGTCGGCTCGCACGGCGGCATCGTGATGTGGCGCGCCTTTGTCTACTCGCACGAGCAGCCGGACGATCGCGCAAAACAGGGCTTCAGCGAGTTCAAGCCCTTCGACGGCAAGTTCCGCGACAATGTCATCGTCCAGGTCAAGAACGGGGCGATCGACTTCCAGCCGCGCGAGCCTTTCCATCCGCTGTTCGGCGCCATGCCCAAGACCAATCTCGGCATGGAATTCCAGATCACCAAGGAATACCTCGGCTTCGCCACGCACCTGGTCTACCAGGGGCCGCTCTACGAGGAGACCCTGAAGTCCGACACCTACGCCAAGGGGCTGGGCTCTACGGTGGCCAAGGTGGTGGACGGCAAGCTGGATAACCGTCCGCTGACCCTGATGGCCGGGGTGGCCAACATCGGCCGCGACCGCAATTGGTCGGGCTCGCACTTCGACCAGGCCAACTGGTACGTCTTCGGCCGCCTGGCCTGGGATCCGGAAGCTTCGACCAAGGACATCGCGACCGACTGGGCGAAGATGACCTTCTCGACCGACCCGCGCTTCGTGGCCCCGACCGTGGCGATGATGATGGGCTCGCGCGAGGCGGCGGTCGACTACATGACTCCGCTGGGTCTGCACCACCAGATGGGCCGCAGCCACCACTACGGTCCCGGTCCCTGGGTGACCGGCGGGCCGCGCGCCGACTGGACCAGCGTCTACTATCACAAGGCCAGCAAGGACGGGATCGGCTTCGACCGCACCGCCACGGGCAGCAACGCCGTCGCCCAGTACGCGCCCGTCGTCGCCAAGCGGTTCTCGGACCTGAAGGCGATCGACGAGAAGGACCTGCTGTGGTTCCACCACGTGCCGTGGACCTACCGCCTGAAGAATGGTCAGACCCTGTGGGACGGCCTGGTCACCCATTATTCGCGCGGCGTGGCCACGGTGGACGGCATGGGCAAGACCTGGGCGAGCCTGGCCCCCTATGTCGACCCCGAGCGCCACGAGCAGGTCGCCGCCTTCCTGGCTATTCAGCGCAATGAAGCCCAGTGGTGGCGCGACTCCTCGATCGCCTATTTCCAGACCTTTTCGGGCTTGCCGCTGCCGGCTGGCGAAGCGGCTCCGGCGCACTCGCTGGAGTACTACGAAAGCCTGAGCTTCCCCTACGCGCCTGGGGGCGGCTGATCCCTCACGACCAGGTGACCGGGCACGCCGGGGTGGGGGGAATGCTCCCCATCACCGGCGGCTCTGGGAAGTACTGGGTGGTCACCTGAACGTTCTCGGCCGCCGCCTGGCCGAACAGCATCATGATCAGCTGAAGGGCTTCATCGAGCCCTGACGAGATGCCCCCGCCGGTCAGCCGGTTGCCGGACACCACGAAGCGCGGATTACTGGTGTCGACATCGATCTCGCAAAAGCTTTGCAGGCAGGCGATGAACGCCCAGTGCGTCGTGGCCTTGTGCCCGTTGAGCAGGCCTGCCTGAGCCAGCAGCAGCGCGCCTTCGCACACCGAGCAGACCCACGCGGCGTCCGCCGAAACCTGGCGCAGATAGGCCAGGTAGGGCGAATTGGGATCGCTCATGATCTGACCCAGCACGTCGGGATCGCCGCCGGGCGTCCACAGGACGTCCAGGGTGGGAACTTCGTCGAAGCTGGCCTGGGCCTCGAAGCGGACGCCGCTCATCGACGTCACCGGTCCGCCGTCCTGCGAGACGATCACGGTCTCCAGCGGTTGGTTCTTGCCGGCCCAGAAGAACATCTCCAGCGGGCCCATGACGTCCAACAGATCGACGCCTTCATAGACGGGTATGCCCAGCCTCATCTCGCCCCTCCCTTGTCCTTCAGTAGTGAGCAACCTTGACGTGTCTTGACGCTATCGGTCAACCGCGTGGGCGGGCGAAAAAAAACGGCGTGTCCGAAGACACGCCGTGGGGGAACGCGAAGGAAGGTGTTTCGCGTAAGGTTCTAGAACTGGCCGCGGATGCCGATCAGGTAGGTGGCGCCCGGGTCGTAGAGGGTGAAGGTCGCGTTGTCGTACTGAAAGGTCGAGCGCTGCTTTTCCTTGGTGATGTTGATCGCGTTGAACGTGATCTGCGGCGCGTACTTCCAGGGCAGCTGGTAGCTGGCCGACAGGTCGACCTGCTTGTAGGCGTCGGTCTTCAGGCGGGCGACCGGAACGCTGTTCTGGTTGGCGTCCGAGCTGATCTGGGCGTCGTTGTAGTTGTAGGACAGCCGGATCGTGGCCCCGTGGCCTTCGTAATAGCCGGTCACGTTGTAGGTGTAGGGCGACACGCCGATGGCTACCGCCGGAGCGCCGCTGCCGTTGGCGCTCTGGTTGATGCGGGTGTAGTTGGCCGTGAAGCCGGCGCCCGGTATCAGGAAGTCCAGCGGCTGGACCCAGTTCAGTTCGTAGCCGCGGATGGTCAGGGTGCCGCCGGCGTTGACTTGCTGGCTGACGGTGACCGTCGCGGTGTTCGGACCGCCGCGCAGGTCGATGGCGGCCTGCTGCTGCTGGGTCAGGTTGGCGTAGGCCACGCCCAGCTGGCTGAACGGGATGGTGTTCGTGCCCTGGACGGTGAAGCCGTTGATCACCTTCTGGAACAGCGCCACGCCGAAGTAGCCGGCGCCGCCGGTGTACCACTCGCCGCCCACGTCGAAGTTGTTCGAGGCGTAGGGGTTGAGCGCGGGGTTGCCCTGGTTGGCCGACTGGGCCGACGGGTCGCTGAAGGTCGTGCCTGGCAGCATGGCGCTGGGGTTCGGGCGCGTGATGGTCCGAGAGGCGGCCATGCGCAGGTTGACGTCGTCCAGCACCTTGTAGACGGCGTTGAAGGACGGCAGGAACGCGTCGTAGCGGGTCTTGCGCTCCAGGGTCGTGGTCACGCCGTTGACGGTCTGCGGGCCGCGGATCGTCTGGTCGGTGGTGACATAACGGCCGCCGAAGTTGAGGGCCAGGTCACGGTCGAGAACCTGGGTGACCGTGTTGCCTTCGACATAGGCGCCGGTCGTCTCTTCCTCGATGAAGCCTGAGCTGGCGGCGGTCGCCGCCGAGGCCACGGCCGGGGCCGTGTCGTTGAAGCGGTCGAACTGGCTGGCGGCCTTGAACGAGTCGTAGTCGACCGTGATGAAGCCCAGCGGGCCCGGACGCAGGTAGGACGCCAGCTGGGCTTGGGTGATGGCCGAACCGGCTTGGCCGTTACAGGCCGGGGTGGGGGTGGGAACGGCATTGTTCACCAGGCCGCCGCCGCAGGTGAAGGTCTGCCACGCGGTGCTGTTGTCGAGAGCCTGGATCGAGCGGCTGATGTCGTCGTAGGCGACGCCGACCCTGAAGTAGTTTTCGTTGTCCGCGCCGATCTTCAGGTTCCAGTGCGTGCCCATGTTGGAGGTTACGCGCTTTTCGTTCTGGATGTTCAGGCGGCCGCCGGCGAAGGTCCAGCCGAGGTTCGGATCGTTCAGGTTCGCGGCGGTTTGGATCAGCGGCATGTCGCCGCCGTTGTTGTCGAAGTCGACGGTCAGACCATTGGGCGAGTTGACCAGGATGGTCGGTGCTTCGCGGAAGAACACGCTGCGGCTCAGGTTGAACTGACCGTCCAGCAGCAGCCACGGATTGATCTGCCAGGAGCCGCCCGGGTTGAAGTTGTAGAAGTCGGTCTTCTCGTCATAGGGCCGCGCTTCCAGGAAGAACTGGGAGTTGGCGAAGGTGCCCTTGGTGACGACGTTGTTGGCGTCGACCTTGACATTCATCGGGACCATGCCGCTCGAGTTGCGGACGATCCAGTCCATGTCGAGGCGGTTGAAGTCGTTGTGGGTCTTGCCGCCCAGCAAGTCGACATAGAAAGCCAGGCTGTCGTTCGGGCGCCATTCGCCCGAGATCAGCAGCGAGTCACGGTTGCGCTTGCCTTCGCTGTACGACTGACGGCCCAGGCGCGGCAGCAGGCCGTCGCCCAGCTGCTGGACGGTGGTCCCGGGATTCAGGCTCTGCAGATAGGCGGGCGTCAGGGGCGTGCCGGCCACCAGGCCGTTGCCGGCGTTGGCGGGGACCGTGTCGGCGAACTTGAAGCCGTTGCCGCCCGAGGTGTTGCAACTCGCCGCGGGATTGGTGGCGGGGGTGGGCGGCGTCGTCACCGGCGGGGTGACGCCGCACTGGGCGTAGGTCAGGTTGGCGTTGGTCCAGCCGATGGTCTCGAAGCCGTCGGTGCGGCTCTTGGTTCGGACGCCGGCATAGCCCAGCAGCAGGCCGAACTCACCGTGGCTGGTGTCCCACGAGTCGCTGGCCATGATGGCCCCGCGCGGGCTCCACTTGCCGGCGCTCTCCTGGTAGCTGCCTTGGGCGGAATAGGTGAAGTGGCGGCCGGGCCGATCCAGCGGACGGGCGTTGCGCATGTTGACCACGCCGGCGACGCCGCCTTCGACCTGGCTGGCCATCGGCGTCTTGCTGACGTCCAGGCGGGTGAACAGTTCCGTCGGGAACAGGTTCAGGTCGACTTCGCGGTTCTGGTTCTGGGCGTCGGTGCGGCCCGACGAGGCCACGGCGATCTGCGAACCGTTCAGCAGGATCTTGGTGAAGTTCGTGCCCAGGCCGCGGATGGCGATGTTCAGGCCGTCGCCGTTGATTTCGCGGGTCAGCTGGATGCCGGGAATGCGGTTCAACGACTCGGCGATGTTGAGGTCGGGGAACTTGCCGATGTCTTCGGCGAAGACCGAGTCCTGGAAGGTGATGCTCTCGCGCTTGGCGTTGGTGGCGTCGGCCAGGCTCTTGCGGAAGCCGGTGACGACCACTTCCTCGACCGTGTCGGACGCGGTGGCGGTGGGCGCGGCTTGCTGGGCGAAGGCCGGCGCGGCGACCAGGCCGGTCAGGCAGCTGGCGCCGATGAGCGCAAGGCGGAAGGCGCGCGTCTGAAGTGATTGGACCATGTTTCTCCCCTGTTTTCTCGGTGCTCTGCGCACCTGTCGTTCTCCCCACCTCCAATTCCGGCCTCGTGAGGCCGATGGTAGCGGTCACAGAGATCGTTACGAGGTAAGGCCTTTAGAGTCAACGAGGTCATACCTTCAGAAATAACAATGTCCGACCATTAGCCGCTTCGAGAATGTGTGGCTCGTACCTCGAAAGTGGGCCAAAATCCCGTTCTCCCTAAGAAATGTCAGACAAATAAAAGAGGGCCATTGGTCTAACCAATGGCCCTCGTCTTATCGTCAGTTCAAATTTCGTCCGACTGTCGGACAATTGGTTCGTCTTGCGTAAGACCGAAGTCAGGCGTGTGCGATGATCGGCAGGAACGTCTCCGCGGTCAGGCTGGCGCCCCCCACCAGCACTCCGTCGACGTTCGGCGTCGCGAGAATCTCGGCCGCGTTGGCCGGGGTCACCGAACCGCCATACAGGAGCCTCACCCCGTCGCCGGCTGGTCCCAGGGCCGCGCGGCAGGTTTCGCGCAGCACAGCATGCATGGCCGCGATGTCGTCGCCCGTGGCCGAGCGTCCCGTGCCGATGGCCCAGATCGGCTCGTAGGCGATCGACAGCCAGCCGCCGTCGGCGTCGGCGGGCAGGCAGTTCTCCAACTGGGCGCGGACCACCGCCTCGGCCTGTCCGGCCTCACGGACGTCCAGGGCTTCGCCGACGCACAGGATCACCGACAGGCCGTGCCGGCGCGCGGCCTCGGCCTTGCCGCGGACCTCGGCGTCGGTCTCGCGCCGACCCGCCCGGCATTCGCTATGGCCGACGATGGTGAAGGCCGCCCCGGCGTCCTTGACCATCGGCGCGGACAGGCAGCCGGTATGCGCGCCCTTGTCGGCGGCGTGGATATCCTGCGCCCCCACGCTGAGAGCGCCGGCGGACTGCCAGGCGGCGGTGATCAGGGTGGCGGGAACGGCCACGCCCACGTCCACGGTCGGCGTTTCGCGGGCCGCCGCGTCGATCGCGTCCAGCACCGGCAGGGCGTCGCGGCCGCCGTGCATCTTCCAGTTTCCGACCACGTACTTCCGGGCGGGCTTGTCCATAGCGAGTTGCATTCGGTCTCCGTGCGCCGGTTCCGCCGGCGCGTGTGTTTTGACAAAGGGGGACGGGTTCAGGCCTGCTCCAGGACTTTCGCGGGGGTCTCCTGGCGGGCCAATCGAGCGCCCAGCGCGGCCAACTGTTCCCAGAGGGCCGGCGGCAGGCGCGCGCCGAACGTCTCGTAGGCGGGCGGGATCAGGGCGGCCTCGGCGCGCCAGATTTCCGGGTCCACGGTCAGCAGCAGGTCCAGTTGGGCTTCGGTCAGGTCCAGGCCCGTCAGGTCTAGGGCGTTCCGGGCGGGCAGGCGGCCGATCGGGCTGTCCACGGCCTCGGCTTCGCCCTCCAGGCGGTCGACGATCCACTTCAGGACGCGGCTGTTCTCGCCGTAGCCCGGCCAGACGAATTTGCCGCGCTCGTCCTTGCGGAACCAGTTGACGAAATAGATGCGAGGCAGCTTGGCCGGATCGGCGCCGGCCCCGACCCTCAGCCAGTGAGCGAAATAGTCGCCCATGTTGTAGCCGCAGAAGGGCAGCATGGCGAAGGGATCGCGGCGCAGCTCGCCGATGCTGTTCTCGGCCGCCGCCGTGCCCTCCGAGGCGACGTTGGAGGCCAGGAACACCCCGTGCTCCCAGTCGAAGGCCTCGGTGACCAGCGGCACCGCCGAGGCCCTACGACCGCCGAACAGGATGGCCGAGATCGGTACGCCGGCCGGGTCTTCCCACTCGTCGGCGATGACGGGGCATTGACCGGCGGGCACGGCGAAGCGGGCGTTCGGGTGGGCGGCGGGCTCGCCGGAGTCCCGCGTCCAGGGGCGGCCCTTCCAGTCGGTCAGGCCCTCCGGCGGGGTCTCGGTCAAACCTTCCCACCAGACGTCGCCGTCCGGGGTGAGGGCCACGTTGGTGTAGACGCAGTTGGAATGCAGGGTGTCGACCGCGTTGCTGTTGGTCTTCACGCCCGTGCCCGGCGCCACGCCGAAGAAGCCGGCCTCCGGGTTGATGGCGTAAAGGCGGCCATCCGGGCCGAAGCGCATCCAGCAGATGTCGTCGCCGATGGTCTCGGCCTTCCAGCCGGGCAGGGTAGGCTGCAGCATCGCCATGTTGGTCTTGCCGCAGGCGCTGGGGAAGGCGGCGGCCACGTAGCGCACCTTGCCGGCCGGCGAGGTCAGCTTGAGGATCAGCATGTGCTCGGCCAGCCACCCCTCGTCGCGGGCCATCACCGAGGCGATACGCAGGGCGTAGCACTTCTTCCCGAGCAGGGCGTTGCCGCCGTAGCCCGAGCCGTACGACCAGATCTCGCGGCTCTCGGGGAAGTGGACGATGTACTTGTCGTCGTTGCACGGCCAGGCCACGTCCGCCTCGCCCTCGGCCAGCGGTGCGCCCAGGGTGTGCAGGGCCGGCACGAAGAAGCCGTCCTCGCCCAGGGCGTCCAGCGCCGCCTGGCCCATCCGCGTCATCACCCGCATCGAGACGGCGACATAGGCGCTGTCGGTGATCTCGACGCCGAGGGCGCTGATCGGCGAGCCGACCGGTCCCATCGAAAAGGGCACGACATACATCGTCCGTCCCCGCATGCAGCCGTCGAACAGGCCGTTCAGCACGCCGCGCATCTCGTCCGGATCGCGCCAGTTGTTGGTTGGTCCGGCGTCGGCCTGGTCCTTCGAGCAGATGAAGGTGCGGCTTTCGACTCGCGCGACGTCGCGGGGATCGGAGGCGGCGTAGAACGAATTGGGACGAAGGTCTGGATTGAGGCGCTTCAAGGTGCCGGCGGCGACCAGTTCGGTGGTCAGGGCGACCCACTCCGCCTCGGACCCGTCGCACCAATGGACGGCTTTCGGCTTGGTCAGCGCGGCGACCTCGTTCACCCACGCCAATAGACGAGCGTGTTTCGTCGGGGGCGCGTTCGCGCCCAGACCCTGGTTCTGCATTTCACGTCCTGCTGCGAGTTGGCGAAACTATTTGCTCGCCTTGAGCGCACCATAACGCGGCGGGCTCTCGGGAAAAGACCAATGTTTTCAATGACAACGTTGTCGGCTAAAATCGAGGCGCCGGTGCGGCCCACCGGGGCATCTTTTGTTGCTCGGCGCGCAATCCAGGAAAGGTCATTCCTCAAATCGCGCTCTTTTGGGAGCCGCGAGTGGCCGTTGTCATCCGTCTGGTCGAATCGAACACCTCTATCGACACGTTGATCGGCGCGCCGCTAGACGTCGTCGCGAAGACACCAGCCCCTAGGCGGCTATCCGTTAGTCGTCCTCGGTCGAGCCGTCTGCGCCTTCTTCCATCCCGCCCGGGCCAGACAGCCCACGAAGACGGGCAAGGCCAGCAAGGTCAGCGACGTCGAGGTCAGCAGACCGCCGATGACGACCGTGGCCAACGGCTTCTGCACATCCGCCCCGGGGCCCACGGCGACCGCCATGGGCAGGAAGCCGAGCATGGCGACTAGCGCCGTGGTCAGGACCGCCCGAAGGCGGCTGACGGCGCCGAGGACGACCGCCTCGACCGGCTCCACTCCTGCCTCGAGTTGCTGCCTGATGCTCTGCATCAGCACCAGGCCGTTCAGGGTCGCGACGCCCGAAACCGCGATGAAGCCGACGGCGGCCGAGATCGAGAAGGGTATGCCGCGCAACGCGAGGCCCGCCGCGCCGCCGACGAGAGCCAGGGGCACGCAGGCGAAGACGAGGGCCGCCTCCGCCGCCGAACCGAGGGCGAAGTAAAGCAGGATCACGATGACCAGGAAAACGACGGGCACGATCACCGCCAGGCGTGCTGACGCTCGCTCCAGGTTCTCGAACTGGCCGCCCCAGTCGAGCCATGAACCGGCGGGCAAGGGAACCTGGTCTTGCACGTCGGCCTTCGCTTCGGCCACGAAGCCGCCCAAGTCACGGCCCCGGACATTCGCCTGGACCACGATGCGGCGCTTGCCGTTTTCCCGACTGATCTGGTTTGGACCTTCGGCGGCGTCGAAACGGGCCAGGGTCGAGAGCGGGATCGCCGCCGTGCCAGGAGGCGCGCCTTCGGGCATGACGGGCAACTGTCCCATGACGGCGGGATCGTTACGGCGTTGCTCGTCGAGGCGGACAACCACGTCGAACCGCCGGTCGCCCTCGAGGATGTGTCCGGCCTCACGGCCGCCAAGGCCGATCGCCAGGGCGTCCGCGGCGTCGCTGGCGTGAACGCCGAGCGCGGCCGCCGCCGTGCGGTCCACCGTGGCCGTGATGGTCGGCTGGCCCGAGACCTGCTCGACCTTGACGTCGGCCGCTCCCGGCACGGCGCGCAGCGTCGCGGCGATCTTCTGGGCGGTCTGGTCCATGACGGCGAAGTCGTCGCCATAGACGCTGACCGCCACGTCCGAACGCACGCCGGCGATCAACTCGTTGAACCGCATCTGGATGGGCTGGGTGAATTCATAGGCGTTGCCCAGGTGCGCGGCCAACGCGCCCTCCATGCGCTCGATCAACTGAGCCTTCGGGAGGCGCGGGTTTGGCCAGTCCTTGCGCGGCTTAAGGATCACGAAGGTGTCGGAGGCGCTGGGCGGCATCGGGTCCGACGCGATCTCGGCGGTGCCGGTGCGGGTGAACACCAGGGCGACCTCCGGCATGGCCGATAGGGTCTTCTCCACGCGAAACTGCATGGCCTGGCTCTGCTCAAGCGAGATCGACGGCACGCGCGAGGCCTGGACCATCAGATCGCCCTCATCGAGGGTCGGGATAAACTCGCGACCCAGGCTCATGAAGGCGACGGCGCCGATCAGCAGGGCCAGGCCAGCCCCGGCCGCCACAGCGAGGGGCCGCTGGACCAGGCGGCGCAGCGTCGGTTCGAACCAAGCCTTGGCGACGGTCATGACCCGGGTCTCGCCGTGTCCCTTTGACTCGCCAATCATCAGGGCGGCCATGGCGGGCACGAAGGTCAGCGACAGCAGGAAGGCGCCGGCCAGGGCGAACATCACGGTGGCCGCCATGGGGGCGAACATCTTGCCCTCCACGCCTTCGAAGGCCAGCAGCGGGGCGTAGACCATCAGGATGATGGCTTGGCCGAAAGCGGCGGGCCTGGCCATCTCGCGGGCCGAGGACGCGGCGACCTCGATCCGCTCGCGAGCGTTAAGCGATCGTCCCAGTGCGCTCCGGCGAAGCGCCAGGCGACCCAGGGTGTTCTCGATCACCACCACCGCGCCGTCGACGATCAGGCCGAAGTCCAGCGCGCCGAGGCTCATCAGGTTTCCGCTGATGCCGAACCGTCGCATGGCGATCGCCGCGAACAGGAAGGACAAGGGGATGACCAGGGCGGTGATGATCGCCGCGCGGATATTGCCCAGGGCGACGAAGAGGACGGCGATCACCAGCAGCGCCCCGAAGGCCAGGTTGTGCTCGACGGTGCGGATGGTGGCGTCGACCAGGTCTGTGCGGTCCAGCACAGGCTTGACGACAACGCCGGCCGGAAGACTGACCTGGATGTCTGTGAGGCGCTCGTCCACGCGCTTGGCGACGGTGCGGCTGTTTTCGCCGGCCAGCATCAAGGCCGTGCCGATCACCACTTCGCGACCGTCCTCACTGGCCGACCCAAGGCGCGGGGCCTGGCCAGCGGCTACGGTGGCGACGTCCGAGACGCGCACGACCGCCGAGCCGCGTCGCCCCACGGGAGTTTCGGCCAGCTCGTCCAAGGACTTCACGCGGGCGTCGGCGCGTACGATGTAAGCCTCGCCGCCCCGCTGGACGTAGCCCGCGCCTTCGACGCGGTTGGCGTGTTCGAGGGCGTCGATCAGTTGGGGCAGGCCTATGCCGAAGGCCGACAGCTTGGCGGGATCGGGCTGGACGACGTACTGCTTGACGTAGCCGCCGAGCACGTCGACCCCGGCCACGCCTTTCAGCGTCTTCAACTGCGGGGCCACGATCCAATCCTGAACCGTGCGCAGATAGGTGGCCTTCTCGATGTCGGTGGTCAGGCGATCGCCTTCGGGCGTGACATAGGCCGCGCCGGGTCGCGCCCCTGGACCCGATAGTTCAACCGTCCAGATATAGACCTCGCCAAGCCCCGTGACTGGCGGCCCCATGCTGGGTTCCAGGCCCTCGGGAAGGCTGGCGCGCGTGGCCTGGAGACGCTCGTTGATCAGGTTGCGCGCGAAGTAGAGGTTCGTGGCGTCGGTGAAGACAGCGGTGATCTGCGAGAAGCCGTGCCGGGACAGCGAGCGGGTCTCGACCAGGCCGGGGATGCCGGCCAGGGCCGTCTCGACCGGGAAGGTGACCTGGCGCTCAACCTCCTCGGGCCCCAGGGCGGGCGCGATGGTGTTGATCTGCACCTGGCGGTTAGTGATGTCGGGGACGGCGTCGATCGGCAGGCCGGAGAGTTGGGCGCCGCCATAGGCGAGCAAGGCCACCGCCAGCAGGGCGACCATCCAGCGGAAGCGGACGGAGAGGTCGATCAGGCGAGCGAGCATCATCAGTCCTCGTGTCCCGCTTCGCCCTTGCCCAGTTCGGCCTTGAGCAGGAAGGCGCCCTTTCCAGCGACGCGTTCGGTTCCGGTCAGGCCACGAAGGATCTCGGTGGCTCCGGCGGCGACGCGACCGGGGGTTACGGGCCTGGCGCGGAAGCCGGCGGCTTCGACCACGAAGACAACCGGCCGACCCTCGACGGTTTGGACGGCCTCGCTGGGCACGACGATCGCGCCGCCCTCACCGGCGGTGGTCGTCACTCGCGCGGAGACGACCGACCCGACGGGCGCGGTCCTGCCGGAAGGCGTCGCCCTGATGGTGGCGGTGTTGCCGCCGGACGCTCCTGGCGCGACGGCGCTGATGGTGGCGGGCGTCTCCTGGCCGTCGGGTGTTTGCACCTGGATCATCTGGCCGAGCCGGATGGAACCGACGGCGGCGGCGGGACCGTCGAAGACATACTCGGGGCGGCTTTGGTCGGCGACCTCGGCGACCAGCGCGCCCTGGGCGACGAAGCCGCCGACCTGGCTCTCGACTCGCGTCACCACGCCCTTGATCGGGCTGCGCAGAACGGTGACGCCGTTGGTTCCCGGCTGGCCCATGGCGCGAACTTGGGCTTCGGCGGCGCGGTAGTCGGCCTGGGCCTTGTCGGCGGCGGCCTGGCTGGCCTCCCAATCCTGGCGAGCGACAACACCGGCGTCGAACAGACGACGATCCCGGCCAGCGGCCGCCTGGGCCGCCTTCGCCCCGGCTCGAGCGGCGTCGAGGCTCGCGCGACCGGAGGCGGCGTCGGCGCTGCGCAGGGTGGCGACCGGCGACCCGACGGCGACATTGGCGCCTGCCGAGACATGGACGCGCTCCACGATCCCCGAGACCGGTGCGCCAAGGGCGGCCAGCGCGTTGGCGGCCAAGGTCACGCGCCCGGGCAGCAGGATGTCCGCGCCGCCGCCGCGCCTTGGCGTGACGACCGATACGCCAGCCGCCGCGGCGTCGGCGAGCTTTAAGGGCACGAGGTCCGTTGCGCCATGTACCTCGTGCGCCGGGCCGTCGTCTCCGTGGACAGGCGCGGCCCCGCGGCTTTCTCCCAGGCGGGCGAGGCCGTAGCCGAGACCGGCGGCGGCGACGAGGGCGAACGCCGAGGCGATGAGATAGCGACGAGCGATCACGGCTGGTCTCCGAAGGGAATAGCGCCCTGGATGCGGGCGAGATCAGCGAGCGCCTGGACGCGCGCCAGCTTGGTTTCGACGACACGGCCTCGCGCGGCGATGAGGTCGCGACGGGCGGCCAGGAGTTCGGCCAACGGCAGGCGGCCGGCGTCGTAGCCGATCCGGGCCAGGCGATAGACCTCGGACGCCGCGCTTTCGGCCTGGCGGGAGGCCTCTAGGGTCTGGTTGGCGGCGGCGACCTGGGCGGTGGCGGCGCGGCGGTCGGCGGCCTGTTCAGCCTGAGCCATGAGCAACCGGGCCTGGGCGGCCTGGGCGTTGGCCGAGGCGGCGGCGACCGAGCCCCGGTTGCGGTCGAACAGCGGCAGGGGAACAGAGACCCCGAAGACGGCCGCCGTGGAATCATCGGTCTGGAACTGGCGAACGCCGAAGCTGACAGTGAGGTCGGGCGTGCGTCGCGCGCGTTCCACCGCGATACGCCGCTCGGCGGCCTCTCGCTCGGCGAGCGCCGCCGCGACGATCGGACTGAAAGTCCGTCCCGTCGACACCGTCGACGAGACCGCCGGGGCGATGTCGAGCAGGCCGCCGACGACGGCGGTGTAGGTCTCCTGCCCACCGATCAGCGCGCTCAGGCGGGCGAGCGCCGCTTCGGTTTCGGCTTGGGCGGCCGCCAGATCGGCGCGCGCCGTGGCCAGCCCTGCTTCCGCCTGGACCGCCCGAACCTGAGCCTCCTTGCCATTCTCCACAAGAAGGCGGGCGGCCCGGGCGTCGGCCTGGGCCAGATCGACGCCGTCCCTGCCGATGGCGAGGCGTTGCTGGGCGGCCTCGGCCTTGGCGTAGGCCAGCGCCAGGTCGCGCCCGAAATCGACCTGGGCCAGGATGGCGCGCGCCTGGGCGACGGCGAGATCAGCCTGGGCCGCCGAGGTGCGCGCGGCGCGCTTGCCGCCCAGCTCCAGCGGCTGCTCGATCGTCAGCGTGGTCTCGGCGCCGTTGAAGTCCTTGTAGGGCCCGGACCCGGCGGCGTTCTCGACCATCAGGCCCACGGTGGGATTAGGACGGGCGGCGGCCTGCACGACCTGGCTCTGGGCGACACGCGTTTCGGCGGAGCCGAGCGCCAGGCGGGGGGCGGAGCCCTGAGCGTGTTTCAGCAGGGCCTGATAGGTCGGCGCGGTCTCGGCCGCGACGGACGCGCAAAACAGGCCAGACGCGGCGCAGGCCAAGGCCGCACGCAGCGGCCATGGGTTCAATGACATGAAGATTCCTCGCGAAGGATGGACGACGGCGCGCGAAACGCGCGCGGGCCATCAGGCGCGAGGCGGTCGGTCGAGGCCGGAGAGGGGGCTTGAGGCGAGCGCCCGCGAGGGCGCCGTCACGTGTTCGGACACTAGGGGCGCCGGGGCGAGCGCCGCCACGCCAGGAGCATCGAGCATGGTCCCGCCGTGGTGGCAGTGGCCGTTCGCGCAGCATGCCGCTTCACAGGGGGATCGGTGATCCGGAGCGTCGCCCTTCATGACCTCGACGACGGCTGCGTTGGTCTCGACGCCGATGAGGACGGCGTCACTCTCGCAACGACAGGTCGCCATGCTGACCGTGGGCGCGACGACGAGCAGCGTCAGGACGCAGGCGACCAAAAGGCCGCTCAGGTTCCGCCACCATGTCATCGTCCAACGCATGGCCGTTCTATAGCTTCGGCTGGCGGACTTGAGAACGCGTTACATAATCACATCTTGGGCGACGCGAATGTCCGGGCGCCAGGATAGTTGTCTGGTCCCCGATTGGCGGGGCGCGCTCATTTTCGTCGTGCCCGGCGCCCGTTGCTCGACGCGATCAATCCGCCGCCCGCTTCCGTCCGTGCCGGCGGCGCAGGTTGAGCCCGTGAGCCGTGGCCAACAAGAGTCCGCCCGCTGAGTTGAGCACTAGTTCGCCAGTGGTCGAAACCGGCGCGGCGGCCGCGACCACCATGAATCCGAGTCCGGTCAGGGCGAGCATGAGATAGCCGCGCGCCGCGCGCGCCCGCAAGGCAAGCGCGGCCAGAGGCGCGGCCAGGGCGATCACCGCCAGATGCACCCACTCCGCCCGAGCCCAGGCGCCGGCCAGGGGCAGGGCGATAGAGAGCGCCGGCAGGGCGAGGCAGTGGACCAGGCAGAGCCCCGAGAGGGCGATCGCGGCGGGGTCCATCCAGTTGGCGGCGGCTTTCATGATCGTGGCTCTCCAGTGTCGGGAAAGCGCTACATGGTCGCTCAAGTCAGAACTTGCAATGTTATATCATAACGCTACACATCCTGGCGTCAGCTTTGGGGGATGTCATGCGATCGAATTCGCTTTGGGCTTATGGGTTTGCCGGTGCGCTGGCTGTTGTGGGCGCTCCGACCGCGTTCGCGGAAACGGCGGAGCCGTCCACCGAGGTCGATCGAGTCATCGTCACGGGAGTGGCCGATCGTCAGTTGCTTTTGGACGCCAAGACGCCGACCGGCAGTCGGTTGGGGCTGAGCGTTCGCGAGACGCCGGCCATCGTGGACATCCTGTCTCAGGCCCTGATGCAGGAACGAGGGCTTCGCACCACCGTCGAGGCGCTGAACGCGACGCCCGGCGCGACGGCGGGCCAATTGGCCAGCAGCCCCGGACAAATGTCGATGCGCGGCTTTTCGGGCGGTGCGATCTCGCTGCTGCATGACGGGGTGAGGCAGACAAACTCCGCCTTGGTCATCCGCAACATGGACAGCTGGAGCTTCGAGCGCATCGAGGTGCTCAAGGGCCCGGCGGGCGTGCTGTATGGCGAGGGCTCGTTGGCGGGAGCCGTCAATCTGGTCCCTAAGAAGCCGGGCTTCGGCGGCGACGCCTATGCCGTCACGGCGGGCTATGGCGGGTTCGAGACCGCGCGGATCGGCGTCGACGCTAATCACGTGGTCAGCGGCAAGGCGGCGGTCCGGGCGATCGCCAGCTTCAACCGTACGAGCGGGTTCATCGACGACACCGACGCCAGCTTCTGGGCCACCACCCTGGCTGTCACGTTGCGTCCCACCGCCCGGCTGTCGGTCGAACTGGCCGCGGATTATCTGCAGGACGACTATGACGACGCCTATTGGGGCACGCCGCTGGTCCCGGGGGCGATCGCCCGGGAGCCCAGCGGTCTGGTGCGCAGCGCCGACGGCTTCGTGATCGACAAAGCCCTGCGGGACACCAACTTCAATGTCATCAACGCCGATCAGGGCTCGCGAACGGTCTGGCTGCGTTCCAGGGTCGCCTACGCGCTGACCGACGAGCTGACCTTCACCAACGAGCTGAGCTACTACGACGCCTCGCGGCGGTTCCGGAACTCGGAGGTCTACACCTACGCCGCGCCCAGCCCGGGTTTCGCCAACGGATCCTTCCGCCGAGGCCTCACCCGGATCGACCACGACCACCAGCACCTTGTCGAGCGGGCCATGCTGGCTGGCGACACCTTGATCGGCGGTCGTCGCAATCGGTTCTCGGCGGGGGTGGAAGTCAGCCAAGGCGACATGTTCGTGCCCCGCCGCTTCGGCGCGACATCCCCCGTGGACGTGTTCCATCCGGCGCGGGGCCAGCTCTCGCTGGCCGAGACGGCGGCGAATTTCCCGGATGGCCGCGCCGACTTCGATTCGAGGACCACCATCGTCGCGGGCTTCGCCGAGGACGCCTTCAATCCAACGCCGAGGCTGTTGCTGGTCGGTGGGGTCCGCTACGACCACATCAAGCTCGAGCGAACCATTGGAGACCTGAACGCGGGAACGACATCGGTCTTCGAGCGCACCTATGGCCCTGTGTCCTGGCGGGCTGGAGCCGTCTTCGACCTGGCGCCCAAGACCCAGCTCTTCACGCAGTACAGCTATGCGGTCGCGCCGGTCGGCAGCCTGGCGCTGATCTCGGCCGCCAATTCGAAGTTCAAGCTGACCAGCGGCCGGTCCGTGGAGGGCGGCGTCAAGAGCAGTTTCTGGGACAACCGCTTCGACCTGACCGTCGCCGGCTACTGGATCGAGCAGGACGACATCATCACGCGCGACCCGACCAACACGTCGCTCTCTATCCAAGGCGGCAGTCAGTCGTCACGCGGCGTGGAGGTCTCGGCCTCGGCGGCGCTGACCTCGCGGTTTCGTCTCGACGCCAACCTGGCGGTTCTGGACGCCAGGTTCGACAGGCTGATCGAGGCCGGCGGCGCGGATCGCTCCGGCAACACCCCGCCGGTCGTACCCGAGCGCGTGGCGGGCCTGTTCGGCGTCTATCGTTTCACGGGCGCGCCGGTGACGATCACGGGCGGAGCGCGCTACGCCAGCCACTTCTTCACCGACAATGCCAACAGCATCCGCGTTCGCGGCTCCACCGTGCTCGACGCCTCGGTCGGCTACGGGCTGTCCGTGGGCGAGGTGACCGTGCGGGTGCGCAATCTCACCGACGCATTCTACGCCAACTGGTTCGGCGGCTCGGCCCGCCAGATCACGCTCAGCGCGCCCCGTAGCGTCGACGTCAGCTACACGGCGAGGTTCTGATGAAAGACGCAGTCCTTCGACTGGACGCCGTCAGCGCGGCGTTCCAGGGGCGCAAGGCCGTGGATGGCCTCAGCCTCAGCCTGGCGGCCGGCGAGGTCTATGCCTTGCTGGGCCCCAACGGCGCGGGCAAGACCACCACCCTCAATCTTATCCTCGGCTTCATCGGCGCCGAGGCGGGACACGTCTTGGTCGACGGCATCGACGTGGCGTCCGATCCCGTGACGGCCCGCGCGAGCCTGGCCTATCTGCCGGAAACCGTCATGCTGCACCCCGCCCTGTCGGCGGTGGAGAACCTGATCTATTTCGCCCTGCTGTCGGGCCGCAAACTCAGCCCGGCCCTGGCGCGCGAGATGCTGACCAAGGCCGGTCTCCAGGCCGAGGCTCATGATCGGCGCGCCGGCGGCTTTTCAAAGGGCATGCGGCAGAAGGTCGGGGTGGCGATCGCCCGGGCCAAGGACGCGCGCGTCCTGCTGCTCGACGAGCCGACGTCGGGCCTGGACGCGGCCGCGGCGAACGAGCTCTCGGACATGATCCGGGCCGCCGCCGCCGAAGGCATGGCGGTGTTCATGGCGACGCACGATCTGCTGAGGGTCAAGGATGTCGCCGACCGGCTGGGCATCCTTCGTGGCGGACGATTGATCGAGGAGCGTTCGACGTCGACGCTGGACCCGATGGCGCTGGAGCGACTCTATCTCGAGGCGCTGGCCCGATGATGCGGCGTCAGGTCTATTTCGAGCTGGCCCTGATCGCACGGGACCGGCGCGCGCTTTGGTCGCTGATCGGGCTGGCGATACTGATCCTGCTCGCCTTTGGCGGTCTGTCGCTGCAGGCGGCGCGGAACGACGCCGACAAGCGGGAGGTGGCGGCGGCGGAGCGCGCCAGGTGGGTGGGGCAGGGGACCAAGGACCCCCACAGCGCGGCCCACTACAGCATCTTCGCCTTCAAGACCGCGCCCGCCCTGGAAGCGCTGGATCCCGGCGCGGGGCCCTTTGTCGGACAGGCCATCTGGCTGGAGGCGCATCATCAGAACGACATGCTGCACCGGCCTCAGCAGAACGCCTCCGTGATGCAGCGGATGGGTCTGGCCAGTCCGGCCGGCCTGATCTTCGAGCTGGGTCCTCTGGTCGCCTTTCTGCTGGCCTTCACCGTGATCGCTCAGGACCGGGAGCAGGGAACGATGCGCCTGGCGCTTGGCTCGGCCCGACGGCCGTGGCGGATCATCGCCGCCAAGGTTCTGGCCATCGAAACGGCGCTGGTCGGAGCTCTGGTCCTTCCAGTGTCGCTGCTGACCCTAATCCTCCTCACGTTACAGGGGCGCGTGGAGGCGGACGTCGTCCTGCGCCTGACGCTCTGGGCGAGCCTGGGCGCGTTCTATCTCGGCGTGTTCGCGGCCCTGGGCGCCGTCGTCGCCTTGCGCGCCTCGAGCGCCCGGCTGGCGCTGACGGCGCTCTTTTCCGTCTGGATCGTCCTGGCCTTGGTTCTGCCGCGCGCGGCGGGCGGCGTGGCCGAGCGCCTGGTTCCGCTACCGTCCAGCCAGGAGGTGCGCCAGCAACTGCTGGACGCCGCGCCGGCCTATTGGACGGCCGAACAGGCCGAGCGCAACAAGCAGGCCATTCTGCGTCGATATGGCGTAGCACGGGTCGAGGACGTTCCCAACTATCGGATGGCCGAGCTCGATCTTATGGAGCGCCACAGCCACGCGGTGTTCGACCGGGTGCTGGGCGGCTTCTATGACAAGGTCGCCGCGCAGGATCGCGTCTTCGCCGCGCTGGGCGCGGTGTCGCCGGCGATCGCGGCCCAGAGCCTGTCGGCCGGGGCGACGGGCGCGGACTTCGGCCACCATCGCCACTTCATCGGCCACGCCGAGCGGTATCGCCGGGACCTGGTCAACAGGATGAACGGCGACGGCATGAGCCATGCGGTCCAGGGGACGCAGCGGCACACTGCCGACGCGCGCCTGTGGTCGCAAATCCCGGCCTTCAGCTACCGCCCGCCTCGCCTCGGCGAGGTCCCCGACACGACGTCCATGGCCTTGGCGGCGCTGCTGCTGTGGACGGTCGGCGCGCTCTGCGCCTTGGGTTTGGCCGCGCGAGGACTGAAACCATGACGGGCGCTTCCTTCCTTGATCTCTGGCGGTGGGAACTGGGGCGGGTCGGCCGCTCGGCGCTGCTCTGGATCGTGCTGGCGACCCTGACCGCCTGCTTCGTCCACGGCGCGATAGGGGCCGCTCGCTTGCAGGATGCGCAAACCCGCGCTCAGCAGGCGACACGGGCGGCCGAACGCGCCCACGACGATCATCTGGGCGAGCGCGCGCGGGCGTACGCGGCGCCGGTCACCGCCGCCGCGCCGGCCGTGCCGTACTGGCAGGATCCGACCAACATATCCGGCTTCAGTCAGTACCAGGTGTTTCGCCACGCCATGAAGCCGCCGCTCGCCTTGGGGGCTCTCGCGGAGGGGATCGGCGACGTGGCGCCCACACGACTGCAGATCGCGTTGAACACGCCGTTCGGCTTCACCGACACCTACGACTTTGAAAACCCACGGGGCCTTGCCGCTGGCCGGTTCGACCTGTGTTTTGCGCTGGTCTACCTGCTGCCTATCGGCCTCATCCTGCTGTTCGGATTGCTGGGAACGGTCGAGCGCGATCGTGGCATGCTGCGCCTGATCGCCGCCCAAGGCACGGGGCCGCGGGTGTGGCTGGGGGCGCGCATCGCCGCGATCACGTCCTGGAGTCTGCCGGCCGTTCTGATCGCCATCGTCGTCGCCCTGGCGGTGGCGGGCGCCGGTCTCGCGGCCGGGTGGCGCGAGTTGCTGGCGGGCCTGTTCCTGGTGGCGGCCTACATCCTGTTCTGGGCCGGGCTGGCGTGCGTGGTGCTGTCGCGCGCCCCGCGCGCCGCGGCCGCCATAGGGATGCAGGCCGGTCTCTGGATGGTTTTGCTGCTGGGCGTTCCGATGGCCGGGACGCTGATCGGCCAGCTGGTCGATCCTGGCCCGTCGCCCGTCGTTGCGATCGATGCGGAGCGCCGCATGAAGGACGCCCTGCAGGTTGAACGGGACCAGGTCATAGCCCGGGCGTTCTCCGCCCGCGCGGACCTGCGTGGGGCCGAAGACAAGATCGCCGCGCTGGATCACGCCACCCGCCTGACCTTCCTGACGCCGGAGACCGAACATCGACTGGCCCCTCTCAACATCGCCGCCCAGGCGCATCGGAAGCGGCAGAGCCGATGGTCCGAGATCGCCGGCTATGTCTCGCCGCCGTTGGGTCTGGGCGCCGGCCTGGCCACGCTCGCGGGGACCGACCAGGCGCGGCATCGTCGGTTCGAGGAGCAGGCCCGCGATTACCAGCTGCGGTTGCGCAAGCAGTTCTATCCGCTGGTCCAACGTCAGATCGTCTCGCCTTCCCCCGTGCCCGAGCCCGCGAGGCGGGGCCGCTTCAATCACGATCCGTCGACGCCCTTGCCGACATTCGAGATGCGGGAAATCTCCGCGGCGGAGCGCGTCGGCGCGGTCATCCCCACGATCGCCTGGCTTTCGGCTTTGGGGGCGGTGCTGGTCATCCTGGGTCTGCGGTTTGCCGGTCCCTGGCCGCGAGAGCTCTGAGATGCGGGCGTTCTCGCCGCTCGCGGCTACCGGCGCCCAGCCTGCAACCTTTTCGCCGCTCGCTCATTAAGCTTGACCTTAACACCGTCGATCAGAGATCGGCGTGTGTTTGGGGCAGAGAGATAGCGCGCCTTCCGGGTAAAGTCGGATATGTGTTCAGTATAGCCGTCCGCCGCTTGGCTCGGGCGTCGGTATCGTTGGCGACGTATGTCGTGAGGGTGGGTAGGACTTATGGCGCTTGTGAAGACGACCACGCTCGCGGGACGGACAAAACGGCGTAGAGCCGAGGTCGAGCCGACCACGCCGCCGCCGCCGGTGAAGCGAACGGCGACGCGACGTGCGGTGGCGGGCCGACAGGGCGCGGCGGAGCGCATCGGCGCGGCCACGCTCGAGCTCAGCAGCGGCGTCACGGAAGCCGCCAGCGCCGTGGAGCAGCTGCTACGGGCCCTGGCCCAGATTTCCAGTGGTGCGGAAGAGGCCGCCGGGGCGGCGCATGAATCGCTCGCCGCGGTCATCAGCATGACGGCCGCGTTCGGCCATGCGCGGGAGCGCGCCGAGGTCGCGCGCCAACGTGCTGAAGCGCTGCAGGCCCTGTTGGCTGAATCCGGCGCGGCGGTCGATGCCTCGGTGAAGGCCGTCACGACCAATGCGAAGCGGCAGATGGCCAGCGTGGCGACGGTCGGCGTCCTGGAGGGGCACGCCGCCAGGATCGGCGAGATCACCGCCAGCGTGGCCGACATCGCCGACCAGACGAATCTATTGGCCTTGAACGCGGCGATCGAGGCGGCGAGGGCTGGTGATGATGGTCGGGGCTTCGCCGTCGTCGCCGACGAGGTGCGAGCCCTGGCCGAGACGGCCGAGAAGCGTTCGCTCGACATCAAGGCCACCGCCGACCGGATCGCCAATGGCGTTCGTACGGTGGGAGAGCGGCTGCGGTCCGCCGCGACCTCCGCCGAGAACGAGGCGGCGGCGGGCGGGAGGATCACGGCCGCGCTCGAAGCCATTCGGCGCGACATGGTCCGTCTCAGCGACGACAGCCAGGCGATCCTCATCGCCGCGGTGGAGGCGGTGGGAGCCGCCAACGAGGCGCGGCGGGGCTCCGAGAGCATTTCCAGCGCCGCCGAGGAGCAGGCCGCCGCCGCGGCTGAAGCCCAGCGGGCCGTCCAGCAGCAGGGGCAGTCGCTGGACCAGAGCCAGATCGCCGCCGAGGCCCTGTCCGAGATGGCCGAGGCGCTGGCGGGCGGCAAGGCGGAGGCCGAGGTTGCGCACGACACCGCCGCCGCCGCCGAGCAGTTGTCCGCCGCGATCCAGGAACTTTCGGGCGCAGCCGGCGAAATCCTCGTGGCGATCGACCAGATCAGCCGCGGAGCCCACATGCAGGCCGCCGCCACTCAGGAGGCGGGCGCGGCCATGACGCAGATCGAAAAGGCAGCTCGACTTTCCGCGGCCAACGGGACGTCCAGCGCCGAGCGGATCGCCGCCATGCAGGGAATGCTGCAGGACAGTCGAGCGGCGATTGGCGGTCTGATTTCTGGGGTTTCTGTCGCCGCCGCCGAGAGCGCGGCGATCAATGACCTGATCGAGACGCTCGACGGTGAGATCGGCGTGGTCGGCAAGCTCGTTGACGGCTTGGCGCTGGTGGCGGTGCAGACGACCATGCTGGCGACGAGCGGCGCTGTCGAGGCCGCCCGGGCCGGTGAGGTCGGCCGTGGGTTCGCGGTGGTCTCAGGCGATATCCGCGCGCTGGCCCGCGACGCCGGAGCCAACGCCGACACGGTCAAGGAACTGGTGGCGTCGATTGGAACGCAATTGGCCAAGGTGCGGCGCGAAGTCGATCAAACCCTGGCCGTCGCCGAATTGGAGCGGGATCGAAACAGGTCGATCGAGGAGAAGCTTACGATCATCGCCGCCGACGCCGTGAACCTGCGCGCGGGCGCCGATGAGATCGCGGCCGGCGCGGAAGGCATCCTGTCCGCCAGCTCCCAGGTCCTGGCCGGCGTGAACCAGATCGCGGTCGCCGCCGAGGAGGCTGGCGCGGCGGCGGCGCAGGCGGCCATGGCGGCGCGCGAGCAGTCGCGCGGAGCCGAGGATCTGGCGGCGGCGATCGAGGAGATCGCGTTGCTGGCTGGCGAGCTCCAGGCGTCGAAAGCCTAGACCCGTGGCCACGCAAGGCGGCCATCGGCTGACGGTTTGGGCGGGCGACGCCAAGGTGGCGATGACCGCGTCCGGCGTCGCGGAGGTGATCCGCGCGCCTCGCATCACCAGGATGCCCAACGGTCCGCCGAGCCTGCTCGGCGTCACCCACTTGCGAGGGCAGGTGCTGCCGGTGGTCTCCCTGAGCGGCCTCATGGGCGGGGCGGTGAGGGGCGCCGACCGCGTCGTCGTCCTGCGCCGCAATCCGCCCATCGGCCTGGCCGTGGACGGGGTGGAGGCCCTGAAGGCTTCGAGCGACGATGGCGCTGTTCCCGTGGACGGCCAGCTCGTGCTCGACGGCGCCGGCGGCGCGCGCTGGTTCGACCTGTCCACGGCGCTGGAGACGCAGTTCGTCGCGGCGCGAAGCGGGACGCGGGCGCCTATCGCGAAGGCGGGAACGGCGGATGAGGCTTCGGCGGCCTCGGCGGCTGCAGATCTGGTTCACCTCGGCTTTCAGCTGGCCGGTCAAGCCTATGCGCTTCCGCTGGAGAGCGTGCTGGAAGTGGCGCCGGCGCCCGCCGAGATCGCGGCCTTGCCCCGGACCGAAGACGTCCTTCTAGGCGTCGTCCAGAGACGGGAGGGGGTGCTGCCGATCGTGTCGGCGCGTGCGCTTCTAGGTCTGCCCGATCCTGGTCCGCGAGGCGGCGAACGTCTCGTCGTGACCCGGATCGGCGATCAGGAGCTGGGTCTCGTGGTCGACCGGGTCACGGCCATCCTGCGTACCCCTCCCGATCGGTTGGGCCCCGCGCCCAGTCTTTTCAATCGAGGCGAGGGCGAGGCGCGGATCGAGTCCGTGCTGCGCCTGTCCGACGGCAAGGGTTTGGTGTCGGTGCTCTCGCCCCGGCAATTGCTGGCCAACGAGCGCGTGGCGGGCCTGTTGGCGATCGACGGCGAAGTCAAGGAGGCCCGGATGCCCCAAGCGATCCATGCCGGCGATCATGAACGATTTGTCGTGGTTCAGCTCGGGAACGAGCGATACGGCCTTCCCGTCGCGGCGGTGGACGAGATTATCCGGACGCCGGAAACCCTGACTCGGCTGCCCAAGGCTCCGGCCTATGTCCAGGGCGTGATCAACCTCCGTGGGCGGGTCGTGCCGATCATCGACCAGCGCCAGCGGTTCTCCGTGGCCGGTGAACGGTCCGGCGGCGGCCGGGTCGTGGTGATCACCCTGGGGACGCTGCAGGCTGGCTTCGCCGTTGACGGCGTCGCGAGCATCCTCGAGGTCCGGTCCGACGAACTTCTGCCCGCGCCGGAGCTGGGCGGCGAGGAAGATCGCCTGTTCGACCGCGCGGTCGAGCGTGACGGCGAAGTGATCCTCCTTATCGATCCCAAGGCTCTGCTGGATCGGGCGGAGGCGGATCTTCTACGCGACTTGACCGAGAAGTCGTCCGGCCGGTGACCAAGGTTCTCGTCGCCGACGACTCCGCCTTGATGCGGCGTGTCCTGGGCCAGATTTTTCGTGAAGCGGGCTTTGAAGTGGCCATGGCGCGGGATGGCGTTGAGGCGCTGGAGCAACTGCACGCCTTTCTCCCCGACGTGGTCACCCTGGATGTCCAGATGCCGCGGATGGGCGGTCTGGAATGCCTCGACCGCATCATGATCGAGCGGCCCTGTCCGGTCGTGATGGTCTCATCGCAGACGACGGACGGCGCCGACGCGACGCTGACCGCGCTGGAACTCGGAGCGGTCGATTTCGTGCCCAAGCCTCAAGGCACGGTTTCCCTCGCGATCGACGAACTGGCCCCGGTGCTGGTGCGGACGGTGCAAGCCGCCGCCCGGGCGCGTGTGCGGCGCTCGCTGAGGCTGGTCGAGCGGCTCCGCGCCAGTCGCGCGCCGGATCCGGCGACGTCCAAGAGCTTGTCTCGAAAGCCGCGTCGACGCCCGGGAGTCGAAGCGGGGCTTGAGGGATTGGTGATGGTCGGCGCCTCCACCGGAGGGCCGCCGGCGCTGGATATCGTCCTGTCGGCTCTTGGCGAGGACTTCCTGTGGCCGGTGCTCGTCGCCCAGCACATGCCGGCCACGTTCACGCGGTCGTTGGCCACGCGGTTGGACGGACTGTGCGCCTTGACGGTGCTGGAGGTGACGCGGCCCACCTTGATCGAACCGGGCCATATCTATGTCGCGCGTGGCGACGCGGACATGATCGTCAGCCGCCGCCCCGAAGGCCTGGTCGCCTTGCCGGCGCCGTCGAGTTCCCGGCATCGCTGGCATCCCAGCGTGGACCGGCTCGTGACCAGCGCCATGGAGCACATGCCGCCCGAGCGCATGGTCGGCGTGTTGATGACCGGCATGGGCGACGACGGCGCGAAGGCGATGGCCGCCCTGCGCGCCGCCGGCGGCCGGACCATCGCGGAAGCCGAGGAGACGGCCGTGGTCTGGGGCATGCCCGGCGAGCTGGTCAAGGCGGGGGGCGCGGACGCCGTGGAGCCTGTCGATGTCATCGGCGAGCGCCTGATCCGGATGGTCCGGCGATGACCAACCCCGTTCTCAGCCCTGACGAACTTCAGCGGCTCAGCGACTTTCTATATCGCCACACGGGCATGCTGTTCGGCGACGCCAAGCGCTATTACATCGAGCGGCGGGTGGCGGATCGGATCGCGGCGACCGGGGCGGCGAACTTCGGCATCTATTTCGGGATGCTGCGCGCCGAGCCCCGCGAACGCGAGGCGCTGATCAACGCGTTCACGGTGAACGAGACCTACTTCTATCGCGAAGAACACCAGCTGGCCTGCCTGAGCCGGGATCTGCTGCCGGACTTGATCCGGGGACGTCGACCGGGCGACAAGATCCGCATCTGGTCGGCGCCGTGCTCGACGGGCGAAGAGGCCTATTCGATCGCGATCTGGCTGCTCGAGAACTGGCGCATGGTCGACGCCTACAATGTCGAGATCGTCGGGTCGGACATCGACACGCGTGCGTTGGAAGACGCGCGCGAGGGCCTCTATGGCGACCGGGCGCTGGCCCGCCTTCCCGAAGCTCTGAAGCAGGCCTATTTCGAACAGGTCAAGCGGCATCGCTGGCGGATCATCGAGGACCTGAGGGAGTCGGTGTCCTTCAATCGGGCCAATCTGGTCGATGGTCAGGACCTGGCCGCCCAAGGGCTGTTCGACGTGATCTTCTGCCGCAACGTCCTGATCTATTTCGACGACGCCTCGCGGCTCGTCGCCGCCAACAATCTTCACGATCGCCTGGCGCCCGGAGGCTACCTGTGCCTGGGACACACGGAGTCGATGAACCGCATCAGCGAGCGCTTCATCGTCCGCCGCTTTGAAGATGCGGTCGTCTACCAGCGGCCGGAGGCGTCGGCATGAACGACGACCTGCTGTCCGAATTCCTGAACGAGGGACGCGATCTGGTCGCCCAGGCTGGGGAGGACCTGGCGGCCCTTGCGCGAACGCCGACCGACCTGGCGAGGTTGGACAGCTGCTTTCGGGCGATCCATACGCTGAAGGGCTCAACTGGCCTGTTCGATCTGACGCCCATGGGGCGTCTGCTTCATGCCGCCGAGGATCAACTCGGCGCCATGCGTCAGGCGCGCCTGGCGGACAAGGAACGACTTCCCGCCCTGATCGCGGTGATCGACCAGATCGATCAATGGCTGGACGATCTCGCGCGCGCCGGTGCGCTCCCCGCGGACGCCCCGGAGGCATGTCGGCGTCTGATGGCCCTGCTGTCGGGGGACGCATCGACGTCGGAGCCTCGCGCGGCCGCCGATTTCGGGGATGTCTCGATCCGCTACGCGCCCAAGGCCGATGCTTACTTCTCGGGTGATGATCCGATCGCGATAATCAAGGCCGTGCCGGGGCTCAGGGACCTGAAGGTGTCACCGCGCGAGCCCTTTGGCGATCTGTCGGTCTACGACCCCTTCACCTGCAATCTGCTCATCGAGGCCGTTTCGTCCGCCGGGCTCGCCCAGGTCGAGACGGCGCTCCGCTGGGTCAAGGATCAGGTCGAACTGTCGGTCTCGTCCCCATCGGTCGGATCCGCGGAAGGCGGCGAGGTCGACGCCGTGGCCCGCACGGTGCGGGTGAAAGCCACGCGCGTAGACCGGCTGGCCGACTTGGCGGACGAGCTGGTGATCGCCAAGAACGGACTTTCCGGTCTGGCCGGAGAAATCGAGATGTTGCCGGGCGGGCATGCGGCGGCGCAGGCGCTGCGGCTGCAACAGGCCCGGATCGATCGCCTGGTCGCCGACCTGCACGCCACGGTGGGCAAGGTGCGGCTGACGCCGCTCGCGCCGCTCTTCGGCCGTTTTCCGCGCCTGGCGCGGGACATCGCCCGCGACCTGGGCAAGTCCGTGTCGTTCGAAGTCGAGGGCGGCGACATCGAGGTCGACAAGGCCGTCGTTGACGGCCTGTTCGAGCCGTTGCTGCACGTTTTGCGCAATGCGCTGGACCATGGCGTGGAGCGGGCCGACGCTCGCCGAGCGGCTGGAAAGCCTGAGAGCGGCCGCTTGCTGATGGCGGCGCGCACGGCGGGCGAACAGGTGACTATCGAGGTGCGCGACGACGGCGCGGGCATGGACCCCCAGCGCGTCAGGGCTCTCGCGGTCCAGCGCGGCCTGGTCGGTGAGGACGCCGTGGGGGCGCTGGACGATCAGGCGGTGCTGGACCTCATCTTCCTGCCCGGCTTCTCGACAGCCGCTTCGGTCACCGACATCTCTGGCCGGGGCGTGGGGATGGACGCGGTGCGAAAGGCTGTCGCTCGGCTGGGCGGGCGTGTCGATCTGGAGAGCCGGATGGGCGAAGGCTCGACGGTTCGCTTTCTGCTGCCCATCAGTATGGTCCTGACCAAGATCATGGTCGTGGCGTGTGGCGGGGAGTTGTACGGAGTGGCGCTGGAGGACGTGATCGAGACGACGCGCGTAACCGCCGATCGCATCATTCCCGTGCGCGCCGGCGAGGCCTTTCAGCTGCGGGATCGGGTGGTCCCGTTGGTTCGCCTGGACGCCCTTGTCGGCTCCGGCGCCACGAGCGGCGAGGCCAGCGCCCAGCGTGTCGTCGTCGCCCGCGCCGGCGGCGAGACCATCGGCTTCGCGGTGGATGCGATCGTCGAGCGCATGGACGCGGCGGTTCGTCCGATGACGGGGCTTTTGGCCGGGGCGCGGGGGATGGCCGGCTCGACGCTGCTCGCGAACGGCGCCGTCCTGATGGTTCTGGATCTGCAGGAGCTGGTTCGATGAGCCTGCGGGTGATCGGCGACGTCATTCATGTCAAAGGGCATGCCCGACTTGAAGAGGCCGAGACCCTGGTGGGGCTTCTCCAGAAAGGGGAGGCCCGGGCGATCGATCTCTCGGACTGCGAAAGCGTGCACGCCGCGGTCGTTCAGGTGGTGCTCGCCTTCAACTACCCCGTCGTCGGCGCGCCGAAGGATGGGTTCATTCGCGATCATTTGGCGCCGGCGCTCGCGCGGAACGCCAAGGTCGAGTTATAAGCTCGGGCCGCGCTAGCCGCGTGGCGAATTGGAGTGAGAGTTTATGGGGACCACGGTCCTGATCGTCGATGACAGCAAGCTGGCCCGCATCGTGGTGGGCAAGGCGATCACGGCCTTGCAGCCTGATTGGTCGCGCCTCGAAGCGAGCAATGCGGACGAGGCCGTCGCCTTGTTCGACACCCAGCGGATTGACCTCGCCATTCTGGATTTCAACATGCCGGGCCGGGATGGGCTGGAATTGGCCGAGGAGCTGCGTGCGCGGTTCCCGGACATGCCGATCGCTGTCGCGACCGCGAACGTCCAGGATGAGATCATCGAACGCGCCCGCGCGGCGAGCGCCACCTTCATTCCCAAGCCGGTCACCGAGGATGGCATGCGCGGTTTCATCTCGGGCGCCGCGTTGCGCCTGCGATCGGCCGGCCGATGAGCGGACATTCGATCTTCCTTGAAGAACTCGAGCGCGACGCGCTGACCGAGCTGGTCAATATCGGGGTCAGCCGCGCCGCCAGCAGTCTTCGAAAGATGGTCGGCGAGCAAGTGCTGCTGTCGGTGCCGTCGGTCGAAGTGGTGACGCGGGACGGCGCGACCGCCTTGATCCGGGAGCGCGAGGCCGGCGAGCTGGTCGCCGTGCGCCAGGATTTCGAGGGCGTCTTTTCCGGCCGCGCGCTGCTGATCTTCCCCGAGGCGAACAGCATGGCGCTGGTGCACGCCGTGACGGGCGGCGCGCTGTCGGCCGAGGACGCGGCGGAGATGGAGAACGAGGCCCTTGCCGAGACCGGCAACGTGGTCCTCAACAGCTGTCTGGCGACCATGGCCAACATGCTGCAGCGACCGCTTTCGATGTCCCTGCCGCAGGTCATGAGGGGCGACGGTTCGACCCTGTTCGACCTTTCCCACCAGAACGCCGACGGCGGCGTGGTGCTGTTTCTCTACATCAATTTCGCGATCAACGACCGCGACATCCGCGGCTATATCGCCATGCTGATGGATCTGCCGTCGCTGCGCGCCCTGCGGGCCCTGATCAGCGACTTCATCGAACGTGTCGCCGGCGACGTGGGCTGACGGACGGTGACTGAACCTATTGCCGAGCTTGGCGTTTAGTTGAGGTCATGATCGACGTCACCGATCCAGCGGTGCGCCAAGCGGGGGCGAGCGCGGACCTGGACGCCCTGCGCGCCCTGGCCGGACCGATGTTCGACGCCTTGGTGGCGTCCGGCGTCGCCGTAACCGTGACAGATCCTCGCCGCCCCGACGATCCGATCGTCTTCGTCAATCCGATGTTCGAGACCCTTACGGGCTATGACGCGCGCGATGCGATCGGGCGCAACTGCCGATTCCTGCAATGCGCCGGGACCAATGTGGAAACCGTCGCCGAGATGGCCGCCAGCCTGGCGACGAGGGGAACGGCGAACGCCGACCTGCTCAATGTTCGCCAGGACGGCGCCAGCTTCTGGAACCGCATCAGCATCACGACGATCCGCGACGCCGACGGCGCTCCGGCCTTCAGGCTGGCGACGCAGGCCGACGTCAGCGCCGAGTACGCTGACACCGCCGTCGGCGAGTTGTTGCGGGTCACCCGGCGCAGACTGCTGGAAGCACAGGAGCGCCTGCGGGTCACTCAGACCGTGGCCGGGGCGGCCGGAGCCTGGGAATGGGACATCGGGCGCGGGACGCTGGTGGCCGACGCCCGGTTCGCGGATCTTTACGGGCTGGACCCCGTCGACGCCGCCGCCGGGCTTCCGACCAGTGCGTTCTTCGATACGGTCCACGCGCCGGACCGCATGCGGCTGAAGATCGCCGTCGCGGGGGCCCTGAACGGCGCCGAGGTTTTCGCGCGCGACTATCGCGTCGTGCGGGACGGAGATATCCGCTGGGTTTCGGCGCGAGGGCGCACCTTTCTGGACGCGGACGATCGCCCGATCCGGTTCGCCGGCGTTCTGGCCGACATCACTGATCAGAAGAAACTCGAAGAGCGCCTGAGGATCGCCCAGACCGCCGGTGGCGTGGGATCCTTTGAATACCTCAGCGGGTTTGGGACCGCCGAGGTGTCCGAGGCCTTCTGCCAGCTCCTGGGACTGCATCCGGCGCGCAGCCTTCCGGTGCGCACGATCAATTCGGTGGTCCACCCTGATGATCCGCCGCTGATCGGCGCGCGGACGCGACAGCATGAGCTGGGGTCCGCTTTCCACGAGTTCCGCATTCGTCGCGCCGATACGGGCGAGGAGCGGTGGCTCGCGTCGAGGGGCGAGTACCAGGCCGCCGGCATCGGCGGCGTCAGCTTCATCGGCGTCATCTACGACGTGACGGGCACCAAGCGCTCCGAAGCTCGCCTGCGCGCGCTTACGGAGGCCCTGGAGGAACGGGTCGAGACCCGAACCCAGGAACGCGACCGCGTCTGGAATCTTTCCCGCGACCTGCTGGCTATCGCCGGGGGCGACGGCGCCTATCGGGCGGCTAACCCAGCGTGGGAGAAGCTCCTGGGCCATGCGCCGAACGAGCTTGTCGGGACGTCCATGGGGCAGTTGGTGCATCCGGATGACCTGGAACGCGCGCGGCAGGTCGCCGGCAATCTCCGGCTGGGCGAGGCCGTGGCCGATTTCGATTGCCGTGTTCGCGCCAAGGACGGGACCTATCGCTGGATCAACTGGACGGCCATGCCCGAGGGCGAGGTGTTCTACGCCGTGGGCCGCGACGTCACCCAGCGCAAGCAGCTCGAGGACCAACTGCGCCAAAGCCAGAAGATGGAGGCGGTCGGCCAATTGACCGGCGGCCTGGCGCACGATTTCAACAATATGCTGACCGGTATCCTGGGCGGCATCGACATGGTCCGCCGTCGCGTGGCCGAGGGACGGATCGGTGACGTCGACCGCTTCCTCGACGCGGCGATGCAGTCGGGACAGCGCGCCGCGGCCCTGACCCATCGCCTGCTGGCGTTCTCGCGCCGGCAGACACTGGATAGTCGCCCCCTGGATGTGAGAGGGCTGATCGGCTCGATGGAAGACCTGCTGCGCCGGACCCTTGGCGAGCAGGTCCAGCTAGGGATCGAGATCGACAATGACGTATGGCCGGCGCTGGCTGATGGCAATCAGCTGGAAAGCGCCATCCTGAATCTGGCGATCAACGCCCGCGACGCCATGCCCGGCGGCGGCCGCCTCACGATCTCCGCGCACAACGTGCTGCTCTCGGCCGAGGCCCTGGCCGAAAGCGATCGCGCCGAGCCGGGCGACTATGTCGAGGTTCGGGTGGTCGACACCGGCGCCGGGATGTCTTCCGCCGTGCTCGGAAAGGTCTTCGATCCCTTCTACACGACCAAGCCCCTTGGGCAGGGTACGGGGCTTGGCCTGTCGATGATCTACGGCTTCGTGCAGCAGTCGCGCGGACACATCGCGATCGACAGCCGCGAAGGAGAGGGCACGGCCATCCGCCTCTACCTGCCGCGTCACCGGGGCGAGCTCGATACGGCCGACGAAACCCTCAACGACACGGCGCACGTCGGTTCGGGCGAGACCATTCTCGTCATTGAAGACGACCCGGCGGTGCGATTGCTCGTGCTGCAGGTTTTGCAGGAACTGGGCTACCAGACCATCGAAACCGAAAGCGACCGCGACGCCACCCCGATCCTCCAGTCGTCTCGGGTCATCGACCTGATGATCACCGATGTCGGGTTGCCGGGGCTGAACGGCCGTCAACTCGCCGAGATCGCGCGCGAAACCCGTCCGGGTCTGCCGATCCTGTTCATGACCGGCTACGCCGAGCAGGCCGCCGACCAGGCCGCGTTCCTTGAACCCGGCATGCAGATCATCACCAAGCCGTTCGCCATTGAACAGCTGGCTGAGCGCATCGGCTCGATCCTCCGCGGCGACGCGAACGCCGAGGCTTGATCAACCCCGACAGCGCCCTCGTTCGAACATCGCGGCGCGGCTCAGCAATTCCTGGCCGCCGATTCACTCCAATCGCAGCTTTTCCGCGATCGCCGACCAGGGCACGAGCTTGAAGTTCTGGTTCTCGGGCGGGGAGATGTTGCGGCCGTCCTGGGCGACGAAGGCGCCGGCTTCCAGGCCCGCGCCAAGCGAGGCGCTGGTCACGTCCAGGCCGTCCGTCTCGGAAACGCCGTCGATGCTGCTGGCCCCGTCGGCGGTGACCGCGAAGCTGCCGACATAGGCGTTGTCGCCCTCGCGCCGGAACACGGCGTAGCTGTTGTTGCCCTGGCTCGAGACGACCAGATAGCCCTTGCCGCCGGCCTGGGCGTAGAGGCCAACGCCTTCCAGGTCGTCCTTCAGCGCCGGACTGTCGGCCACGCGGGCGATCGCTTTGCGGGCCTGGCCCGCGGCCGCATCCGCGCCCAGCTTCCACAGGGCGACGTCCTCTTCGGCGACATAGAGTGCGCCGGACTCGTCGTCGGCGACGCAGCCTTCGGTCTGGGTGTCGAACTTCACGTCGCGCACCAACTGGGCCCGCACCTTACCCGCCGGGGTGGCGACCAGTTTCCATTGGCGCACCAGGCCGTCGGGATCGCTGATGAACACGAAGGTCCCGCCCTTGCGGTCGCGATACATGCACAGGCCGTACGGGTCGGAGAGGCCCGTGGCCTGCAGGCCCTCGGCGACGCTGGTCAGCAGGCGGGTGTCCGGGGCGATGGTGTAGAGAGCGATGGCCTTGCGGGTGCGGTCGCTGGCCGCCACCAGGGTGACGGTCTTGCCGCCTAGCTTGAAGCCGCCGCGCAGGTCGACATTGTTCATCTTGCCGTCGGGCAGGTACTGCAGCCGCTTGCCCGAGAGGTCATAGACCAGCAGGCCGCCCTTCTTGTCGGTGGCGATAATGGCGCTCTTGGCGGGATCGGTAGGGTGGACCCAGATGGCCGGATCGTCGGCCGCGTCGCCGCCGTGTCCGACGGGTTCGGTCTCCATCGTGGGATGGACCAGGGCCAGCTTGCTGGGCGCGATCGTCGGGGCGTCGGCGCCGGGCGGGACCTTTAGGGCGGCCGCGACGTCCTTCCATGACAGCACCTGGGTGTTGGCCCCGGCCTTGCGATCGTCGGTGACTAGCAGGGCTCCGGCGGGCAGGCTCTCGCCGACGGGCGCGCGCAGGCCAAACAGGCCCGAGGGACCTTCGACCAGGTCCGCCCCGCTGGCCTGGATGCGGAACGCGCCCAGGAAGCGGTCGTCGGCGTTGCGGTCATAGACGTTGTAGTCGCCCGCGTCGGCGTTGGCGGCCACCAGGTAGTTGCCCTGCGCGCCGCCGTTCAGCACGGCCAGGCCGCCGACCTCGCCCTTGATGCGGCCCAGCCGGTTGATGTCGACCACGGTGGGCACGGCCTCGGCCTCGGGATCGGCGTCGTAGCGCCAGAGTCCGACCGCCTGCTGGGCGATATAGAGCGTGCCGCTGGCGTCGTCGGCGACGCAGTACTTGGCCTCGGACGACAGGTGCAGGCGGCGCACGAGGCGGCCGTCCATCGTGCCGTCGGCGGCCTGGAACAGCAGCCACTGGTCCAGCTGGCCTTCGCCGCCCAGGGTGAAAGCGTACAGCGCGCCGTTGCGGACGCTCTTGTACAGGCACAGGCCCTCGCCGGCATAGCCCAGGGTCAAGGGGCGGGCGTCGAGGCCGGCGGCGCTCCCCGTGGCGAAGTCGTAGCGCGACAGGCGCAGGCGGCCGTCCTTGCGGTCCAGCACGGCGATAAGGTCGCCGCGAACGTCCACGCCGTAGGTCTCGCCGCCGGGCAAGGCCGAGCGGCGCTGGCCGTCCAGGCCATAGAACTCCAGCCCGCCCAGTTCGCCCGTGGCGGCGATGACGCTCCTGGCCGGATCGGCGGCGTTGTAGAGCAGGGCCGCGCCGTTGGCGCCGCCCTCGGCGGTAGGGACGGTCGCGCCGATCGGCGAGACGGCGGCGATCCGGGGGGCGGCGTTCTGGGCGAGAGCCGGCGCCGTGGCCGCCAGGCACAAAAGGCCGGCGGCGAGTTTCAGGCGGTTCACGATGGCGGCCCCTCTTGTCATGTTTACGTCGTGTACGGACCTAGACAGTTTATTGACGACGTCCCGATGACGAACGGCGCCGTTTGGACGAAATTCTATCCTGGGAAGCCGGTAAAACGCCGTCAGGCCACGGCAGCGCACGCGACATTGCGTGTCCAGTTCGTCGAGCAAGCCGGACTGGATGTCGCCTTTCAGGAGCGCGGCGATGGCGGCTATCGGCGCACGCCCAACACAAAGTGAAACCTATCGTCCTTTGGGGAATTGCTCCGCTGGCGCCATTGACGGCGTCCTCCGGAGCTTACCATGCCAGCTTCCCGCGGGATCAGGGCCACGCCGCTCCATCCCCTTCACGCGATATTCCTCGCGTTCGCGCTCGCCTTGTTCTCCTCGGGACTGGCGTCCGACGTCGCCTATCTTAAGAGCGCGGCGATCCAGTGGACCAACTTTTCGGCCTGGCTGATCGCGGGCGGCTGCTTGTTCGGCGGCCTGGCCTTGGCCTGGGCCATCGTGGCGGCGGTCTTTCCAGGGCGCGCCACGCGGGGCCGCGCCCTGGCTTATCTGGCGGCCGTGGCGGTCATGTGGATCGCCGGGTTGGTCAATTCCTTCCAGCACAGTCAGGACGCCTGGGCCTCGGTCGGCACGGTGGGCTTGGTACTGTCGATCATTTCGACCCTGGCCGCGCTGATTGCGGCCGTTGTGGGCTATTCGGAACAACGCGCCGAGGGGATCACGCGATGAACAGGCGCTGGCTTCTCCTCGCCGCCGCCGCGGCGGCCCTCCAGGCCTGCGGGCGCAGCGAACCGGGCCTGGACCAGACCGGTTCAGGCAAGCCGCCGTTGCCCGAACAGCAGCACACCCTGTTGCCGCCGATGAAGATCGCAACCCCGGCCGGGTGGAACGGCGCGATGCCGACCGCGCCCAAGGGATTCACGGTGACCGCCCTGGCCACGGATCTGAAGATCCCGCGCCAGCTGCTGGTGCTGCCCAACGGCGACATCCTGGTGGCCGAGGGCGCCGGCGGCGCGACCGCGCCCAAGATGCGGCCCAAGGACATCATCGCCGGCTACATCAAGGCCAAGGGCAAGACCAAGGTGAAGGGCGGCAACCGCGTCACCTTGCTGCGCGACGCCGACGGCGACGGTCGCGCGGAGTTGAAGACAACGCTGATCGAGGGGCTGAACGCGCCCTACGGCCTGGCCTTCGTCGACGGCCAGCTCTACGTCGCCAACCAGGACGCCCTGCTGCGGTTCCCTTACCAGCCTGGCCAGACGCGGATCACCGAGAAGGGCGTCGAGGTCACCAAGCTGCCTTCGCGGATCAATCACCACTGGACCAAGTCCCTGACCGCCAGCGCCGACGGGACAAAGCTTTATGTCGGCATCGGCTCCAACAGCAATGTCGGCGAGCGGGGGCTGGACGTCGAGGAGGAGCGGGCGGTGGTCTGGGAGATCGACCGCCTGACCGGCGCGCGCCGCACCATCGCCCACGGCATTCGCAACCCGACGGCCCTGGCGATCGAGCCCCGGACGAACGCTCTTTGGGCGGTGGTCAACGAGCGCGACGAGCTGGGCCCGCAGTTGGTCCCCGACTACCTGACGGCGGTGCGGGACGGAGCCTTCTACGGCTGGCCCTACAGCTATTGGGGCCAGAATGTCGATCCGCGCGTGCGGCCGCAGAAGCCGGAGATGGTCGCCAAGGCGGTCGTGCCGGACTACGCTCTGGGCTCGCACGTGGCGGCGCTGGGCGTCAGCTTCGCGCGTGACGGCGGCTTCGGCGGCGCCTTCGCCGAGGGTGCCTTCGTAGGCGAGCACGGCAGCTGGAACCGCCAGGATCTGTCCGGCTACAAGGTCGTGTGGGTTCCCTTCGCCAATGGGCGCCCCAGCGGCAAGCCGGTCGATTTCGTCATTGGCTTCCTGGATGGCGACCATGCGCGGGGACGTCCGGTCGGCGTCGCCTTCGATCCCGCCAAGCGCATCCTTCTCGTCGCCGACGACCTGTCCAACACCGTCTGGCGCGTAGCCCCCGCGCGTTAATTGAACAGCGCCGGCGCCGCCTGCCAGACGATGGCGACGCCGGCCAGGGCCGCGCCCAGGGCGGCGACGCGGTGGCGGAAGGCCGCGCCGGGGTCCCCGTCCTTCGCGCGGCGCCAGGCGGCGAGGGCCACGCCGGCGGCGGCTGCCAGGCACGCCAGGGTCACGGCGACGTGGGCGATGTCCAGGACGCGGGGCGGGAGCGCGCCGATCGCGTCGAGGCTGGGCAGCAGGTAGACGATCGCGAAGTGCAGCAGCCACACTGAAAGTCCCGCCAGCAGGGCGCGCCAGGCGCTCATGCCGCGACCGCCGCAAACAGTCGGGGCGCCCCCAGCGTCACCAGGCCCTGGAACGCCACATAGGCCAGGAACAGGCCGACCAGCTGGATGGTCGCCGGCCGGTCGGGGCCGACATAGCCGAACAGCCAGCGCAGCACGACGTAGCCGGCCATGATCGCGCCTACCGCGACGAAGAAGCCCTGCCAGGCCTGCATGGCGTGGACGATCGCGCCCTGGGCGTTGAGGTCGGGAGCCAGGCCCGTACCCTGCCAGGTCTTCAGGTCCAGCGCCCAGGCGGCGGCGACGAACAGACCGGCGGCGGTGGTGAACAGCACCGTCAGCCGCGGAGACCTGCCGAGCACCCGGCTGGCCAGCCAGGCCAGCAGGACGGCCACGAGGTTCATGCCCGCCACGACCGCTGTCTCTATCCCGATCGGCGCGGTCCATGGGGCCGTCGAGCGGCTCCATAGGAAGACGTAGGAGAAGACGCTCATCGCCAGCACCATGCCGGCCACCACCAGGGTGATGACCATGGCCCACCAGCCGGTGCTGGACGGACCGCTGGCGTAGGTGCGCAGCATCAGTCCGGCGCCGACGTCGACGTCATTCTGGGGCAGGGGGTGGTCCAGGAACCAGCACCAGCGGATCACGCAATAGACGGCCAGCGCGCCGCTGAGCACGCTGGCGGCGTAGGCCTGCACGGTCAGCAGCAGGAAGAAGCCCGCCGTGAACACCGCCGCCCAGACGTGCCAGCCCGAGGGCTTGGGCATCGGCAGCAGGTGCTGGGGCTCGGCCTCGACGGGGCTGGTGACCAGGGTCTCGCGACCGCCGGTCGGCGCGCCGGGCAGGAAGTAGCGCCCCGCCTTGACGTCGCGGGCCAGGTTCTTCTGGTCCCACAGGGGATAGAGCGAGGTCACCAGCGGAATGCTGCGCGTTGAGTAGAGCTCGGCCGGCAGCCATTCCAGACCAGGACCGTCGTAGACGTTGCCGGCGTCGGACCCGAATGGGCGGAAATTGCGGACCATGTCGATGATCCAGACCAGCACTCCGGCGGCGAACACGAAGGCGCCGATGCTCGAGATCAGGTTCGGCAGCTCGAGGTCGCGGCCGGGCGCGTAGGTCCAGACCCGCCTCGGCATGCCCATCAGGCCCGACAGGTGCATAGGCAGGAAGGCCAGGTGCATGCCGGCGAACATCAGGCCGAACGTCCAGCGGCCCAGGCGCTCGCTGAGCGGCCGGCTGGAGACCATCGGGGTCCAGTAATAGATCGCCGCGAACAATGGAAAGACCATGCCGCCGATCAGCACGTAGTGCAGGTGGGCGACGATGAAGTAGGTGTCGTGGGCCTGCCAGTCGAACGGGACCATCGCGGCCATCACCCCGGTCAGCCCGCCCATCACGAAGATCAGCAGCGAGCCCAGCACGAAGAGGCCAGGCGTGTTGAACCTCATCTTCCCCGACGCCACCGTGGCGATCCAGGCGAAGACCTGGACCCCGGCGGGCAGGCTGACCGCCATCGAAGCGGCCGAGAATACGCCGACCGAGGTCCCCGGAAGGCCCGTGGTGAACATGTGGTGCGCCCAGACGCCGAAGCTGATGAAGCCCGTGGCCAGGAAGGCCAGCACCACCATCCAGTGGCCCACCAGCGGAGCGCGGGCCACGGCCGGGATAAGGGTCGACATCGCCCCCGCCGCCGGCAGGAAGATGATGTAGACCTCCGGGTGGCCGAAGAACCAGAACAGGTGCTGCCACAGCATCGGATCGCCGCCGCGCGTGGCGTCGAAGAACGGCCAGTTCAGCGCCCGCTCCAGCTCCAGCAGGGTGGTGGCCAGGATCACCGACGGGAAGGCGATGACGATCATGCCGGCGAAGACCAGCATGGCCCAGGCGAAGATCGGCATCTTGTCCAGACCCATGCCGGGCGCGCGGGTCTTAAGCACGCCGACGATGATCTCGATGGCCCCGGCGATGGCCGAGATCTCGATGAAGCCGATCCCAAGCAGCCAGAAGTCGGCGTTTATCCCGGGCGAATAGGTGGTCGAGGTCAGGGGCGGGTACATGAACCAGCCGCCGTTCGGGGCGAGACCGAAGAACAGCGAGCAGAAGAAGGCCAGTCCGCCGATCAGATAGGCCCAGAAGGCGTAGGCCGACAGGCGGGGGAAGGGCAGGTCGCGCGCGCCCAGCATCTGGGGAAGCAGGAGCACGCCCAGCGCCTCGACCGCCGGCACGGCGAACAGGAACATCATCACCGTGCCGTGCATGGTGAAGATCTGGTTGTAGGTCTCCTGGGGCAGCACGCCGTTCAGCGGCAGGGCCAGCTGGGCGCGCATCAGCAGCGCCAGCACCCCGGCCAGCACGAAGAAGAGCATGGCCGCGCCCACGTAGTAGACGCCGATGAAGTTGTTGTTGATCGCGGTGATCCACTGCCAGCCCTTCGGCCCGCACCAGATCGCCTCCAGGGCCTCGACCTCGCCCTTGGGGCGTCGGCCCTTGGTCGGGAAACGGTCGTAGATCGAACGGTCGAAGCCGGTCTCCGAGCGGCCCTCTGACGGGACGCTCACTTCAGGCTCTCCAGATAGTCCGAGACCGCCCGAAGGTCCTGGCCGTTCAGCACCGGGAAGGCCGGCATGCGGTTGCCGGGCTTGATGGCCTGGCTGTCGGCGATCCAGCCGCCCATGGTCCCGGCGTTGTTGGGCAGCACGCCCGCGCCTAGCGTGCGGCGCGAGCCGACATGGGTCAGGTCGGGTCCGGCCACGCCGTTGGCCGAAGTGCCCCGGATCGCGTGGCAGGCCCCGCAGCCGCTCCTTTCGAAGACGGCCGCTCCGGCGGCATGTTGCGGGGAAATCGCGGCTGGCCGCTCGGCTCGGGCGCGCCATAGAGCGTAGTCCTGGGGCGCGTGGGCCACCACCACGAAGGCCATCAGGGCATGAGCCCCGCCGCAATATTCGGCGCATTGACCGCTGTAGACGCCCGGCGCGTCGGCCTGGATGCGCAGCACGTTGCGGCGGCCGGGGATCATGTCCAGCTTGCCCGCCAGGCGCGGGACCCAGAAGCTGTGGATCACGTCGCTGGATTCCAGCTCCAGGGCCACGGTCCGGCCGACCGGAACGTGGATCTCGTTGGCGTCCTGAAACTGCTCGCGGCCCGAGGCGTCCAGATAGGCCACGCGCCACCACCACATCTCCCCCGTTACCCGAACCCGCAGGTCGCCCGGCTGGGGGCTCTCGGTCAGCCGAGAGGTCAGCGACAGGCCCCAGACCAGCAGCAGAGTCAGCACGACGACCGGAAAGCCCAGGCCGGCGACCCACACCAGCTTCTCGCCGCCCAGCCGTCGGCGCCACGCGCTTGGCGCGAATAGAGCCACGGCCAAGGCCGCCAGCACCACGGCCATGACCAGGGCGGCCATGGCCAGCAGTCCCCAGGTCAGGGTGTTCAGCGGCGCGGCGTACGGACCAGCCGGGTCCAGCACGGGCGGCGGCCAGCCCTTGAAGCTCTCGTGCCAGCCTTGCGGGGGACGCGGAGCGCTAGCGGTCATCGAGGGTGTACAGATAGGCCGCGACGTCGCGGGCTTGGGCTTCGGTCAGGCCCGTGGCGGGCATGGCGGTGTCCGGCGACAGGGCGGGCGGATCGCGCAGCCAGCGCATCAGCACGTCCGGTTGGTTGGGATGGCGGCCGGCGATAAGCGGGCGTTCGGCGAAGCCCGCCAGGGAACCGCCAACCTGGCCGCGCGGCCAGTCCACGCCGGGAATCTGGTGGCAGGCGCCGCAACCTTGGCTTTCGATCACGGCCAGGCCGAGGGCGGGGTCGGCGCCGGGGATCGAACGCCCCTCCGGCGACTTGGCGCAGGCCGCCAACCCCGCCAAGCCGATCATCGCCGCCATTCTGGATCCACTGGTCACGCTGTCCCCGAAAGCCGCTTGCAAGCTGAACCCGCGCACGTGGCCAAGGTTCCGGCGGAACCGCCCCGCCGGGCCGCCGGTTCTGCTGCTGTGCGCCGCCTTCCGATCCTCCTCGTCCTGACGGCCGCCCTGGCCGGCTGCGACCGGCCCGCCGGCCGCACCGACCAGGCGTTGAGCGTCACGGGACGCCTCGTCGCCATGAGCGGTGGAGCTGGCGGCGCGGCGAACGCCTGTTTCTCGTGCCACGGCCTGGACGGCGCCGGCGACGGCGTCTCCACGCCCAGGCTGGCCGGACTGGAGGCGGGCTACCTGCAAAAGCAGATGGAGGACTATGCCTCGGGCCTTCGACCCGACGCGACCATGACGCCGGTCGCCAAGGCGCTGGACGGAGAGGCGCGGCGGGCGGTGGCCGCCTATTACGCCCAACTGCCCCCGCCGTCGGGCGGCGGCGCGCCGCAGCCCACGCCGGCGCTTTGGAGCCGGGGCGATCCCGCGCGCGGCCTCCAGCCCTGCGCCGCCTGCCACGGCGACCAGGGCCAGGGCGTCGGCGGCGGCCAGCCAGCCTTGGCCGGCCAGCCCCAGGTCTATACGCGCGATCAGCTGGAGCGATGGCGGCTGGCCAAGCGCCGCAACGACCCTCGCGGGGTCATGGGCGAAATCGCCCGCAAGCTCACGTCCGCCGAGGTCGACGCCGTGGCGGCCTGGCTAGAGCGGCGACCCGCCTTTCCAGCGCCAGCCACCGACGCCGCCAGCGCGTCGGGCGCGACGGAAGCTGCGGGACGATCGGCAGCATTCCGTGCAGGACGTCGTCTCGATCAATGAGATGTCGCTTGAGCGCGGCCGCCGCATGAATGGGGATCAGCGCGACGAGGCTGACGACAAACCCCCAGTGCAGCCATTCCGCGATGGCTTCTATGGCCCAGAGCTTTGGGTTGGACAGCTCGCCCAGCGGCATCAGCGGCCAGGGGACGACGCCCAGCAGGGCCAGATCGGTCTCGCGCGCCGTGGCCGAGATCATCGCCAAGCCGCTGAGTGGAAGGCCCAGCAGGCAGGTGTAGAACACATAGTGGGTCACGTGTGCGGCGGTGCTTTCCCAGCCGGGCTTGTCCGCATCGTTGATGATCGCCGGGGCGAAAAGCCGCCAGGCCAGACGGCCCACGGCCAGGACCAGCATCAGCAGTCCCACCGCGTAATGGACTTCGTAGGCGCCCAGCATCGGAGCGCCCGCCGGCGCTCGGCCCATCCAGAAGCCCCAGCCCAGCTGGAACAGCGCCAGAGCCGCCATGGTCCAGTGAAACATGATGGCGACAGGAGAATAGCGCCCCTCGTCGGCGTGGCCGGCGGCCCATTCGAAGAGGCCGGTGATCAGGCGGTCGATCATGCCGCTCTCGCCACACGTGGCCTCAGCACGACGGCCAGGATCCACAGGGCGCCGGCCAGATAGACTCCGGCCGCCGGTATCCACATCACCAGGCCGGCGATCTGCTGGTCCTCCAACGGGGTCAGGCCCCAGGCGGCGGTGGACAAGGCGTGAGGGGCGTAGAGGGCGCGGGGGGCGAAGGTCAGGATCGCGCCCAGCAGGCCCATCAGAACCATCGTACCCAGCAGCGCCCCCACCGCGGCGCCCGGCCGCGCGGCCCGAACGGCGCGCCAGGCCCCTGTCGCGGTGATCAGCAGGCTGGCCTGCATGAGGGCGTAGGCGGCGTCATTGGACAGGGCCCATCCATAGGAGGCGGGCGCATGCCACGCCCAGAACACGGCGACGAAGGCCGCCGTCCACGCGGTCAGGCCCGCGGGGCGCGTCGGACGAGGCAGGCTCCAGGCGAGCAGCGGAGCGACCGCCGCGACCAGCAACACGTGATGCACGGTCCGCGCCGAGAAAAGCGCCGAACTCAGGGCGCACAGCGGCGAGATGAACACGATCGCCAATACGAGCAGCGACGCGGCGCCGAAACCGCGTTTCCCGAACATCATCAGCAGTACGCCTAGGCTGACTAGGATCGCGATCAGCGCCGGGTCGAGATTCCAGCGCGACCACAGCTCCGCTGGAGATGGCGCCGCGCCACAATAGGGCGACCAGGCTGGATCGGCGGCGGGCATCGGAACTCCGTGGAGGCGCTGCCTAGCAAATCCGCTGGCGGCGGCGACGTTCCCGGAACCGCACGCCAAGCCTGACCGTTGGCGTGGCGAGCTTAAGGAGGCAAGCGTTTGGACGCCAACGCCAGCTATGGACGCGCCCTGAGCCGCGCCTTCGGGGGCGCGCTGCTGTTCTCGTTCCCGCTTCTAATGACCATGGAGATGTGGTCGCTGGGCATGTCGGTCGAGCGCTGGCGGTTGGTGACCTTCCTGGTCCTAACGATACCGATGCTGATCGGCCTGTCGTACTTCGCCGGCTTCGAACCGACTTTCCGGCTGAAGGACGAGGTGCTGGACGCCCTGGCGGCGTTCGCTGTCGGCTTTCTGCTCTCGGCCGTGCTGTTGGCGATTTTCGGCGTACTTCGGTTCCATGAGGTCGGAACCCAGAGCGCGTTGGGCAAGGTCTCTTTATGCGCCGTGCCGGCCGCTATCGGCGCCCTTCTGGCTGGCAAGCAACTGGGCGAGCGCGATCCTGGCGCGCGGGAGAAGGCCAAGGCGGGACCGCTGGGCGAGCTCTTCCTCATGGCCGTGGGGGCGGCTTTCCTGGCGTTCAATGTGGCGCCCACCGAGGAGATGATCCTGATCGCCTACCAGATGGACGCCGTGGCCACGCTCTTGCTGATGGCCGTTTCGATCGGTCTCCTGCATGTGTTCGTCTACCAACTGGGCTTTCCAGGAGAGACCAGGCGACGTGAAGCCGGAGGCTTCAAGCGAACCTTCTTGGTGTTCACCGCGCCTGGTTACGGCGTCGCCCTGCTGATGAGCCTGTATCTGCTGTGGACCTTCGGACGCACCGACGGCGTCGCCCTTCACGAGATCGCCACCATGACCATCGTTCTAGGTTTTCCCGCCGCCATTGGCGCGGCCACCGCACGGCTCGTTGTCTGATGGCCGGCTCTCGCGACACCCGCCGCGCTTCACCGCAAGGCAAGCGCAAGGCCCAGAGCAAAACGGTTTCGGCCGGCGACATCCCGCCGCTGGAATGGGCGGCCGCGGGCGTTGGCCTCGTTCTGGCCGCGTCCGCGATCGGCCTGACCGCCTGGGACGCCATGTTCGGTGTGAAGGGGCCGCCCGCCATCGAGGTGCGCCTGCAGAAGGTCACCGCCACCGGCTATGGCTACGTCGCCGAGATCGAGGCCTTCAACCATGGCGGCGCGCCAGCCGCCCAGGTGCAGATCGAGGGCGTGATCGCGGGCGGCGACACCGCCGGCGTAACGATTGACTACATTCCTGAACAGTCCCGCGCATCTGGCGGGCTGATCTTCTCGCAGGATCCGCGCGGCGGACGACTTACCTTGCGGGCCAAGGGGTATACCGACGCTTCGTGATGGAGTCGCCGGTCAAGCAGGCCAGGGCCGCCGCCGGTTTGGCGATAGTCTCAAGGCTCAGCACGGTCTCGGATAAGGTGGCAAGATCCGCGTCGGAGGCGGGGCGGAAGGCTCGCGCCGCGCAGTCCTGGAACTTGGCGACGATCTGGCTTTCGCCGATGGGGTTTTGCGGCGCGCCCAGCGGATGGGCGATGTGGCGGGTCAAGGTCTGTCCCGAGCGCAGGACCAGGGTCAAGGCGCCGGCGGCGGCGTCGCGCAACGTCGCGCGGGGATTGAGCACGAAGGTTGACCGCGCGGCCAGGGCGAGGACCGCTGGATCCGCCAGGCGCCCGGGCGCGTAGCTGTCCAGGGTCACCACACCGTGGACCAGGGCCAGGGCCGTGGTGAAGGGCAGGCTGAACTTGGCGTCGATCGCCGTGAGCGGGGCTTGCTTCTGGGCGGCGGGCTCCGCCAGCATTCGCTGCACACCGCCGCCTGTCATGATGATCTGGGCGATCATGTCGGGCGCCAGGTCATGGGCCTCGCGTAGATCCAGCGCCGCTTCGATGAAGGCGTGCGTTCCTCGGCAACTTGGCCAGGGCTTGAAGCTCAGGTGCTCGCCATGGAAGCGCTCTCCGAGATCGTCGGTCAGCACGGCCTCGTCATACTGGCCCTTGGCGAACAGGGTGAACAGGCCCGCCTTGCCTTCGAACACCCCGTCGAAGCCGCTGACGCCGCGTTTGGCGAGCAGGGCCGAGAGCAGGCCGGCGTGGGCCGGAAAGGCGTCTCGAACGCCCCGCAGGGTCGAGGTCGGATCGGTCTTGAACTGGGCGGTGGCCGTCGCCTGGTTCAGCGTCAGGGCCAAGGCGGCGGCGGTCTGGGCGGCGTCCAGGCCCAACAACCGCGCCGCCGTGGCGGCCGCCCCGAATGCGCCGAGAATTGGCGGCGGATACCAGCCGGCCTCGTCCGGATTGACCTTCAGCGCCAGGCCGAGCCGGCAGACCAGGTCGCAGCCGACGGCCAGGGCGGTGAGGATGTCCGGGCCCGAGGCGTCCAGCCGCTCGGCCAGGGCCACGGCGACGGGAACGCAGGCGGCGTTGGGATGGATCGGCGCGCCGTCATAGGCGTCCTCGAAGTCCAGGGCGTGGGCGCCGGCGCCGTTGACCAGCACGGCGGCCAGGCTCGACGTGCGAAAGCCAAAGCCGATTACCCCGGCCTCGGGACGACCGCCGGTGTCGCGCGCCACTTCGGCGAAAGCCGCCACGCCCTCGCCCAGCTGGCTGGCCGCCAGGGTCACGCCAAGGGCGTCCAGCAGCGACAGCCGGGTCATGCGCAGGGCCTGGGGCGACACCTGCTCCAGGCGCGCCCCGGCGATGTGCGCGGCCAGTCGCGCGGTCAGGCCTGTCGCGGTCACGACGGCTCTTCAGCCGCGGCCGACAGCACCGCCTGGCGGCGGCGTCCCCAGGACGGGGCGACCGAGAGCAGGACCACGGCGGCGATCATCAGAAGCGCCCCGGCGATCTCGGCGCCGGTCGGTTGAGGAAGCCCCCAGAAGGCCGCGAGGATGAACGTCGCCGTGATGCCGGCCACGATGCTGGCCGAACGCTCCAGCGGTACGCAGAAGGTGTTCTCGCGAGGGTCCAGGAGAATGATCGCGGCGAATACGGAGACCACGAACAGCAGCAGCGAAAGGACCAGGATCGGCGCGATCTGCGGCGTGGCCCACACCTCGAAGAATCCCCAGGCCAGTTGCGAACCCTGGGTCCCGAGACCAAGCAGGGGAACCAACGCCAGAAACACTACCGACAGCGGTATGGCGACGATTTTTTCCTCGACAAAGTAACGTCGCACGCTGTCGGGATCGCCGGACTTCGAGACCCGGGTCATCACCGCCAAGCGTCCGAAATAGCCGATCGTATAAAGTACGATGGTCGCGATCGCGAGCGGGGGAAGGTGCAGTCCGCCCCGCTGGCGGATGGTCAGGACGATGCCGATCGCCACCAGCAAGAGGGCCACCCAGCTGTACCAGGCCACCTTGCGCCGGAAGGCCAGGTCGACCAGCGGCGCCAGCAGCAGGACGTCGCCTCGCATCAGGAGCTGGATGAACGGAATGCTGACCCCTTGGAAGGTCAGGGACATCGGCACGGTGAACAGGATCAGCGCCGTGCAGATCCCCGATAGGAAGGTCCAGCGGGTCGGAACGGGCAGGGTCAAGCCGCCGATACGACGCTGATGCGCCGCGCGCCACCAGCCTGACAGACCGATGAAAACAAAGGTCAGAACGCCGCTGATGATCAGCGAGGCCGGCAGGATCTCGAGGGCGTCGAGCGGCCGGCCCAGCGCGGTCGCCGGGGTGCTGGCCAACTGCTTGGTGATGACCATGTAGGGGATGTAGGCCAGCATGTAGAGCGCCACGATGCCCAGCAGCGGCGCACGACCCAACAACTTCATGACAGCGGCTCCGATGGATCGAGCAGGACGACGTCGTCCTCGGGATGGAAGGTGGCGTTGAGGCCGGCGGCCTGAGTGGCCCAGCGCAGATAGTCCACCACCTGCATGAAGCGCGGGTCGGCGGCCCTCAGGATTTCGGGCTGGGCGTCGCGGTTGATGAAGGCGGGCAGGAAGCCGACCTTCGTCAGCCCGCCCGACGTGGCGTCGGCCGTGACGACCAGGGTCATGCGCGAGTCCGGCGGGAAGTTGTAGAGGCTGTCGAAGTCGGGGATCCAGCCGGGGCTCAAGGCCTGGATCTCGCGAAAGCCTTTGCCCTGCGCGTGCTCTGGGGTCATGCGCAGGTCGATCGCGAAGTTGCCCATCGAGTAGAAGATGGGCTTGCCGCGATAGACCTCGATCCCTTTGAGGATGTGGGCGTGGTGGCCAAGGATCAGGTCCGCGCCCGCGTCGATGGCCGCGTGGGCCACCTCGGCCTGGTAGTCGGCCAGCACGGCGGGGATGAAGTGGATGCCCCAGTGGATCGACATCACCACCACGTCAGCGATCTCGCGCGCGGCGCGGATGTCGGCGGCCATCGCCGCGACGTCGGCGCGGTTGGCGTGGGTGTGGACGCGGCAGGGCGTGCCCGGCTGGTCGGGCTCGATCTGTTCGTAGATCGTCCAGGCCCGCATCGGCGCGCAGCCGGGACGGTCGGGCTCGGCCCAATAGTTGGCCGGCAAGATGGAATTATAGGCGAGGAAGGCGACGCGGACGCCGTTGACCTCCTCGATCACCGGGGCGCGCGCCTGGCTGATATCGGCGCCCACGCCGGCCACCTTCAAGCCCGCCGCCTTCAGGGTGCCGATGGTGTCGAAAAAGCCGTCGCGGCCCCAATCCATGCAGTGGTTGCCGCTGAACGACACCACCGTGAAGCCGGCGTCCTTCAGGGCCGCGGCGGTCGAGGGTTTGGCCCGGTGAGTGTGACGCACCTGGGGAAGGCGGGCGCCGCGCTCGGTCAGGTTCACCTCGAGCTGGCAGAAGGCGATGTCGGCCTTTCGTAACTCGTCGCGGACCAAGGCGAAGCATTCGCGTGGATCGTCGCGGTCCGGTCCGACATCGGCCACGGCGTACAACCGGGCGCTCATAGCGCGCTCGGCTCGAACCGACAGAGGCGGCAACTGGCGATCATCGCGTTCCTCCCACCGACGTTGGTCGTCGATAATATTATCTGGGCATACTGTTTGCCTTACTAACTGTTGTCAATTCGCCGCTGTCGCCAAGGCTGCCGGCGTACTTGCGCGGCCGCTTGCCATAAATTTGGTCGTGTTCCGCTTGAATGCAAACTGTTTGCATAACATACTGTTTTTCAGCGAACCGGTTTCGGTGTCGCGCAAACCACGACGGATCGACGGCGCCCGCCGTACGAGCCGCAAGGGAGGGAACCATGAAGCGTACCCAAATCGCGTCACGTCACCTGTGTGTCTCGAGCCTGGCCTTGATCATCGCGGCCGGGTCGGCCGTCACCGGCGCGCACGCTCAGGACAAGGCTCAAACTTCAGGCGACACCGTCACCGAGGTGGTGGTCACAGGCACCCGGATCCGCGGCGTAGCGGCGGTAGGCTCCACGCCCGTCTCGCTCAATCGCGATCAGATCGTCAGCAGCGGCGCCACCACGGCTTCGGACCTGCTGCGCAAGGTTCCCCAGGTCATCGGGCTGGGACCGTCGGCGGTGGCGACTTCGGCGCAGAACGGCGCGGCGAACGCCACGCGCGGCTCGGGCGTCAATCTGCGCGGGGTAGGGGTCAACGCCACCCTGTTGCTGTTCGACGGCAACCGTTTCCCCGCCGCGGGCACCCAGGGCCAATTCATCGACCCGTCTGTCCTGCCGTTCATCGCCCTGGAGCGCATCGAAGTTGTGCCCGACGGCGCCTCGGCGATCTATGGCTCCGACGCGGTCGCGGGGGTGGTGAACTTGATTCCGCGCAACAATTTCGATGGCGCAGAAACCAATGTTCGGGCCAGTTTCGCCGACGGGTACAGCACCAACCAGATCAGCCAGATCTTCGGCCATCGCTGGGACAAGGGCTCGGCCATCCTGGCCTTCGAGCACACCTACAACTCGGCCCTGGAAGGCTCCTCGCGCGACTTCTACACGTCCGACCAGCGCGCTCGCGGCGGCCACGACTTCCGCAGCACGCAATGCAATCCCGGCAACATCGTCATCGCCGGGGTGAGCTATGCGATTCCCGCCGATGGTGTGACCCCGGCCACCGCTGGCCGCCTGTTGCCGGGAACCAGCAACGCCTGCGACAACGTCAAGCTCAACTACATCATTCCCGAGCAGTCCAAGAACAACGTGCTGCTGAGCGTTCGCGAGGAGGTGTCGCCGAACGTGGACCTGTTCGCCCTGGGCTACTATTCGCGGCGCGAGGTGACCAATCGCAACATCATCACCTCCTCGCTGAGCGTGCCCAACACCAACGCTTTCTACGTCCGTCCTCCGACCGCGCCGGCGGGGACATCCGAGACGGTGAACTATTCGTTCGGCGACGTCTTCGGCAACAACTACGTGCCCAGCGTTTCGTCCTCCTACGAGATGAACCTGGGCTTCGAGGTTCGTCTGCCCAAGAGCTGGAAAGGCAAGGTCACCGCCAGCTACGGCCGCTCCGACGACATCAACAAGCAGCAGACCAACCTCTATTCGGCGGGCGCCACCGCGGCCCTGGCCAGCAGCAACCCGAACACGGCGCTCAACGTCTTCGGCGGGCCGACTAATCCGGACGTCATCGCTCTGCTGAAGACAGGTTCGTTCGTGATCCAGGGGCGCACGGGGCTCAAATCGGTGGTCGCGCAGGCGGACGGCCCGCTGTTCGAGCTGCCCGGCGGCGCCGTACGACTGGCCGTCGGCGTCGAAGGGCGCAATGAGCTTCTGGTCACCAACCTCTTCAGCGGAACGACCCTGGCGCCGGTCTCGGCCTACAGCCACGCCGATCGCGACGTCAAAGCGGTTTATGGCGAGCTGTTCGTGCCTCTGGTCGGGGAGGGGAACGCCGCCCCGATGGTCCAGCAGTTGAACCTGTCGCTGGCCGGCCGGTACGAGGACTACAGCGACTTCGGCTCGACGGCCAATCCCAAGGTGGGCCTGACCTGGAAGCTGGTCGACGGCCTGATGGTCAAGGGCAGCTACGGCACCTCGTTCCGCGCGCCCAGCCTGGCCGAGAACAGCCCGGTCGGCGGCGGGGCGGGTCTGTATGGCGACACCCTGCCGTGCGCCACGGGCACCTGCTACGGCATCGGCATCGCCGGCGGCAATGTCAGCCTCAAGCCGGAGGAGGCCACCACCTGGTCGACCGCCGTGGAGTGGACGCCGGCGACCGTGCCGGGTCTCCACACCTCGCTGAGTTATTTCTCAATCGACTACCGAAACCAGATCGTGGCGCTGCGTGGCACCTCGGGCCTGCTGACCCTCCCGTATTACGCGCCCTACGTGATCTTCAATCCGACCCCGGCGCAGATCGCGGCCCTGCAGGCGCAGTACACGACCAACACCCCGATCAATGTGGGGGCCGTGACCTACATCCAGGACGGCCGTCGCCAGAACCTGGGGGCCAGCAAGGTCGAGGGCGTGGACTTCGTGGTCGAGTACGGATGGGACACGGGCCTTGGCGCGTTCGACGTCAGCGCCACGGGCGAGTACTTCACCAAGTTCACCTTCTCGCCGGCCCCCGGGGTCGCGCCGATCGATGTCGTCGACAAGATCAACTACCCCCAGAGCCTGCGGGCTCGCCTGGGCCTGGACTGGAACAGGAACGGCTGGAGCGCCCAGAGCGCGGTCAACTACGTCACCGGCTACGACAACAACACCGTCACGCCCATCCAGAAGGTGGACTCCTACACCACGGTCGACCTGCGGCTGGCCTATCAGGTCCAGGCGGAGGACGGATGGCTCAGCGGCGTTACGGTGGCGCTGGAGGTCCAGAACCTGTTCGACCAGGATCCGCCGTTCGTCGACAACACCACGGGCTTCGACTCCCAGTCAGCCAACCCGATCGGACGGTTGACCGGCCTAACCCTGACCAAATCATGGTGACGCGAGGCCTTGGCGTTGCGGCGCTGGCGGGGCTCCTCGTCCTTTCGGCGGGATGCGCCGGCCGGTCCGACAGGGCCGCGCCGGACCGCCTCGCCGAGGCCGCGCCCAACGCCTGCGCCCGCCTCGCGGGCTTCGCGGCCCAAGGGGTCAAGGTGGTGGCCGCCACGGCCATCAAGCCTGATCCCGTGTGGTCGCCCCAAGGACAGGTCGCCTACAAGGGTTCGGCCACCCAGCCGTTCTGCCGGATCGAGGGCGTCATAGAGGGGCGGATCGGCTTTGAGCTCTGGCTGCCCCCGCCCGACGCCTGGAACGGCCGGCTGCTCGGGGCCGGCGTCGGCGGCGACGCGGGTATCTACAACTATGCCGACCTGGGGCGCGGCGTGGACGCGGGCTTCGCATCGGTCACCACCGACAGCGGGCACAAGGTCACCAACGCCCACTGGATGCTCGATCGCGACGCGGTGGACGACTACACCCATCGAGCCCAGCACCTGACCAATCAGGCCGCCCGGGCCTTGATTCAGACGTACTACCGCCGGGCGACCACCTACGCCTACTTCCTGGGTTGTTCAGGCGGCGGGCGGCAGGCCTTGAAGGAGGTCCAGGACTATCCCGGCGATTATGACGGTGTGGTGGCCGGCGCGCCGGGACCCAGCATGCCGCCGCTCTCGGCCCGGATGATGTGGATGGGCCTGCGCGACCAGCGCGATCCGGCCGGGGCGCTGAACGACGCCGACTGGACCCTGGTGGCCAGGGCGGCGGTCGCGGCGTGCGACCTCGACGACGGGCTCGCCGACGGCCTGGTCTCCAACCCCTCGACCTGCCGGTTCGATCCGGCGGCGCTGGCCTGCAAGGCGGGCAAGGCCGAAGCATGCCTGACGCCCGCCAAGCTGGCCACGCTGGCGATCACCTATGCGCCGTTGCGCGATGAGACCGGGACGCCGATCGACAGCGGCATGTTCCCCGGCGTGCGCACGCGGCCCGGACCGCCCTCGCCTTTGCTGCGCGCGATGTTCGCGGACGGAGCCCATGGCGACCCTGATTGGGACCAGAACACCTTCACCATCGCGGGTGACCTGGCCCTGGCGCGCCAGCGCCTGGGCGATCTCTGGACCGACGAGACCGATCTGTCGGCCTTCAAGGCCAAGGGCGGCAAGCTGCTGATCTATCAAGGCTGGCTGGACCCGTCGGTGATCGCCCAGCAGAGCCTGGAATACTATGCCGGCGTCGAGGCCCGGATGGGCGGCGCGGAGCGCACGCGCGCGTTCGCCCGGCTGATGATGGTTCCAGGCCACTATCACTGCCGGGGCGGGACGGGACCGGATCGTTTCGGCGGTTCGGCCACGCCCGAGCCCATCGGCGACGCCGATCACGACGTGCTCGCGGCCATGGTCGCCTGGGTGGAGCAGGGCAGGGCGCCAGAGCGCGTCATCGCCAGCCAGATGGACGGCGAGCGTGTCGTGCGGCAGCGTCCGCTGTGCGTCTGGCCCAAGCAGGCGATCCACACGGGCGGTGATCCGGACAAGGCCGAGAATTTCCACTGCGCCTTGCCTGGCAAGATGAGGTCGTCCTGATGCGAGGTCTCCGCGTCCTGACCATGATGGGCCTGCTGCTGGCCACCACCGCTCGCGCCCAGGCTCCGACGAAGGAGATCCGCGGCGCCCTGCCGGGAGGCGGCGACTGGGTCATCGAGGCGCCGGCCAATTGGAACGGCACAGTCCTGCTCTACAGCCACGGCTACTCGCCCGTGCTGCGTGCGGCGGCCAGCGCGCCGCGCGGCCAGCGCGAGATGCTGCTAGCTCATGGCTATGGCTTGGCGGCGTCGTCCTACTCCAGGGGCGGCTGGGCGCTGGAGCAGGCCCAGGTCGACCAGTGGCGGGCCCTGGAAGCGTTCTCTAACACCTATGGCAAGCCCAAGCGCGTGATCGCGTGGGGTGACTCCATGGGCGGCTTGAATTCCATCGCCCTGATCGAGCGCCATCCCGAGCGGCTCAGCGGCGCCGTGGCCCTGTGCGGCTCGGTGTCCGGCGCCCTGGGGATGATGAACACGGCCCTGGATGGTGCGTTCGCCTTCAAGACCTTGCTGGCTCCAGCCTCGGACATCCGCCTGGTGCGCACCGGCGATGACCGCGCGAACGGCGCGGCGGTCCAGGCCGTGCTGGACACCGCGATGAAGACGCCCCAGGGGCGCGCCCGGGTCGCCCTGGCCGCCGCGCTGGCGCAACTTCCCGGCTGGACCGATCCAGCCGCCCCGCAGCCTGCCGCCGACGACTACGACGCCCAACTCGACCAGCAGGCCAGGTCGTTCGTGATGGGCGTGTTCCTGCCCCGGGCCGACCAGGAGAGCCGGGCCGGCGGGGTGTTCTCCTGGAACGCGGGCGTCGACTACGCCGCCCAGCTGCGCGCCGGCGGCCGCCGCGAGGCGGTCGCGGCGCTCTACGCCAAGGCGGGCCTGAGCCTGGACGATGACCTGGCGACCCTGGAGGCGGCGCCGCGCATCGCCGCCGACCCGGCGGCGGTCGCCTACATGGCGGCGAACTACACGGTGAGCGGCGATCTGCGCGTCCCGCTCTTGACCGTCCACAACATCGGCGACGGCCTGACCGTGGTGAGCACCAACGCCGCCTACGCCTCGGCCGTGAAAAGCCGCGGACGTTCGGCGAACCTGGCCCAGGGCTTCATCAACAGCGCCGGCCATTGCCTGTTCACCCCCGCCGAGGGGCTGGCCGCCGTCCAGACCGTCGAGGCCCGCATCGACACGGGGCGGTGGGACGCCGCGCCCGCCGCCCTCAATCGCCGCGCCCGGGCGGCGGGAGACGTCCAAGGCCGGTTCATCACCTTCCGGCCCCCGGCTTTCGCTCGGCCCTGCGTACGCGGCGGCGTTTGCCGCGGCGCGCCGATCAGACCCCAGTAGGAGCGTTCATGTCCAAGTGCCCCCATCAGGATTTCGACGCCCTCGCTCCCGAAACCTTCGACAGCCCCTACGCGGTCTACGCCGAGCTGCGCGCCAAATGTCCAGTCGCCCACAGCGACGCCTGGGGCGGGTTTTGGGCCTTGATGGCCTATGACGACGTTCGCGCCGCCGCGGGGGACGCGGCGCGGTTCGTCACCTCTGTCCAGAATGTCGTGCCCAAGGTCGCGTTCACCGGCCGCCGGCCGCCGCTGCACCTGGATCCGCCCGAGCACACGCCTTACCGGGCCGCGCTGAACCCGCTGTTCGGCGCCGCCCGCATGGCGGCGCTCGAAGTCCCGACCCGGCGGATCGTCGTCGAGCTGCTCAAGCCTTTGCTGGACCGCGGGCAGGGCGACATCTGCGCCGACTTCTCCAGCCACCTGCCGATCCAGGTCTTCGCACACTGGATGAATATCGCCGACGACCAGGCCAAGGTGCTCAGTGAAGTTGGACGCGCCTACAATCTGGCGGTCCAGGCCAACATCGATGACGTGGTCAAGGCCTGCAGCCTGCAGCTCTATGACATGGCCAAGGCGGTGGTCGATGCGCGACGCCTTCAGCCGCTCGATCCAGCCGTGGACGCCACCAGCGCTTTGCTGGCCGCCCGCTACAACGGCGAGCCACTGCCCGAGGCCATGATCATCGGCACAATCCGCCAGGTGCTGGTGGTCGGCATCATCGCACCCACGGTGATGATCGGCAGCATCGCCGTCCACCTGTCGCGCGACCAGGCCCTCCAGTCCAGGCTGCGCGACGCGCCGGCCCTAATCCCGGCCGCCGTCGAGGAATTCCTTCGGCTCTACACGCCCTATCGCGGCTTTGCCCGCACCGCCGTCGAAGACGTCGAGATCGGCGGCCGCGCCATCCCGGCCGGCGAGCCGATCGCCCTGGTCTACGCCTCGGCCAACCGCGACGCGTCCAAGTTCCCGGACCCGGACCAGTTCATCCTGGACCGTCCCAACATCGGCGAGCACCTGGCGTTCGGGCGCGGGGCCCACAATTGCCCCGGCGCCCCGCTCGCCAGGCTCCAGTTGCGCGTCACCCTCGAAGAGCTGCTGGCCCGCACGTCCCGCTTCGAGCTGAATGGCGAGGTGCGGCCGACCCGTTTCCCCGAGATCGGCGCCCTGGCCGCGCCCCTGACCCTCACCCCGGCGGATTGACCCCGATGAGACGGTTCTGCGCGGCTATGGCGCGGGCGCTCCTTCCGAGGTGTCCGCGCGCCTTACGTGCGAACTTGACCAAGGCGTCACGGTCGAGACCGGCCAGCCCTGATACCGTCAACGGTCTTGACGTCAGCAACCTGAAGGTCGATCAGACCCGCGCTCGGTGCATCGAGCCCGCATCCGGGCTTCCTTGCGCCCGATGAAGGTTTGGCGCGTATTGGTCTTGGTGTCGGACGAAGCTCCGTCACCGGTCCTAGGGACGTTCTAGGGCGCGCCACGCCCGGTTACTCGTGCGGTGAGCGGCGGAAACGTCGTGACGGGCGTGCAAAGGGCCAGTGTGTCCGCGTTCTAGGGTTTCGAACTTCAATGAAGCAGTTTCAACCGCATAGGCTCTCGGTGGCGCCCATGATGGACTGGAGCGACCGCCATTGCCGGTCGCTGCATCGGGTGCTGTCGCGTCGGGCGCTGCTGTATTCGGAAATGGTGACCAGCGGGGCGGTGCTGAACGGCGACAGGGAGAAGCTGTTGGGGTTCGACGCCGGCCAGCATCCGGTGGCGCTGCAGCTGGGCGGGTCGGAGCCCGCCGATCTGGCCGCCGCCGCCAGGGTCGGCGAGGACTGGGGTTATGACGAGATCAACCTGAATGTCGGCTGCCCGTCCGACCGCGTGCAGAGCGGCCGCTTCGGCGCCTGTCTGATGCGCGAGCCGCAGCTGGTGGCTGACTGCATGGCGGCCATGGCGGCGGCGGTGAAGGTCCCGGTGACGGTCAAGTGCCGGATCGGCGTCGATGACCAGGAGCCGGAGCAGAGCCTGTTCGAGCTGGTCGACCTGTCGGCCAAGGCCGGGGTCACCAGCTTCGTGGTGCATGCCCGCAAGGCCTGGCTGAAGGGACTGTCGCCGAAGGAGAACCGCGACGTGCCGCCGCTGGACTATCCGCTGGTCCATCGGCTCAAGCGCGAGCGGCCGGACCTGACCATCGTCATCAACGGCGGCGTACCCGACCTGGACGTGTCGCTGGAACAGCTGGAACACGTCGACGGCGTGATGCTGGGCCGCGCGGCCTATCACGAGCCGGGCCTGCTGGGGCAGGTCGATCGCCGGGTGTTCGGCGAGGACGTGGCCGACGTCGACGCCTTCCAGGCGGTCGAGCTCTACAAGCCCTACATGGCCGGCCAGTTGGCCGCGGGAGTGCATCTGGCGGCCATGACCCGCCACATGCTGGGCCTGTTCCACGGGCTGCCGGGTGCGCGGGCGTGGAGGCGGATCCTCACCGTGGAGGGCGTCGCGGCCGGCGCCGGACTGGACGTAGTAGATCGGGCCCTGGCCGCGGTCCGCCAAGCGATGGACGCGCGCGAAGCTCGGGCGCTGGAATCGCTCGCGGGCTAGGCTGTAGGAACAAGCCGGTCAGGCGCGGGGTTAGGGACTTCGAGTTGGGGTAAAACCCTGGTGCGAGGTCACGAAATGTTACGTCCCAGTCTTCCCGTCTGCCTGCCTGTGGCGCTTGGCGCCGTGCTGCTGGCGGGGGCCGCCCAGGCCCAGGACGGCCGCTTCGCCGTCGGCGGCAATATCGGCACGCCGGGCGTGGGCGCGGAGCTTCAATACAAGCTCAACGACCACTTCGTCGTTCGCGGCGGCGGCGACTGGATGAACTTCGACTTCGACCGCACCTATAGCGACGTTGACTACTCGCTAAAGCTGAAGACCAGCACCGGCGGGGCCTTCGTCGACTGGCACCCGGGCGGCGGTGGCTTCTTCCTATCGGGCGGCGGCTACTTCGGCGAGCGCAAGGCGCGGCTGAACGGCAGGCCGACGGGACCGACCGAGATCGGCGGTCTGACCTTCACGCCCGAGCAGATCGGCACGATCCGCGGCGACATCAAGATGTCGAGCACCCAGCCGTTCCTGGGACTGGGGTGGGACAACACCTTCAACCGCGACAGCCGTTGGGGCTTTCGGGTGCTGGGCGGGGTGTCGTTCAGCGACGAGCCGAAAGTGGACCTGACCGCCACGGACGGCACTCTGGCCGGCGACCCGACGTTCCAGGCCGAGCTGCAACGGGAAGAGGACAACGTCCGCGAAGACGCCAAGGGCTTCAAGTATTTCCCGGTCGTGCAGGTCGGGCTGAACTACCGGTTCTAGGGCCGGAAGGCGCGGCCTAGGAGCGCAGCACCAGCGCGCGCGGCGTGGCCTGGAAGCTGGACAGGCGGCCCAGATAGCTCATGCCCAGCAGCGAGGTCTCGAGGCCCTTTTCGACGACCAGGGCCTCGACATCACTGACCCGGGCGCCGGCCACGGAGACGCTGGCCAGTTTGACCGAGGCGGCGCGGGTTTCGCCCGAGGCCGTCATGACCTTGTAGTTGTAGTCCAGCGCCTGGGTGTCGATGCCCAGGCGCTTGGCGTCGGTCTGGCTGAGGGCCACGGCGGTGGCGCCGGTGTCGATCAGGAAGCGCACGGCGCGCCCGTCGACCTTGGCTTCGGCCCAGAAGTGGCCGTCGGCGGCCTTGACGATCTGGGCCGCGCCCTCGTCCACGACGGCCACGGCGGGGGCGGGACCGCGCAGGTCCGGCTGGCGCAGCTCGTCCAGCGACACGACGGCTTTCGCCGCCCCGACCGCCGAGAGCGCGCCTACGATCGCGATGGACGCGAACTTGAGCATCGAAGTCACCCCGCCATACAGGCTTTGTGGCCGTTTCTACGACCGTTGCGGGGAGTTTATTCGCGAAACGGTTTTCAACCAGTGAATCGTTATTCTTGCGAGCCTTCACGGTTAACAAAGTGGTAAGTAAACGGCAAATTAAAAATTTGTAATACTTATGTAGGCTAATATTACATTCAAGTAATTTGCAATATGACTTCGATTTAACTTCAAATCCGAGCGTATCGGCGGCACATGGCTGTTCACTAAGTCAATATTTGTCGAGGGAACGACGCCATGAAAAAGATCCTCCTCACCGCCATGTTCGCCGCTTCGGCGCTCGCGACCGCCGCCCACGCTGGGACTGCTGTGAGTGATTTTGATTTCCTGCAAGCAGCGCGCTGCCGCGGGCTCGCCGCGTCAGACGGCTTGGGGAAGTTGGATACCGCCAGCATCGACGCCTTCCTGAAAAAGGAGGCCAATAACCGCGAATCTCACGTCCTCAATTCGGCCCGCGCCAAGATTTCGGGCGCGCAAAAGGATGGCGATAAGGCCGCCGGCGCGAAGAAGGAAAAGCTGTTGGCTGAACGCTCGGGCGTTTGCTCGACGTTTCTGAGCGTTTCTAACTAAGGCCTAGCCCAGGCTGGCCATGGGATCTGGACGATTGGGGAGGGCGGCCATGATGGCCGCCCTTTCCTCGTCGCTCAGGCGCGACCAGCCGGCGATTTCCGGCAGAGTCCGCCGACAACCCAGGCAGACGCCGGTCGTGCCGTCGACCGCGCAGACCTTCACGCAAGGCGTGACGATTGGCCGGGGAGGGCGTGGCGCCGGGGTGGAGATGTCCGAACTCATCGGCGATATCTCGCCGTTGGGCGCCTCGGGCGCAAGGGGCGCCCTTTGCATCGGGCGTCGGCTGGCTTAAGTCCGCGCCTCATGACCGTTTCTCCCTTCGACGACATTCGCAAGCTGGCCGCCGACGCGCCGGCCGTTCCGGCCTCGAGCTTCACCGGCGGCGACCGCCTGGCCGAGGTCTCGGCGTGGCTGACCGACTGGACCGGCAAGACGCCTCCAGCCGTGCTGCGTCCGGTGGTGGCCCTGTACGCCGGCGCGCGCCAGGGCGTGGGACCGCGGGGCTGGGCGCGCGAGCGCCTGGAGGCCGTCGCGGCCAGCGGCGCCAATGTCTGCCGCATCGCCGGCGTCCAGGGCGCGGGACTGGAAGCCTTTGACCTGGCCATCGACCGTCCCACGCCCGACGCGGCCGAAAAGGCGGCGATGAGCGAGAAGGAATGCGCCGCCACCATGGCCTTCGGCATGGAGGCCCTGGCCAAGCAGCCCGACCTGCTGATCCCCGGCGTGATCGCCGCAGAGACCGACCGCGCGGCCGGGGCCATCGCCCTGGCCCTGTTCGGCGGCGAGGCCTCGGACTGGAGCGACGCCCCCGAGCCCCTGGCCGCCGCCGTGACCCGCGCCGCGGGCGAAGATGACCTCTCCGATCCATTGGCTGCCTTGCGCCAACTGGGCGGGCGCGAGACCGCCGCCCTGGTCGGCGCGACCCTGGCGGCTCGGGTGCAGAAGATCCCGGTGCTGCTGGACGGCTACGCCGCCTGCGCCGCCGCCGCCGTGCTGCACGCCCTGGACCCGGCCCTGATCGCCCACTGCCAGGCCGGCCACGTTGGGACCGCCAAGGGGCACGCCCGCCTGTTGGAAGCGCTGGGCAAGCGCCCGCTGATCGCGCTCGACATCACCGAGGAGGAGGGCGTCGGCGGCGTGACCGCCCTGGCCCTGGTCCGCCTGGCCTGCGAGGTCCGCTAGGGGGATTGGCGAACGTCAACTGAACAATGTTTACGTTGACGCTAAGGTCATCTTTCCAAACGCCCGTTCGAACTCTAAGGTGACTCCCGAAAGTCAAAGACGGCCCCCCAAGAGGGTCGATTTCCGGGAGTCCGCCATGAACCTCGATTTCTCGCCCGAAGACGTCGCGTTCCGCGACGAGGTCCGCGCCTTCATCGCCGAGAACTACCCCGCCGGCCTGCGCGACAAGCAGGAGGAGGGCGAGGAGATGGCCAAGGAGGACTTCCTCTCTTGGCACCGCACCCTGGCCAAGAAGGGCTGGGTCGCCCCGGCCTGGCCGGAGAAGTACGGCGGCCCGGGCTGGACCTCGGTGCAGCGCTATATCTGGTCGGAAGAGACCGCCCGCGCCGATTGCGTGCCGATCCTGCCGTTCGGCATCAACATGGTCGGGCCGGTGATCTACACCTTCGGCACCCCGGAGCAGAAGGAACGCTTCCTGCCGCCGACCCTGTCGGGCGACATCT